>OGWS01000773.1_pt1 | contig 29917 bp, 20 predicted proteins | sample 1576111 | NCBI WGS metagenome assembly OGWS01 (sample SAMEA3541534, study PRJEB24748) | human gut metagenome | biome: human gut; feature: human-associated habitat; material: faeces | place: China | collected 2012
GCTTCACCAAGGGGATGAAGTTTCGGGGAAACCAGTACACCGGGAGCGCTTGTGATCGCGGATAAATCCATGCCCGATACCGCCGGATTCTATACCCGGCATTCTTATATGAACCTGCTGCACATTTCTGCCAGTGTTCTGGAAGTATATTCCCAGTTTCTCGCCTGTTTTCATATGTACCACATCTGGCGTACCCACTTAAACACCACTTTCACCTACGCCAATCCCAGTACCATCATGCCGGCGCTGTCCCGGGTAGCAGGCTGCGCGGTCTACATGTATTCCCAAAACGATTTGATCCTTATGGATTACTCCTGCACAGGCTTAGACATCCCATTCACCAGGAATCTTTGCTCCTGCTTTTATCTGCCAGAAGAAATCCGCCCATTTGTAGGACAGATCCACAATCCACCGGAAAATCCGGTATGCGGTACATTCCAGAATGGTCCGCAGTACATGCTGCACTCCCTGCGTGACTTTCAGGGATTTTCCATCATCCTGCTTTTCGTGTATGAAACAAAGCTGCATATTGACATCCCCTCCAATGATTTTCTCTATATGATATCCGATCAATGGGAAAAACATATGGATTTCCAGAAAAATTTCCACCACAACATCGTACCCACCGCCTGTGACCGGTTAATTGCGCTTTTGTCTGATCCGGAAAGCAGCGATTCCGATATTCCGGACCTGATCCATGAACTTTCCTGGCCGCTTAAGCAGTGGAACGCCTGGATCGATATTCATTTTCCAAGCCTGGACTCTCCTGCCCTTCATCAGGTCATCCTGAAAAATGAGCTGCAGCAGTTTTTCCCGGAACAAAATCTTGCATTCTATCAGGACACGGTCACGGTTTTGTACAGCACCGCAAATTACACGATCTCTCCTGCGATTCCGGATCATTTTCCAGAATGGCTGAAACAGCACAATGCCTATGCCGCCATCGGTCCGTTTTCCGAAAAGCAGGAAACCTGGCGGGAGCATCTGACTCTGTGCAAACAGCTTTATGCCATCGCACATACAGCAGATTCCGGTTATCTTTTTTCTTATCAGGACTATCTGGTCCCCCTGGCACTCGACCGTCTGCAGCAGTCCTGCCCGCAAAAAAGCATTCCGGCCTGCTACTGTCATCCTGTGATCCCATTGCTTGAAACTTATGACCGCGAAAACAACACCGCCTTTGCCAAAGTCCTGTTCACCTACCTCTACCACAGCTGCAATGTCAACCAGGCCGCAGGTGCACTTTTCATGCACCGGAATACCGTGCGCAAACAGATTCAGAAGCTCTCCGAGCTGTTCCAGCTGGACTTAGAATGTCCGAATACCCGTGTACAGCTCTTGTTTTCCTTTTATATGAGAGAACATCCGCAATCTGCAGAAATGCCCATGATACCAATCCATTATACATAAACATTTCAAAAGCCAAGCACAAAAAAGCCGGAAAGCATTTTTCGCTTTCCGGCTTTTTTAGAAAATTATAAAGAAATCACATTTCTATTTTAAGTACTCTTTCAGTCCGCCCCAGTGCTCTTCGAAGATACCAGGATCCATCTCTTTTAAGTCCGGAGAGATGACCGGAGTAAATCCGAGGTGATCCAGAACGTCTTTCTGCAGGTCAATGCCAGGTGCGATCTCGATCAGGGTCATCTTGTGGTCGATCAGCTGGAATACTGCACGCTCGGTCACGTACAGAACTTCCTGATTGTCCGGTGCGTACTGTCCGGAGAAGGTGATCTGTCCGACTTTCTCTACGAATTTCTGAATGGTTCCCTCTTCTACGATCTCCAGCTTTCCACCGCCGACTTTCACTTTTGCCTTGCCCATAAGGGTACCTGCGAAAATAACCTTCGGGGTTGCTGCAGTGATATCGATGAATCCGCCAGGTCCGGTCAGTCTCTTGCCCATACGGCTTACGTTGTTGTTTCCGTCTCCGTCAACTTCACCGATGCCAAGGCAGGTCATGTTCAAACCGCCGCCGCTGATCAAGTCAAACATCTCGTGAGGAGAGAGGATTGCTTCCGGGTTATAAGCGCTTCCGAAGCTCGGCAGGGCAGACGGAACACCGCCTACCATACCACTCTCGGTACTCATGGTCACATCTTCAATGAGACCTTCCTCAGCAACAACTTTTGCAATGTCAGCCGGCATGCCGACGCCCAGGTTGATGAGGTCGCCCTTTCTTAACTCCATAGCGCAGCGTCTGCAGACAACCTTTCTCTCATCGAATGGAAGCGGCTGGATGCTGTCTAACGGAATCTTGATCTGTCCGGAATAAGACGGCTCCCAGTAAGTTCCCTCAGCCTGCCAGCAGGACTTCGGATCCTTTGCCTGTACCACATAGTCGACTAATTTTCCTGGAATCTTAACATCCTTCGGATTTAAGGTATCTTTCTTTGCCAGGTACTCAACCTGTACGATAACAATACCGCCATTGTTCTTGACTGCAGTTGCTACCTCAAAGCCCTCGTTCACAACGCTCTCATGTGCGAAGGAGATATTTCCGTTCTCATCTGCGATAGTTCCACGAAGCAATGCAACATCGCACTTGAATGCCGGGTAGAAAAGGTATTCTTCTCCGTTAAATTCTACCAGTTTTACCACTTCCTCGGAGTTTGCACAGTCGTTCATGCGTCCGCCTTCTACACGCGGATCTACGAAAGTACCAAGACCGGTCTTGGTGATCAGACCCGGACGGCCTGCTGCACACTCTCTCCAAAGGTTGATGATGACACCCTGCGGCAGGCAGTGGGTCTCAATCTTGCCCTGACGTGCCTGGTCGCAAAGGGTAAATGCACTTCCAATGTGGGCACTGGTCCATTTTGTGATCAGACCCGGACCAGCTTCACCGAAACGGGTAACACCACGGTTTCCATGTTCGGTATCTGCCTCCGGGAGCGGGTTTCTGTCCCAACCGTTAAACTTGTTTCCGTAACCCCAGTCACCCAGTGCACTTGCCTGCTTTAAGTTTAAGTCACAAGGATGTCCGGTTTCCGCAAAGTTATCACGGATCGCACATGCAACCTCCTCCGGCCAGCCGGAAAGTCCCATACCGGCAACACCTACGGTTGCGTGGTCCGGGATCAGCTGTGCTGCTTCTCTGGCAGTAATAAACTTAGCCATAATGAAAATACCTCCTCTTTTCTACTATGTAGTAAAATAATTTCTGCGTTATTTTATTAACGTATTATACCATGTATACAAGTACATGTAAATATATACATGTAAAACCATGACTTTTTTCAGCGTATTCCACGATTTTAAAATCAAATTTTTGTGAAATATCCATGACAAATTATTTTTCTATTTTTCATTTTCCATTTTTATGTTAAAATTTACATATCAATCATGACATACTGTGATATACAGTACGGCTGTCTTCCCAGGGAGCTGCCATTTTTGATATAGGAGGAACGTTCTTATGAGAACTTTAAAATATGCGATTCTGGGACTGATCAATCGGGAGCCCATGACCGGCTACGATATCACCCGCGAATTTAACAGCAACAACCTTGCAAATTTCTGGTACGCCAAGCACAGCCAGGTCTATCCGGAACTGAGCCGTCTCATGGAAGAAAAACTGGTCACCTGCGAAGTGATCATCCAGGGAGAAAAGCTGGAGAAAAAACTCTACTCCATCACCGATGCCGGAAAACAGCAGCTTCAGGAATGGCTCATGAAAGACGAAGCGCTGGAAGCCACCCCGAAGGATGTCTTCCGCCTGCGCATGTACTTTTCTGATTTTATGACCCCGGAGCAGTTAAAAACCCATCTTACCAACCAGCTTCAAAAGCATATCTTAAAAGAACAGTACCTGTCCGATATGATGCAGGAACATCACAATAACATTGCCCCTGCCATCGGCACCCGCGAATTCGGCGACTTCATGGTACTGGAAGGCGCTATCATGCGCGAAAAATCCTATATTGACTGGCTCCGGGACTGTCTCAGCCGCTGCTCTGCTTCCTCTGCAGACTGATACCCATAGCAGCGCGCCATGTAGTCCATCTGTAAGACCTCCGGATGTTTTTCCTGCTGTTCTAATGTTTCATAGCAGGCTTTTAAACATGCGAGGGTCTTTTCGGAATAGGTCGATAACTCTCCCATTGCATACGTCTCCACCGATGCCTCCCCCGGGTAAGCATCTTTCTTTCGAACTGCCCGCCCCTGACTGCCAAACAATGGATGACTTTCATGGAAACGCTCCATCCATCTGGTCTGAAGTTCGGTCAGTTCCGACACCAGTTTCTGTTTTTCTTTGGAAAGCACCGGAAGCTCTTTTGCAATCTTTTGATATTCTTCCGGGCAGGTATCCTGCATCATATAAGCGTATTTTTCTGTGAGAAGGTTTCTGCCCTGTGCTTCTGCGTCCTGCAGATCGTTCCAGTATGACTGAAGACTTTCCGCATCCCAGACAGAGAACTGGCTCCGCCGCATAATATCAAATGTTTCCCAGTCATCCTGACATCCGGCTCTCCCGCCTGCATTGGAGACACGGTCAAACATCTCCCATTCTGCCTGCACGATTTTATGAATCCGTGTATCGCTTTCCTGGTCGGGCTGTTCTTTTTTTAAATTTTGTTCTTCTTTTTGCTCTTCCTTTTCCTGCTTCTGTTCCATATCTTTCTCACCTTCTATTCTTTTCACAATTTTTCCCAATTTCGCTGTTTCACGTTTTGACGGTTACATGCACTCTGTTCGTTTCATTCTTCTGATTTTGAATCAATTCAGACCTGCCATTTCCGATTTATACCGTCCAAAACTGTGCTGTACGGATCTAGTCTGCTTCCTGTACTGCCTGCACTACCCGTACAGCCACGGCAATGACGCAATCTGCGGATCCTGAATCTGCTTTATAAGTTCATCCAGACTGTTCTGTAAAAACAGATCTGTCTTCGTGATCAATCCCTGCCGCTGCCATTCTGCCGAGATCAGACTGCAGATCGTTTCGATGAGTTCCTGCTTTTGCTCCCAATCTGCAACACTCGGATCCATCAGCTGTGCAAACAGCGCCTGTGTATTTCCCAGAACCGGAAGTTCTCCCAATCCTCTGTGTGCCCACTTGTAAAACGGTGCATAGCGGTGATTGAGCAGATAAATCAGAGCCATCCCGTGGCGCACAAACTCCGCGAGCGCCAGCCCGGCTGCCACATATTCCCCGCGCCGCACGCTGCGCGGCAGGTTGTACTGTCCGGACTGGGACATATTGGCTGCCCGCGCCACCATTTTTTTGATGCGCACATCTTCCGGATGACCTGCTTTTAAGCGGCTGCGGACTTCCAGAAAGGAACCGCTCCCCTCTTTAAAAATGCAGCCATTCACTGCCACCGCCAGGTAGCTGTCCGGCAGGTTCAGCCACTCCATCTGCGACTGCGGTCCCTTCGCATTTCCAAGAAAATGACGGTAAAATTTCCCGCTTTCCCACACACCGATCCGGTGTCCGCTCATGCGGCTGTCACGGCGGACCGGCATCCCGTAAAACAAGGCAGGGAGTGCCTCATATTCTGCTATGAGGCGCTCCCCGATTTTTCCCATGAGTTCCTGGTCCAGCCATAAACAAAACGCCGGACCGAAATCATGGTCTCTTGAAATTTCATCATCAAATCCGAAACACTCGGAACCTTCCCCACACAGACCAACGGTAATATGCGGCGCATCATCCCCAAAATGCTCCTCGAGCATGGGGCGTCCGTACTGCATATAGTAGTCTCTTGCAAGGTCCATTCCCTTCATATGTTTCATCCTTTACATGTGTTTATACTCCAAATAGATTGAACAGTCCAACCTCTGCAGCGATGATCGTGATCACCGGTACGATCAGGGCTACAATGATCATCTTGTTGGAGAGCAGCTCCTTCTGGTCTTCGTACGGGTTTGCTGCGATACATACAGCACCACCGGTTGAGAACGGAGAACATGCAGTTGCCAGACCGCCGAAGAAAATGCAGGTATACAGTGCGATCGGGTTTAAGCCAAGTCCGCTTGCCAGTGCCGGTACCATCGGGTACATAAGCGGCATAACCGTAGAAGTGGAGCTGGAGAAGAAGCTTAAGAATGCTGCAAACAGTACGATTGCTCCCGGAACCAGTGCTCTCGGAATGCTGCTTGTCAGAACGCCGGAGATGAAATCAACCAGACCAGCCTCCGTAGCTACCTTGATCAGGGAATATACACCTACGATCATAACGATGGTACTGATCGGGATCTTGCGGATGACGGTCTTTTCATCGCCCAGTTTCAGGATTGCACAGAGCAGTGCGCCAAGCATCATGATTACCTGTGGCTGGCAGAGCTGGTTTAAGGTTTTCAGAGCCGGTACGCCTTTGATCCAGGTATTTAAGATCGGCGGAACTACCATCAGGAAGAATGCAACGAGCAGAATGCTGAAGGTCTTGCTCTGTACTTCGTTGAACTTCGGTGCTGCTTCCTTCATGCTGACCTTGCCTGCCTTGTGTCCCTTCAGTGCAAAATAGAACAGGACAATGACGATCAAAGTGATGATACAGCAGTTAAACCAGATCTTTAAAGACCAGTCCATGGTCATCGCCTCATCCACATTGTTTGCGATGATCAGGTTTTTGGAAATACTGCCGCCGTATCCGTTGTACGGGTTGTTGGAACCGATCAGGTTGCCAAACGTAATTGCAATCGCAGTCAGAACCGGATTCACACCTGCAGTTGCTGCCATAACGAATGCAAACGGACCAACGATTGCCGGAGTGGATGCACCTGCGCCAAGACCACCGACGATTGCGGATACTGCTGCGATCGCGAACGGAACCAGTTTTGCATTTCCGCCCATAGCGTGCAGAAGTTTCTGTCCCAGCACATTCATGGTGCCGTTCTCTGTTGCGTAGTTAAAGAACAGAGAAATGGATAACAGGTAAAATACAATGGTTGTCGGCCAGAAGTTGATGACATCAGATGCCTTCATCCCCATGACACAGATACCGATAACAAACGCAAATCCCATTGCGATGATACCGGTATTCAGCTTGTATTTCCATCCGACCAGAATGGAAATCACGATTGCAAGAATGCAAAGCCACAAAGCCATAACAAAATCCCCCTTTGTTATTTTTTAGATTATCCTGACTATACCATTTCTGGCAGATCTTCGACAATCTTTTCACAGAAGATTCTGTATAACTGTGCAAGCAGCACAAATCCTTTTTTGAAGTCTGTGCATGAATTCCAAACTTCAAAAACCTGATCTGTGCTGCTTGCTGTCATCATTTTTTTATTTTATGCACCGATCGCAAATATTCCAACTGCGGAGAACAGTGCTCCTACGATTGCCAGTGCAACTGCCGTAATGATCATCTTATTGATCAGACCGGACTGTACTTCCGGAGTAGAACCAACCAGGTTCTGAACGCCGCCGGAAGAGAACGGACTGAAGGAAGTAACGGCACAACCGATCAGCATCGGGATTACCATAGCCGGGATTGAAGTTCCGGCTGCTGCTGCCAGTGCCGGCATCATTGCAAACAGGAACGGCTGAACGGCACCTGCAGATACTACGAAGCTCAAAGCTGCTGCTACCAGACAGATTGCCGGTGCGATCGCGCCTTTCGGCATGGTCTGCAGCATATTTCCGAGCGCATCGATCACGCCCATCTTTTCTGCAAGTCCGCAGTACATACCCATACCGGTGATGGTCCAGATCGCCGGCCAGCCGACCTTCGTGGACATAACCTTGCGTAAGTCACCACAGCGGAACAGACATAAAACAGAGATTCCGATGGATGCCATAACCGGCATGGTTAAGTTGGATTTCATCCATTTGAATACCGGATTCGGGAAAATCTGACCGACAATTGCCGGGACTAACAAAAATGCGATACATCCAACTACAACTGCCAGCGTACGTTTCTGCTCATCGTTAAATGCTTCCGGTTTCTGCATGATTGCATCACTTTTCTGTACTTTCCAGCCTTTGCAGATAATGAACATTGCTGCAAATGCAAGGGTGAAGAACAGGATATGCCATACGGTAATACGAAGTAAGAGCGGTTCCGGCGGAACTTCCGGGAAATACTCATCAAAGAAGCCAAGGAATTTTGCACCATTCGCAGTCCAGGATGCAAAGCCCATGGTCAGGGATCCTGCCCAGGTAGAGAACGGGATCAGAAGCGGGGTAACACCTGCCTGCATGCAAAGTTCCCATGCCAGAGGAGCCATGATCAGGCTGCTGCTTAAACCGGCACCGGTTGCAGTAACCAGTGCAGTGGTTAAGAAGATTACAATCGCAATCGCCCACTGTGCATTACGGAAACGGTATACCACGTTTCTGCCGAGAACCGACATGGTTCCGTTTGCATTTGCAAAGCCGTAAAAGATCATCGGTAAGGTTATATTCCAGAACAGGGATGTCGGGAACAGAGCGATAAAGTTCTTGGACGGTTCTCCCAATACGCCCCAGGAAAGAAGAAATCCAAGAAAAATAGCCAGAAAGCCCGGATTCAGTTTCAGCTTTTGTCCCAAAGCAATCGCTACAACAAATCCGCCAAAGAAAAGCAATACATTCGTCATACGTACCTCCTGTGTTTTATCGCGAGCCCTGCGAATTATTTAACAGCATTATATGATTTGCAGAACGCCATTTCAAGATATTGTGAAACTGCACATTTTTTTCTATTCAACGTGCACATTTTTTTTGCATTTTCACGTGCATGTTGAATATTCTTTTTTATTTTATTTCATAGTATAATCACAATTGACATAAATTTTTTATTTTTTGTCATCATTTCAGTCATACTGATCTATGACATTTCGCTTATAAAGGAGTACCTACTATGATTTCCTACCAGTATCTGCTGTCCGTATTCCAGGACACGTTACTTCAATATCAGCTTCCCTTTAACCAGTTTTCCTTAAATTATCACCTCATTTTTTCCGATACGCCAAACTCGGCTCCGCTCTCTTCGGAAAGCATTGTTTTGTGTACAGCCGGGGCATTCCGCCAGTATCTGGAGCTTGCACTTCCGCCGAAGGTCTGCTTTTGCGTATCCGACAGCCAAAACGTGATTTCCACACTGTATGTTCCGCAAAACTGCTGTTATATCGCTGTAAGGGATTCCTATTCCGAACTTTGCACCCGTTTTATTTCGATTTATCAGGAATATACCCGCTACCGCTATCTGTTAAATCTGGAACTGACCGACAGCCGTCAGGTCCGTTCGTATCTGCAGAAGCTCTCTTCCGAAACCGGGATCGCATTTTCCCTTTATAATCAGAATGGAGAACTGCTTCCCATGTTTTCCTCTTCTGAGCCAGATATTCCTGCCCAATCTGCAGACAGCCTGCCGGCATCATCTCAATATAAAATGCAAAAAAAGCTGCCGTCCCATCTGTTTCAACGGGTACGACAGCCTCTGAAGTTTCCGGACAAGCCAGGATTTTTTTATTTAGAATGTCAGAAACTGGGCGAAGAAAACTTCTTTCTCTACGCAGTTACGTCAGATGAATTCCACTGTGATATCACATGGGTGAGCCGAAAAGCACTGAGTGCAATCCTGCACAGCCTTTCTGATTTTCACACACTGCTCTACACCGAAGAGGAAACGAAAGCCGGGGAATTTATTTCTGATATTATGAATCAGAAATCGATGGATCTGCTTGAGGATTATGCCCGTTTCCGCTCCCTGGTCCACTATGACAGCAAATACACGACTATATTTTATATCCGTTTTACAAACTCCGATACTGCACCATCCCGGATTTTCTTCCTGGATGAACTGCATAAGCTGATTCCGGAAGCACTCATCGGTCCCTGGAACGACGATATCATCGCGTTTATCCCAAACCCGGACCGGCAGTCCCGGCTGGATCAGTACGAAGAGGGACTGCAAAAACTTCTCGAACGCTACCAGGCTTATGCCGGAAGCTCCCTCTGGACCAAATGGCGTTTCCGGACTTCTATTCTTATAGCGGAATCCAATGCAAAATTCGGTCAGATTCTGGGACTGGAACCTTCCCGGCGGCTGTTTTTCAGCAATGAATATTCGTTTTACCACCTGATCGATCTGGCTGCCGATTCGTTCCAGCGGATTCATCATTCGAAAGATCTTACCTATCTGATGCATCCCTGTATCCTGCACATCAACCGCTATGACATTGAGCATGATACGAACCTTTTGGAGGTCTTATACCATTACCTGATCAACGGATGCCGGGTAGGCGATACTTCCATCAGCCTGAATATGCATCGGAATACCGTCCAGGGAAAGCTGAACAAACTTAACGAGATCATTCACGAAGATTTTACCAAAAACGGGATTATCCAGTGCCGCATCCTGATCTCCTGCATGGTTTTTTTCTATCAGGACCGCTACTTAAAAGAACCGTTCAGCAACCCGCAAAGCATGCTCAGTTCCTTCCACCAGCTCGATATTCCGGAGTATGAGAAAGAATAATAATTAAATCCGCGCAACGCCCTGCTCGATCGCAGTGTCTGCAACAGCCTTTGCAACCACATCGGCAACCGTCTTATCGAGCGGGGATGCGATGATGTTTTCTGCAGTCAGCTTGTCATCCGGCACCAGACTCGCGATTGCCCAGGAAGCACGCTGCTTCATCAGTTCCGTAATTTCTTTGGCGCGGACAGAAAGTGCACCCTTAAATACACCCGGGAATACCAATACGTTGTTGATCTGATTCGGGAAATCCGAGCGGCCGGTTCCAACCACGGCTGCTCCAGCTGCCAGTGCCTCATCCGGCATGATTTCCGGAGTCGGGTTTGCAAGGGCAAACACGATTCCCTGGTTCATGGAAGCAACCATTTCCCGGCTCACCAGACCCGGACGTGACACACCAATGAATGCATCTGCATTCTTCATCGCATCTGCCAGGGTTCCATGTTCGTGATTTAAGTTGCTGATATGGGAGATTTCCTCCTGTCCTGCATTTAAGCCCTCATCACCCTCACAGATGATGCCGTGGATATCACACATGATCACATTGCCAAAGCCCATGCCGATCAGGTGCTTTCCGATCGCAGTTCCGGCTGCACCGGCGCCGTTGATGACAATGCGCATCTTGCCCATTTCCTTATGGGTGACTTTCATGGCATTGATCATGGCTGCTGCAACGACAATGGCAGTTCCGTGCTGGTCATCGTGGAATACCGGAATATCGCAGATTTTTTTTAAGCGGCGCTCAATCTCAAAGCATCGCGGTGCTGCAATATCCTCCAGGTTAATTCCGCCAAAGCTCTTGGAGATTAAGGCAATGGTCTGAACGATGGTATCGGTATCTTTGGAATCAATGCAGATTGGAAATGCATCGACATCGGCAAATTCTTTAAACAGTGCACACTTGCCCTCCATAACCGGCATACCGGCTGCCGGACCAATATCTCCAAGGCCCAGCACTGCGGTTCCATCGGTAATGACCGCAACCAGATTGCCGCGGCGGGTCAGCTTAAAGGACTGCTCATAATCTTTGGCGATGACCCGGCATGGTTCTGCCACGCCCGGTGTATACATCAAAGACAGATCTTCCCTTGTCTCGATTTTCTTTCTGGAAACCACCTCAATCTTTCCATTTAAATCATAATGCATTTTTAAAGAAGCTTCATTTACATCCATTGTTTTCCTTCTCCTGCTATTCTCTTTTATTTTTCACACAGACTGTCGCTGAAACGGAATACTTCCTCCAGTTCTGCTGCCCACGCATAGGAATGAACTCCGCCTCCCACAGTCAGTCTGCGGATATGTACGCCCTGCGCAGCAATATAATTGCTGTCTTTTACCATCAGTTCGTATCCATTGTGGTCTTCGGTTCCTGCAATATAAAGAATCTCTTTCTCTCCATACTTTTTCCAGTCAACCAGCTTCGGCTCCGGGATTGCCCCGCACGGGATCAGCCCCTGGAAGCGCTCCGGCATTTCGCCGCCCAGATAGAAGGTGCCGATGCCACCCATGGAATTTCCCATCAGCATGACTGCATCCGGATCGACCTGATACTCCTCCATCACCTGATCTAAGAGCTGCACCAGCCATTCCTGTGCTTTCCGGTTTTCTTTTAAATCGGCTTCACTGTAATACTGCGGCTTTCCTTCTGCATCCACAAATCCTGGCTTTTTAAACTGCCCGGACGGCGGAACACTTCCGCCAAAGTTGCTGCGATGCACATAAGAATTTGGCGCAAATACAAGATAACCGTGTTTCTCTGCAAGATACTGCATTCTGCCCTCGCTGCGCTCAAAGCAGTTGTCTTCATTGCCGCCCGCACCGTGCAGGAAAATCAGCATTTTCTTTCGTTTTAAGTTTTCCCAGTCAGACGGCACATACAGACGATACGAATTCAACCGGTTTGCTTCCGGGATCCATACGGTCTTAAACAGCTCCCCGACATGCTTTTCCTGCAGCTTCCAGTCCAGGAAGCGCACTTTTCTCGGCGTATACTCCGGCTGCTTTCCGGTCAGGGAAATGACCAGAAATTCATCCTTTAACACAGCAAACGGAAGTCCTGCAAGATCACATAAGAAATACTTCAGACCAATCAGCACATTTCCAGCTTCATCGGTTTCAGCAGGCACCTGATATGCTCTGCCCTCATAAGTAATCGCAACGCTTCCGTCCTGCACCTGCGTCTCAATATCCGGCGCAAGCAGACGGAGAACATCGTCAAGCGGAAACAGCCAGCCATTATCCTGTTTTCTAACTGCTGTTTTTAAACGATACTGACGTTCCCCAATCAGCACCAGATCTCTTCCATCTGCAATTGCCAGTTCTTCCGGCTGAAAGCAGAATGTTCTGCCTGTCAGTTTTGATGTTTTCATAATATTCTCCCTTCCTGTGCTTTACTCTGCTGCATCCGAATTCATATAAACACTTCTTCCATGCTCATCCAGATGGAATTTTGAGAAAAATTCATCGTATAAGAACCAGGAATCCTGTGCAGTGCAAGAATGCGGTTTATTTTCTACCGTACTGAAATTCACCATCGGCACGCCATCTTTGTTGCAGTATACTCTGGTCGCATAGGCACCGGTCTGGTAGGTCTTCGGATGTTCCGGAGCGGCTGTCTTATCGCGCTTAGTCCAGTATTCGATATACTTTGCAACATCCGGGTTATTTTCCGGGGTGCCGCCGCCGATATCTTTTTCTCCCATTAAAATCCAGATCGGGCGCTGATGGTCTTCCACAATACCAGGTGTCTCGTAATTGCCAAAGAAACCGCCGCGCAGCACGCCGCTGGTCAGACCAGCTGCAGCAAAAATATCCGGCATTGCAAGGAGCAGTCTCTGGCCCATGGCAGACCCCATCGAATGTCCGGTTGCATAGATTCTTCCCTTGTCAATGGAATAATGCTCCGTCAGGTAATTTACCATCTCGCGGATAAATTTCTCATCGTTCAGCTGTTCGTCATTTGCACTTGCATTCCAGGCAGCATGCGGCAGCCAGTTTGTTTTCGGGAAATGTCGGAGTGCTGCAGCCGGGAATACCACCATAAAACCTCTCGCCTCTGCAACCTTGATCCAGTCGGTAGCCGGGAAGAACATCTTGTGAAGGTTGCTTCCTCCATGACAGGAAACTACAAGCGGAGCCTTATAACCCGGATTCTGACGCATTTTGGACGGAATATACTGATACCACTCTCTGCGGTATCCATCTACTTCGATGGTCTTAAACTCCACTCCGGCTTCTTCCTCGGTTCTCCATACTTTCAGGTTAAAGTTGCCGATACCGGTGGAACGGAAATATCTGGAGAACTGCTCTTTCCAAATTTTGTCCGGAGAAACACTCGGATATGGATCGAATGAAACGCCTTCATTGACACGGACTTTGCCGCCTACGACTTCCTCGATCAGAGAATGCTCTGTATATTCTGATGGCAGATACCAGGTGCTTCCCTGGGATATATACGGCTCCGGCTGAACTTTATTTGCGTTCTTCCAGTACTCCAGAACAGCACGCTGGTTCTCTGTCAGTTTTTCTGTCAAAAGCCATAACGGCATAGAAACCTGGCTGAGCGGGCAGAACGGAACTTCGGACGGCACTTCATTCATTGCCTTCAGTTCTTCCTCCGGCACATCGCAGGCTCCTGCCAGCACCAGTCCGCCAAACGCACTTGGATTCTTCATCGCCAGACGCTGGGCACGGGCAGCACCGGTGCCATAACCAGCCAGATACAGATAGTTCTTATTGGCAGTAAAGCATTCCCGCAGACGCATCTCATCGATCATCTTGCAGCATTCTTCTTCCGTTACATCCGGATCTGTCACAAACAGCAGCATGCCGTTCTCGTCTGCTGCCTGAGCCCAGCCGCTGTTTTCCACAAAGCCAAGCTTGCTGTCCTGCTCATCTGGAATCAGAAGCACTGCCGGGGTGCTGAGGTATGCGCATTCCGGGATATAAACCAGATATTCCCGCTTCGGGAATTCTTTCATGGCATTGTGATACAATCCATGATACGGCATCCGGTATAAATCCTGTTTATTCGGATTCTTAAAGTACACCTGTCTGTCTTCTGGAAAATCGTTCACTGTCAGCATTGTTTTTCCTCCTTTAATCTGCCTGATCGTTGCTCAGGTAATCCTCCTAACTTTCTCTGTATTTAGCTTACCAACCTTAGCCATCCTGCACAACAGATTTTCGCACTCAGTTTTTTTCTATGTTCATAATGCACACTTTTTTTGATTTTTCCAAAGCAAAAAGACATCTCAAAACCGTCACTGACGATTTGAGATGTCTTTTTTCATAAAATCAGAACTACAGTTCCTGCTCAGTACGCTTAATCAGCTCATCCTGCACGCGCTCAGTCAGTGTCACATAGTAAGCACTGTATCCGGCAACGCGGACAACCAGGTCACGATACTTTTCTTTCTCGACTTTGGCTGCTTCCAGAGTCTTTTTGTCTACGACGTTGAACTGGATCTGCTTGCCGCCGTTGGTTAAGTAGGTCTGGATCATCACGGCAAGTTTCTCCAGATCGCTTTCGGTCTTCAAGGTGTTCGGGGAGAACTTCATGTTCATCAGGGTTGCCATAAATTCGCCCTGCGGAATCTTCATGGCACTCTGTAAAACTGCCAGCGGACCGGATACATCCTTGCCCTGTTCCGGGCTGATGGATGCATCTGCGAAGGTTTCTCCTGCCTTACGGCCATCCGGGGTTGCTCCGGTCAGTGCGCCGCCCGGTGCATGTGCGGTGATGGAGATTGCAGTCGGAAGTACCGGCTTGCCGCCAAATGCAGAAGTAAAGGTTCTTACGATCTGACCGAGATCATGCCAGAGTCCGGCACCGATCTGATCGACATAATCGATGTTGTTTCCGTATTTCGGGGCATCCAGACATGCCTTATGCTCTTTCTCATAGCCTTCCCAGTCTGCCTTTAAAGCCTCATACATGGTCTCTGCACTCATGGTCTTGTCATCGAATACATTCTTCTTGATGGATGCAAGGGAGTCGATGGTGTTTGCCATACCAACTACATTGATCGCGCAGCCATTCTCAAACGGCATCACACGGCTCAGACCATCTTTTGCAACTTTCATGCCGTCTACCAGGAATGCACTGTGGAATACGTCCGGATACAGACGACGCTGTGCCATGATCAGGATGTTGTGCTCTTCTACAACCATGCCAATGACGGTCTTTAACTGGGTCTTGAATGCTTCATAAAACTCCTCATAGGTCTTGAAGTCTTTGAATTCGCCGGTCTTCGGTCCGATCTGGTAGCCGGTTCTCGGATTGACACCATTGTTGATCGCCAACTCCAGGATCATCGGAACAAGCATCATACCGAATGCCTGGTTTCTGGATGCGCCCGGAAGCATTAAGTCCATGCAGCCTGCGATTGCAAATTTCCGTGCCTCATGAATGTCAATGCCTTCTTTTACCACAAAGTTGATGTAGCTGTCCTCGGAAATGAATGCCGGCATACCGATTCCGGTCCGGACAACCTCCAGACCTTTGATGAGCAGTTCTTTCGGTGTATTTTTGCTGACACGGATGGTCAGGGTATTGTGCGGGGTCTTGGTTTCCTTTGCAACTTCCAGCAGAAGGTAGGTTACATCGTTGGTTGCATCGTTTCCTTCGGTATCGCAGCCGCCAATCACGAAGTTATGCCATCTTGCCATACCTGCCCATTTTTCGCGCTGGCCTTTGCCGCCGCCCACAAAGTTCATTTCCATGATCTTTAAGCGGAGCAGTTCGAATAATTCCAGTGCCTCGTCGCGGGTAATTCTTCCAGCTTCGAGATCTGCTTTATAGTACGGATACATATACTGGTCAAAGCGGCCGCCCGGAGTGGTTCCGGAACCGATCAGGATCCAGTAGAAGTAGAAGGCCTGTACCGCTTCACGCAGGGTGCGTGCCGGTTTTGCCGGGACCTGACGGCAAGTTTCAGCAATCTCCAACAGCTCGGCTTTTCGTTTTTCATCTAGTTCTTTTGCTGCCATCTCTTCTGCCAGGTCCGCATAGCGGTTTGCCAGACGGATCATGGCCTGGAAGCCGATGATGCAGGCTTTGTAGAAGTCTGCCTGCTCTACTGCTTCATCGCTGTAATAACGCAGGTTTAAAAGACGCTCTTTGGCTTCATCCACAATTGCCTGGTAACCGGTTGCGATTACTTTCTCATAATCCGGGCAGTTTAAGCTGGTCGGTCCCATGCCAAGTCCCCAGCCCACACCGGCTGCGCCCTGTCCACGGCCCTGGTTCTTTTTCTGCCACGGTGGGCATAAGAAACCAGCCTTGATAAACGGCCACAGGCGCTCATCGTTATAGTAGCTGCCCTGCCACTCATCCTGGGTTCTTCCCTTATCCAGGAAATAATCATCCAGGCTTCTTAAGATTTTTCTTTCCTCATCGGTGATGGTAATCTGACCACCAGCTAACAGATCGTCCAGATCGTCATCCGGCCAGCCCGGTCCCTGGGAACCAAGCTCCATGCCCATCGGCTTGCTTGCCACGTTACCGATGATCAGTTCATCGTCCTGGATAAAAATGGTCTTCTTGTCCAGATAATCTGCCACTGCCTGGGCACGGCGGATGATCTGCGGATAGCCATCATTCTTCTCGAAGCTGTCCTTAATGATCTGGGCTTTCTCCACACAGATTGGATACTGCTTCACGCTGCGGATTCTCTGTTTTACCCGTTCTACACGTTCGGTCATACCTTATTCCTCCTTCATTCCTGGCTGCGGCACGTTTGCCAAAATTTCATCTGCTTTTTCACGCATTTCTTCCGGGGTCAGAACCGGCTCTGTTCCGAGCATCTGACGCATCAGATATGCAAAATCATAGGTAAGGACTCCATCGGCTTTTGACAGATAACATACTCCGTCCCTGCATTTTGCCTTGCATCCGCAGAAATACTCTGCGATCTGCGCTGCCGGGATCAGCAGGATATCACCATCAGTCAGAGTTCGCTCCCCATGTTTTAAATGGTCACACCATACAAAAGTACGGTTGCATGCAGATACCTGCATTTCTTTCTCGCCCAGACGGATGACTGCCTCATTCTCTCCGGCTTCCACGGAAAGCTCCGGGAAGAGCTGCGGGATGCATTCCGGCTGTACATAAAAGCTGCCCTCAATTTCCCTCACTTTTCCGCCAAGTTCCACAGTCTGGTTGTTAACGATTGCTTTCCCGGCTCCATCTGCCAGGATCACAGCGCCTTCATCCGGGACAAATGCCTGTTTCGGCTCACCCTTTACAATCTTGCCGTCTACACGGCTGTAGCCGCTCAGAAAATTCGTCCAGATAAAATCTGCCATATCCATGGACGGACCATGTCCGCCGCCTTCTACCATATAGAAATGAAGATCCTGTTTTCCAAGATACGTGATTGCATTGTATCGTCCGCGCACACTGATCTGCACCTCACCCGTGCAGCCATTGCAGTGTTTCCAGTTTTCCAGCAGCGGGATCTGATGAAGTACCAGCTTTGCATGAATAATCTCATCTTTGCTTCTGCCCTGTTCTTTCATATAGCGCATCAGATCAAACGTCGGAACCGCATCGTTCATATGCTGGTAATTGCCCATCGGCATTGCAATATCTTCCGATCCATGCGTCCGCACAACCGGAAGCGCGCATTCCTCGCCATACCGGAAAGAACCTTCTTTCTCAAACAAGCGCTCTGCGCCAACCGGTCCGGACATGGTTGCGGCTGCCGCATACGGATGTTCCGGATTGTTCAGCAGATAGAACGTGCCCATCACGTCACCGAAAGACTGACCATGCAGATACATTCTTGTGGTATCGATCTGATATTTCTTTAAGATCCGTTCCAGAAGCTGATTCAGATAACGGATATCGTCCGGCAGTCCTGCAGTCCGTTTTTTATCGGAAAAGTCCTCCCACGCAGACCACGCCCACTCCGGGGTCAGGGACTGGGGATATAAAACAATGAAGCCTTCCCGCTCTGCAACCGCTGCCCATGCCGTGCTTAGTTCTGCGCGATGATTATTCTTCCCTGGTGTACTGCTTCCTCCGTGAAGCGTCACAACCAGGGGAACTTCCTTACTTCCATCGTAACTGGACGGAACATACTCTTTCCAGCTTCTCATAAAGCCGTCAATTTCTCCGGCGCAATCGATGATCCCGTCCGGCCGGTCAAACATCTCACGGCCCTCTACGTAATTAATACGGGGTTTTACTCTCATTTTCATACCAATCACCTCGTGTCTTTTCTTTTTACCCTTTATACATTTTCTCCTTATTTTGTTTCATTCCTCCCATTTTTTTATTCAATCTGACCATAGTATAACGAGTTTTTTTTCACAGAACAAGATTTTTTGCCGTTGCCGTTTTCTTATTATTCATGATGCACAATTTTATGCTGTTTTTCATGCATACTTCACAAATAAGCGGATGCGCCATGTCGGCACACCCGCTTATTTCATACATTCTTCTATTCTATTATAAGGTATGTTCGGTTCTGTTGATAACCTCTTCCTGCATGGACTCATTCAGCTGTACAAAGTAAGCACTGTAGCCTGCAATGCGGACTACCAGATCTCTGTGCGCTGCCGGATTTTCCTTTGCATCGATCAGGGTTTCTTTTGCAACAACGTTGAACTGTACATGCTTTCCGCCGTTGGTCAGGTAAGTACGGATCATGGAAGCAAGCTTCTCCATATCTGCCTCGGTCTTCAGTGCGGACGGATGGAACTTCATATTTAACAGGGTTGCCTGGAACGGATCCTGGTCTACCTTCATGGCAGACTGCAATACTGCCAGCGGACCATGGGTATCCATGCCCTGCATCGGGCTCATGGTACCATCGGCAAGAAGGGTTCCTGCTTTACGTCCGTCCGGGGTAGCTCCGGTTAACAGACCGCCCGGCTGATGGCTGGTGATGGAAATACCACACGGAACGGTGATTCCGCCTGTAACGGTGGTCAGGGTCGGAACAAAATCGGTGAACATCTTATAGCAGCGTGCTACGATCTCATCTACATAAGGATCGTTGTTGCCGAACTTCGGTGCATCCAGGAAGTCCTTGCGCATATCCTCATATCCTACCCAGTCTGCTTCCAGGGCATCGTAAAGTTCTTTCAGGGTATATTTCTTCTCATCGAAGCAAAGTTTCTTGATGGCTGCCAGGGAATCACCTACGTTAACCATACCGATGGTACATACGGATGCGGTGTTATCGAACGGAATGTCATGGCGGCACCAGATATCCTTACCGCTCTCAATTCCGTTGTACATCAGCGCACTGCGCAGCGGATCCGGAAGTACTTCCTGGGTTACCTTCAACTCGACATTGTTACGCTCTCCTACAATGCCGACACAGTACTTAAACTGCTTCTCCCATGCAGCAAACAGCTCTTCGAAATCCTTAAACTGGGTGAAGTCACCGGTCTGGATTCCTGCAAGCTCGCCGTTCTTCACATTGATACCGTTATGACGGAACAGATCGAAGATAACGGTCATAATCGTCATCGGAACCGGGCCCGTACGGCTCTTGCCCGGAAGGTTTGCATCGAGACAGCCGGTAATCGCAAAGTCTCTTGCATCCTCTAAGGAAACACCATGCATGGTGAAGAACTCGGTGTAGCTTTCATCGCTGACAAATGCCGGCATGCTTAAGCCTGCCTTGATACACTCCACGCCCTTTAAGAGCAGTTCCTTCGGAGTAGACGGAGCCACACGCAGGGTAATGGTGTGATGCGGGGTTTTGGTGATCAGCGCTGCATCCAGAAGCATGTAGCTTAAATCGTTGGTTGCATCGGTACCATCCGGTTTTACACCGCCAATGATGAAGTTATGCCACTTTGCAAAACCTGCATTTTTCTTTCGGTTGTTCTTTCCGGAAGTACGGTTTAATTCCATATCTTTCAGGCGCATGCAGCAGAGAAGCTCGATTGCTTCCTCTTTTGTAATACGGCCTGCTTCCAGATCTGCCTTATAGAACGGATACATATACTGGTCGAAACGTCCGCCCGGCAGCGTGGTACTCGGGCTCAGCATTAAGAACTGGAACCAGAAGCACTGGATTGCCTCACGGAAAGTACGCGGTTTGTGGCGCGGGATCCAGGAACAGGTCTCGCCGATGGTCTTTAACTCTTCCTTGCGCACCGGATCGGTCTCTTTTTCTGCCATCTCAAATGCCAGTGCAGAGTAACGGTCAGCCAGGGTGTTGATTGCCTCAAATGCCATAACTACGGCACGGTAGTAACGGAACTTGTCGATGGATTCTGCATCGGTAAAGCGAAGCTCTTTCTGGCATTCCTTTGCCTGCTCGATCAGTGCCAGTGTACCATTTTCCAGGATTTTGGTATAGTCTACCAAAAGAAGCACAAGGCTCGGTCCAAGGCCAAGACCACTCTGTGCATAACCGCCGCCTACGCCGCGTCCCTCAGATTTATCTTTCCACGGCGGAAGAACCAGACCTGCCTTTAACAGCTTTAAGATCCGCTCATCCTCCTGCTCATAGAAGATGTCGCCCTGCATACCGATCTGAGTAGCCGGATCATGGTTTTTATTGAGCTCCTGCAGATCTTTCTGATCCTGCTCGTCCATGATATAACCGTCCTCGATCAGGCTGTCGATCTCATCCTGGGTCCAGATTCCGTAGTTCGGGTCGATCTCCAGCCCCATCGGCTTGGAAGCGCCCAGACCTACGATCAGCTCGTCATCTGCGATGGCGATTGGCATTCTCTCCGCATAAGCTTTCAGCATTTTTCCACGCTGAACCATAGCCGGGTCATGCTTGGAGTGCTCCAGCACGTCTGCCGTGATGCGGTATTTTTCGATGCAGATCGGATAATGATCTACGATCACGCGCTTTTTGATGCGTTCAATACGTTCGTACATAATTTTTCCCTTTCTATGTGTTATTTTTTTCGAATCAGATAGACTTCTCCATGATATACTTCATACTCTGTTTCCAGAGACTGATCCTTCGTGATTTCTTCCATATAGTGGACAATTTCCATAAATTCCGGATCTTTTTCGGTAAGCGTCCGTGGATTGGAATCGTCGTCCAGCTGGACCGGAATAAACGATACATCGGTAATCTTTTTATCCTGTATCTTAACTTTCAGGAGCAGGCTTTTGTAACTGTCTGCCGGCATCGGTTTTGATGGCATTTTCTTCCAGTCTGGATTCAAACTCTGGATTTCCTTATGCTGCGCGGATTTATTGAACTGCTCCAGATCCTCCGCGAACATAAACGGCGGCTCCAGTGCAAAATTCGCCATGCTGTAAATGATCGGCTTGCCTTTGTACACTTCCATGGGCTTTAGGATATGGGTATGATGCCCCAGTATGATATCCGCTCCTGCGTCAATGATCGCATGTCCTGCAAGGCGCTGATACTGCGCGATCACGGCTGGGATAAAATGAATGCCCCAGTGCAGGGAAACCGCTACGATATCTACCTGTTTTTTCAGCTCCTGAACCTGCAAAACAATCCGGTCCAGATCCTCCTGAAGTGGAAATGAATGAATTCTGGCTGGTGTACCCGGCTGATCATGTTCAATCTGTTCATACACGGTCAGTCCGCGAAGCGGTGCACATCCCGGCCGGTCTTCCGTTGCAAAATAATTCTGCGGCAGGATGCTGCAGTATGCAAGGAATCCGATCTTTACGCCATTTACTTCAGCAATATAGGGCTTGCAGGCTTCTTCCAGATTCTTTCCTGCGCCGATCGGAACCATTCCATTGGAACGCACAACTTCCAGTGTTTCAAAAAATGCCTCCCGTCCCCAATCCATGCAATGATTCGTCGCGAAACTGATCACATCAAATCCGGCCTTTGCAATCGCAGCAGCTCCTGCAGGATCGCCACGCATCGGAAGGCGGCTCTGTGGAAGCGGGCTTCCGGTATGCGCCAGACAAGGTTCCAGCTGCCCAAATACGAGATCTCCCTGTTTTAGTGCATCCCGCACTCCATCAAAAATACTGTCTGGATTTTCACGATTTGGTCCAAGGTCACCCGTTGCAAGAAATGTTAATGCTCCGTCCATCTTGTGCTCCTTTCCTGTTGCAGATTTGCAATTTCAAATATTTGATGCTATAATCAATCCGTTCTCGACATCTATTTCACAAAATCGAGTCCTGTATTTTATTATATTGTGCAGAAGAGCAAAATCCTACGGTTGAACTGCACATAACGTTTATATATTTTATATATTTTTCAAGAAAAGAGGAATGCCTGCATGATTACCCTTCCTATGGTCATCAGCGACTTAAAGCCTTATCTCTGTTCTCCCTTCACATTTCCCAAAACCTTTCGTGAGCTTCGAGGGATCTATCTGTGTGATGGAGAAAAGGCCGATGATCCATCCATGATTTACGTTGGAACTGCCGATAGTATTACACGGCTGCTGATTCGCGGAAGCATCGCGGAAAACTGTGTTTTAATTTCAGCTGGAAATGCGGAATCGCTTCAGAATGCCCCGAAACGCAACGTGATCCTGATCGTTACATCACTCCCGCTCACATCCCTGTATAACCATCTCAGTCAAAGCATCCTGCGCTACGATGAATGGAAGACCCTGCTGACCAAGAATGGCGGAAAAGGGATCAAGCCGCTTTTACAGGCTGCCAGAAAGCAGTTCCAGATTTCCATCTGCCTGCTTACTTCGAATCTGCAGCCGGCACTGCGCAGCATCCAGGAAGCAGACGAAGCCTACATGGATGTGGGATCGAAGGAATTTCTGGAAGATCCGGACTCGCCGTTCCAGACACTGGTCGGACAGCTAAACCACTTAACGCCAAATGCCGTGATCAGCACTTCACGGAAAAACGGCTATGTATTTTCGCTGATCCCGATCACACAAAACCATACCGTGCTTGGTTATTTTCTCGCCTGTACCAACAACAGCACCAGTATGCTGGAAAACGTTTTATACGTGATGGCGCCGATTGCAGCCAGACTCATGCTGGAGGATGAATGGTATCAGACAAGCAAAGACACGTTTCAGTCCCTGGCCGCCCAGTTTTTAGGGGATATGCCGGAAGACCTGGATCAGCTGGAACGAAAACTGAAACAACTTCCCAACCACCCAAAACGCTTTATGCGCGGGATCATCATCCGCTCCATCGACGATGACGGATTCCCGCTTCCGATCTATCCGCAGGAACTCCGGCACTTCTGTCATGAGCTCCAGGCACTGTTTCCTTCCGATCTCGTGGCCCTGCTCGACGAATGCATTTACATCATGACAAGTGATGACAAACCAGATGCACCGATCACCATTACGGAAAATGAAACATTTTCGTCCCTGCTCCAGCAATATCACGCTTATGCCATGGTATCCAATCCATCGCAGCGTCTGCAGGGCGTACGTGTTCTGTTTTTCCAGTGCTTCCAGATTCTGCCAGCTGCCGTTGCAATCCGTTTTGACGATGAACTTACCCTGAGGTGTCTGCGGTTTGACCGCTACGCGCCCTACTATATCATCCGGCTCTGCGAACAGGCTGCGTCCAATGAAATGGGAATCAACGACATCCTTTATCTCTGTCACCCTGCTATTCTGACCCTGACGCGCTATGACCGCGCCTACAACAACAACCTGCGCGATACGTTGTTCACCTTTCTGATGAATGACCGGAGCATCAGCGAGACCAGCCGCAAAATGTTCATGCACCGCAACACGACCATTTACAAGCTCAATAAGATCCAGGAGCTGATCAACGATAATCTAGAAAACCCTTATACCCGCCACCAGCTTATCCTAAGCTGTATGATCATCCGGTATGTAGAGCAATACCAGCATTCTCCATTTCAGCTTCCACCGTTAGAGAGCAGTCTCTTGCGAAAGTAAAAAAATGTGGCAGTCCATTACGACCGCCACATTTTTTATTATCTTAAATTTTAGAACAGTCCCAGAATACCAACTGCTGCCAGTACTGCAGAAGCGCCCATACCGAGTACTGCCAGTCCAAGCTGCCAGGTAATCAGTTTGCCTCTGACTTTCTCATCCTGACAGTTCGACATGAAGATCGCACCACCAGTTGAGAACGGAGACAGTGCAGTATAACATGCACCAAGCAGAATACCGATAAACATGGTAACCGGTTTGATCGCGGTTCCGGCAACTGCAGTTCCGACAATCGGAGCCAGCATTGGGAATACCGTGTTGATACCGCCGGAGAAGAAGCTTAAGAAACCGCCAAGCAGTGTCATAAATGCTACCATCATACCTTCCGGAACGCTGTTGTTCAGCCAGCCGGAAATCACATCAACCACACCAGCCTGGGTTGCAACGTTCATCAGGGTTCCGATACCACCGACCAGAATGATCGTGTTCCACGGTACACTCTTGATGGCTGCACGCTGGTCTGCCAGCTTCATTAATACACAAACTACAAATCCTACAAAGCTCAGCATCTGGATATCCAGTCTGGATGCCAGGAATGCAAGCGTCGGGTTCTTGATGAATTTGCTCAGCATGGACGGAATAACAACCAGTCCTACCACGATTGCAATGATAACCAGGTTCTTTCTCTGAACATCATTGAATGGCTGCGGTTTCTCAACGCTGATGGTTTTCAGTTTGTTGCCCTTAAATACAAAGTAAAGACCAAGCAGGATCACGGTAGAAACCAGGAAATATGCAAGGAAGAATTCCCAGGTCATGCCAGCTGCCTCTGCCTCAAATCCGTTTGCTGCAATCGTGGAGTTTACAACTGCACCGGATGCTGCCCACGGCATACATGCACCGATCGCTGCACCATGACATACGCCCCATGCGATGATCACCGGATGAAGACCAGCCGGAAGTCCGATGGAGAAGCCGATCACTGCCATGATTGCATTCGCTGCAGGCGGCGGACATCCGATCGCACCAAGGACAATCGCGATAAAGTAAATCGCAAGACCGATCATCCAGGACTGGTTTCTGACTGCATACAGCAGATGATCTGCAACTGCCTGCATCGTGCCGTTGCAGCATGCAAATCCAAAGAATAACGTGATGGACAACAGCTGGAAAATAACACTGTTCGGCCATAAAGCCACCACTTCTTTTACCTTCATTCCCATCATCAGACAACCGACAATCCATGCAAAAACCATGCCGGTAACACCCATGTTGACGTTGAACTTATAGCCCAGGGCTATAGCGACAACAATCCCAATCAAACAAACAATAATTGCACTGCTTGACATGTTACTACCTCCTCGTTCCCTTTTTCTTTTTTACTTTAATTCCACCCAGTCCCCATCGATATGATAGATATCCGGATCCATATTCTGACCTTTTGTAATGCGCACCATGTAGTCACAGATTTCCTTAAATTTCGGATCTGACGGCTTCACTACATACGGAGCACCATCTTCCGGCAGATACGCCGGTACAAAGCCAACCTGGTCAATTTTTTTGTCCTTCACCGTCCATTTTGCGATCATGGTCAGATAACAGTCCATCGGAAAACTCCGTTTGGTTGTCTTAAATGCATCGCTGATCGCCGTCATTTCCGTGTGGCTCTTCGAAGTCTTCATGTCCTGTCCCTTCGCCTTTACGTCACGGAGCATATCGGTGACTTCTTCCATGGCAAAGTTTCCAAGACTATAGAAAATAGCCTTGCCTTTGTACATTTCAATCGGCTTCAAAATATGGGCATGATGTCCAAGGATCAGGTCTGCGCCTGCATCAATGGCAAAGTGCGCATAATATTTCTGATACCCGGCAAGGACACCTTCCTTGAAATGAATGCCCCAGTGCATGGATACCACAACCAGATCTGCCTTCTGTTTTGCCTCCCGGATATCGTTCAGCATCTTTTCCAGATCATCCGGATGCGGAAAACTGTACATCCGGCACGGTGTTTCCGGCTGGTCATGCTCTACCGGCACGTAAGCGGTAATTCCGCGGGCCGGATTGCATCCAGGTCTTGCTTCCTCTGCCCAGAACCCCTGCGGCAGAATGGAACCATATCCAAGAAATGCAACTTTCGTGCCATCTACATCGATGATCGGATACTCTCTTGCTTTCGCTTCATTTTCTCCGGCACCGATCACATAAAGACCGGCATTGCGTAAATGCACAAGCGTTTCTTTGAATGCATCCCTGCCATAATCCAGTGCGTGGTTCGACGCAAAACTGATCACATCAAATCCTGCATCTTTTAACGCACCGGCAACCTCCGGTCTGGACGAACACCCCATGCGCGTACAGCTTGATAACGGTCCCGTCTCACTTAAGACACTTTCCAGCTGACCAAATGTCAGGTCCCCTTCCTGAAACAGGTCTTTCACATGGACAAATGAAGACGACAGATCGTCCCGGTACGGTGCTACATCCCCCACTCCGTACATGACAAGTTTTTCCTTCTCCATACCCCAGCTCCTTCCTTATTGATTTGTTTTCCATAGCTACGTTGTCAATATTTTATCAAAACACATTCTTATAAAATATGTTTACTTGAACCAATTTCCATCCAGTTCCTTTGGTTACATTAAACAAAAAGCAGCTCCGGTTTTTATGCCGGAGCTACTTTTCAATAAGGGGATTCTATTCAAAATAAAGATATTTTACACGAATATTGTTCTGACCATATACGTTAAAGCCCTTTAAGTCTTTTACCCATGCGTAGTTGATCGCCTGACGGTGGAATGCCAGAGACGGAACATCCTCCTGCAGAACCTTAACGATCTTATCTGTAATCTCTGCTCTCTTGGAATCATCCTCGGTTTTCTTTGCTTCAAGCAGCCACTCATTGAATTCGTCATTGGTATAATGGCAGCGGTTGATACCTGCTTTCTCAAAGTAAGCATGTGCCATATCTGCTACATAACCAGCCGGAGAAGTCTTGCTGCCAAATGCGATATCCCAGCCGCCTGCTGCGTCATCCATGATACTGTTATAAACAGCTCGCTCATAAGAGGTGATTTCTGCGTTTAAACCAATCTGGGACAGCATTGCCTGTACGATCTCTGCTACGGAAGAGTATGTCTTGTCACCATTGTTGATGATGGTAATCTTGGTTCCTTCTGCAATACCAGCTTCTTTTAACAGTGCTTTGGATTTTTCCAGATCGGTTGCATAGTAGCCGCCTTCTTCCCACTTCGGATCGTAATCGATCATACCATCAGACGGATATGCAGTAGCAATAGAACCGAACTTGTTCTGGTATACAGCTGCATAGATAGCTGCTTTATCAATTGCGTAAGCAATGGCCTGACGCACTTTTACATCATGACAAATGGAGTTCTCACTGCAGTTGAAATCCAGTGTATCAGACTTATAACCGGAACGGATGATGGTGTTGAAACGATCATCTGCTTCGATACGGCTGTAATCCTGCTGGCTTAACTCGGTAAGCAGGTCAACTTCGCCGGTCTCCAGTGCGATGGAACGCTGTGCGGTATCGCTGATTACCTTAAAGGTTACAGTCTTGATTGCCGGCTCGCCGCCCCAGTAATTCGGGTTTGCCTTCAGGACTGCACGGTTGCCGCCCACGAACTCATCTACATAATATGCGCCGGTACCGATCGGTTTCTCGGTAAAGCCGTCCGGGCTGTTCTTATAAGTTTCTTCTTTCGTAATCGCAACGCCCTGCAGCTCCGTCATAAAGTAAGCATCCGGCTCTTTTAACGGGATTTTGATGGTATAATCATCGATAATCTCAACATTGTCCATATCCACGCTCTTTACGTTCTGCTGAAGCTGGGTATCGTCATAGTTCATCTGCATGGAGAACTTTACATCATCCGCCACAAAATCGGTTCCGTCCGAATACTTCACACCTTCTCTTAAGTGGAAGATGTAAGTCAGCTCATCCGGATGCTCCCAGCTGGTTGCCAGAAGCGGAACAATCTCAAAGTTATATCCATGGAAGAACAGCGGCTCGCAGACTTCACGGTTAATGATCTCCGTAACATTACCTGCGCCCTTTGTGTATGGGAATAATGTACCCGGATCTCCGGAAAGCTGTACATTTAACGTATCTTTGCTGGAATGGGTAGAAACAACCATTTCCTGCTCCAGTGCTGCCACATCACCACGAGAAATACGGGTGCTGACGGTATCCGCAACACCTTCCGGGAGTGCTTCTGCCGTAGTTTCCGCAGCTGCTGCCTGTGTGGTTTCTGCCGGTGCCCCACCACCGTTTCCACCGCTGTTTCCGCCGCCGCATGCAGTTATGCTCAGTCCCATAACTGCAGCAAGTCCGAGTGCTGTCATTTTTTTCAATCTCATACGTAAATCCTCCATTCTGCCTGTTCGGCAACCCTTTTTATTTCTCACCCGGGAAACAAGCCTTCCCCGGGAGTGAATTCCTACATTATAAATTGTTGATTTCGCGCACCTTGCAGCACGATACGAAATGTCCCGGTAATACTTCCTCTAACTGCTGTGGTTTGTGGCACTCTTCCGATGCATACGGACATCTGGCTGCGAAACGGCAGCCTGGCTTCGGATTAATCGGAGAAGTAATTTCTCCTTTTAACAGGATCCGCTCACGCTTTGCATGGATATCGGGAATCGGGATTGCGGAAAGCAGTGCCTTTGTGTATGGATGAAGAGAATGTAAAAACAGTTCATCCGACTCACATTTTTCCACCATCTGACCCAGATACATAACCGCGATCTCGGTTGAAATATATTTTACAACCGACAGGTCATGAGTAATGAAAATATAGGTCAGTCCGCGCTCTTCCTGTAAATCCTGCATCAGATTCAAAATCTGTGCCTGAATTGATACATCCAGTGCAGATACCGGCTCGTCACATACAATAAAGCTCGGATTTAAAGCCAGTGCTCTTGCAATACCGATACGCTGGCGACGTCCTCCATCCAGCTCATGCGGATAGGAATTTGCCAGACGTTCTGCCAGGCCTACGGTTTCCATCAGCTTGGACGTTTCCGCTTCCATCTCGCTCTTGCTCATTCCTCCACGCAAAATCAGCGGTTCCATGATGATCTCACTCACCGACATACGCGGGTTTAAGGATGAGAACGGATCCTGGAAAATGATCTGCATCTGCTCGCGCAGCTTTCTGAGTTTTGCCTTATCAACCTTTGTTACATCTTCTCCTTCGAAAAAAATCTTACCGTCCGTACTGTCAAGAAGGTGAAGGACGGTCCGCCCCAAGGTGGACTTGCCGCATCCGGACTCTCCTACTACACCAAGTGTAGTACCCCGTTTTAAGGAGAATGTCACATCATCCACTGCGTGCAAGGTTCCTTTCGGCGTCTGAAAATATTTTTTCAGATTCTTTAAAGGACTCTTCATAAAAACTCCTCCTGTTCTGCATTACATCTACTGACTTCAAACAGCCTGTCCACCGTTAAGACTGCGCACTTCCTACGGTTAATGGTATCAGGTACTAATAATATATGAAAAAGCATAAAACTTTAGAACTTTTTTATTTCTCTATAGTAATTCCATAAAATGATATTAGGGTTCAAAAAACACAAAAAAACTTCTGTGATATTCTCACAGAAGTTTTAAAGTGAAGCATCGGGGATTCGAACCCCGGACAACTTGATTAAAAGTCAAGTGCTCT
>OGWS01000777.1_pt1 | contig 29856 bp, 25 predicted proteins | sample 1576111 | NCBI WGS metagenome assembly OGWS01 (sample SAMEA3541534, study PRJEB24748) | human gut metagenome | biome: human gut; feature: human-associated habitat; material: faeces | place: China | collected 2012
TTCCTGGACATCGTACTTGTTGGTTACTTCCTCCAGGGAAACAAGATCTTTGTTCAGGCGCTTATAAAAATCGCGTTTTTCATCCAGCACATAAGCAATACCGCCGCTCATTCCGGCTGCAAAGTTCTTTCCGGTCGGTCCGAGTACAACCACGCGGCCGCCGGTCATATATTCACATCCGTGGTCACCAACACCCTCTACAACGGCGGTTGCACCGGAGTTTCGGACACAGAAACGCTCACCCGCGACACCGTTGATATACGCCTTGCCGCTGGTCGCTCCGTAAAGAGCCACGTTGCCGATGACGATATTTTCTTCTGCCTTAAAGTTTGCTGCTTTTGGCGGATATACGATCAGCTTACCGCCGGATAAGCCCTTGCCGAAATAGTCGTTGCTGTCGCCCACCAGTTCCAGGGTAAGCCCCTTCGGAATGAACGCACCAAAGCTCTGTCCGCCGCTGCCGTTGCACTGGATCGTGAAAGTATCCTCCGGCAGTCCGTCCGGATACTGTCTGGTGATTTCCGAACCGAAGATGGTTCCCAGGGTACGGTCTACGTTGGAGACATCGATCTGGAGGCTCTTCTTCTGTCCCTTGTTCAGGGCAGTCTTTAACTGCTTTAAGAATACCTGCTCATCGATCGTCTGATCCAGCTTGAAGTCGTATTCCAGCTTATCGCGGTAGCCGCGGAAATGCACACCCTCATACGGATTGTCAAGGATATTGCTTAAATCCACTTTGTTTGCACGCTCAGACGAAATGTGTTCCTTCTTCTTTAAGAAATCGGTACGTCCCACCAGCTCATCTACGGTGCGGACACCCAGCTTTGCCATGTATTCGCGCAGCTCCTGTGCCACAAAGTGCATGAAGTTTACAACATACTCCGGTTTGCCCTTGAAGCGTTTTCTCAGCTCCGGGTTCTGGGTCGCAATGCCGACCGGGCAGGTATCGAGGTTGCAGACACGCATCATGACGCAGCCCATGGTAACAAGCGGAGCGGTCGCAAAGCCAAATTCCTCCGCACCCAGGATGCAGGCGATCGCCACATCACGGCCGGTCATCAGCTTACCGTCGGTCTCAAGGATAACTTTATCGCGCAGGCCATTCATGATCAGGCTCTGGTGTGCCTCAGCCACGCCAAGCTCCCACGGAAGTCCGGCATTGTAGATGGAGTTTCTCGGCGCCGCACCGGTACCGCCATCAAAACCGGATACCAGGATGACCTGTGCGCCTGCCTTTGCAACACCGGCTGCCACGGTACCAACACCAGCCTCGGATACCAGCTTGACAGAGATCCTTGCGCGGGTGTTTGAGTTCTTTAAGTCATAGATCAGCTGGGCCAGATCCTCGATGGAGTAGATATCATGGTGCGGTGGCGGGGAAATTAAGCCGACACCGGTTGTGGAGTGACGGGTCTTTGCCACCCACGGATAAACCTTTCCGCCCGGAAGCTGTCCGCCCTCACCAGGCTTTGCGCCCTGCGCCATCTTGATCTGGATCTCCTGTGCACTGACCAGGTAACGGGAGGTTACGCCAAAACGTCCGGATGCCACCTGCTTGATCGCAGAGCAGCGGTTATTGTTCTTCGGTCCCGGAACCAGACGGTCCAGACTCTCGCCGCCCTCACCGGTGTTGGACTTGCCGCCCAGACGGTTCATGGCGATCGCCAGCGTCTCATGTGCTTCCTGGGAAATGGAGCCGTAAGACATTGCACCGGTCTTAAAGCGCTTTACGATGGAATCGACACTCTCAACTTCATCGATCGGGATGCCGCCGTTCTCATCGAAATTAAAATCGATCAGGCTTCGCAGGTTGATGGTCTGCTCCTCCTCATTGAGCACATGGCTGTACTCTTTGAAGATCTCATAATTTCCGGTCCATGCCGCCTGCTGCAGCAGATGAATGGTGCGCGGATTGTACAGATGCTCCTCCTGGCCGGAACGCTCCTTGTGACTTCCCACACTTTCCAGCGTCAGATCTACATCCAGTCCCAGCGGGTCAAATGCGGTGGAATGCAGCACATCCACGTCGTTTGCGATGTCTTCCAGCGTGATGCCGCCCACACGGCTGACCGTGTTGGTGAAGTACTTGTCGATGACTTCTTTGGAAATACCGATCGCCTCAAAGATCTGTGCGCCCTGGTAAGACTGGATCGTGGAGATACCCATCTTGGAAGCGATCTTTACAATACCGTGAAGCACTGCAGAGTTATAATCATTGACTGCTGCGTAATAATCCTTATCCAGCATTTTCGTCTCGATCAGGTAATGAACCGATTCCTGCGCCAGATATGGGTTGATGGCACTGGCACCAAAGCCAAGCAGGGTTGCAAAGTGATGTACCTCTCTCGGCTCGCCGCTCTCCAGGATGACTGCCATGGAGGTTCGCTTTTTGGTTTTTACCAGATGCTGCTGCAAGGCAGATACCGCTAAAAGTGACGGGATCGGCACATGGTTTTCATCGATGTCGCGGTCAGACAGGATGATGATGTTGACACCGTCGCGATGCGCACGGTCTACCTCCAGGAATAACCGGTCAATGGCTTTGGCCAGAGAGGTATTTTTGTAATAGGTAATCGGGATTACTTCAACTTTAAATCCCGGTTTCTTCATATATTTAATCTTCAACAGATCAGTACAGGTTAAGATCGGGTTGTCCACCTTTAAGATGTGGCAGTTCTCCGGAGCTTCCTCCAGAACATTGCCTTCCTCGCCGACATAAACCGTGGTGGATGTTACGATTTCCTCACGGATCGCATCGATCGGCGGGTTCGTTACCTGTGCAAAGAGCTGTTTGAAATAGTTGAACAGCGGCTGATGCTTTTTCGAAAGCACGGCAAGCGGGCTGTCAGCACCCATGGCAGATACCGCCTCGGCACCGTTCAATGCCATCGGCAGGATCATGGTCTTATACTGCTCGTAGGTGTAACCATAGGTCTTCTGCAGCTGTGCACGCTGCTTCTTAGAAAGCTCCGGCACACCCTTATTCGGGATCGGAAGATCCTTTAAATCTACCATCTGGGAATCCAGCCATTCCCCGTACGGCTGACGGGATGCATAACGGAGTTTTAACTCCTCGTCTCCAACCAGCTCGCCTTTCACGGTATCGATGAGGAGCATCTTGCCAGGTCTTAAGCGTTCTTTCTTAATGACATGGGACTGGTCGATGTCGATCGCACCAACCTCAGAAGCCAGGATCACCTGGTCATCGTCTGTAATATAATAGCGGGACGGACGCAGACCGTTTCTGTCCAGCACGGCACCCATGACATCGCCATCGCTGAACACGATGGATGCAGGACCATCCCACGGCTCCATCATGGTTGCGTAATAGCGGTAGAAATCCTTTACCTCCTGCGGCATGAACCGGTCATGCTGCCACGGAGCCGGGATCAGGATCATAACTGCCATCGGCAGCTCCATACCGCTCATGACCATAAACTCCAGGGCATTGTCCAGCATCGCGGAGTCGGAACCTTCCTGATTGATGATCGGCAGTACCTTGTACATGTCGGATTTGAAGAATTTTGTCTCCATGTTCTCCTCACGCGCCATCATCTTGTCGACGTTGCCGCGGATGGTATTGATCTCACCATTATGTACGATAATGCGGTTCGGATGGGCACGCATCCAGCTCGGATTGGTGTTGGTACTGAAACGGGAATGCACGGTTGCGATTGCGGACTCGTAATCCGGATCCTGCAGATCCTCAAAGAACTGGCGCAGTTCTTTGACCAGGAACATACCTTTGTATACAATGGTGCGGCTGCTCATGGATACAACATAGGTATCATCGTTACTCTGCTCAAACACACGGCGTGCTACATAAAGACGACGGTCGAAGTCCAGTCCCTTCTCCACGTCCGCCGGCTTTCCGATGAAGCCCTGCATGATGTAAGGCATTTTTTCAACGGCCTTATCGCCAATCTTCTCCGGGTGGATCGGAAGGGTTCTCCAGCCAAGAAACTTCAGTCCTTCTTTCTGGACGATAACCTCCAGCATCTTTTTCGCCTGGTTTCTGGCGAGTTCATCCTGGGGGAAGAAGAACATGCCGATGCCATATTCACGCTCGTCGCCAAGCTCGATGCCAAGCGGTTTTGTCACTTTCTTAAAGAACTTGTGGGAGATCTGCAGCATGATGCCGACACCGTCTCCGGTCTTTCCTTCTGCGTCTTTCCCGGCGCGGTGTTCCAGATTCTCTACAATGTGGAGGGCCTGCTCCACGGTGCGGTGAGTCTTGATGCCTTTGATATTGGCTACGGCACCGATACCGCAGTTGTCATGCTCAAAACTCGGATCGTAAAGACCCGGAAGCACGATCTGGGAAGCAGATTCGTTGGGGGATTTTGTTAAGGTTCTCTGATCGCTGTCCATAATCATTTCCTTTCCTGTAAAATCATCGGATGCGCCATTGGCGTCTCCCTGGCAAACAACGCAATGGTTTTATTTCACAAGATGTCTATGAAATAAAAAAGGGCACGAAAATTCTTTTTTCGAATTTCCGCACCCTTGCGTTTTGTTTTATGTCATGATTTTTGTATTGCCTTTTTAAGCTGTTACGATAATACTACACTTTTTCTCATTTGTAAATTCCTTTTTTATTTTAAATTGTCAGATTATTTGTCATTATCCTTAATTCATGCAATTTATCTGTCAGTTTACCGTATTTGTTTCATCAACCCTACATCACTGGCGCCTCCCAGATATGAACTTACACGGAAAAAGAATTGTTTCATAGGACGCATTTTCCCACGAAAGGAAAAAGGTACTTTCCAGAATTGTGTTCCGGAAAATACCTTTTCTTTATTTCTTTATGTGTACTAAGAAGACTTACATCTCGCCAAGACCGCTCTCGATTGCCTTGCTCACGGTCTCCATAGCTGCTGCCTCGTCCTCACCGTCGCAGATCAGGGTGATCTCGGTACCGGACTTGATACCTGCTGCCATTACGTTTAATACGCTCTTCGCAATGATTCTTTTCTCGCCGCACTCAATGATGACATCACATTTGAATTTCATAGCAGTCTGAGATAAAACTCCTGCCGGTCTTAAATGTAGTCCAGACGGATTTACAACTGTTAAATTCTTACTAAGCATAGTTCACGTCTCCTTTAGAATTGGTTTCAATCTGTATAAATTTTATTACAAATCACGACAAGTGTCAAGGCATTGTGCCGATCTGTGATTCTTTTTTTGTCGTTGCTTCCCGCTGCTGCTGTTCCAGTTTTGAGAAGACACATCCGCAGTAATTCTGCCGGTAAAGTCCATATTCTGCCGACAATTCCACAGAACGTTTGTATCCGTTTTTCTTTTTAAAATCAGACGGAAGATGTTCCACTTTATAGATTCCGGACAATTCTTCTCCGATTTCATTTAGCTTCTGTGCATTTTTCAGCGGACTGATGGTCAGTGTTGTGGCAAAATAATCATAACCGCCTTCTTCTGCCATTCTCGCTGTTTCCTCAAGCCGCAGGCGGTAACACCGGAAGCAGCGCTCTCCGCCTTCCGGAACTGTTTCCAGACCCTTGCTGAGAGCATAAAAGCGCTCAGGTTCATAATTTCCCACAACCAGATGAATCGGATGTCTGACCGGTAATTCCTGAATCAGATGTTTTTGTTCCGCCACCCGCTTTTCATATTCCTCCTCTGGAGAAATATTGGGGTTATAATAAAATACCGTGATTTCAAAATAATCGGAAAGATATTCCAATACATAACTGCTGCATGGAGCACAGCAACTATGTAAGAAGAGCCGGGGAACCCGACTCTTACTCTGATTTTCCTTTATGACTGCTTCCAACTCACGCTGGTAATTTCTGCGGTTCATAATTCTGACCTCTCTGCTGCGCAGTTCTTCCGCTCTGATCTGGGTTTTACAGGAAATCCCGAATCCGCTTGCTTCGTACCGGATTACGCAGCTTACGGAGTGCCTTCGCCTCAATCTGACGAATTCGTTCACGCGTTACATTAAACTCCTTACCAACTTCCTCCAGAGTACGCGGGTGTCCGTCCTTCAGACCAAAGCGCAGTTCAATAACCTGGCGTTCCCGGTCTTTTAAGTCCTTTAACAGCGCGTCAATGTGCTCTCGGAGCATCACATTTTCCACGTTGCCCTCCGGAGTTACCACATTGCTGTCTGCAACGAAATCGCCCAGATTGGAATCGTCTTCCTCACCGATCGGAGTCTCCAGAGATGCTGGTTCCCTGGCGATCTGCATGATCTCCATAACTTTGTCCTCTGACATCTCAAGCGCATCTGCAAGCTCTGTCACAGACGGCTCATACCCCAGTTCCAAAGTTAACTTTCTCTGCATCTTGGACATTTTGTTGATGGTCTCAACCATATGCACCGGAACACGGATCGTTCTGGCCTGATCCGCGAGTGCACGGGTTACAGACTGTCTGATCCACCAAGTCGCATATGTACTCAGCTTATATCCTTTTGTATAATCGAACTTCTCGACACCTTTAATCAGACCAAGGTTACCCTCCTGAACCAGGTCAAGAAAGCTCATGCCGCGGCCGGTATAACGTTTTGCAATACTTACAACAAGACGCAGGTTTGCCTCGATCAGACGTTCTTTCGCGTACTCATCGCCCTCTGCCTTGCGCTTTGCAAGGGTCAGCTCCTCCTCTGTCGTAAGCAGCGGAACAGTTCCGATCTCCTTCAGATACATACGGACCGGATCCTCTGTTCCAATACCCTCAAGCAGGTCTACTGCATCCAGCTCGATATCTTCAGAGTCTTTCATGAAGCTGTCATCCATATCTACATCATCGTCATCGAGAAGCAGATTGTCTTCTGCAAGGGCAGCATCGTCAATAACAGGGACTACGTCAATATTTTTGTCCTCGAGGAAACTGTAAATCTGTTCCATCTGCTCAGGACCAAGGTTATCCCCTTTGAAAAAGTCATTGATTTCCGTGATGTCCAATGCATTATGCTTTGTTTTGGCAACTTCTACCAGCTTTTTCAGCTTATCTAAAAAATTGTCTTTTTCCACAGTAACATCCTTTCATTTGAAGGTCTATGAAAGCCTACACATCAAATCATTATATAATATCCGGTGTCAGATTTCAACAATTATTTTCATTATTCTCCGCTTATTTTTCATTTTGTACACCATTCCGGCTTTTGGAAGACGGCGGGCACAAAATCTCGATCTGCTGCTGCAGATTTTCTATGGACACCTCGGTTCTGGTTCCGCCAAATTCACCGTCCAGTACCCAGTCTACCGGCTCATATGCCTGGATATGCAGACTTTTGGTTTTGAACTTATAAACCAGCTCACTTTTTTCTTCTTCCCGCATCAAAAGACCGGTAACAATGCCGCTGAGTTCCAGAGGAGTCTTCGGAGTACGGATCAGAAGTACCTCAAACAGTCCATCATTCAATGCCACATCCTGGGTTACCAGCCCTTTAAAGCCACCAACGCTGACCGTGTTCGTGACCATGCCGTAGATAAATTCTCCTTCCAGCGTTTCTTCCGGACTTGTAATTTTCATCGGATACGACTTGATCGAAGCGAGGCTTTTCACTCCTTCCAGCACATAAGCCTGATGCCCCAGCAGATTTTTCTTATCCTGCGGTGTCAAATAGGATACTTCCGTGAAAGCACCAAATCCGGCTACATAAACAAAATACCGGTCCTTACAGAACCGTCCGATATCAATTGCGCCTGGTACTCCGTTTACTGCATTCAGCGCAGCCGGCATCATCTGTTTCGGCAATTTTAAGCTGGATGCAAAATCATTGGTAGAGCCGGCAGGAATATATCCCAGCCGCACAGGCTTTTTCAGTTCCATCATTCCCGAAATGACCTCATTGAGCGTACCATCTCCGCCGCTGCATACGATCAGGTCTTTCCTGGATCCATATTTGAGTACGGCATCACGTGCATCCAGTGCTTTCTGGGTCACGTAAACCTGGATCTGATATCCCGCGCCTGTATAGGCATCCAGAATATCCAGAAGTTTTAAACGGATTTTCTCTCTGCCCGATCTTGGATTAATAATCAGAAGCATCTGTTTTTTCTTAACCATAGGAATCGATCTGCCTCCTTCTCATCATTATCCTCATTTTATCATCTTTGTATACCTGCCAAACGCATTCGGCAGTGCATAGATTGTTTTCAACTCATTCTTACCAGCTGCAATGTAACTGTCTGGAATTTTTTCCTTTAATTTTACCCGGTAGCCAATCATATGCCATTCTACGTGGGAAAAAATGTGTTTTGCCGGACCGATTTGTTCCAGTTCGACGATGTTCTCCGGATCCAGTCCAAAAGCCTCCGGCACGTCCTCCACTTCCAGATGCCCTTCGCAGTTTGGCAGTTCATAAAGCGATGCCAGAAGCCCGGTATCATCCCGTTTTTTCAGTGCCACCTGACCGCCGCATTCCAGAATACACACCGTCTTATCTTCCAGACGTCTTTTTTTCGGTGGCGTTTTTACCGGAATTTCCGCGATCAGGTTTTGTTTTTTCGCCAGGCAGATGGATTCCAGAGGACACTCCCCACAGTGCGGCTGACCGTTTGGCACACATACAATGGCTCCAATTTCAATGAGTCCCTGATTGAAATGACTTGCCCGGTCCTTCGGCATCGTTTCGCGCAGATGCTGTTCCATCCACTTTTTGGTGGACACCTTTAAAATATCTTCCCGGCTGGCTGTCACCCTCGAGATCACGCGGAGTACATTTCCGTCTACCGCCGGAACCGGATGTCCAAATGCAATGGAAGAAATTGCTCCTGCCGTATAACTTCCGATTCCAGGCAATTTCAATAACTCCTCATACGTTTCCGGCATTTTCCCGCCGTACTCTTCCAGGATGATTCCGGCAGCTTTCTTTAAATTGCGCGCCCGGTTATAGTAACCGAGGCCCTCCCAGAGTTTCATCAGCCGGTCATCTTCCACCAAAGCCAGCGATTTCACATCCGGCAGCGCCTCAAGAAAGCGTTCAAAATATGGTTTGACCGCCTCCACCCTGGTCTGCTGCAGCATAATTTCGGAAATCCAGACCCGGTAACCTTCCGGATTTTCTCTCCATGGAAGAATTCTTGCATGCTCCTCATACCAGGAAAGCAACGGACCATTCATGGCCCGCAGCCTGGTATCCAGATCCAGCATTTCATTCTCGCGCTCAGCGACCTTCAGACGGTCATATAAATGTTTTGCATCATACATATCCATAAATTCCTCTTACCGACACCTCGCCGGAATTCACTTCCCGGATGGTGCCGTCTGCAAGCTCTACGATCAGCTCTCCTGTGTCATTGATCCCTTTGGAAATCCCTGTGTAATCGCCGCCAGGAGCAAGCACTTTCACTTTTCTTCCCACATTGACCAGTTCCTGATTATAAAGCTTTTTCAGCTGACTTAAATCCAGCGTCTCCTCGAATATCCGGTAATACTCCTCAAAGGCACACATAACGCCATTGATCAGCTCTGTCCGGCGCACCGGATGCCCCAGCTCCAATGCCAGTGATGTTGCAGTAGTCCGGATTTCTTCCGGGAATTCCGGTGTATTGGCATTGATGCCGATTCCAACTACCACATAACGGATAGCATCTTCCTCCGTACTCATTTCCGTAAGGATGCCGCAGACCTTTTTCCCATTTACTACAATATCATTCGGCCATTTGATCTGGCTTTCCAGACCCGTCGCATCTTTCACCGCTTTCTGCACTGCCATGGCTGTCAGAAGCGTCAGCATAGATGCATATGTCGGTGCAAAATCAGGGCGCAGCAGAAAACTGTGCCAGATTCCGCTTCCTTTTGGAGAACTCCAGCTTCGCCCTCTTCGTCCTTTTCCTGCAGTCTGGATTTCCGCCACTGCAAGCGTCCCGGAAGGGGCTCCCTGTTCCGCCATGCGGCGCACTTCGTTATTGGTAGAATCAATTTCCTCCAGAAATTTTACCGAATGCCCAAGCCACTTTGTTGTCAGTGCTGCACGGATTTCTGCTTCATTCAGGATATCTGCACTGTCATGCAGACGGTATCCGCGGTTGCGAACAGCTTCGATCTCATAGCCTTCTGATTCGAGCTGCCGGATTGCTTTCCAAATGGCTGTGCGGGATACCCCAAGGCGTTCACAGAGTTCCTGTCCGGAGACATAACCATCTGCCTCTTTTAAAAATTTTAAAATTTTGTCTTTCAAACCTTACCTCCAGATACTGACGGCACTTAACACGCCCAGCATTATAAGAACTGCCGCCAGCAGGCACTGCAGCGCTCCTCCTGCCTGTTTTTTCCTATCATGCCCGCTAAAACGCAGCCGGAATCCGCCCATCACACCGTTCAGTACAGCAGCAAGCCAGAAAATCACGGGGAACAGAATACTGTTCCCCTCCGGATCCAAAAACGCTAATATGGCACAGATAACCACAAGAATACCGATCACGATATGCAGCAGATCCAAAACCAGCGCGCTGCTGCGCGGATTGCGTTTTTTCTCCTGTCCTGCCATCTTTTATACTCCAAGTGTTGCCATCATCACTGCTTTGATGGTGTGCATACGGTTTTCTGCCTCATCGAACACTCTGGACTGTGCAGACTCAAATACTTCATCCGTTACTTCCATATCGGTAATGCCGAAACGTTTGCCCATCTCAGCACCGATCTTGGTCTTTAAATCATGGAATGCCGGCAGGCAGTGTAAGAAGATCGCCTGTTCCCCTGCATTCTTCATGACATCAGCTGTTACCTTGTACGGAGTCAGTTCACGGATACGCTCCTCCCATACTTCATCCGGCTCACCCATGGATACCCATACATCCGTATAAATAACATCGGCGTTTTTGGTTCCCTCTTCCACATTCTCGGTCAGGGTAATGGTAGCACCGGATGCCTTTGCATATTCCTCGCACTGTGCAACCAGCTCTGCGTTCGGGAAGTACTTCTTCGGTGCACATGCCACAAAGTGCAGACCAAGCTTTGCGCAGACGATCATCAGGGAGTTACCCATATTGTAACGGGCATCGCCCATGTAAACCAGCTTTACACCTTTTAATCTGCCGAGCTGCTCACGGATCGTCAGCATATCAGCAAGCATCTGGGTCGGATGATATTCGTTGGTCAGACCGTTCCATACCGGAACGCCTGCATACTTGGCAAGTTCCTCCACGATTTCCTGTCCAAAGCCACGGTACTCGATACCATCATAAATACGTCCAAGAACACGTGCCGTATCTGCAATGCTCTCTTTCTTACCGATCTGGGAACCTGACGGATCCAGATAGGTAGTACCCATTCCCATATCGTGCGCTGCTACCTCGAAGGAGCATCTGGTTCTGGTACTGGTCTTTTCAAAGATCAGTGCTACATTTTTTCCTCTGTAGTTATCTACCGGGATTTCCTCTTTTTTCTTACGTTTTACTTCCGCTGCAAGATCCAGCAGATACAGGATTTCCTCCGGTGTGTAATCTTTCAATGTTAAGAAATGTCTTCCCTTTAAATTCATAATCGTCTCTCCTCTGTACATTTTTATGTTAATTTTAATAACATGCTTTTTGGAAACCGTCATTCCAGAATGGTTATCTTTTTCAATCTTTTGTTTTCTGAACTTTCCAGTTTTCTATATTTCGAGGTTTCTATTCTTGCGCCTGTGTCGATGATGTCTTTGCGATCTCTGCCACAGAAGTCACCAGACCAGCCATATTCTGGATTTCCGACGGAATGATGATCTTGGTTGCCTTGCCGTCTGCTGCCGCTGCAAATGCTTCCAGACTCTTAAGCTGGAGCACTGCCGCATCGGCTCCGGCCTCTTTTAAGAAGCGGATACCATCTGCCTTCGCCTGCTGTACCTTTAAAATTGCCTCAGCTTCACCTTCTGCCTCGCGGATGCGGCGCTCTTTCTCTGCCTCAGCATGAAGGATTGCAGCCTGCTTATCCGCCTCTGCATCCAGAATTGCGGATTCCTTTTTACCTTCCGCAACCAGAATGGTGGACTTTTTCTCACCCTCGGCACGCAGGATTGCCTCACGGCGCTCTCGCTCTGCCTTCATCTGTTTCTCCATGGCATCCTGAATGGCTGCCGGAGGGATGATGTTTTTGAGCTCCACACGGTTAACCTTAATGCCCCACGGATCGGTTGCCACATCCAGGGATGCGCGCATCTTGGTATTGATGGTCTCGCGGGAGGTTAAAGTCTGGTCCAGTTCCAGGTCACCGATGATATTTCTCAGTGTCGTTGCAGTCAGGTTTTCGATTGCCATGATCGGATTTACCACACCGTAAGCATACAGTTTCGGATCCGTGATCTGGAAAAATACCACGGTGTCGATCCGCATGGTAACATTATCTTTTGTGATAACCGGCTGCGGATCAAAATCCACAACCTGCTCCTTTAAGCTGACCTTTTTTGCGACACGGTCAACAAACGGGACCAGAAAATGCACACCTACAGACCAGGTGTCAAGATAGGCGCCAAGACGTTCCACGACCAGAGCCTGCGCCTGCGGGACAATGCGGATGCAGGATGCCAGAACCGCTAAAATTACGATCAGTAACGGAAAAATGAACAGAATACCCATTAAGATTCCTCCTTTACGATTTGCCGCAACTGTTTGCTTTTCTCACAGTCGCGCTTTTTCATTGCTTACAATCAGTTTCACACCCTGGATCTCACGGATCCAGACCCTGGTTCCTTCCGAATAAACCACATCCTCCTCTGCGGAACGTGCCGTCCATTCCTGCCCCTGGACAGAAACACTCCCGCACTCTTTTGCATTGTTGATCTCAGCCGTTACCCTGGCTTCTTTTCCGATCAGGCTGTCCACATTTGTTTTGACGGTAGAAGTATTGATATACTTCACAGCCAGCGGACGGGTCAGGAAAAGTAAAATGAATGAGATCACCACAAATACCAGAAGCTGGACCGGTAGCGGTGCACCAAAGACAGCCGCAAAAAAGGCGATCACGGCACCTCCTGCAAACCAGATCGTTGTCAGGGCTGTGGTCATGATTTCAATGCCCACCAGAATCACAAATGCGATGAGCCAGTAAATCGCTGCCATAACAAACTCCCCCTTATTTTTATTGTTTTATTGTTGTTTCTCTTCCAGCTGTTCCGGCACTGCGGCGCTGCCGCGCTGCCTCAAACATGAGAACCGAAGCCGCGACTGCAGCATTTAAAGATTCCACACGTCCCTCCATCGGGATGCGGACATACGTGTCTGCCATGGCTGCAGTTTCGTCGGTCAGACCATTGCCCTCGTTCCCAATGAGAAATGCGGTATTTCCGGTATAATCTTCCAGGTCGTACGCCTGTTTTCCTTTTAAATGAGCCGCAAACAGCCGGATATTCCTTTTTTTCAGTTCCTGCAGCGTTTCATGAAGATTCTCCACATAAACAAATGGCATACGGAGCACAGAACCCATCGTGGAACGGATTACCTTTGGGTTATAAATATCGGTGGTGTTTGCGTCCATCACCACCCCGGTCACACCGGCACCCTCGCCTGCGCGAAGGATCGTTCCCAGATTTCCCGGATCCTGAATCGTTTCCAGCACCATGAGAAGCGCCGGTTTTGTCTGCATTTTTTCCGCTTCATCTGGTTTCTGCGCCGATACCCCGGAAACTTCTTTCGAGTTTTTTCCAACCACCTCGTCCAGCGTATAATGATACTGCTTCACCAGTGCCAGAATGCCCTGCGGCGTCTGTGTGTCGGAAAGGCTCTTAAACACATCATCCGTCACCAGTTCGACATGTTTTACCCCTTCCTTAAGTGCCTTGCATTCCTTTGTCCTGCTGAAGCTTTCCGATATATAAAGTGTGTGAACGCGGTCCTTCGGAATTTCAGTGCACATGCGGAGTCCCTCTGCCACGAACAGATCTTCCTCTCTTCTGGTTTTTGCTTTTTTCACCAGGGCATTCACAAATTTCACCTGTTTGTTGGTTGTACTGCTGATCACGCTTTTGTATTCTCCTTTAATTTGATGCTTTCTAAATCATCCATCCAGATCCGCCTTGCTGCGTCACTCGGCATGCGCAGATCGCCGCGCGGGGAAACTGCCACGGAACCTACCTTCGGACCATCCGGCAGACAGGAACGTTTAAACTGCTGTGCAAAAAATCTGCGGTAAAAAACGTTCAGCCATTTGTAAATGACTTCTTTCTCATATTCTCCCTCAAATGCCTGCAGAGCCATCCGGTAGATTCTGGAAGGCTTAAAGCCAAATCTCAGCACATAGTAAAGGAAGAAATCGTGAAGCTCATATGGTCCCACCAGATCCTCTGTTTTCTGGGAAATGACGCCATTTTCCGGCGGAAGCAGTTCCGGACTTACCGGAGTATCCAAAACATCCAGGAGAACTGCTTTCAGTTCTTCTTCCCCGCAGACATCTGCATAGTAACGCACCAGATGACGCACCAGGGTTTTCGGCACGGAAACATTGACACCGTACATGGACATATGGTCTCCATTGTAGGTTGCCCAGCCAAGCGCCAGCTCTGACATGTCTCCGGTTCCGATGACCATGCCGCCCACCTGGTTTGCAATATCCATGAGAATCTGGGTACGCTCCCTGGCCTGACCGTTCTCATAAGTCACATCGTGAACCGTAATGTCATGACCAATATCTTCAAAATGTCTTGTTACCGATGCCTTGATATCAATTTCTTTTAACGATGCCCCCAGCTTTCTGGTCATCTGGCAGGCATTCTGGTACGTCCGGTCCGTGGTTCCAAAACACGGCATGGTGATCGCATGGATCTGGCTGCGCGGAATGTCAAGCATGTCAAATGCTCTCGCCGCTACCAAAAGCGCCAGCGTGGAGTCCAGTCCGCCGGAGATTCCAAGCACGACGTGACTGCAGCCGGTATGCTCCAGACGTTTTTTCAGTCCCATAGCCTGAATGGTAAAAATTTCCTCACAGCGCCGGCTGCGCTCCCGCATATCGTGCGGAACGAAAGGACGGTTATCAATATAGCGGAGCAGCTTTTCATCCGTCTGTATGTCAGAAACAGCTTTGCCGGTTTTCTGCTGGTCCTGCCCGTTTTTACATTCGCTGCTGCGCTCTGCTCTGTTTCCAGCGCCAAGAGAAAAACGGATTGTCTGGTAAGCACTGCGGTCCGGTGCCGGATACGTAGTCGTGCGGCGCCGCTCTGCGTTTAAGCGTTCCAGATCCAGGTCTGCACAGACTGTTTCCGGCGCAAAGCGTTTGGATTCCGCCAGACGGGTTCCGTTCTCCGCAATGATATTGTGACCGCCAAACACCAGATCCTGCGTAGATTCACCTTCCCCGGCATTGGCATAGACATAGCCGCAGATGAGTCTTGCAGACTGTCCGCAGATCAGTTCTCTCCGGTAAGAATCCTTTCCGACCACTTCGTCACTTGCGGAACAGTTTGCAATAACCGTTGCGCCTGCAAGTGCGTGGCGGATACTTGGCGGACACGGAACCCATACATCCTCGCAGATTTCTGCTGACACGGTCAGTTTCGGGTACTCTTTGCAGGTAAATAAAAGATTGGTTCCCATAGGTACCTGGGTATCCAGCCAGTCTGTCATAACCGGAGTTTCCATACCCGGAGTAAAATGACGCAGTTCATAAAATTCAGAATAGTTTGGCAGATTTGTCTTTGTAACCAGTCCAAGAAGCTCGCCGCCGCAGATCGCTGCAGCTGCATTATAGAGCTTGCCTTCATGCTCCCACGGGAGTCCCACAAATACCAGCATATGCCGGTCCCTGGTAAACGATACGACCGTTTTCAGTTCGTCTTTCACCTGTTCCAGCAAAACCTCCTGTAAAAACAGGTCGTTACAGGTATATCCGGAAAGGCACAGCTCTGGAAATACCAGAAGCTCCACTCCTTTCTTTTCGGACTCTTCTATGATCTTGCAGATTTCCTGCCGGTTATGGACCGGATCTGCAACCTTAATCTTTGGTGTGGCTGCCGCTGCGCGGATAAAGCCGTCTCTCATGTTCATTTCCTCCATAATTATTAGTAGTAGTGCATGCCTCCCGCACCGGCCCGTGCGAGCACGACCGGCGCGCTCTGCCTGTTTTCGGCACTGCTCATTGCTATCACAAATTATACATCCCAAATATCGGCTCGGCAAGTGCGTTTGGGTCTGCGATAGAAAAGCGCTGCCAGAATAATGCCGATGACCAGACCGCCTACATGCGCTGCGTTGTCAACTCCGGTGCTGGTAAAACCCAGGTACAGGGAAAAAGCAGCCATAACCACCAGCTGGCGGCTGTTTAGATCTTCTAGGCATCCTTTATTCACGGCCACCACATAAATCAGACCGCCCACGACTCCGAAGATCGCACCGGAAGCTCCGGCTCCTACTGCCCAGTCTCCCACCGGCAGTTCAAAAAGCATGGAAACCACATTTGCCCCAACTCCGCAGAGTAAATAAAACAGCAGATACTTCACTTTTCCAAGTGCCCGCTCCAAATTGTCCCCCAGTACAAATAAAACCAGCATATTATTCACAATATGGTTGATGCCGAAATGCATAAACATGGAAGTCAGCAGCCGGTAATACTCATGGTCTTCCAACACACAAGGACCATACATGGCACCGTGCTGCAGCATAAAATAGGCATCCTCACTGGAACCTGCGAGCTCCAGATACAAAAAATAAATAATATTAAGTATGATCAGCATACCATTGACCCATGTACGCGGACGGTGGGGTGGTGTTATCTCATAAGGATTCTGATATTGGTTCATATAAATTCCATTCTCGCTTTCGCAGCCATTTTTCTGATCTTTTCCTTATCTTAACGTATCCACCCACAAAAATCCACATCTATTTTCCTACTCAAACCGATATCTTACCCCGGCAATGTTTACCTCCACGCCTTCCCAGATTTCCATAATCTCATTATTTTCCAACATGCGGCCGCCCACACTGGTCCCATTTGTGGAATTTAAATCCTGCACATAATACCGCTCATCCTTTCGGTCGATCCGCAAATGAAGACGGCTGACCGTCTCCCTGGGCAGAATATAATCCACCAGATTTTCCTGCTTTCCAATAATGAATGGATAATAGGCAATCACGATATCCTCTGTTCCCGCGTCCAGTGCTGCAAGTTTTCGGATCGTTGTACGATTTTCGGATGAGTCGCCATTTAAAAGGACGGTATCATTCCCCTGGGCAGGCTTCTCTGATCCCGGTTCCCTTCCTGCTGTTTCTCTTCCCTGACGTTTCTCGGCATCATTTCCATATGCATCAAAATATCCTGGTGACTCCAAAGAGTCATTTTCCGCGAATATCGTCTCCCAGGGCATCTGGATCTCCCGCTCATACTCCCGCTGTTTTTCTTCCTGCCGTTTTCTTCTGTGCTGTTTCCACCTTCCCCAAAAGCTGCTCTCGCCGGGTTCGGAATCCGTCTGAATCTTGTTGGTGCGCACGGTACCCAGCTGCCACGCTGGCGGTTGCTTTTCGGCTTCCGGAAGTTTCCGGGCTGCTTCGCGAAACGGGTACTGCTCATAATGCTTCTCATCAAAAGCTTCCTTTCCAGACGCAGCCGTCCTGCCATTTTCTTCAGCACCTGCACTTCCATCAGATCCCATCCTGAATATCGTTTTTCCGTCTTTATCCCCGTTTTTTTCCACACTGCATTTCTGCTGCGCAAGCCGCAGGATATCCCCCATTCCATAATTTTCTTTTCTGGTTTCCTGGTAAAGTCCGTAGGCCAGCACCACCGATTCCTTGTCGCGATGGTCGACTTTTCCGAGAAGATACTCCAAAAGCTTACTGTAATCCTCTGGGAAATCACACTCTCTTCCGGGTACCAGACACAACCATACCTTTAAACTTTCCGGGTCCACATACAGATATTCCGGATCCAGCAGTACATTTTTCTCGCTGAGCAGATACTGCTCCATATGATCCAGGGCGCGGGCAATTCCAAATACCAATGCGCGGATCTGTGGTGCCTGAACAGACTGCCCTTCCAGCATACGGGTCAAAGGCTGCCTGGATGTAATTTCATAAAAGAAACGGATTTTTTCATCTTTCTGTCTTACCTGAAAATGCAGGATTCCCTCAATCTGATTCTGCTCCAGCATTTTCTGTTCAAATGGAATCATCTCCGGAAATTCCGACAATTCCGGATCTACGATCAGGTAATTTCGTTTCATTTCTCTCTGATAACTGGTCTTCATGTCATATCCTCCGCCAGACTCCACATCCTAAGCGATTTTTCCGGACGGAATACCGGCGCTGAAATTTCCAAGTTCCAATTGCTTCCATCCGACCGCCTCTGAATACGTTCTTCCTGATCATGTTCGATCTGATGACGTTCCCGCTCCACGGTCTCATGCAGCCTGAAATTTCCTGCTGCCCTGGCGCTCCAGCTCATTGCCTGCCCCATCAGTACCATAAGTGTAGTCAGCACGACTACCATAACACCTGCCGCCTCTACCGTCATACTGGCCCGCAATCCTTTTTTCTTCTGCATTTCGCTCCTGTATCTCATCTACTCTCTCCTATCCCATTCCTGGCAGCCATCCTCCTTTGCGTCACGCAAGGCGCTTCCTGTTTCCAGAAAGCAATGTTCGTTGCTGGACACACATACATGTCCAGTAAACAATCTTCTGTTATGAACCCAAAAGGTCCATCTGCACGATCCGGTTTACCACGATCCAAATTCCAGGTAACACCGCAAAAGGCAAAAAAGGAAACTCTGTCTTTCCGATTTTCAATCTTCTTTCCTGGCAGCTGCTCCGGTTCCTGCATCGATTCACGCAGTGAAACACATAATATCCCAATCCGAATAAGCCACTGCTCAATACTGCCCCGCACAAAAGAAGCAGATTGTCTGCCAGGCCCAGGAACAGACCGCTGATCAGAAAGAAACAGCCATCTCCTGCTCCGATCCCCCCACTCAGCCAGGAAAATACCAGCAATGCTGCACCGGGCAGAAGCCCTGCTAGATAAGGGAACCATGCTTTCCACAACCATAAAATTCCCAAGTCCGCGCCAGTTCTGTCCCCTTTCAGGCTCAGGGACCACACGACCAGTGCCTGAACCGCCAATGCTGCCGCCCCGGACAAACATAATCCCCCTATCCTGATCTGTTTTGTTTTCAAATCCTGCCAGGCCGCTGTCATCAGGAAAATCACAAAGATGCCCATACGGACTAAAACCAGAATCATTTCTATCGTTATTTCCATAGTGATCGTTATTTTCCTCTTCATTTTCCTGCTATCACCATTTGCCCCATATCGTGACTGCGCATTCTCCAGATCGCTCATCCTCCACCGCAATAAGAGCAAGCCCCCAGATGCTTTACCTCTTTTAATTTTACCGCCCGCACATAAGCCATGATCGCTTTGCAATCCTGCATTGCGTGGTAACGTCCCCCGCTTGGCATAATGTAAACGGTACTTCCCTTTCCAGCGTTTTGGGCACAGGAAGCGCATGGATAATACTTGCTGCCATCTGTGTTCCGTTTACCGGAGACACTTTCCCAGGCCACCGCCGTCAGCTTGTTTGACAGGTAATGGCAGCTCCGGTCCGGATGATAGCGCGTGCTGTTCTTCCCGACATATACGATCTGCTCATCCTCATCCCCGACATTCGCATCTGCCCCGTAACGCCCGTCCCTTCCGATCCAGCACCGTCTCCGGCTTCGTACCGTGCGATGAAGGGAGGAAAGTCCGAGTACCGGAAACGGAAAGGAAATATCATATTCCATAACCAGATCCAGCGTCTCCCCATCCTCACGGATAGAAGATCCCAGCATACTGACGTGGGATACCTGTGCCGTGTCACAATAATCCATGGTTTTTCCACGGGCATACATGGGAGCTGCTACGGCCGCTGCATTCTGGCAAAATGCCAGGGTTGCTTCCCCTGCCCCTGGAATGCTGCCTAAATTTCCCCGCTCAACACGGTCCAGAAGATAGGCATACTGACTCAGTTCTTCTCCTGCTGCTTCCAGACCTGCCTGCAGTTTCCGTTCTGTCATCATGATTCTGGCCGGAAGCATCAGACAGACTGAGGCAAAGATCAGAAGCGGCAGCACCAGGGCTGCTTCCAGTGTCAAGGAAGCATTCAACGACCTGAACCCGTTTTTTGCCGTGGATTTTTCCCTTTTTGCAAAGCGTACTCTCATCAGGGAGGTGAAAGGGAATGCCCTGCTGTCCGAATGTTTCCTGCCGCATTTCTGAGCTGAGAACCATTTGTCTTTTTGAAAGGGGCTTCGTACTTGGAGAGGTACATTTGTTTTATTTTTCTGATTCGCCCGTTGTTGTCCGCGGCTGATTGGATCGTTCATCCAGCAGAGCATTCCTTTTCACCTCCTTTTTAATAGCGTCGTTCTACTTTCACGGTCAGATTCATTCCCGTTTCCCGGTTTCCAGTCAGGTTTTCCACAAATGCCGGAGAAAAGAACAGGTATTTTCCACAGACATTTCCGGACATATGCACCTGATACACGCCGTTGCGCATGCGAAATCCGCTTTTCCCCTGCCCGAGATTCAGCTGGATCACATCCATGATCCGGTATTCCTGGCGGACTGTCGGTTCCACAAACAGCAGGATCTTCAGCCAGGAAAGATACGAAAGCCCGCGTTCCCCGCCTCCGGCCTTCAGTGTTCCATCCCGTCCCAAAGCAAGCAGGTTTTCCACATCCAGCGTCCAGTCCTCCGCTGTTTTCAACAAAACCACGTTTTTTCCGGCAAGAAGTCCTTTTACATCCATGAGTGCTTCCCCTAAAGCCCAGACCGACATGACAAAAAAAGTTGTCACCAAAATCAGCGGTGTGATCGAACCGGCTCCCGTGATCACGGCTGCCAGCGCCCTGGCCTGTTCCCGCTTACCGCTGTCGGAAAGAATATGGATCAAATTCAGACCGGATCGGACTGCTAAAAGCCGGTGCACTGCATCACTCAAGTTTTCCCGGTCACTTGCATTTCCAAACAGGAGGTATTCCATCTCGTAATCCAAAACATGTGCCTGTGTTTCCAGCTTTGTGCCGTCCCCTGCTATATCTCCCTGCGTTGTGTTCACAGACTCTGCACCTGGGCTTGTTTCGCCTGAATTTTCATTGGTCTTTTTCAGATTCTTTTGTCCCTCTCTTTTTTCCGGAACATGCTTCTGCTCCACCCCAGAACAAAACTGGGAGAAAAACATTCCGCAGTATTCATTCACCAGAACATGATCCACCATGCTGCCGCTCCCGGCGCCTTCCTCATAGCTTTCTGTATGGGAAGGAAGTTCCGCCGTACTGGCAAGCTTTTCCGATACCAGGTGTCCTTCCGGCACCAGAAGCCCCAGCATTCCTTCCTGGTAAAGCTGTTCCACCTGTTTTAACCAGCCTTCCTTTTGCTTATCCTGAATGCCATGCGCAAAGGATAATACCGGAATTACAATCCCTTCCAGGCCATTGCGCACAGGTCTCCACAAGCTCTCATAATCCGGCTCACCGCCATCTCCATCTCCATCTTCATCCTCCTCATCCTCCCATTCTTCAATCTCCCGTTCTACTTCATAGGAAAGTTCGATCAATGCTTCCAGACGCTGAATCTGCCCGGCACTGTCTGACTCCAGATTCCGGATTTCCTGCCTGCGCTTCCCATCTTCCGCTATGTATGCCTCGTATTCCTGGATTTCCTCATCCAGAGCCGCTGCTGTCCCGGCACTCAACCGGTCCGCACGCGCATTTTGCTCTTGCCGGTCCGCTGCCAGGACAGCAGACAGCTTATCCGCTTCTTTTTCATACTGCCGTACCAGCCCCGGAATCTTTTTTAATTCCCCGATCATCCGCTCCGCCGCTCTGCGAAATCCCGCTCCATCATAAGAAGAGAGACTGCTTAATCCCTGCTCACGGAATGTCCGCTGTCGGTCCAGATTTCCACTGATATCTTCCAGTACCCGCTCCAGCTTCCACACATCCCGGGTTCTGAGGCGGTAGGTCTGTGCCATCTCAGTCACAGCCTCTGCCTCCCGCTCATAGTCCCAGAGTTCCGGCACGCCATCACCCTCAAAATCCAGCTTCCATATCCCATATTTCATATAGTCCAGAATTTCTTTCTCCAGGTATGCTCCATGTCCGTCCGTTGCCCGCACAACCTCTTCTGCAGTGGCCTGCTCCAGCGCCATGGGATACCAGTTTTTTGTTTCCAGATAAGGCAGCAGAAATCCTGCAAAATCCTGTTCGATCTCTTCCGGGGTTTCATATTCCGCAAACAACAGGCGATACCGGTCCCACAGTTCCCGGTGATACTGACTGAACACGGAATCCATGGAAGAGGAGACCGCCATCTGCAGATACCACCTCGCCCCGGCCGTACGCGCGGATTCCATCAATACACATAAAAATGCAAAGAGGATCATCAGGATCATGCTGATAAACACGGTAATCTGTCCACGCAATCCCTGTTTTTTCCCATACTGCCTCATCCCACATCCCATCCTAACAATTCCTAATAAACTTCTTTTGACTGACTTTCAATCTCCTTGAAAATGTTCTCCAACAGCTTGGTGATCTGGGTCTTGAAAATGATCACCAAACCGATCAGCACCACGAGCAAGAGTACAATTTCTATCGTACCCACACCTTCTTCCTGTTTCCAGAACGCGTTCCACTCCTGCACCAGCTTATTTTCCTTCCAGTTTTTCTTTCTGTTCATACTCTTCCCCATTTCCTTTCTTGATTTTTGTTGAGCCACAACATTCCCTGCTCAGAATGCTCCGCATTATCAGAATGAAAATCCATCATCCCATACTCATCATGGCAGGCACCAGGATAAAGATCATTACTACAAACAACAGAAGCAAAAGCGGCGCCAGAAGCCTGGTTGTGGCCTCTTCTCCCAGCCTTTTTGCCAGATTTTTCCGAAGTTCAAACGCATCCTCCACCTCTCTGTACAAAAGTTCCCTCAGATTTTTTGTTCCGGTCTTCCGGTTCTGTTCCAGAATGCTGCTCAGTTTCAGATAAGGCTGCAGGCGGCATCGCCTTCCGAAATCCCGGTACGCGGCTCCCTCCGCTGTTCCATTCTCCATCTGGTAATATGTCTGGCGCATCTCTTCATAGGCAGGCCGTACCTTTTTTTCCGGCGCGCTTTCGTAATCGTGAATCATACGCCCCCAGGCATTGCGCACCGTCATGCCTGCACCTACCAGCACCTGCAGTTTTGACACCACCTCCGGATAATCCAGTAAAAGCTGCTGCTCCCGTTTCTTCTCCAACTGCTGCTGTTTCGACTTTTCCTGCAGCAACAACAGCATTGCCATCAGCACACCCAATAATGGGATCACGGCATAGCTTGTCTTTTCTGCACTCCGGTACGATAACGCTTTTCCCTGATATTCCATTGGAAGCTGCAGCGACGAGTACTGCTTTTGCTGCTCATCCAGGCGGCTCACCTCTTCTGAAAAATGCTTTTTCAGCAATTCCTCTTCCGTTCGCTTTTTCGGCACCAGCGTTACCGGTAACTCAAAATCCGCACGGTACTCTCCCGCCAAAAACTCTGCCTGAAGCACCACCTCCTGTTTCTTTTCTATCTCTGTTTCAATCGTCCCGGCTGAGGATAAACGTTCTGGCTCTGAAGAATGCCAGCGCACCCGCACACCATACTCATCCAGATAAGATGGAAGCTGCAGATTTTCCGACACTTCCTGAAGGCTCTCATTCTTTCCGCGGATCCGTTCTTCCATACGGTCCATGATCTCAAAAAACACCGCATCCGCTTCCTGCTTTGTATAGACCCTTGGACTGACTTTTACCGTCACAGTCTGCTCTCTGCTTCCAAGACCGTTTACCACCAGCTGTTCTTCTTTTGGAGAGCCACCATAGCTTTCCCGTTCAAGCTGTCCCTGTAATAGACTGCTTTCCTGATCCGGTGCCAGATAAGTCAGATACCCCCAAAGGAGCAGACTGACTGCAACACAGACTCCCGGGCGCAGAAAGCTGCTTTTTGCAATTCTGCTTCGCCACATTCTGATCTGTTCTATCCACCTTCGATTGTTTTTGCCCGCTTCTGTTTTGCTTTGTCCAGTTCTTTGCGGCTCTGTTTTGCCATAACGTATTCCGTTTTGCAGCGGTCTTCTCTGGACACTCCTGCCCTGCATTGATTTATATTTGTTTCTTTCGTTTTGTCCTCCACCGCCTGCTCTCATACTACACCTCAATATCGAGAATCCGCTCTGACAGCCAGAATGCAGTCAGGTATAATCCCATACACAGCGTCATAAGGCATCGTCCCATTCCGGTCCGGTACATCTGATCAAAAAATCCCGGCGAAGTTCCTTCCACATAGAATACAATGAAAAAAGGAATCAGGTTCATGATCTTCTGTTCAAACTGCCTCGATGCGGTCAGCGTCAGGATCTCTTCTTTTACCTGCATCTTATCTCGGATCACCTCAGCTGTGTGGCGCATAATACTTCCCAGGTCACCTCCTGTCCGTTTGCCGATCCCCAGTACCTCTGCCAGATTCTGTACATCCTCCAGACCGCTCCTGGCGGCAAATTCCAAAAGCACCTGTTCCACATTCCGGTTAGTCCGGATCTGCTGCACCATCCCGGAAAATTCCTCGACGATCAGTCCGTTTTCCCCATACAAAAGCCGCAGTTCCTCCAGACTCACAGCCATGGCATTTTCCATGGCATAACCGGCGCTGAGCGATACGGCAAGGATCACCATTGCTTCCTTAAACTGCTGTGCTAAAAGCAGCTTCCGTTTCTTTAAACGCTGCTTTCGCTCCCTCCAGAAAAGAAGGAACATGCTGATTGGCAGCATCACCAGAAATATCTGTATACTGCGGTAAAACACATAAGCAAATAAGCCGCTCACTGCTGCGCTTTTTCCAAGCACCCATGCAAATTCTTTTGCAGACAGGTGATACTGGTTATAATCCGGTCCCTGCTGCTTCCCAGCCTGCTGCCTGCAGTTTTTCCCGGTTTTTAAGGGTACCAACCCGGACCAGCGTGCCCGAAACCCTTCCTTTTTCCGCCCGCCCCAAACCTCTGGTTTTGCTGCACTTCTCTGGCTCTCCCCGCTCCTTTTCTTCATCTGTATCCCTTCTTTCCTCAAAACGGTAAAGCGGATTGAGCTGGATCTCCCCGTCCGAAAAACCAGTCACTTCCGTAATCTCCAGCACTCTCCGGCTCCGGTCCCGCAGTCTTCCTAGGTGAACCAGAATATCAATCGCAGAGGCAATCTGCCCTCTTACCGCAGGCAAAGGCAGATCCGCAGCCATCAGCGTCATGGTTTCGAGACGGGATAACATATCCCGCGCACTGTTTCCGTGTCCTGTGGAAAGTCCGAAATGTCCGGTATTGATACTTTTTATATGGACTCCCTATGTTCCCATCATGCAGAAATACAATATCTGTACTCAATACACAATGTATATAACGTTATTATCTTGCCATTTCACAGTTGCAAAAAGAAAAGAGAACCTTTCACAGCCCTCTTTCATATCGACTTTCTCATTCATTTATCATACTCAACAGTTTGTCAACCAATGTCTCTAAACTTTTTCCCAAAAATGGGACAAAGTCTGGTATTGCACCAAATGCCATCCCAATTATTATCATTCGACCACATTCTCTTGCAGATTCCAATGCAAATCCATAGCTCAAAACACCTGTCAGAATAAATATAATTGATAAAAAGTAAAGAAAAATATTTCCCAACATCATAGGAATTTTTAATAACCAGCAAATCAATGTCATTACTACAAGAATCAAACACAAAAACACTTTTATTATGTACTTAACCAACATTTTTAATCCCTCACTTTTTTATCTTTCCGGACAGCAAGAATCCTGCCATCCGGACTTCCATTTTTTTGCTATCCGGACTTCCACTTTTTTGCTATCCGGGCTGCAAAATTCTTGCTATCCAATACAGTTCATTATCCTTTCGTGTATATCATTTCCGTCAAAATCATCTCTTCTGCATCATGACAAATGGTATTCATCCTCCTAGTCCATTCCATGTTGTCCTGTCTTTTTAATTTCTCTGTAATTCCTTGTTTCTCCATCATCTGTTTTACTAATTGTTCTTCCCTATCCCTTGCTTCTGCATCAATCTGATTCAAATGCTCAACAAGTTTTCCTTGTAACAACAATATTTGATATTTTGCCCTTCTGTGTTCCTGTAAATAGCTTTTACGAAGCATCCCATATTTCCCATATGTTGGTTCAATATCTTTAAGTGCCAATTCCGGCAAATAATAATCACCACATAACATATAAGTAAGTCCATTTTTCTCATCGTAAATTTCGTTCTGCATAAAATATTCTCCTTTTCTTCCTATAATTGGTCGTACATCTTCAACAGTGTTCCCTTTTTCATTTGACTATATTTCACTTGTAATTCTTCATATTTTTTCTGTAGATTCTCATATTCGTTTTTCGGAACACTATCGAATAATTTCTGTTCTAAACTCTTAATCCGTGCTTCCTGTGCTTTTGCAATAGCATCGCTTTTAGGATTTCGCAATATCATTCCCTGTTGTTTTTCCTTCAATTCCATCATGACCTGTTTCACATTCGGATTATTATAGAAAAAACCTCTGGAAAGTCCTGTTAATTTTGTAAGTTCAGCAACTGAAATTTTTATATTTTTTCTATACATTGTTTCAATAGCTGTTATTGCTGTTTCCGTCATTTCCGCACTTTTTTCTTTTGCCAGTGCTACCATTTTATCGTGTTTCTGCATTTTCCTTTTCCCTCCTGTATTGTGCTAATAATTCATTCATTTCATCTCGTACAGCCTTTGTATCCTCCGCTAATGCTTCGTTTCTTAACCGCCGATAATGTGGTATGGTTCGTGTATCCTTATGCCCCAACAGCCTTGCAATGCTATCATCATCTAATTTCATTTCTGTAAGTTTTACTCCAAAAGTGTGTCTAAAACGATGTGTACGAAACTCAAAATAATTTCCATTATCATCCCTGATATCATTTTCATAAATCATGATATTTACATGATATTTCAGCATTGAATCTGTATATAATTTCCCATTATCTTGCAAAAAAATATATTCTGAATCTGGATGGTCCTTTTCTGAAACTTCTATTGCTTTTCTAATCACTTCTGCCAGCTGATCGCTGACTGGTCTTTTGTATTTCCTTGTTTTATGCTGGAGAATAGTTATAAAATAATGCCCAGATTTCTCAGATAAGCAATCCCTTCGCAAAGTCAACGTATCCTCTATTCTTGTACCGAGCATCTGATGTATTATTAGACATCTTCCTAACTGGGGCTTTAATTTTGTTAATGCACTATTAAATCTCCTGATTTCTGCATCTGAATACGCTTCTGGCAAAGCGTTGTCATATGCTCTGCAATCACTGGACAGAAAAAGATTGCATAAATTTTCTATTTCCAGTTCCCGCCCAATTTCATCCAGCAGATTATCCAAAACCGACAGTTCTGTTGTGTAACTGACTGATGTAAGACCGGTATCCGTTTTTATATAAACCAGATAATCTTCTATCATATCCCTGCTAATTTCTGTAAAATGCTTTACTTCTGGAAACCGATCATACATAAATCTAGCAAACCGACGGAATCCACACAATTCGCCTTTTATACTACCCATTGCTTTTGTCTGGCAGTGGCTATACAATATTCTCTTTATTATCTCTTTAAATTCTCTCTGCCTAATCTCACGAAAATCTAATCTATATCTTCCACGAATCGGATTACTCCTTGGCACAATATCCAGCTTTCTCATATCCCATACATCTTTTTCATTTTCTGGAATATCTGCTGTTTTACACTTCACAACATACTCATAATACATTTTCAGAAAAGAAACCTGAGCGCTATTTTGTTGCTCAACATTCCGCCTATCCGGTCTATTTCTTCTAACGTACAGCGCCAATCCTTTTTTATATAAAAATGCTTTATAGCTTCTCTCCAGTTCTTCCCATTTTTTATCAGTAATGCTGCTACAGCTTGTACACTTCTCATTCAGAAATTCTTTCAACAGATCAAATCTGTAAATATCATTTACGGCTGTTGATAATGATAAACGTCTACATCTATCATCGATATACCCATAAATCTCATCCTGTATCTTTTCATTACGAATCTCTGATATGTAGTACACCCTGTTTTCCTTCCATTTCAGCCCAGCCAACTGTTTTTCTGTAGCTTGTTGATAACAGTCATAAGAAATCAAATTAATATTACCTTTCATCATCTTCTACTCCTTTCAATTTAAATGACTGATTTCTTGAAAAATATTTATCTTCAGCCGATACAATACGTTCCGGCATGAAATCAATGTACTGTTTTGTCATATTCTCACTTGAATGTCCCAGATAATCTCGTACCCCTTGTATAGAAACTCCATTTCCGTACATTGAAGTTGCAAGGTTATGTCTGTAATCGTGTGCTCTAAAGATATAATCTCCACAGGCAATCCCACGAGCCTTACACTCCCGAATCATCTGATTTGAAAATGTCTGTCCATTAAATGCACCACCTTTTTTATTTTTGAATAAATACTCCCCATTTTTTATTCCGTACTTTTTTTCATAATCGTTCACCAGTCCAACCAATAAACTCGGAACAGGAATGACTTTTTCCCTCCGCATTTTGCTTTGATATATGCGCATCCAATTCTCATTGCCTTGTGAATAAAAGGCTCCCGATTTTATTGTACAAACCTCGCTTTTCCTAATTCCTGTGCAAAACAAAATCAAATACATCAACTGTAAATGCTCTGGGAATGCCGGCAACTCCTTAATCAGATGAGCAATTGTTTTTTCTGGAACACTTCTTTCGTTGTGTTCTGGAAAACCTTTTTTTAAAAATCGTTCCGGATAAAACTTCAACACTTCAATATTTTTCATTTTCAAAAACTGTAGAAATGTATGTATATGAGTTATATATCGGTTAAACGTGGAATATTTAATATCGGACACATCCAAAATAGATACATAATCCGCTATATCTTGTATCTCCAGTTCAGTTACTTTCTTACTCTGTCCATCCAGATATTTTAAAAATTGTGAAATAAAACTTATTGTATTTCGGATATTTGATAAAGACAGATCAGATATCCCAACTAAATATTTTGCGTATAATTGTAAATACCAACGATTTTCTTTTTCGTAAATATTAATAAATGAAAGACTTTTAACAGGTGAACTGGCATTGATTCTTGATTTATCAAACTGAAACCTATCCATATACCAGATACATGCTTGCCAATTTATCTCTGAATCTGTTAGAAATAACGTTCTTCTCGCAAACTCAACAATCTTAGAAGCCTGTTTTTTTATAATTTCTGACTCCTTGTTTAAATACAGATAAAATCTGTTTTCATCTGCCTGTTCCATTTCTTCAATATCATCTATTCCGTACTTATCGCAAAACCGTACAAGTGCTTTTAATGGTTCTAAAAAATATCTTCGATGTCTTTGTACCTTATCCATATTCAGAATTTCACACAGCAATATTTTTGTCTGTCGCACCAACTGTGATGAATGTATCCTCGTTAAGTCCCATAACAAATCATTCTTATCGACCACCTGACGGAAAGATTGTGCTTTCTTCTTATTGGGGACATACAGCAAAAACAATTTGTCTTGCTTAAAAAACTCCTGTTCTACAGAGAAGGGCTTTCCTTGTGAATAGACATCCGGCATATTTTCTATTTTTAAACGATCAAATAAGCTCAGTAATTCCGCTTTATATTTTTCTGAAATATCCTCTTTTTCAAGAGAATCCATATACATTTTTCTCGTTTCATAGTTAATATCTGCAGTACACTGTATATCTGTATACTGAAAAAATTTGTATAACCGGTTATAGTATTTTGCTTCTCCAGTCGTAACTAAAGATATTTCTTCCTTTAATTTTTCAGATATTTTTTCCTGATATAACTTCGGAACAATTTTTAATACTGCCAAGGTAATCCCT
>OGWS01000785.1_pt1 | contig 29632 bp, 17 predicted proteins | sample 1576111 | NCBI WGS metagenome assembly OGWS01 (sample SAMEA3541534, study PRJEB24748) | human gut metagenome | biome: human gut; feature: human-associated habitat; material: faeces | place: China | collected 2012
CGACCTGCTTGAACATGGTGTACAGCGGGTAGAGCAGCGCTTCCTGCGGCATCATATTGGCAAGCATGATGGCGAGCACAATCCAAGTGTTGCCTTTGACCCTGCCGATGCCGAGCGCGAAGGAGTTCAGCACGGAAAGCACGACGGCGGCCACAGCCACTACCAGCGAAATAACCAAGCTGTTCCAGAATTTCAGCGGGAACTTGGTGGTGGTCCAGAAGGAGATGATGCCGTCCATGGTGAAATGCTTCGGCAGCGAAAGCGGGCCTGTTGCATTGTAATCGGCGGGTGTTTTGAACGCGTTGACGGTGAGCACGAGCAACGGGAAAAGCACGAGCAGTGCGGCTGCGATGAGCACGATGAGGGTGATCCAGTCGCCGGTCGAGCGCACATGTTGGGTTTTCTTGGATGCTTTCCGCGCTGCCGATGCGGTCATGGTTTGCGTCATGGTTGTTTCCTCGACTTTCGAAGTCTTGCGAGTCTTGCGAGTCTTACATGTTACGGGTCAGTTGCGGTTTGAACCGTTCAGACCAGTTCCTTTTCGACGTGCTTCTGCACCATGGTGAACACGATGGAGAACACGATGATGACCACGGTGAGCGCTGTGGAGATGGCCGCACCGTAGCCGACTTGTTGCACTTGGAAGAATTGATTGTAGGAATAGTATGATGGCACGGTGGTTGCCGTTCCCGGCCCGCCTTTGGTGAGCAGATAGACCGGTGCGAAGGTTTTCAGCGCGCCGATGGTGGCGGTGAGGATGACCACCAGCAGCTCGGGAATGATGGACGGCAGCGTGACCACACGGAATTTCTGCCACCAGTTGGCTCCGTCAAGACCGGCCGCCTCGTAAAGTTCAGGATCCACGCGCTGCAGACCGGACATGAAGATCACGATCGGATAGCCCAACTGGATCCACACCAGAATGAACATCAGCACCGGAAGCGCGCTATCAGGGCTGCCGAGCCAGTTATGCTGCAACGATCCCAGGCCGAGCTTGACGAGCAGCGCGTTCACCGCGCCATCTTCCGGACGGAAGATCCAGCCCATGATGATGGCCGCGACAGCAACCGGCAGCAACTGCGGCAGGTAGAACATGGCTCGCAGGAAGGAAGCCGTCTTGCCGCCGAATTTCTTCTGAATAACGTCAGTCAGCAGTGACGAAATAAATAGTCCAAGAATCGTAGGAATAACTACGATAGCCACAATAATCCAGAATGAATTAGCGAATGAAATCCAGAACGTGGAATCAGCGAACAGACGTTTCCAATTCTGCAATCCAACGAATTTAACCGGGCCAACTCCACGCCATCGAGTGAAACTCAAGTAAATGTTCCACACGAATGGAATAACGACGATAACGAGCAGACCTACCAGTCCGGGAACAAGATATGGTACGAATTTTGCGGAACGGTTTCCGGGAAGCCTTGACATTGAGACTCCCCCGTTTTTGGTCTTCTTTGACATTTTGGCTTTTCCTTTGGTTGCGCTGCGTTGCCTGTGAATATTTACGATTGCGATATTGGTTCGCAAGTTGTAATTTGCGATACCGCACGGGATTATTCATGATTGATACTGAGCAAAACCGGAATAATCCCGTGCGATGTCGGATATGAGATTGGATATGAGATCAGATATACGATCAGTTGGTCTTGACGCCCATGTCTTCCACACCGACGTCGTACTTCTCGTGGATACCCTTGAGCACGTCGGCCGGCTTCTTGGTGCCGTTCACCAGTTCCTGGAATTCCGCCGGAACAGCATCGGTAAGGTTGGAAGCGGCGTAATCCGGGTAGTAGCTGAGCTTGCCATCATTGGCGTAGGAGGCGTATTCCTCGATCATGGCCTTGCTCTTCTCGTCGTTGATCTTGCTGGCGTCGCCCGCCACCGGAATTCCGCCGGCGTTGCCGAGGTAGTTCTGCACATCGTCGGAAAGCACGTAGTCAATGAACTTCGCAGCGAGATCCTTGTGGTGAGAGCGTTCCGGAATCACCAGCAGATTGCCTGCGCAGCCAATCGCGAAATTCGATTCCGGCATCACCGCGGCGTCCCAATCGAAAGTGGTGATCTGCTTGACGAAACGTCCCTGATTCCAGGTGCCGGTCTGATAGATCGGATACTCCCCCTTGATGAATGCCTGCGTGGTGTCTTCGGCCTTCATACCGGTGGCGTTGTGGGAGATGAAGCCCTTGTCGAGCCAGTCGTTGATGGTGCTCACGGAATTGGTGAGAATCTTGGAGTTCCAGTCGACATCGCCCTTGTAGAGCTGCCAGTTGTCGATGAATTTGGCGTCGGCCTCCTTGGAAACCAGCTGCCACCACAGCCACATCACGCCGTATTCCTGCGCGTCGGCGGCGATCGGCGTCACTCCGGCATCCACGAATTTCTGGCAGACGTCCACGAACTCGTCATAGGTGGTCGGAATCTCCAGCCCGTACTTGGCGAACAGATCCTTGTTGTAGTAGACGCGCTGGAATTCCGCGTAACTGGTCATGCCGTACCAGGTGTCACCATCCATGATGCCGTTTTCATCATACTTGGCCACGGCCGCATTGGCGCCGGTCACCTTCTTGTCCCAACCGTATTGATCGACGTAATCACCCAAATCGGTGAGCAGCCCCATGGTGGAGAGCACGCCGGCCGAACCGTTGCCGCGATTGGATTCCATAAGATCCGGCGCCTCATCGGAATTGAGGAATTGGCTGCCGTTCTGCGCGATCTGCGTGAACGACTTACGTTCGAAATTGATTTTGACACCCGTTTCCTTTTCGAAGGCTTCCGCGGCGCGACGCCATGCCTGGGTCTGGCCAGCGTCGTCTTCCTCGTAATACCAGAACGACAGGCTGTCTGGCGTTTCCTCGTCTTGCGCGGTGTCGCTGCCGCATGCAGCGAGCGTGGTCAGCGACATTGCCGCCGCGGCCGCAAGTGCGATGCCTCGTGTGATCTTCATGGTTTCTCCTTTGTTATTGGTGGTTGTGTTGTTGAGTTATGTCTCAAGTTGTTTTTCAGTTATGAAGATTGATATGTGTCGCCTCCTTTTTTCGAAACGTTTCGACGATGGCCGCGGATTGGCGCTTTTCAATTCGGCAATCACCATCTTCGCTTCGGCTACAACGCCTTCACTTACTTTCGAATCGTTTCGATTATGGATACGGAAATCCGTCCGCCTTTCACGGACATACTCCTACAACCTTCTTTTCACACGTCACCAACTTTGGTAACGGAACCTCGACTATGCATGACCGGAGCGGACAGCTCCACCAATCCCTTGATGTCGCGATGCTCATCGATGGCGTCGACCAGCAGATCCACAGCCTTAGAACATAATTCCTGCGGCATGACCGGCATCTCGGTAATCGGCTGCGGCATCAGCTCTCCCTCGAAATACGTGCCGCACGACAATACCGAAATATCATCTGGCACCCGCAATCCCGAAGCCTGTAATTGCTGCAATACCAACTTCAGCACATTGGCATTCGCCTGGTTGACAATCGCCGTGGGGCGCTCATCCAAAGAACGAAGCTCACGCACGAATTCCGCGGCATCAAAGCGATCGTCACGATGCTTGGAGGATTCATGAATCGTCATGCCCAACTCTTCGGCACGTTCCAGCAAAGCCTTGCGGAACAGCAGCACATAGCCCGAACCGCGATCGTAATCGGTCTCATTGTCACGCAAAAACATAGCGCTCCGATGCCCCTTGGAATACAGGCAATCCACAGCCATACGACCAGCCGTGGCAAAATCGATATCGACACAGGCACAGCCTTCATGCTCTGCAGGGTAACCGATGGCCACACAGGGTTTGGAATATGAGCCAGCCTGGGCGGTACGCTCGTCATGTTCCTCAATGTCGAGCAGCACCACGCCATCAACCAAGTTGCTTTGCGTCACGCGCCGAATGTCGGCCACCGCGTCCTCGCCGGTAAGCAACAGCACATCGTAGCCACGGTTCTTTGCCTGCCATGCGGTCTGCAGAAAGTAAGCGTTGTATTTGGCCTGATTGATATCACCGCGAATCGGCGCGCTGAGCGCAAAAATATGATTGCGCATACCACGCATTTTACGGGCGCTGGCATCCGGAGTATATCCAAGTCGTTCAACGGCGGCCATCACCTTATCGGTGGTTTTGGCGGAGATGGAACGCTTGCCGGAAAGTACGTACGAAACGGTGCTGACTGACACCCCCGCCTCCCGAGCCACATCTTTGATGCCCGTCATCTTCCGCCCCCTTCGGCTCTCCAAGTCATTTGCGTTACACGTCATGCGTACCGCAGCTCTCGTCCATTGTTCAACAAAGCCATCCGCCGAGCCTTCCGGAATTTCTTCCGCAGAATCACGCTCGTATTTTATCGAATCGTTTCGTCGAAACGTTTCACTAATCGTAAGCCAGCAACTCAAATTTGTCAAACGTTTCGACACACCTACCCGTCATTCCTCGAAATGATGGACACCAGGATGCTGCGACCCCGTTCCTTCATATCATGATTTTGATGTACCGACCGTTGCAATCTTGAGTCCCGTCGCACGATTGCGATTTGGTTTCGACCTTACGATTTAATTTTCCGCTTTTTCCCAAATCGTGAGGTCAGCAAGCCAAAAACGTGCGGCCATCCTCCCCAAACACTAGGACGTGCAGACGGAAACGCAAGTTGCATAGGAATGGAGGCATCTACAACCGCCGCCCGTACACGTACACACGGGCTAGAGAAGTCTCAAGGCTACAGCGGGCGGGACTCGTAGATCATTTGGCGGTCGCCGAAGTAGAGGGCGTCACGCCAAGAGGCCTTCTTGCGGGCCGCCTCCTGCTGAGGCTCCTTGATCGGCACGAAGAACCAACGGACCAGACCAACCACCATGTCTTGCACGGAATGCCAGATGCCGATATACGCGGTCAACGCCCAGAACGTCACGATCGCATTGAAGCCGGCGAACACCGCGTTGCCCCAATTGTGCGAAAGCGTATCGGCGTAGAACACCATGCACGAGTAAATGATGATCACCCACGGCATCGTCACATACAATGCCGGAGAAGCGGTACGATTATTGACTTTCGGCGTACGCGCGAACGGAATCTTCGTGTTCGTCATGCCCTGCTGAATCGACTTGAGCGTGCCGGAAAGATTCACCGTCAACAGCACGATGTTGAAGCCGTAAATACGGAAAATATCGGAACGTTTATACCCGTTGCGTTTCAAATCGCTCGACATGGTGGCAAAATACGGCAGCGACGCGAGCACCACCCACGGGCTCAGCAACCGCTGGTCGAACGGATATGCCAAGAGGAACATCAGGCCGAAACTCGACCATGCGATGGACGCCATATAGTTCACGCGCAGCGCCCACTCACCCAGCTTCACATCATTGCCCTGCTGATGCCGCGCGTGCACAATACGGAAGAATTTGCCGATGATCAGCAGACCGCCATTCGCCCAACGCCGCCGCTGCACCACCAACGAACCGAAATCAGGCGGGGTGGCACTATAGCTCAACCGCTCCGGATAGTTGACCAAATGCCAGCCGAAATAACCCAAATCGATACTGGATTCGGTGTCTTCGATCACCGTGCGATCCTGAATATACGTTTTCACCGTGCGCGTGCCCTCAGTCGACACCACGCAGATATCGTCGAGCGCGGCCTTGCGGATCACCGCGTTCGCACCTACCCAGAACGTGGCGTCATAGTAGGTCATGCCCTGATGCAGCATGTGCTGAATGTCGGTGGTGGCGGCCGCGATGCGTTCGATTCGCGTCGGCGCGCCACGATACGAGGAATACGGGGTTTGGATCACGGCCACGCGCTCATTGCCGGGCTGTTCCATCTGGTACACCAAGCGCAGGCAGTAGTCGCGCAACAGCATGGAATCGGCGTCCAACGTCAGCACGTATTCGGAATTGCGCATCACGAAATCGGGAGATTCTCCCTCGCGCACGTCACGCAGAATCACCCCGTCCGACGTTTCCACGCGCTTGAGCGAGTGCCCCATCAATCCGATGAACGAATTCAGATTCATGGCTTTGTTGCCTTCACGGGAGGTCGACGCATACAGCTTGCGTTCGAACGACCATCCTTTTGCGGTGAAAATGCGTACCAAACGTTCGTACAGTTGCAGAATGCGATTCGCGTCGACATGCTGCTGCAGGGTGATCGATTCGTTCAACGCCTGTTCCGTCAAACGCAGGTCGCGTGCAAGACCGCGCAATACCTGGTCGCAGAAGAAATCGTCGGTATGATCTTCGACCAGCCATGTGTCGGCCTTATGCTCCAACCATTGCGCGGCCGCACGATAGTCTTCCGCACAGCGTGCGACCACACTACGCCTTGCGTCCATCTGATCGGCGAGCGCCGCAACGGTTTCGTCGCGCGCTTTGGTGAAACGTTCCGCAGGTGCTGCCAATTCGGCCAATACTTTCGACATGAGTTCGCGGCTTGCTTTGAGAATCGCTCGCGCTTCGTCATTGTTAGGATGCGGAGGATCGTCGATTAGGAGTACGACTGCAAGGTCGGGAAATTCCTGCAATGCCGCCGACCAGATCGTTTTTTCGACGACTTTCGGCTGTTCCACGTACGAAGGAATCAGCACTGTGATTCCCTTATTGTAGTTGTGTGCGAAATGGTCGTCGAGCATCGCCCGAGGCACGCGTTCATGCCGGATGAAACGGTATAGCGCCCCTTGCCGTGTGGTCAAGTAGACGAGCGCGCTGAAAATCAGCGTGGTCACAATCGTCATGTACAGCACGCCTTCAACCACGAAACGTAACGTGAGTGAAGGATTGTTGACGAACAACGACAGAATCATCGTGATCATGTAGATCAGCCATGAAACAACCGTGCAGATGATGGCAACGTAACCACGCACAACGCGCGTTGGCGAAGGCTTGGCATGCATGATCGCAAGCGGTTGCGTGGAGGTTTCAGCACCCCACTGGTGCCTGCGGTCATCGCCGTCAAAATCCCCTATTTTTGCCACCATATACCCCTTTGCCTTATCAGCGCTGCCTCACCTGCATAAACCATACATCACTGTTGAAATCGTCGTACTAGCCACAGACTACACTCCCTAACTGTAAGCGAGATATAAGAAAAACAGCGCACGAGAGGAAAGCTTAATCCCCCGTAAAATCCCCCGCATATGCACTGAAGCCCAGCGGGACACAGCCTGCTAGACGTCCCAATGTCCCCATCAGCATTGGTGACTTGACGATTCTTGATGAAAGGGAATGATGAAACCCCTGTTTCCAGGAAGACGATTTTCCTTCCTCCGATTGTTCATAGCGATACTGTGCATCGCGCTCGTCGCGGCCGGCACATGGTCGTGGATCACGTTCACGCGAACGGCGGCTAAGAAATTGCCGGAACCCTGGTTCGGTGGCTATGTGGACGTGACCGCGACACCCTCATACGAGTTTGAATCCAAAGTGGGCAACGTCTACCGGAATGTGTCCCTCGGTTTCATCACCGCCGGCGACGGCTGCCAGCCCAGCTGGGGCGGCTACTACACGCTCGACGAAGCGGCTTCCGCGCTCGATCTCGACAGCCGTATCGCGCAAACCTACAAAACCGATCGCACGGTAACCGTCAGCTTCGGCGGGCAGAACGGCATCGAACTTGCCAGCGCATGTTCCGACGTCGATTCCCTTGCCGACGCATACCAGCAGGTGATCGACCGCTATCACATCACCTCGCTCGACTTCGACATCGAAAACTCGAATCTCGACGGGTACAGCGAAACCGCAACCCGGCGAGCGCAAGCCGTGGCAAAACTCATCGCCAACGAAAAAGCCAAAAACAAAGGGAAAGACGATACCAGTCACGATCTGATCATCAGTTTGACGCTTCCGGCCGACGCGAAAGGCCTTACAATGCAAGGAATGCAGACCGTGAACGCGTTTCTGGATGCCGGCGTGACGCTATCCACCGTGAATCTCATGACCATGGATTTCAACGTGGCGTCCACGTCGATCACGCAATCCACGCTGATCAAAAGTTCGCTGAACGCGGCCCACGCGCAATACAAAACGTTGCTGTACAGTCGCGGCAAACTCTTCAGCGACCATCAGATCTGGGAGCTGTTGGGAGCCACCGTGCTCATCGGCCAGAACGATACCAAAAACGAGTATTTCACGCTCGACAATGCGCGCGAAATCAACACGTTCGCACTGGAAACAAGCCTGGGCCACTTAAGCATGTGGTCGCTGAACCGCGACCAGCAATGCGGCGAAAACTATACGAACACCAACACGCTCAAAACGTTCTGCAGCGGCATGAAACAGACGGACGGCGAATTCGCCACCACATTGGGGTCAGGATTCCGAGGTACGCCGGGCACGCTCGTCGACTTCGACAATGCCAGCTGGAATTCCTCGCAGCAGGCCTACCCCACATGGGAGCCAGACGTACTGTACAAGCAAGGCGACAAGGTGATCTGGAACGGCAATATCTACGAATCGTTGGGCAACAACGAAAACGAGCAGCCGGACAGCGCCGAGGAAGGCACGAACGCACCGTGGCGCATCATCGGACCGGTGTTATAAACGCTTGCCGCAGCGAGACGCAACCACAGACACAATACAAGGCAGGAACACAAGGCAGTCGCTACTTTTCAGTAAAAGTGGCACGCAACAGGGGAACGAAATCAGGCAATCATGACATCGAAGCAATCAAAGCATCAGGCAGCCACCGGCAGCCAGCCAAAAGACGGCATCAGAAAACCAGCCAGACTCACCATTCTGGCCATCATCTATGCGTTGTGCATTGCGGCCGCAATCGCATTCCATGCACAGGAAGGCGTGCAGCAACTTATGGAAGACCCTGCGCGCATCTGCATATGGTCGCTGTGTTTTCTGCTGTGCCTGATCTACCACAAAAAGCGTTCGTCGTATCGCGTTGCCGCCGAACACACCGTGCTGCCACCGTTGACCGTCATACTGCTGGTAACCGGCTATTTTCCCGACGTGGCCATGTTCCTGATCATCGTTACCATCATCACGTCGATCATCACCGCACGCAGTCTGAAAATCGGCATTCTTCGCGCCGGAACCACGCTTGCGCCAATCCCACTGATCAAAATATTATTTGCGAACACTTCTCACGTACTGTCAATTATCATCAGCCAGAATTCCGTCAATGCTGCGATTAATCCTTATCAATTCCAGCATTGGTTGCTGCCATTACTGATTATGACTGTTGCAGTGCCGATTATTCGATTGATTAGCGATATTGTAACGTTCTTTTTTGTACAAATTCCGATTCGTAAAGCCATGCACGAGTATTCGCTGTCTCACATTGTTGCCATGACTTTGGCTGATTTGCTGGCGATTGTGTGGATTCCTGAAATTCTGGAGTTCGCCAATATTGGCTCGGATACTGCCACCGTACTTTCCGTGTTCATGCTGGCACTGATCGCCTACTCGCTGTTGCTGATGACGGTCGATACGATGAGCCGGCTCACGCGATCCCGAAGTGCGTTGAAATGCATAGCGAATGTGAGCGACGCGCTGCCGTTGCCGAATCAAGTGCCAGAAGAGACCGTCGTAAGACGCATCAATCGTGGCCTCACCCGCATGCGCTGTTTCATCAGCAATGCAAACAATCTTGATAAAAGAGGGTATTCCTACCGCTATTCCGCGCCTATTTCCACCGGCTCGCGACAGTATTATCTCGCGATGGAACGCAGTATTTGGAATCGTCCGTTCATGTCGACCGACGAGACGATATTGCTCACCTGCGGCGAAATGCTTACCGAATCGTTACGCGTGAACAAGGAAGTGACGCTGCTACGCACCGAATCGGAAACGGATACGCTGACCGGCGCACTCACGTATCGTGCGTTCATCGGACATTTGAAGAGTCTGCAGACCGAGAATGTGCATAATCTGGTTGCCGTGGTGTATTTCGGCGTGGAGCATTTGCGCACCGTCAACGAACATTATGGACGCAAAATCGGCAATGCCGTGCTGCGATCCGTGGGCATGCGTTTAAGCCAGCTGCTGCCGGGAAACGCCACGCTTTCGCGCGTGAACGGCGCGGAATTCGCCATGATCGTAACCGATGTGACGTCAACCAGCGATGTGGAGGAGTTGGCCACGCGCATGCGCAATCTTGCCGTCATGCCGGTATACACCGAAGAAGGCGAGGTTTCCGTGGACGTATCGAGCAGCATTTCGTTCTCGAACGCGACAGACGGCTTCTCCGTGCTCCTCGCCGATGCGAGCGCGCACATCTACGAGTCGGAGAGCTCCAATCTGCCCGTAGTCGACGGCATGACGTCCACGCTCGCCGCGCAGAATGGTTCGGGAGACCATTTCAACGCTTCCGACGTGCTTCGCCATGCGATCGAAGACAATACGATTTCCGTGCTCTACCAGCCGATTTTCGATGTGAATACGAAACGTATCACTTCGCTGGATACGATTGTGCGCGTGCATGACGCGAAGGGCCGTACGCTGGCACCGTATTTCGTAACGGCTGAAGCGCATCGTCTCAACATGAGCGTGCAGCTGACGCTCGACGTGCTGGAAACCTGCGTGAAAGACATGACCGCATTCCGCAAGGTGGCACCCGAATTGGATATTGTGGACATTTGCATGAATGGTTCGGAATTAGGCACGTCCATCTTCCACGAGCGCTTGGAGCAGTTGACTCATGAGCAGCCACAGCTGCGTTTCGGCCTGCAGCTGGGATCGCACGCCATTCATGTGGTGCATGATGAAGTTGATGATGAGGTTGCCGCTCTTGCCGCTTTGCCGAACGTCGAGTTGGGTTTGACCAATGCTGGCACCACGTATTCGGAGGTTGCCGCATTCGCGCATCTGCCATTGGATTTCGCACGATTCGACAAGACGGTGGTTCGCGATTTCCGTACGCCTCGCGCAAAGCAGATCATGCAGCGCACGCTCGAGATTTCGCGCGATAACGATGCGTTCCATGTGGTGTTCGATGGCGTGGAGTCCCTGGACCAGGTTGAGTTCATCCGTTCCATCGGAGGCACGCTCGCCGAGGGCACGCTGTTGAGCAACGCCATGAGCGCCAACGAGTTCCTCATGCGCCTCGAAACCATGGGCACTTCATTGCCCGAAGCCGCCCCGAGGCAAGCTGAGTAAAGAGGAGTCTCGTTTGTCGCACGATTGCTTCATCTCGTGAAACGCTTGGAGGAAATATGGCGAGATGGGAGCATGTGTGCTAAATTAATTAGTAAACGTGTTTAGCCAACGATGGCTTTGAGGAGGATTCACATGGCCACTATCAGAGAGATAGCGAAACGGGTAGGTTTCTCCCAAGCCACTGTTTCCAGGGTTTTGAAGGACGATCCCACTTTTTCAGTGAAGGATTCCACCCGCGAGAAGATTCTAAACGCCAGTCTGGAAATGGGATACAAGAACGTACCGCAATACCAGCGCATCACCATTCCGCAGGATGTTGCGATTCTCGACAATGTCGTACCCGACAAGGGCTTGCAGGACGCGTATTTCGACGAGCTGCGCGAAGTGCTCGTCAAGCATGCCGAAGAGCAGCGTATGAACGTGACCATGCACGAGGACGTGGATTCGCTGATCGCCGATGCCGATAAATACGCGGGATTTATTTCGATCGGCCCGTCCCCACTAAATCACAAGACGCTTCACCGCTTGCATAAGAAGCTCTCCCACGGCGTATTCATCGACATCAATCCTGCGCCGGCATTGTTCGATTCGGTACAGCCGGATTTGGAACAAACCATATTGGATGCGATCGACGCGCTTATGGGGTCGGGTTGCTCTCGGATCGGCTTCATTGGCGGCTTGGGCAACATTATGGGCAAGCATGAATATCCGGAAGATATTCGTACGTTCGCATTCCGCAATTGGGCGTTGCGCTTGGGATTGGATGCGCAAGGATTGGTGTATGCGGACGGCCCGTTCACTGTGGAAAACGGCCGTTTGCAGGGGCGTCAGTTGGTGCAGGATCATGCGGACGATCTGCCCGACGCGGTAATCGTCGCAGCCGATCCGTTGGCGGTTGGCGTGCTGCAGGCATTTGCCACCGAAAATGTGATGGTGCCGCGAGATATCAAAGTGATCAGCATCAACAATCAGGAGATCGCAAAATACACGTCTCCCGCATTGTCGTCGTACGACATTAGCCAGGACGAGCTTGCGAAAGCCGCGGTGCTTATGCTTGCCGAAGCGCTGACCGCCGACCGCAAAATCAGCCAGCATATGCGGATCTCCACCAGTCTCGTCGCACGCGACAGCTTCACCCCGCAAGACTAAATATAAAAACTTGAGATACGGCAAGGGCCGGCATCCTGTTGCGGAGCCGGCCCTGCAATTGTGCTTCAGTAATCTCGCTTTAGCGGAGAGGGCGAGCGTCACACCAAACGTGGGTGACGGACCAGGTGGCGGGATCGAGCAGAAGCACGTCGGCAGCGTAGCCGGGAGCAAGCAGACCGAGAGGTTGCTTGGTGACCGGGTTCGCGCGGTCGAAACCGAATGCTTTGGACGGAGTCAACGTGGCGGCCTCCACCGCGTCGGCGGGCGTGAATCCCAATTCGAGCACCGCACGCTGAACAGCCTTTTCCAACGTCAGCGTGGAACCGGCAATCGCACCATTCGACACAAGCCGAGCGTGACCATCGATCACATCCACATCCAACGCACCCAGCAGATAATGACCGTCCGGGCAGTCGGTAGCAGCCATGGCATCGGTCACGAATGCCGTGCGATGCGGCGCGAAACCAAATCCCAAACGCACCATCGGATTCTGCACATGAAAACCATCATTGATCAACTCGATAGTGACGCGTGGATCCTCAACAGCAGCCGGAATTGGACCAGGCTCGCGATGATGCAAGCCATTCATCGCATTGAACATGTGCGTCATAATGCCCGCGCCCGCGTCGAAACCCTTGTGAGCGGTCGCATAATCGGCATCGCAATGTCCTACCGCAGGAACCACTCCTGCCGCCACGAAACGACGAATCGCATCAATGCCGTGCGGCAATTCGGGGGCGATGGTGATCTGACGCAGACAGCCGCCTGCCGCTTGCAAAAGCCGATCAACATACTCGGGAAGCGGATCCTTCAAACATTCCGGATCATGCGCACCCTTGCGAGACAGCGCAAGGAACGGTCCTTCCAAATGCGCGCCGAGAATGTCAGGGCGGGCGCTCATCATGCCGTGCACGGTTTCGAGATTGGCGCACATCACGTCAAGCGGATTGGTGATCAAACTGAGCACTTGGCGGGTGGTGCCGTGCATCATATGACCTGCACGAGCCGTGCGTATGCCTTGCACGCCATCATCGAAGGAGCTCCCCCACGAACCGTGCGCATGAATGTCGACGTAACCGGGAGTCATCATGCAGCCTGCAGCGTCGGTTACGGAACCGGTCGAACCGGTCATGGAATTTCCGAAACCAGCTGAACTGACCGAACCGGAATCAGCATCGGCACCAACTGCAGCATCCGCATCCAAACCGACGCTTGCGCAAGCCGCAGCAAAATCATCGTCCCGATTACCAGTCGCAATAATCGCACTACCATCGGAAACTATCCAATAATGTTCCGCAACACCTCGCGCATCGACTTTGCGCGCATTGTGAATCGCAAACGGGCGGGCCGACTGCGCCAACGCAATGTCCACCTCATTCGCAAAACGCTCCCGAGACTGTTCCATCTTCATACCTTCCGACTCACTTCCAGCCATATTCCTCAATTAGCATCCAATTCTTCCAGTCAGTGGAAGAATTACCCCGCCGACAAGCCCATCAGCGTCCAAAAACCTCCAGCCGGTGGAGAAATCCTCCCGCTAACAGCCACCTCAGAGTCCCAATTCCTCCAGTCAGTGGAGGAATCTGGACTGCCAAATACCCCCGTACTGCCCAAAACCTTCCAGCGAGTGGAGGAATCCTCCCGCTGGGAGGCCGAAAAACGTCCAGAATGTTCCAGCGAGTGGAAGAATCCGGACGCTAGCGGACACCGACTGCGGAGCAGCAATCAGATGTGCTGCCAGGCGGGCTTGTGGGCGTAGGCGTAACGGTAGTAGTCCTTGTGACGCAGGCGGCTCGCGGCCTCCTCGTCCACAATGATGGTGGCGTGCGGATGCATTTGCAGCGCGGACGCCGGGCAGAACGCACTCACACCGCCCTCCACCGTTTCGGCCACAGCCTCGGCCTTGCCCGAACCGAAGGCCAGCATCACCAAGTGGCGGGCTTTGAGAATCGTGCCAATACCCTGCGTGATGCAATGCGTAGGCACCTTGTCGATGTCGTCGTCAAAGAATCGGGCGTTATCGATGCGCGTCTGCTCAACCAACGTTTTGACGCGCGTGCCGGAAGCAAGTGACGATCCCGGCTCATTGAAGCCCACATGCCCATCCGTGCCAATGCCCAGAATCTGCACATCTATGCCACCGGCCTCTTCGATTGCCTTATCGTAGGCAGGGCCGGCAGCCGCAATGCGTTCGCCGTCGCTCAGCGGCGCCCCGTCGAGCACGTCACCAGGCACGTGCACCAAATCAGGGTTCAGTCCAAGCGGTTCCACAACCGTGCGGTGAATGGTGGAATGATATGACTGCGGGTGATCAAGCGGCAATCCCAAATATTCGTCCAATGCGAAACCACGCACCTGCGATACGTCAATATGCTCGCTGTGCACAATGCGTGCGAGCGACTGGTATGCGGCGAGCGGACTGGATCCGGTTGCCAGTCCCAGCACCGCATTCGGCTTGGTTTTGATGAGATCGGCGACTGAACGGCCGTAAATATCGCCTGCTTCGCGCTCGTTTTTCACGATGATGACTTCGGTCATGATGTTCCTTTCATTGGCATTGGATTGACGTTTTTCGTTTTACTGATTTCTTGAGGATTTGTTTGATGATTTATTTGCTGATTCGGCGAAGCTCGTCGGCTGCTTTCCACACGGTTTCCTGAATGCGATGCAGTTCCGACGGTTGGCTTGTCGCGTTCCATTCCTTCGCATAGGCCTCGCACCAGCATTCGAGCTCGCGCGCCAGCGCACGATAATCGGAAGGCCGCCAATCGCCAGCGTCATGCGCATCACGCACGTCATGCGCTTCGGCGAGCGCGAATCCCACTCGATTGAGCAGCAGCTGCCCTTCCATGGCGATGCGTACGGCAGCAGTAATGCCCGGATTTCCCATATGTGCCGCAATCGGCGCGATGTCGACCATGCATTGTTGCAATGCACGATTGGCTTGCGGAATTCGTTCGATTGTCGTTGCCATATTGCGCATCATGCGATTGCGTGCTTCACGCACAGTCATTGCGTTTCCACAGTCAGATAAATGATCAACCAAGCGATCGGCCAGGCAGGGAATGGTTTGCGCAACATCGGTATTGCAGTTTCCCGTGCCGTCATCCAATTCGAGATATTCCACAAGCTCACGCCAAGTGAATACGGCTTGCGCGGAAGCGTTACGAAGCAATACAACGAATCGTGCGCTGCAATCGCCATATTCGACGCGCGAAATACGCTCAAGCAAATCATTTTCGGCAGTATCTCCGGCAGGATTCCACGCATATTGCGCACCGAATATCATGCCGGGCACGGCCATGCGCGGATCGTTGACATGCCCAAAATCTCCCCAATCGGTGACGAGCATGCCTTCCGCACCGCAGTCGATGCCGTAGCGCGCGATGCGTGCGATGTTGTTCCACGCATCGTCGATGCGCGGCAGCAGCGCATTCCACCCCCATACGGCCGGGCATACGATTTGTTTGGCTCCGGCTTGCGCCACGAGTTGGATTTTTTCGTCGGTCGCTTCCGGTTCGTACTGCCAGTTCAGCAGGGTGACATTGTTCGGCAGGGTTTCGAGGATTTCCGGCATTTCGATGGCGATATCTCCCCAGAACATGGGTTCGCGGCCCTGCTTAGACAGGTGTTCGCAGAGTTTGCCCACGTATGTTGCGTACAGCGCTGCGACGCCCACGCGTTGCGCTTCCTGCTTCGACTTGCCTTTGCCGAGGTCGAAGGTTTCGTCGGCGCAGATGTTGAATCGCTTCGAACGGAAAAGTTGCAGATACGAGTCGACCAGTTGCGCAGAGAATGCGAAGGCTCGATCGTCGGCGACGTTGAGCGTGTGGTGCCTCATGCGTTCGATGAAACTGAACGGCCGGTCTGCGTCTTCGGGGAATTCGCCGAGTTCGCGCAGTTCCTGCGTGCGCATCGCCACATATTGGTGTCCGAATGTGGAGACTGACGGCACGAGTTCGATGCCAAGGTTCGCGCAGTATTGGTCGAATTCGAGTGTGTCTGCCGGCGTGAGCGGGCTTGATCCGCGCCATGTTTCGCTCATGCCGTCGAATGCGAACGTATGCTCGATGTACAGCTGCAGTTGGTTGTATTTGTAGAGGCAGAGTTTGTCGGCCCACTGTTTGAGCCATGCGAGCGTTGGCACTCGGCCGCGCGTCGCGTCCAAATAATATCCCCTGATTTGGCATGCGGGGGCATCTGCAATCTGCAGTTCCGGCAGTACGGCACCGTTTTGCCGTATGAGTTGGCGCAGGGTCTGCACGCCGTTGCGCACGCCCTCGAAATCGCAACCGGTAATCGTAATGCCGTCAGTGTTGATAGTCAGCGTGTATGCGCCGGCGGTACCGCCATCCTGCGAATCGAAATCCCACGAATCCGCAATACGCAATCTGATGAAGCCCGACCACATATCGCCCGTCGCAATATCCCAATCAGTGCCTGCCGCGGAACGTATGTCGGCAACAAGCTGATGCGCAAGCAGGAAATCGCCATCGCCAATCGCAATGGATTCGTTCACGCGCCCCGCATAGGGCAACAGCACCGTGCCTTCGCCGACCGTCATGCTGTTCGGTTCGGGAATGATCGCCCATTTGCGGGTGTTCTCGCTTGCCATCGATTCGCCTTTCGATTGTCGATTATCGATTTCAATTCTCGATTGTGATTCTCGGATTGCCGGGATTGCCGTATCTGGATTTCCGGAATTGTTGCGCTTGTTCCAGTCTGCCTGAAGTATCACGCATTCACGATTGCGGTTGCGCTCGTTTTGCCGCGAGCGCCGCGCCGATTGCGCCGATTGGTTGGTCAATGGCTGCGATTCTGATTTTCGATGCGATGTCGAGTGTGGTCAGGAATCGGCATCCTTCGGCTCTGCGGCTCAGTTCGGCTTGGATGACTTCGATGAGTGCGTCACCGGTTTTCGCCATGCCTCCGCCAATGATGATGCGTTGCGGATCGTAGGCTTGCGCGACGATTTGGATGGTGTCGCCCATGGCGTGGGCCACCATGGTGAGCACGTCGTTGGCATGCCCGTCTCCTTGCCGCGCTTTGCGGATGAGATCAGGCATGGGCGGGTTTGCGGAGGGCCAAAGTTTTGCCACGGCCCCGCCGGATGCCACGGTTTCCAAGCATCCACGCTGCCCGCATGGGCATTCGAATCCGTTGGGGTCGATGGGTAGGTGCCCGATTTCGCCGATGGATCCGCTGTACCCGTGTTCGGCTTGTCCGCCGCGCACGAGTCCTGCGGCCAGTCCCGTGCCAAAGTTGAGGAATACGACGGTTGCGTTGCCGTCGACTTGTTCCACGAATTCCGCGGCTCCGACCGCAGCCGCGTTCACATCGTTTTCCACGTGCACCGGAGCGTGCATGATTGCACTGACGCGTTCGCCAAGTTCCAACGTTTCAATATCAAGATTGACGACGTTGCTCACTTGCCCGGTTGCGCAGTTCACCTGCCCTGGAATGCCAATGCCGATGGGCAGCGCTTCGTTGGACAGTATGCGGGCGACGCGCACGATGTCGGTTACGACATTGCTTTCACCGGAGTGCGATGGCATACGGCAGACGTCGATGACGCGGTCTGTTGCGTCGAGCAGCACGCCTTCGATTTTCGTTCCGCCGATGTCGATGCCGACGCATCCTTGCGAACGGCCGTTATGGTGCAGTCTTGCGTTCATTGCATGTACCTGCCTGAAATAGTGGGGCCCGGATTACGGTTGTTCTGTTGATCCAACTCCATGCGTGGCGTTTGCATGCCACGCATGGAGTTGGATGGATGCCCGTCAACCCTTGACCGCGCCTGCCGCAAGACCTGCCTGCCAGTAGCGCTGCAAGCCGAGGAAGAGCACGATCACCGGCAGTACGCCGAGCAGTGCGCCCATCATCAGCGATCCACGATCGTTGAAGGTTGCGAGCGATACCATGCCATACAGGCCGAGCGTGACCGGCTTGAGGGTGTCGGAGGAAACCATCATCAACGGCAGCAGGAAGTTGTTCCACGTTCCCACGAAGAGGAACAGGAAGATGGTCACCATGGCTGGGGCGAGCAGTCGGAGCACGATGGTGAAGAAGATTCTCGCTTCACCGGCGCCGTCGATGCGGGCCGCTTCCAGCAGTTCGTTCGGTACGGAGGTTTGCGCGTACACGCGTCCGAGGAAGAAGCCGAATGGCGAAACGCAGCACGGGATGATGATCGCCAGCATGGTGTTGGTCAGGTGCAGTGCGTGGAAGATGGAGTACTGCGGAATGGTGAGCAGTGCGACCGGCATCAGCATGCATCCCATGACCACGCCGATGGCGATGGCCTTGCCACGGAAGTTGAATTTTGCGGTGGCATAGCCTGCCATCACCGAAATGATGGTGCCGATCAGTGCGGAAACCCCGGAGTAGATCAGGGAATTCAGCACCCAACGCCAGAATTGGCCACGGGTCCACCCCATAAGCTTCGAATAGTTGGTTGCGATGGCGTCGGGAATCTGGTCAAGTCCGACGGCGAACCACAATCCGTTGCTGCTGGTCAGCTGCGATGGTGTTTTGGTGGATGCGATGATGGCCCAATAGATTGGGAAGAGGAAGTAGATCAGCGCTACGACGAGCACGATCACGGTAATGGTTTTGGTGATCGGCGATGGGCGCATGGAGCGCGGCAGATCGTGTTCGGCCGCTTCGCGTTGCTTTTCCATCATGCGTTCCGCTTTTCTGCGGGCGCGTTCGTCTTTTCTTGCTGCGACTGCATTGCTCATTGTTCGTTCGCCTTCCTCTCGACCAGTGCGTAGATCATGGCGAGAACGCCTGCGATCAGTGCCATGACGATGGCGACCGCCGATGCGGGTCCGTCACCGCCCGGAGTCAGCGTGCCTTGGGAAGTGTTCATGGCCATCATCATTGGCGTATAGGTTTTGGAGATGCCCGGATCGGCGGTCTGCATGATCTGCGGTTCGTTGAATAGCTGGATTGTGCCGACGATGGACAGCAACATGGACAGCAGCGCCGCGGAACGCACGTTCGGCAGTTTGATGCGCATGGAGATCTGCCATCCACTTGCGCCATCAATGCGTGCGGCTTCGTACAGTTCGTGCGGAATCGCCTGCAGTGCGGCCAAGAAAATCAGCATGTTGTAGCCGGTGAACGTCCATGTGGTGATGTTTGCCATGGAAGCGAGCACAACGTTCTTGCTGAAGAAATCAACGTTTATTCCGATGGCCGCAAGACCTTTGACGATCGGCGAAATCTGACCGTTATACAGGTACACCCAAATGATGGATGCGACCACACCTGGAATGGCGTACGGCAGGAAGTAGCCGAGACGGAAACCCGTGATGTGCTTGACCACGAACGAATCGATGACCATCGCCAAAGCCAACGCGATGATGATCATCAGCGGCACCTGAATGAGAGTGTAAATCAGCACCCTGCCCACACCGGACCAGAAATTGCCGGACGTAAGCACGTACTCGAAATTCTGGAATCCTACGAATTTATTCACCAATTCGCCGCCGCCGTACGCGCCGCCGCCCTCGGTGACCTGACGGAAGAAGCTGGAATAGATGGCATAGAAAATCGGGATGATGAATACAATGGCGAACAGTATGCCGAATGGCGCCATGAACGCCCATCCTGTTCGATTCTCGCGGCGTTGCGCATCAGTGCGCTTTGGTTTCGCCGCTTGCGTTGTTGCAGTCATGATGTACCTATCTTTCGCATCGGATGCCATTCATCGTTGATGGCATCTTTCACAGTTCGAATCGCCGTATCCAAATCGTCATCACGGGAGAGGAGTGCCGGTTTCAGCCGCTCCGTCGAATCAGCTAGATCGATTCATAGGGAATATTCACAAGGAATATTTTCATAAGGAACGGTGTGGAGCCGTGTGTTGCGTTGGCTCCACACCGTCGTTGGAGGGGTTATGGAATCAGAGCGGGTGATCCCTGGTTCCATACGTTGATCACTTCGCTACGGACAGGCCGTAGTTCTTGAGGGTGTCGATGGAGGTCTGCTGTGCCACAGGGAACACGTCCGCCACCTTGCCGGAACCGTCGGCTGCCTTGTCGGCGGCTTCCTGCATAGCTGCGGAGACCGCGGAGTAGCCCGGCATGTAGTTGAATGCGACCATGTTGTCGTTGGCAGTAGCGAATTCCTTCATCACGTCTTGGCCGCCGTAGAATTCGTTCCAGGATTCAGGGGTCTTCGCGGTTTCGGTGCTGGCGGCCACAATCAGACCTTGGGAGGTCAGATCCTCAACCTGAGTGTTGAACCAGTCGAGGAATTCCATGGCTTCGGCCTTGTGCTCACAACCCTTGAGCACTGCGACGCCGGAACCACCGTCAGGGCCGGTGCTGGTGCCATTGCCGAACCAGTCACCGATCTGGGTGACACGCCAGTCACCCTTGCCGGTGTCTCCTGCGGAGTCCTTGAATAGCGGAGCCTCCCAAGCGGCGCCGATGTTGCCGATCAGCGTGCCATCCTGCAGGGATGCGTCGAACGACGGCACCCAACGCGGGTTGGTCAGCGTGGCCTTGTTGTCGATCAGTTCCTGGAAGGTTTCAGCAAAAGCCTGCGAACCGCTGCCGTTGGTGTTGACCACCCAAGCGTCGTTCTTGACGGTGTACCACGGGTCGGAAGCATTTGCCAAACCTGCGAAGATGTTGCCGGCCTCATCGGCTTCGTAATCCATGATGTACTTGCCGGACGCGGCTGCGGTCTTTGCCGCTTCGATCAGCTCATCCTTGGTTTCGGGAACCTTGATGCCCAGCTCATCGAAAGCCTTCTGGTTGTAGAAGTACACAAGCGGGCCGGTATCTTGCGGCAGGCCGTAGGTCTTGCCATCAACCTGCATCATGGAATATGGGCCTTCGGCGAAGTCACTCTTGTACTTCGCGGCCTCTTCGGTCACGTCTTCGAGCAAGCCCTTGGTGAACACCTCAGGCACTTCGGCGTAGCCGACCTGTGCAAGATCCGGAGCATTGCCGGCCTTGACGTCGGTTTCCAGCTTCTTGATCATATCTTGTGCGGCACCATCGAACTTGGTGGCCTTGACCTGAATGTTCGGATGATCCTTGTTCCACTTGGCAACAATGTCTTTGACCAAGGTCATGCCTTCGGAATCCGGAAGACGGTGCATGTACGTGAGGTTGACGACCTCCCCGGAATCCCCGCCGGTGCTGGCCGTATTGGAACCGCATCCTGCAAGACCCATGCACAGAGCCGCGAAAGAAGCTGCGCAAACCATCAAACGCTGAGTGTGGGATCGCATATCTCTCTCCTTCGTGAGATTATTCCGGCACCTCCTTGCACCGGATAGTCACAGCATACCTACGTAATCCTTTTTTGTCAAGTTTCCTTACATTTAAATCCGGCACGCGATTGCTATTCCACAAAAAAGCTGAAATTCCGCCATTTAGTGACAATCGTAAAGCAATCGCAATTCGAGGAAAAATGCCGTATACTCTTGTTTAGTAATCTTTATTGCCAATAAAAATTACATAACGCACTTGTATCGCCACAAACTACAATATGTATCGGCTCCACACAAGAAAGCGAGGACATCGTGAGCGGTACCCAAGCAAAGGCATCACCTTCCGACATTCGAATCAGCAATATCACCGCCGCATTCGAGCAGCTTTTCCCCGCAACGCAAATGTCGCGAGCCAATATCGGCAAACTCATCGGACTTTCGCGCTTCACCACCAGCGAAGTGACCGGCGAAATGGTCGACAATCGCATTCTGCGCGAACTCGGCCCCGACAATCGCGAAGGGCGCGGTAAACGTTCGCAAGTGCTCGCCATCGACACCGATTTCTGGCGAATCGTCTCCGTCGACCTGTCGAATCCGATGCTCGTCAAAGGAGCGCTGGCGGATCTTTCCGGCAGAATCGTGGACCGCACCGAGCTTCCCGTCGACCATGGCTGCAGCGTCAATGACGTGATCGACCTCTGCAGGCAGCTCATCAGCTCAACGCCACTGCCGACCCTTGGCATCGGCATCGCGGTGACCGGCATTGTGGAACCCAACGGCGTGGTGCGCAAATCCGTGCACTTGGGGTGGAGCGAACTGCCGCTGAAAACCGAAGTGGAAAACGCCACCGGAGTGCCCGTGATCGTAGGCAACGACACCAATGCGGCACTTGTGGCGGAACGATTCTTCGGCGACTGCTCCCCCAATTCCATGCTCATCTCCATCGGGCGGGGCGTCGGCGCGGCATTATGCCTCAACGACGTCATCATCGAAGGAAGTTCCTTCACTGCCGGAGAAATCGCACACGTGGTGGTCGACCCGAACGGGCCAATCTGCGAATGCGGCAAACAGGGATGTCTCGAATCATTCGTTTCCGGTGACAGGTTGCAGCAACGCATCTCGCAGGATCCCGCCGCGCGTACGCATATTCTCACCGAAGCGGGCGCGTTGCTCGGGCGCGTCATGGCCATACCGGCAGGATTGTTGGATCTGCGCGACATTTCGGTATATGGTGCGCCGGAAATCGTCAATACTCAATTCATCGACGCGATGGAAAACGAAATCAGCCGCACCGTGACCACGGATTATCAGGAGGCGCCGCAAATTCACCGTTGCAGGCAAGGCGAAGATCTCACCCTGCGCGGACAGGCCACCATCGTGATCCGCACACTGGTGCCGACGATCCACGAACGCGGCTCCCTCATCGGCGAAGCATAGCTCCGGACGCCTTAGCGCCCCAAAACCTCCAGTCGGTGGAGGAAGCTACCCGCTAACAGACCTGCTAACGTCCAAAAACCTCCAGCCACCGGAAGAATCGCCCCGTCTGCAACTCTCCAAGCATCCATATCCCTCCAGTCGCTGGAAGAATCCGGACCGCAAAACACCCCCGTACTGTCCAAAAACCTCCAGCGGGCGGAGGAATCCTCCCGCTGACAGGCCTTTTATCGTCCAGATTGTTCCAGTGAGTGGAGGAACCCGGACGGGATGAGAGGCATGGAGACGAAAAGACATGAAAGGCCGCCTGCAGCGGATGGAGTGCTTCAGGCGGCCCTGGTTGTCGGAAAGGAAGGGGAAGTTCAGTTATCGGGATTCAGGTTGGCCCGCCGGAGTCGCGGTTCCAGCAGTTCCAGCGGTTTCAGCCACGGCAACCGCCTCGACGGCTTCCACGGTCTGAGCGTCGTCGGCTTCGATCTCACCGTTGGCGAGCTTCACTTCGAGCTCCTTGACGATCTCATCGTGCATCTTCTCAGTGATCTTCACCTTGAACAGAAACACGATCAGGCTCAGGATGATGAGCACGAGCGGAATGTAGAAGGCGCAGATCTTGAAGATGTGGATGTTGGATGCGGTCATGTCGGCTGCGGTCGCATTGCCGGTCATGCCAGCGGCCACGGCGATGATGCCGACGATGCCGTTGGACATGGCACCACCGATCTTATCGAGCATCGGGCGGACGGACAGGGTGACAGCCTCGTTGCGCTTGCCGTTCTTGAGCTGGCCGTATTCGATGGAGTCGGTCAGCGACAGGATGGCGGTCATCTGAATGAGGGTACCCGGCACGTAGAAAAGCACCAGAGCCACGAACACCATGATGATGTTGTCGGAGAAGATGCCGAGCATCACATAGCCGGCGATCATGGAGATCATGCCGCCGATGTACAGGTAACGGCGCGGAATGCGCTTGTTCAGGATCGGGTACAGAGGAGCCATAACCAAGCCTGCGACCAGTGCGATCACGCCGGTGAGGGAGTATGCGGCCTGGTTGTCGAGGATGAACTTGAACAGGAAGATCAGCACGCCGGTGGTGGCCACGTTGGCGATGGCGTACAGCAGGTAGCTCAGGGCAACCCACAGCAGCTGGTCGTTCTGGAAGATGGCCTTGAAGGCTTCGATCGGGTTGCCGTTCTTCTGGGCCTTGGAACGCAGGGCGCTCTCGTTCTCCTTGGTGCCGAAGGCAACGGTCCATGCGGTCAAGAGGCCGAGCAGGCCGACGATAATACCGAAGCAGGTCCAGCCGGACTGGCTTTCGGCGTGCTCACCGGTGAACACCCAGCTGAAGTAGGTGACGATCGGGATGACCACGACGGTGATGCCGTTGTAGCCGATGGAGCCGGTGAAGGAGCCGAGTGCGGTGTAGGTGGAGCGCTCGTGGGAGTCGGAGCTCAACGCAGGGATCATACCCCAGTAGGAGATGTCACGCAGGGAGTAGAACACGTCGAGCACGATGAAGGTGATGACGAACAGTACGATGAACCACGTGGTGTTCACGTTCACCAAGCCGAACAGGCCGGTGTACACTAGCACGATCAGCACGGACGAAATCGCGCCGGCGAGGAACTGCCATGGGCGGAAACGGCCCCACTTGGTGGTGGTGTTGTCGATGATGTTGCCCAGCAGCGGGTCGATGAAGATCTCCGCGATACGGATCACCACGACCAAGCCGGTGATGACGCCGATCAGCTTGGTGGCGACGCCTTTATCGACACCAGCGAACAAGGAGCTCGTCACATAGACGACGAAGTAGGTGCTCAGTGCGTTATAGAACGCGGACTGGCCAAGGTTGCCGCACGCGTACGCTACGCGCTGGCCGAGCTTTCCGCGACGAGCCGTGCCGTTCGCAGTAGTGGTCGTATTGCTCATTATCTCTTCTCCTTAGAAGATTTTGATGAGATCACCCGTTGACCTCGAAAATTGAGTATACGTTGTTTACTATCAAAAGTAAAATTCCTTAGTAAACAAAGCCCCCAAACGGCGTGTCGCAATCGCAGTTCTTACGATTATCAAATGCCGACATCTGCAATCATGATTACTACCGCCATTTGCCGTCACCTATCGCCATATAAGTAAATTCAGTTGCAAATAACGCAACACGCAGATTTGCAATTTAAGTAAACAACGTTTACCATGCTAGTAAAAGAGTTTATTACTCTGAGTACACAAAAGTACACACTAACTAAACCTACATCAACAACGAAGTTATGTTTCGGAAACGAGGAAATCATGGCAGATAAGATCACCACCGCATCCGCCGCGTGGCTCACCGACCCCACGGTGTTCGCAGTGAATCGCACGCCGGCACATTCCAATCACGTGACCTTTTCTCACATTCCCGCGATCGGCGAGCCGAGCGATTTGAAGCAAAGCCTCGACGGCGAATGGCGCGTGGAAATGGTGCAGGCCTCCGACATCGATCTTGAAGAAGAGCCGTTCGCAGCCGAGGATTTCGACGATTCCGCTTTCGGCCGCATCGACGTGCCCTCCCACCTGCAGAACGCGGGATACATGAACCACAAGTACGTGAATATTCAGTACCCGTGGGACGGCCATGAGAATCCGCAGGAGCCGAACGTTCCCGAAACCAACCATGTGGCACTGTATCGCCGCACGTTCACCGTCGCCGAGCGTCTTGATGCGGCCCGTCAAAATGGCGGCACCGTCAGCATCACGTTCCACGGCATGGCCACCGCGATCTACGTGTGGGTCAACGGCATGTTCGTCGGCTACGGCGAAGACGGCTACACCCCGAACGAATTCGACATCACCGAAGCGCTGCACGACGGCGAAAACGTCGTGGCCGTCGCCTGCTACGAATACGCAAGCGCATCCTGGCTGGAAGATCAGGATTACTGGCATCTGTCCGGTATCTACCGCGATGTCCGCCTCGTATCGAAACCGGTGCAGCACATCCTGGACTACAAAGCAGAGACACTGTTCACACACCCAGATTACACGAAAGCTACCCTCTCTGTCACGATCTGGCCGGACAACTCCAAACCGCTGTACGGCGAGTATCATGCCAAAGTGACGCTGTATGATGCAGAACAGAACAAAGTAACCGAGATGGCTTCGAGACCGTTTGCTGAGTGCGGCTTCTATCTGATGCCGAAATTCATCGCAACCGTTACTGCTCCGGTAGAGAACCCGGCACTCTGGACTGCAGAGACCCCGACACTTTATACCCTCGTTGTCGAGCTGCAGAACAAAGAGAATGAGACGGTTGATATCGAGAGCTGCAAGGTCGGCTTCCGCCAGGTGGAGATCAACAGCCGCGGCGTTCTGACCCTGAACGGCAAGCGCCTTGTGATCCGCGGCGTAGACCGCCACGATTTCTGCGCCGAGACGGGACGTACCGTTTCTGAGGAGCAGATGCGAAAAGAAATTGCTGTAATGAAACGTCTCAATTTCAACGCCGTCCGCACCAGCCATTATCCGAACGCGGTGAAATGGTATGATCTGTGTGACGAGCTCGGCATTTACCTTGTCGACGAGGCAAATCTTGAGACGCACGGTTACGGCGGACAGCTCAGTGCATCCGCCGAGTGGACAGCCGCTTATCTGGAGCGTGCAACCCGTATGGTACTGCGTGATAAAAACCATCCTTCCATCGTCTTGTGGTCCCTTGGAAATGAATCCGGTGCCGGGGCGAATCATGCCGCGATGCACGGCTGGATCCGCGAATACGACAAGACAAGATACGTTCAGTATGAGTCCGGCAACCCAAAGAGTAATATTTCCGACGTTATCTGCCCAATGTATCCGACGATGAGCTGGCTTGAGGATGTGATGGCAGACGATTCCGATCTCCGCCCGTTCATTATGTGTGAATACGCTTATGCAAAGAGTAACAGCAACGGAAATTTCAAGGAGTTTTGGGACTATGTCAATAAATACCCGCGTTTCCAGGGCGGCTTTATCTGGGATTTCGCGGACAAGGCGATTGCGATCCACGAGGAGGACGGAAATATCAAATACGGCTACGGCGGAGCGTTCGGAGAGGATGTGACCGATCCGGTTCCGGATATGTGTCTGAATGGTGTTGTCTTTGCCGATCTTTCCTATAAACCGGGCGCCTATGAGGTGAGAAACGGCCAGTCCCCGGTTACGATTGAGCAGGTGAAAAATCCATATACCGGCGAAACTATATGGGTGCTGGCAAACCGCTACCATACCCTCGATCTTTCTCATCTGCAGGTGCGCTATGAAATTGTGCAGAACGGCGAAACGCTTGCAAAAGGCAGCTATCCGGCATTTTACACGGCAGCCGGAACAACAGAGACGCTTCCGCTTCCGGAGCTTCCGGCGAAACTGCATGGCGAGGCGTATGTAAATTATTACGTTGAGCTTGCCCAAGATACCTTCTATGCACCGGCGGGAACAGAACTATACCGCCGTCAGATTCCGGTTACTACAGGTGTTTATCTGGCAGACGAGAAAACGATTGTGGAGAAACCACTGACCGTAGCGGAGGATGAAAATCATGTTCGCATCACCGGCGAAGAGACCGAAATTATCTTTGATAAAAAGACAGGTGAATTTACCAGATATCAGGCAAAGAGCGTTTCTTTTATGACCGGCGGAAAAGATGAATTTTATCGTGCCCCAACCGGTATTGATGAGGGAACCCATGAAAGTGATTACGATGATATCTGGCGCGCGGAAGGTCTGGATCGTCTGAAAAAGAAAGTACAGTCAGTATCGGCTGTCAGTGCCGGAAATCAGGTGCTTCTTGAAGTGCAGGCTTCCTATACCGCGGAGCCGGACAACGCAGTACTCTTTACCGCTCATACTCTGTATCGCATCGGCAGTGAGGGAATGGAGCTGAAAAACGAAGTAACAAACAACAGCGGCCTTGAGACCATCGCAAGAGTCGGACAGTCGTTCTGCCTTCCTGCAGCGTTTGATACGCTCAGCTGGTATGGAAAAGGACCCTGGGAGACGTATGCAGACCGAAAGGACGCAGCTTTTACCGGATTTTACACATCTTCTGTAGCAGAACAGCACGTTCCGTTTGTAGTACCTTGCGAATGCGGTGGCCATGAGGATACGCGATTTGCCGTTCTTTCAGATGGAACACATACTGTTCAGATTGTAGGCAGTGATGATTTCCATTTCAGTGCGCTTCCATATTCTATGGCAGAATATCGAAAAGCCGCATATGAGGAAGAACTTCCGGAGCATACGACAGGAACCTGGCTGATCCTGGATGCAGCACACGCAGGCCTTGGCGGAGATACCGGCTGGACGAAAAATATTCACCCGGAATATCGTGTATGCAAGGGAAGATACAGCTATACGTTCCGTTTCCATTTCGCATAAAAGAAAAAATCGGCCAACTGCCTATTGGATTCTTACGGAACAAATTACAGATTTCTCGTGAATGCTGCAAAGGTTGAAGCAAGAGATACGATTTATCAGCGAATGAAGGCTGGTGAATATATAAGGGAAGAACTTACACCAGATGGACTTCATCCAAATGATAAAGGACACAAACTTGTTGCAGAAGAAATTGAAAAATTCCTTGAAAGCGTGAAAGCAGAATTAGAAGTTGAGGAAAAAGAACCTGTTTTTCCGAAGGCAATGACGGAGAATGCATACGAGAATGCAAAACGCCTGACAATCCGTGAAATTTCACCAAAACTTTGCGGATTTCATGCAGATATGGAAGAGAAAACAGGACATCTTGATCATTTTAAAAATGGATGGATCGGGAAAAAAGCCGGGGATTCTATTCATTTTGAGGTGACTGCTTCCTGCAGTGCAGTGGAGAAAAGAAAATTCATACGGTAGATATAACAATTCTTCCGGAAGAGGTAACGGATACAACTCCATTTTATCTGATGTCATTAATTATTGCATAAGATTTTTGAAGGAGAGGTTTCTGGAGATTGAGACAGCAGCACTTGGAAATGAAGCTGGAATGATCGGTGCAGCAAGTTTACTGTAAAATATGGAGGAGATAAGATGAGAATTAATCCTGATAATAAAAAAATACGTTATAGCGGAAGGATTGACTGGGCGAATCCAAAAGAACCAATCTGGGTTTATCCATGTACATCTGTGGAATTTAAATTTACAGGAAAATATTTGAAAATTTTCCTGAGAAACAAAAATGAATACTGGCAGAATTATCTTGGATGTATTTTAGATGGAGTGCAGTCGTGTTATTATCTGGATAACGAGAAAGAGAATGAAATAGAGATTCGTGTTCCTGAGAATGAAAACGGAGAACATCATGTTCTTTTCTTTAAACGTCAGGATTCCTGCCATGAGATGCACATCCTTGGATTTGAAATTGAAGACGGAGCAAAATTATTGGAACTTCCGGATGCACAGACAAGAAAAATTGAAGTTTACGGAGATTCTGTATCAGCAGGAGAAGTGACAGAAGCAGTGGATTATACAGGAAAGACGGACCCTGAACATCAGGGAGGTTATTCTAACAGCTGGTATTCCTATGCATGGATGACAGCACGTATGCTGAATGCACAGATCCATGATATCGCACAGGGCGGAATTGCATTGCTGGATGGACAAGGCTGGTTCCATGAGCCGGATCAGATTGGAATGGAAAGTGCCTGGAATAAAATCCGCTTCAATAAAACATTTGGTGAACTGACAGAATGGGATTTTAATCAGTATACACCGCAGGTT
>OGWS01000791.1_pt1 | contig 29493 bp, 26 predicted proteins | sample 1576111 | NCBI WGS metagenome assembly OGWS01 (sample SAMEA3541534, study PRJEB24748) | human gut metagenome | biome: human gut; feature: human-associated habitat; material: faeces | place: China | collected 2012
TGGATCAGAACAAAGAGCTGGAAACTTTTGGCCGCCAGTTAAAAGAAGCAGCCGTGAAAACCGTGGAGGGCGGCATCATGACTGCTGATCTGAAAAAGGTAACTACAATAAAGAATCCGCATGTTGTCACCGGACTGGTGTTCATTGCCACGGTTCAGGAACGGCTGATGAAGCTTCGCGGATAGTGTTTAGCAGCTGAACTTCTTCTTCATCAGGTCGATCAGGAACCGCTCTGCCCGGCCAAGATACATGGTTTCTTTGTAAACCGCGTTGACATTCCAGTATTCCGGCATTGCCGAAAAGTCATAACAATGGAACCGCTCCATTCCGCCAAGCACCTCCACGGCCCGCTGGGGCACAATGGCAACACCAAGGCCGGAAGCCGCAAGCTGGACGGCGGAAATACAGCTGGATAGTTCAATCATAATCTTAGGGTCTATGTCATACTGTCGGAGTACCGTGTTGGTTTTTTGACGAATGGCATGGCCCTTTTTTAACATAATGAAGGGAACGTCCTTCATGGCAGACAGATTGACGCGGGGAAGGACAGCTGCGGCCCCCGCCTTCTGCATTGTTTTCGCGGTCTCTTTGCCCGGGTCAGCCGGGATCTGCATCTGCACAGCATCTGCACGTTCCGTCTCCATCAGCATGTCTGCCCGAATCATGGACGAATCTGCCACCAGAACCAAATGTTCCCGGTAAATGAGTTCCGCCTTCAGCCCCACCGGAAGTTCTCCCTGGTCGCGGGGAATCACGTAAAAGCTGATATCATCTCGCATGATGGCCTGAAGCAGTTCATCGGACTTCGCTTCCCGCACCTGCAGTTCAATTCCCGGATACTGCTGCTTAAAATCCGGGATCACTGCCGGAAGCATATATCCGGTGCGCTCCGTCGGCATGCCAAAGGTAATGCGTCCCTTCTCGCCAAGTCCCGCATCAATCAGCTCTTTCCGCAGGTTATCGCTCATCAGCAGAATTTTCCTGGCTGTCTCCACATATTTTTCGCCCGCATAGGTAACTGTCAGTGGAGAAGTTCCACGGTCAAACAGTTTCACGCCGACATCCTGCTCTACTTTGGATACAATGTGGCTGAGTGATGGCTGGGATATATAAAGCTTGCGTGCCGCAGCCGTGATGCTGCGGCAGTCAGCAACCGTTGTGATATAAAGCATTTCGCGAAAATCCATACGTCTCCTCCTGATATGGGGAAATTCTTTCTTTTTCCATCTTCAATCTCATTATATCCTTTTCCCCAACCATTCGCAATCATAAGAACGTATGTGCTTTGACAATTCCAATGAAATCAACGGATATACTACCGGTGTCATCTCAATATTTATGCGAAAACAGAAAATACAATACTGGACAATAGAAGGATCATGGCACCTCCGATTCTGGAAGATATCTGTGCATAACTGATAAGGTTCATGCGCTTCGCTGCGCCGAGCACGGCAAGGTCTCCTGCTCCTCCCATATTTGCCATACAAAGACCTGCAGTAATGGCACTCTCAATCGGGAAGAATCCTACAGCCCATCCAAAGATTGCAGAACCGAGTACAGCACCCAGAACGATCAGAATGACAATCACGAGATTTGCCAGGGAAAGCACCTCCAGCATCTCGCTGAAGTTAATCATAACAATACCGACACCAACCATCTGAATCCAGACAAGTTTGTTTGCGCAGAACTGCTGGCATTTCTGTGCTCCTGCTTTCAAATGCTCAGGAATCAGGTTAAAGACGTTTGCCAGTGCTGCAAAAATAATCAGATAGGCAAAGTTTGGAATGGATACGCCTGCAACAGACGGAAGAATCTTTTTGGCAAAAAGCTGTGCCAGAATAAAGAAACCACCGGTCAAAAAGATGCCTGCGCCAAGATCGTCCATACTCACATTAACAGATTCTTTCTTTTCCGTTTCCACTTTTTTCGCTGAATCACAAACCAATTCGCCGTTGCCGGATAATTTCGGAACCAGAATTCCAACGGTCTGCAAAATGGCCGCAAACGCTACGGATACAATGTTGCCGACTGCCAGAATCGCAAGTGCAAAAGAAAGATATCCGGCCGGATCTTCACCGGTTACGTCTGCGTAAACCTGGGCCATTGGAATTGCGCCGGCTCCAGCTCCGCCGCCCATGATCGGCAATACATAAGCCATAACAACCTGCACCGGATCTTTTCCAAACAGAATTCCACCAAGCGCACCAAAAAGAATGGAACCAATTACTCCGGCAATAATAGCCGGTAAGTATAATGCGCTGGATTTGACCAAAAGTTTCCGGTCAACGGCAGCGGCAGCACACCAATATCACACTTGCCCTTCGACACATATTCCTCGATCTTATCCGAACGCACCTCTACGGTCTGCACCTCAATTCCTGGATACTGACACTGAAACTGCGGCAGCACATATGGCAGAAAGAAAGATGCGCGTGCATGGGAAATCCCCACGATCACGCGCCCCTTCTTCTGATCATTGATATCGGAAATGTCATGCCGCAGCCGGTCATTGAGCGACAGGATCATCCGGGCCGTCTCCACATACCGTTCCCCCGCCGTCGTCAGGGAAATTGGTGTCGTGTTCCGGTTAAACAAAACCGCCCCAATCTCATCCTCTACCTTTGCGATGTAATGACTGAGTGCAGGCTGCGAGACATAAAGCTCATTTGCTGCTTTTGTCATGTTCTGTAGTTCCGCAACTTTTAACACATACTGGTATTGCTTGAAATCCATGCGGCTTCTCCTTTTCTTCTGCCTGCACGTTACCGTTTATTCCTTCTACAGACAGTAACAGCTGGCTTACATTCCCTCTTTAGCCTCTGTAATAATTGATCAGGCAACCTGATAACAAAATCTTTCGTTCCTCCTCCGTCAATGCATCCAGTGTGCATATGATTTCTGACTGCACCGTTCCTGCTTCCGAATCCAGAACCTGTACGGTAACTGGATTTTTGCACGCAGCCACCACATCCCGCACATTCCGGATCAGCAGATAGCTTCCCACCGGAATTTCCAGCGCTTCCTCTGTCCGGAGCGGCAGAATGCCCCAGTTGATCAGATTGGAACGATATCGTTTCGTAGCATACTCATTCGCAAGGTTTGCAAAGCCACCTAAAACCTTCTGGCAGCTGGCTGCCTGTTCCCTGGACGAGCCATCACCAATCTGATCGCTGACCATCAGGCTTCCAAGGGTAATATCAGAAACGCTGCAATGGAGTTCACCGGTAAGCTTTTTCAGAAGATGGTCAAACGCTGCATCGCCTGTATGTACTGCGTCTGTATGTACTGCATCTCTCTGTTCTGTACCGGATCCTGTTCCCACCAAAGTTTCCGCTTTGCAGATCTGCTCTCTCCGGCTTTGCTCCAGTTTCCGTACTTCTTTGGCCCTGCCAACGTACTCCGGATCGCGGCTGATCATGGTATATTCAGAAATCTTTTCAGGATTGGACCGGAAAGATGATGCCTCGCCGGATGGAACCAGTTCATCCGTAGTTACCGATCCATGGTAAGAACCTGCTGTTTTTAATAACAGATGTTTCGTTAACGGCTGCATCTGCGGCCAATCTGCAATGTTCGGTCCCATCGTCAGTTCCACGGAATCATCGCCTTTTCCAAAATTATCAAACACCTGGTTTTCATAGATCTTCGGGTCAAAATGATGCTTTAAATTGCGGTACTCCACATCCAGTTCCGTTGCTGCAGTCAGTCTTCCGCCATTCCGGACAGTTGCTGCAATCGAGCGGGCATCCATCAGGCAGGCACAGGCCATCTGCCCCTGTCCCGGTTTTGAGCCTTCCCGGTTCGGATAATTTCTGGTCATGTGGCGGATGCTGACCTGGTTGTTTGCCGGTACATCCGTCACGCCAAAGCAGGGACCGCAGATGCACGGACGAAGAGTTACACCACTGACTGCCAGTTCCCCGGCAATCCCCTGTTCCATCAGATCTGCCATGACCGGGAGACTGGCCGGATTCATGCCAAGATTCAGACCGCTTCCCGGGATTCCATACCCCTTTAGGATATCCGCCATAGCGACAATATTTTCAAACAGACCGCCGCTACAGCCACTGACAAGTGCCTGGTCTGCATAGAATTCCCCATTTTTCAAGTGAGACTGGATAGAAAACGGCTCACCATGGTCTCCCTTGATCCTGTTTCCTGCTTCTTCCACCTCTTTGATCACTTCCGGCATCCGTTCCTTGAACTCGCGGATTGACATGGCATTGCTTGGGTGAAACGGCAGTGCGATCATGCACTCCACGCTGGAAAGGTCAATCTCAATAAGACCGTCGTAGTACGCTCCGCTCTCTGGCTGCATTTTCCGGTAGGCATCGCCACGTCCGTGTCCGGTCAGAAATTCTTCCGTTTTTTCATCGGTACACCAGACACTGGAAAGCGCTGCACTCTCCGTTGTCATAACATCGATTCCCATACGGTATTCCATGCTTAAATTTTGTATGCCCTCTCCCACAAACTCCAACACCTTATTTTTGTTGAAATGATTCTGGAATGTTGCCGCGATCAGGGCCAGCGCCACATCCTGCGGACCAACGCCCGGTCTTGGAGTCCCGGTCAGTTTCACAGCCAACACCGGCGGGTAGGCAATATCATAAGTGCGCCCAAGCAGCTGTTTTGCCACCTCACCGCCGCCCTCTCCGATACCCATCGTACCCAGGGCACCATAACGGGAATGACTGTCTGACCCGAGGATCATCTTTCCGCACCCGGCCATCATTTCCCGCATATACTGATGAAGGACTGCCCGGTACGGCGGAACGAAAATGCCGCCGTATTTCTTCACATTTCCAAGGCCAAATACATGGTCATCCTCATTGATCGTACCGCCCACCGCACAGAGTGTATGGTGACAGTTGGAAAGCACATACGGGACCGGGAATTTTTGGATCCCGCTGGCCCGGGCTGTCTGTAAAATATTCACATAGTTATTATCTGGAGATACCAGAGCATCAAATTTCAGCTGAAGCTGATCCATATTGCCGCTGTGATTGTGGGCTTTCAGGATTCCATATGCCATTGTCTTTGTTTTTCCTTCCGCCTGTTCTTCTGCATTTCCTGCTTTTATAAAATTGCCGTCAGCTGTAAGCACAACTCCATGACCGGTTAATCTTACCATTTCAATCTCCTCCAATTCAGAACATCTTGCGTCTGTCACAAAATGTCTTTTATAAAAAATAGGAAACTGCCGCAAAATGCCACCATGGACACCTTGCGGCAGTCTGTCAAATATTCATCGCATTTTCATTTACCTGCGGATATACAATGTCCCATCCATAATGCGGCGTGCCGTTCTCTGGACCCCTACACTCGGAAGCTTCAGCTCTCCATGTTCTTTTGTCAGTTCCGGCACCATCGTCATGATACCACTCGGATGACCGATACGGACACTTCCCGCATTGCCAGAACTGCGAAGCACCTTCTCTACTACAGATCCCTTCATGGCTGCTGCCACGCTGATGGCACTTGCAGAAGTCAGCGGACATGCCTTATGGCATTTGAATACCGAAATGACACGGGCACAAACATCCATATCCTCTGCCTTCACCTGCTGTCCGGCAATATCGGTATAGGATTTCGGCACCGTCACAAAGCCGACCTTCGGCACCGCCGGACTGTTCTTTGTGGCATCCTGCAGATCTTTTGCAAAGCCCATCTTGCAGCAGGCAACACCGCGGATCTTCTCCAGGAGCGCACAAACTTCCTGATTGCTGTTTATTTCCTCCGGAAGTTCCGTACCGGTCATGCCGATATCCTCAGCCTTTACCAGCACCATGGGGTTGGACACATCCAGAATGGTGGCCTCGACCGGACCAAAATCAGGAATCTCCAAAGTCTCTACGCAGGTCCCGGTCGGAAGGAGCTTTCCAGTCTTCGCTCCTGCCGGATTCAGAAATTTTACATTCAATTCCGCTGCTGTTCCATCCACACCTGCAATGGCACAGTCTCCTTCCTGGGCGAATGTTTTTGTCTCTGGATCGATCGGAACCGTCACATCAATGTATTTATCTGTATTCCGGTTTAACATGTGGACCGTGGTCACCGGCTCGGTAATGGCAACCATCCCCTCTTCTACCGCATACGGACCAACTGCCGCGGTCATATTTCCGCAGTTAGACTTATAATCCACCTGACTCTTTCCAACAATGACCTGTCCCACCAGATACTCTACATCAATCCCCGGCTCCTCACTCTTCCAGACGATTACAATCTTATTATTAGAAGAAACCGTTCCGCCAAGCCCGTCAATCTGTTTTGGATCCGGGTCACCCATGGCCTGAAGAAAAATGCTGTCCCACTCATCCCGGTTTTCCGGAAGATCCTCTTTATGAAACATACAACCCTTACTGGTGCCGCCACGCATAAATACCGTTTTAAAAGTTCTCATACTGACCATTCCTTTCTTTTTGTTCTGACATTTCCCTATTTTTTTGCAGTTTCCATTTCTTTTAACTGCTTTTGAAGGTGACGCAGCTGGCCTCCGGAAAGGATTACCTCCAGCTCATTATCCGAAAGCTCCAGCTTTGCCTTGAAAGAAATCCCCTTTGTCAGGTCTTTGATGGTTACTTCTCTCGTTTTCATCTGATCAAGGAGACCTTCAACCTCCAGCTCATCCAGCAGATCCAGTTTGTCGTAATCTGCAGGATCCGCAAATACCATTGGGATGATGCCGTGGTTGATCAGATTTCCTTTGTGGATGCGGGCAATACTCTTTGCAATCACCATTTTGACCCCCAGATACATCGGGTTAATGGCAGCATGCTCGCGGGAAGATCCCTGACCATAGTTTTCACCGCCGATGATAATGCTCCTGCCCATGGCTTTCGCGCGTGCTGCAAACTCCGGATCGTAGCGGTGGTAGCAATACTGGCTCATGAGCGGAATATTGGAACGCATACTCGAAAACTCCGCGCTGGCCGGGGTGATATCGTCGGTCGTAATGTTATCTACCGTCTTTAAGCTGATCTGTGCCTTTAAATACTGTTCCGGAGCATCCGGGACCGGGAGCGGCTGAATGTTCGGGCCGCGCACAATCTCGACCTTCTTTGCTTCTTCTTCCGGAAGCGGTTCGATAATCATGGAATCGTCTACCGGGAACTCTGCCGGCTCTTTCACTTCTGCCAATACTGACAGATCACTTCCAAGAATATCCTCTGCACTTGCAAAGGTACCGGTAATCGCGGTTGCAGCCGCACTCTCCGGGCTCACCAGATAAATTTCTGCCGTCGGATTGCCTGCACGGCCTTTAAAGTTCCGGTTTGAGGTACGAACGGCCACACCTTTGGTAGCCGGTGACTGACCGATGGCGCAGCACGGTCCGCAGGCAAGCTCCAGAAGTCTTACCCCTGCATCCAGAAGGATATCGATATAGCCATCCCGCATCAGAAGTTTGTAAATCTGCTTGGAAGAAATTGCGCAGGTACAGCTCACATCCTCATGCACATGTCTGCCTTTGAATACCAGTGCTGCTTTCGCGATATCCGAATAGCTGGAGTTGGTACAGCTTCCAATAAATACCTGCTGTACTTTTTTCTTTTCCACATCCTTTAACGGGATCACATTGTCCGGCTGATGCGGGCATGCGCAAAGCGGAACGAGCTCGCTTAAGTTCAGCTCCATCTCACCGTCATACTCCGCATCCTCATCCGGAAGGATTTCTGTAAAGTCTTTTTCTCTTTGCTCCGCTCTCAAAAACTCACGTACACGCTCATCTGCCGGGAAGATCGAAGTAGTTGCCCCCATCTCTGCCCCCATGTTGGTGATGCTGGCACGTTCCGAAACGCTTAAGGTTGCAGCGCCCGGTCCGACATACTCAAATACCTTGCCAAGACCACCCTTAATACCAACGCGGCGCAGCATTTCCAGGATTACCTCTTTTGCATTACAGCCCGGCTGCAGATGGCCAGTCAGATTCACCCTGATGATCTGCGGCATTTTCAGATGCATCGGAACACCAGTCATCGCAGTTGCCACGTCCATGCCGCCCACGCCAATGCAAAGCATGCCGATCGAGCCGCCATGCGGAGTATGACTGTCGCCGCCCATTAACAGCTTTCCGGGAACACCAAACCGTGCGACCTGTACTGCGTGGCAGATTCCGTTTCCCTGTCTGGAAACATGAACACCATAGCGTTTTGCGACAGACTGCAGGTAAATATGGTCGTCTGGAGTCTTGTTATCCAGATATAACAGGTTGTGGTCCAGATAGCTGACACTGCATTCTGTACGGATGCGGTCCAGACCAACCTGCTCAAATGCCAGATAAGTCATAACCGCGTTGATATCGTGGGTCAGAGTCTGATCCACCTTCAGAAGGATTTCCTCTCCCGGCTTCATCTCAGAAGGTGCCGCAAGATGTGCAGAAAGAATCTTTTTTGTAATGTTCATTCCCATGTGAATACGCTCCTTTTTCTCTGTTTGCTTTTATTTTTTCAACAATTTTGTATAAACCTCACCGGTACGCTCCATCTCAGCGATGGTATAGCGCTGGTTTTCTATCTTTTTCAATGCGCGTTCTATAACACCCTCCGCCTCTTCCCAGGTAAGCATACAGACACCATTGACATCCCCGATCACAATATCACCCGGTCTTACGCAGACGCCTCCACAACTGACCGGAACGTTGATGGCTCCTGCCCCGCTTTTTGCCGCTGTACCACAGGTTAGACCTTTCGCATAGACCGGAAAGCCTGCTTCCTCACATCCTTCCAGATCCCGGAAAGCACCATCGATCACCACGCCCTCTGCTTTCATAAGGTTCGCGCAAATACTCCGGTGATCTCCCCAGTAGGAACAGTCGCAGTTGCCTTTCCCTGCAATAACCAGCACGTCTCCTTCTTCCAGCGCAAGGATTGCATCTGCGACGATACTTCCTTCTCCACTTGGCACATCGACCGTTACCGCCGGACCCACGATCTTCTTTCTGCCGATCCAGGATTTGATCCGGTAATCCATGGAATGATATAATCCCGCCCCGTCGCAAAGTTCCGGAGTGGTAAATGCCCGCAGCCGTTCGATCAGGTCTTTCGGCGGACGGGTGAATTGTGCTTTTTTTATCAAAGTATCCATATGTATTCCCCTTCCGTTTTATGATTTGATTGTAACGCATGGATTATCATAAGTAAAATGCATGATTTTACATAGTTTCTATATACTTTTTTCTATAATGAGATGACATGTTCGAGAACACTCATGGCGCATTGCCACAAAAAAAGAAGCAATCATCCAAGATCACTTCTTTTCTCGTTTTCAAAAATGCAATTGTCTGCAGAAACACCGCTTCTTTCCAGCTATGCCATAAAGCCAAAAATTACACTGCCCAAAAGTAATATGATTGCACCTCCAATACGAGAGGAAATCTGTGCATAGCTCATCAAATTCATTCTTTTTCCAGCTCCAAGAACCTGCAAATCTCCGGAGCCACCCCGGTTTGCCATACAAAGTCCAGCTGTGATCGCAGATTCTACAAAATTAAATTCAAACAACATACCAATTGTGCCAGAACCAATGATTGCACCAAGAACAACCATGGCACTGATCAACAGGGTCTGCCAGTTTAATACTGCAAGAAAATCCGCAAGATCTGTAAATGCAACACCGATACCAAACATGCAATAGCACATAAGCGGCTTTGTAAAGAAATTGGAGAGACGTTTCACACCCTCTTTGATTTCTACCGGAATCACATTGGCAATATTCAGGATTGCTGTAAACACTACCATATAAGCGTACATGTGCAAAGATACCGGACCAATTGCCGGCAGGATATTCTTGGAAAATACACGGGATACTACAAACACCGCTCCGGCCAGCAACAAACCACCCATAGTTGGAAGTACATAATATGCAACAATATCTTTCAAATTGATCCCGCAGATCAGACCACCTAAAATACCAAATAAAATCGCTGCAGCAATACCTCCAAGAATGGCAGGTATATATCCGCTAAATGCTTTAACAAGCTGTTTTCTGTTTACCGCAAGTACTGCAGACACAATCAGCAACGTGATAAATACTGTCTGAAAGCCAAAATCATCATAATAGAAAGTAATTGCATCTGCATATTTTGCCGGAAGGATCTGGAAATACTCCAATACAGCAGCTCCGAAAAAAGCCATAACTGCTCCTCCGCCAAGGAAATCTTTCCATATCGGAAGATGCTCACCAATCTCATACAGTACCAAGCCACCAGCAAACATGATCGTAATAATGGATAACATGTCCTGATCCGGAAGAAAACCAAGATAAATGGCCCCATAAATCAGAAACAGGCAAATCGCAATCATCCATATTGGCATTCCATAATAGCGTTTCTTTAATAGCTCCATCCCAATACCCTCACTTTTTCATATTATCGTACATGTGCTGCAGCTCATATGTTTATACTAACCGATTGCTGGTTATTCGGCATATACATGTTTTTACATGTACTTTATACGATTTTTTCTATATATGTTTAAATGTAGGAATGCACAAATTGTAACCCCTAAAAACGGGCATTAGAAAAATAATCCTTAAAATGTTTTATAATCTTGAGAATATCTGGATCCATTCTTCTTTCTCTACGGTATATAACTGCCATATCATATGTAATGTCACATCCATCAATCAAATAGAAATTTTCTGGAATCTCCTGAATGTCGCTCGTCAATATAGAAATAGAACTGCAAATTCCTTCCTCTGCCACAATTCTCCCATACGTCAAAGTCTCAAAAGTACCCTTAATATCAGCCTTAATTTGATATTTCTTCAAAATCTGAAGCGCAAGTGTTCGTTGATGCGGCATAGACAGCCCTGGCAGCATCAACGGTTCCTGATTTAACATATTAGCTGCCACATAAGAATACCTCCTCCCTGCTTTTTTGTAAGAAAAATCTCTCAGCAAACTATTTTTTGCAAGATAAACTCCTATCGGTATTTTATGTACAATCGTATACCCCAAGCCATTACTTTCCATCGGCAGACTTGTAAACGCAAGATCCAGTTTTTCCGTTCTAACCATTTCTTCCCGTTCCATGTGCCCTGTTTCGATAAAACAATAGCGCAACGATGAAAAATCTTCTGCCATACTTTTTAATGCTTTCACTGCCATTTCTGCCTGCCGAATGGAAACACCAATTTGTAATCCTTTATTGTTTTTCAATTCATTCAAAAATGTATGATACTCATTCAAAATTACTTCCGATGTTTTTTTGAAAGAAGTGCCTGCTTCCGAAAGCTCCAGTTTTTTCCCTTTTGACCGATAAAATAAACTACATCCCAGTTCCTGCTCTATCTTTTTTAATTGCTGACTTACCGCCGCCTCTGTCATATAACTCTTTTCCGCTGCTCTATTCAAACTTTCTTCCTGAACCATCACAAGAAACATTTCCATATCCTGTAATTTCATGTTTTTTAGATTTCCTTCCTTACTTGTATATTTCCATTATAACAAAAAAGAGACCTGTTAAACAGATCTCTTTTTTCTTTCTGTAAAATTTATATTTTTCTTCCCATATAATAGCGTTCCCCGCTGGCATCTTTTTTGAAACGACATAGAAAATCGTCGTAGCTAATTCGACTCTCTTCCGCATAATTTGCATGCGGCATATCGTCCACCAGTCCTAATGTAAGCATAGGAACTTCTTTTTTTCTCCAAATATAATATGTAATCGGATAACATTCATAGGTATCATATTCCAAATTCAATTCATTCTCGTCTGCAACATATCGAAGAAAATAATCCAAAGGACATTGAGGATTCAAAAGGTTTGGCACTTCTGCGCCAAATGATGGATCTTTTTTTCCTGCCAGTAAATACCATGGCATCCCTGCAATGGTATTTTCTACGTTGTCTGGCAACTTCAAAATTTCTGACCCCGGATAAGTAAAACCAGACCATGGAGCTACTGCCGCAAAAATATCAGAAGCCTGAAATGCGCAGCATGCCGTCATATAACCTCCTGACGACTGACCACATGCATAAATCCGCTCTTCATCGATATTCTGTCTTTCCCCCAGATTTTTCAACATGGCACGTACAAAAGGCATACTGTCAATATTTTTGCCGTTATAATTTCCATTCCATAGCCGTACAGCCCGATAGCCTTCTGGACGGATCTGGTAAAGATCCGCAGTTGGAAACAATGCAATAAATCCTCTTTCTTCCGCTACCAGGCTCATATCCGTAATATCAAAAAAGCTCTGTCCATTTCCCCCTCTCCCGTGAAATACCACAACCACAGGAAGTCTTTTTTCAGTGTTTTTCAATCTTTTCGGTATATATTCATACCATTCCCGTTTCATTCCATCCACTACAATCTGATGATATTCTGCACCATTTTCCCTGTTTGCAGGGTCACGATAATAACGAAGCACTTTTTTCCCATAAGAACGATGTCGTCTGGCTGCACCTATATAATTCCAGACATAGCTCAAATAACTTTCAGACAATTGTTCTATACTATATCCCAATGTAACCCGAACCTGGGCAATCTGTGCATCATTGATTGAAGAAACCATAGAAAGATGCTTTGGTAAATATATTTCTGTTTTTCTCGAATCATATACGGGAATATCCTGAGCACGGTTTTCCCCCATCCAATATGTTTTCGCCTGCTGCAGTTCTTCTGTTTCTTTCTCTTGCAAAAGCCACACAGGCAGCTGCCCACGCTTTCCTGATATAAACATTTCTTCAGATTGCGTCCCCTGATCCCTGTCGGGTTTCATCCATGTTTCAGCTTCATTTGTAATTTTTCCCCAAAATGCTGCTCCAGACCAGTCATTTCCCATGACCATCATCATTTTCATGACAGCCTGACTTCCTTCTTCAAATCCCATGGCATAAAAGCAATCTTGCATAGCAACAAAATATTCGCGTTTCTGCAATTTTTTGTAAGCTTCCCCCAACAATCTTGCCGTTTTTTCTCCATGTCCTTCTTTTTCTGTTCTAATGACCGCAATTAAAACTCCCTGTTTCTCTGAAAATTCGCAAATTTCATGTTTCAGCATAAACTCTTCCTCTGTTATTGATTCCGGAGAAGCTACTACAAGAACCGGATCATTATTATTCCACAATTCCGGAATATAAATCAGCATTCTTCCCTGTGTTTCCTCTGTTTTTAAATCCATAAAAAATGCTCCGTGAACCTGACATTTTTCCGGATTCATTAAATCTACCGGAACTTCACACTGTTTTTCCGGTAGTACAACCCATTTCATTTTTTTCATCATGTAGTCCTCTCTTAAAATGCAGGATAAATTGTCATAATCCATACAACATTAACAATTGTTAAAATAATAGATGGCAAAATGCTCATTTTAATCATCTCTTTTTGACTATATCCGCCAAGTCCCATAAGCATATTTACAGTGGCAGTAGCCATTGGTGTCATAAAAGAAGCCAGAGAACCAGATAATGTCAAAAGCATCGGTCCAATCGGATTGCAGCCAATCGCATTACATGTCAGAATTGCAATTGGTGCAAAGATGTTGGAAACAGCACGGTTATTCATAAACTGCGTCAGAATGAATGGTGCAAGGAAAAATACCAAACCAATAAGATATCCATTTGTTGTATTTCCAATCATTTTTGCTACAGCACTTCCTACAGCTTCTCCAGCTCCCGTTGCTGTAAGCGCATTACCCATAGCAAGAACACCGACATACATCATAACAATTCCACCAAGTGATGCTGCAGCATATGCTTCTTTTGATGATAACACACCTGTAGCGCAAATAACCAAAGCTCCAATTAATGTGATGATCCAAGATGGAACATGAATTGCATCTGCTGCAAGCAGTCCTACAATAACAAATAAGAATGTTCCATAACCAACTACTTCTTTTACCGGAGACAGTACTTCCCTTTTCTTTTCTTTTTCTTTTGTTTCCTGAACCATAACCGGCTTAAGGTCTGGACTAAATTTAGGTGCAACAAACGCAGCATACAGGCAAACAGCAACCAGGCTCGGCAGACGGGCAATCATCGGATCCCAAAAACCAAGTTGATAAGCAGTTGCTCCATTTGATTCCAGAAATCCGTTATACTGGGCAAAGGTTGCTGCGCTTCCGCCAATTGGAAGTGTTGCACAAGTTGCTATCGATACAATACCAATAGAAAACAACATTTTTGAACGACTGAATCCCATATTGTCACACATTGCAAAAACAATCGGAAACATAATTGCAAATGCAGCAGAAGAACTTCCTGAAATTTGAGCCAAAAGCATGGTAATCAACACATAGCCCATTAAAATCATGGTAAAAGAGCCCTTACTAATTTTGTTTACCAATGTAGATACTTTATGAACTGCCTGTGTTCTCGATAATCCTTCCGAAACGATAAACATTGTAGCCATTACGATCGTATTAGAATTCGAGAATCCAGCCAAAGCCGTTTTTGCTTCCAGGCACCCGGTCAAAACCAGGGCAACCATCGCTGTTAATGCCACCACTGTTTTTGAAACTTTGCTTTGCATATACCCCAGGATCATTAAAACAAAAATCGCAATACAAATCCAAAATTGTGTATTCATAAAAACCCCCTGTACTTTATTGAATAGATTTCTCTCCTGGCCAGGATTGTTTTGTATTATTATTATAATTTAAGCATTTACTTTCGTCTAATTAATATAATTTTTATACATATAAGTAATTGCTTATTAGTAATATCATACTAACTGAAATTTCAAAAACTTTCCATACATCTCCCACAGGATCTTCGCCGTCTCCTCCAACTCCTCCTGCGCGTAAAACGCATCTAATATCGGCTTCCCCGGAACGACGGTTCCATGGCGCATAAGAAGCCATCCGGCACTGTGGTCCGCTTCTTTTTCAAACGCATCAAATAATTCTTTTGAGCCGGGCATGGCATACTCCACACAACCCACAGTTCCCAGTTTCATGCGAAGGTAAGGTGTAATATCCGGCATTACATCTAAAGTACCCGGCACGCATTGCATTCCCCATAAAACTGCATAGGTGCTGTGCATTTCCAAAATTTCCTGATTTCAGAACCAGGCGCAAACACCTGTTTCCCACTGGAGTCATAACCGGAACACCCGGTGCGGCGCTGGAATAAACCAAAACAGGACCGGATGATAAATATGATTTGATACTTTCCCAAAATTCCAGGCAGAAATACCGGCTTTGCGCCTCCATCAGTCTTTTCAGGTTGGAATCCCTCATCGGTGTAAGCGGATGGTCTTTCATGGAACTGTCCTGCAGCAAAGTACCATTCACATACAGGTTGCCCTGTTCTACTGTCCTTCCGTTTACCGGCAATGCAGGACAGATCAAAGCGCTTTTTACCTGTAAAAAATCCATAGCAGCATCGCACACCGGACCAATATTTCCCTTCGGAGTCGAATCGAACGTAGAACAGTATTTGATATAAAAATGACTGCATCCTTGATGTTTAAGCCACTGTAACGCCTCCAGAGAGAGGCTGACCGCTTTCTCTGTTTCCTGCGTCCTGGTTTTCAATGCGATCACGATCGCGTCTGCCTGATCGGTTTCCTGCATTTCTTCTGGTGTACCATCTAGCAAGAGTGTCCGCATGCCTCCTTTTTTCAAAAAAGAGGCCATATCGGCTGCTCCCGTAAAATCATCTGCGACACATCCCAAAATGGCCATAAAATTCCTCCACTCAGATTTCCTTTTTCTTTTCCAGAAGCTTCGTGATCACTGCATCCGTAAACTCATCCGTTGACGCAGTTCCGCCTACATCCCTGGTAATGCATGTTCCTTCTGTCAGAACGGCTCTTACACTTTCCTCTACCAGATCTCCCCACTTTTTAAGGTCCATATAGCGAAGCATCATAGCTCCGGACAAAAGCAGGGATGTTGGATTTGCAATATTTTTCCCGGCAATATCCGGGGCAGAACCATGACAGGCTTCAAAAACAGAACACTGATCACCAATATTTGCGCCAGCCCCCAGTCCCAGACTGCCAACAAGACCTGCACACAGATCCGATAAAATGTCTCCATACTGATTCATGGTAACGATCACGTCAAAACGCGTCGGATCCGTAGCAAGATAAAAGGCTGTTGCATCAACCATCAGATCATCCGATTCGATCTGTGGATAATTCTTTGCTACTCTGCGGAATGTTTCCAAAAAGAGGCCATCTGTCAGAATGATTGCATTTGCCTTGTGGACACAGGTTACCTTTTTCCTTCCATACTTTAATGCGTATTCAAACGCATAATTTGCAATCCGTTCTGCCCCTTTTTTCGTGATCAGTTTTACAGCTTCCGAGGCAGTATCTCCGCCAATCCGATGTTCGATCGCAGAATAAATTCCTTCCGAAATTTCCCGGATCACTACAACATCCATGTCTGCATTTTTACCGGAAATTCCCGGAATTCCTTTTGCCGGTCTCGGGCATGCAAAGCAATCCAGTTTCTGCCGTATCACATTGTTGTTGGATGGATAAATATGGCTGCTTCCGTCTTTTCGCTGATATACAAACCGTCCTTTCATTTTTTCTACACTCATCGGTCCCTTGATGGCTACCTTCAGTTGCTTATCATAAAGTACAATGGTATAATTTTATCAATATCAATAACCTGTTGGAATGTTTTCAGAAAGGCATGCTCACCATGGATGAAAAAGATTATGAACTGTTATTAGAATTAAATGAGTCAAAGAATATCACAAAGACAGCGCAAAAACTGTATATGACACAGCCTGCCATCACCAAACGGATTCAGAAAATGGAGGAAGAACTTCAGTGTACCCTGTTTCTGCGCTCCAAAAAGGGGATTTTATTTACACCTGCCGGAGAACAGATTCTTCCCTATGCTTCTGAAATCCTGGCAAACAGCCGGAAGTTAAAGGAACAGGTTTCTGCCTGTCAGAATCAAGTCTGCGGCACACTCCGACTCGGTTCGTCTTTAAACTTCTCCCACTACCGGCTCCCCAGAATCATCAAGGCTTACACCGACCAGTATCCGCTCGTGGACGTACAGATCACGACCGGACAGAGCAAGCATCTCTTCCAGTTATTAAACCGGGATGAAATTGCCATTGCGATCATGCGGGGGCAGTATGTCTGGGATGAAGCCATACAGCTTATCTCTTCCGAACCGATGTGCTTCGTCTGCAGCAAAGAAAACCAGGGACGGTCTTTAAGCGAATATTCCTACATTGGCCGCCACACAGACTCAGACTTATCCGCCCGGATTGACCGGTGGCTGACTGCACACGATCTTGCCCAGATCCGTCCGCATATGTGGATTGACAGCATTGATACCTGCAAGGAAATGGCGCGCTACGGCCTTGGCTGGTGCATTTTGCCACGCATCTGTCTGGATGATTTTGATGGCTATATCGAAGAACTTTATATGGAAGATGGTTCTCCGTTCCTCCGAAATACCTTTGTGCTTTACAAACATCAGTATGCCGAACTCCCGCAAGTAAAACTGTTTCTGGATGCACTGCTCGGCAGTTCCGTTTCCGAAAATAAGTTTTAATCTTCCTCTGGATACATGGCAACAAAAAAGCAGAGACCTGCATACGTTCCAGCAAGTCTCTGCTTTGGCAGAAATGATTGATTTGATTTGATAAAATTTTAGAATTTGATCACACCGATCACGGTAGCCATAATCAGCACCGCAATGCTTGCCGGCCACACCAGTCTCAAGGAATATTTGATGTGCTCACCAATTGATACATCTGCAAGACCAAGGCCTACATAAGTTGCTGCTACAGACGGGCTGACCGGAGTTCCCATGGTTGCAGTCAGCAGAAATGCTGCTGCCACAGTCTCCTGTGCTACGCCAAACGGCTCAACCACACCGATGATGATCGGAAGCAGTGCATAGTAAAATGCATCGGTACCAAGGATCATCAGAAGCGGTACGGAGAACAGACACATGAACCAGTGCATGTGCGGAGCGATTGCTTACGGAAGCACAGCAACAATTGCGTTTGCCATCGCTTCTACCATGCCGGAATCTTTGATGACACCCATGAAGATACCAACGGAAAACAGGGTCATGGTCATAACCATGGCATTGGTGCCATACTCTTTGATCTTCTTGTTCTGCTGTTTTGCATTCGGGAAGTTTACGATCAGACCGATTGCAATGCCAAACGCTGCGATTGCCAGGCATACAACACCAGGAATCATAAAGCCATACAGGTCTCCGGCCTCTACGCCTGCCACACTTGCCGCACGCATGGTCGGACCGCCCCACGGAACCAGGTTCATCACGCCGTATGCACCGCATATAGCCCCTAAAAGTGCCTGCGGACGTACTCCCATACGCTTGCAGATTGGAAGAAATGCCGGAACCACGATCAGAAATGTGGTTGCCCCGGATCCATCCAGATGTGCCACAAAAGTGGTAAGCACAATTGCGATGAAAATAGTTGCCACATTCTTTCCTGCCCGTTTAATCAGGAAATTGATGATCGGATCAAATAATCCCGCATCTGACATCATGGTGAAATAAGAAATCGAGAAAATGAATACTCCTTTACCTCGCGGACTACATCCATGATGCTGCCGTCACGTGCTTCAATGATACCAACTACCTTATCGCCAAACTGTACCGGATCCGGTGCACCTGTAATGGCATAAGCCTGATCTCGCAATTCCTCGATGGTGCAGATGGGCAGACCGCTGTCTTTCATGCATTCGATGAGATCCTGTCTGCACGGGTTGATTGCGATACCATAATCGGTGATGACAACATCTACGGTCTCGCCCGGAGTGGTTACGGTGGTTACATTGGTACAGATAGCCGGGATTCTTCCCTGCAGAAGCGGCGCAATAACGATGGTACACTTTGCGCCTGCGGCGGTATCCGGATGTCCGCCCTGGGCGCCGGTAATGATCCCGTCTGACCCTACTACAACATTGCAGTTAAAATTTACATCTACTTCCAGTGCGGCCAGAATAACAAAATCAAGCTTGTTCACATACGCGCCCTTGTTAAACGGGTTTGCATACTCGGAAGCACTGATCTCAATGTGACGGTCCGGGTGCTTCTTAATAGACTCTACTGCCCCAAGATCAAAGTCCTGCGTGTCTACCAGAAGATCTGTCAGGTCACGGTCCAGCAGATCAGCCATGAGTTTGGTCAGTCCACCGACACCAAAGCTCATCCGGATACCACGCTTTTCCATCTCATCTGCAAGGGAGATCATCGATGCAATAGAGGCACCTCCTACTCCGGTCTGATAAGAAAATCCATTTTTGAAATACGGGGTGCGGATGACAAACTGCGTACAGTAATCTGCCATTCTCAGCTTTCTCATGTCGGTAGTCGGCTTCGCTGCGCCGGTTGCGATCCTGGCCGGATTACCGATCTCATCCACCACGCAGACAAAGTCTACCTGAGTCATGGAAATGCTTGCCGGGATGTTTGGGAACGGCACCAGACAATCGGTGATCGCTACCACACGGTCTGCGTACTCGGCATCAGCCATAGCATAGGACAATACGCCGCAGTCGCTCTTCCCGCCGTTTGCCCGCATGTTGCCGTATTCATCGCAAGTCGGAGCGCCGATAAATGCGATATCGATGTGGACTTCGCCGGACTCGATGGCTCTGACACGTCCGCCGTGTGAGCACATCACTGCCAGATTTTTCAGTTTGCCCGCGGAGATGGCCTCTCCAATTTTGCCACGCACTCCTGAGGAACGGATTCCGGTCACCGTACCATCCTCAATCCTCGGAACAATCGGATCGTGTGCTTTTCCCAGAGAACTTGCACAGATCGTAATATTCTTAACTCCCATCTTATGAATCTCTTCCATGACCATATTCACGATGTAGTCGCCCTCGCGGAAATGGTGATGGAAGGAAATGGTCATGCCGTCTTTGATCTCGCACCTCACCAGTGCCTCATGAATGTTCTCCACAATCTTGCTTCTGTTCGGATCCATCATGGCATGAGCCTTCGGAGCTGCTTTCTTATACTCGTGATTATCGTAAGCGTAAGCGCCCTTGAATGCTTCCTTACCGGTTGCCTTTAATACCTCTTCCGGGATTTCTCTTCCTACTGCATTGATCATCTTATAAATCCCCCTCATATACGCCTGAGGCTTTTGCCAGGGCAATGGTTCTCTTTGCGCCGTCGTAGAATGCGATATCGATCATCTTGCCGTCTACGGTAAATACGCCGATACCCAGTGCCTTCTTCTCATCGATCTCTTTTACGACCTTCTCTGCGAAGATGATCTCTTTCTGGGTCGGGGTTAAGATTTTATGGACAACATCGATCTGACGCGGGTTTACGAGGGATTTGCCATCGAAGCCCATCATCTTGATCATCTTGACCTCTTCCTCGAACACATCCATAGCATCCAGGTTGGTGAACACGGTATCCCAGCACTGCACACCGGCTGCTCTTGCGGCAATGATCATCTGCTGTCTTGCTCCCTGCAGCTCCACACCGGTTCCGGTGATCACGGTCTGCAGATCCTTGGTGTAGTCACCGCCGGAAAGAGCAATACCGATCAGTCAGTCAGAAGACTTGCAAACCTCAAGGGCATTTAAGACACCCTTGCAGGACTCTTTTCCGTAATATCGTTGGAGCGGTATACGGCACACTCAACGCGTGCCTTTAAGGTGCAGTCCAGTGCTCCTTTGTCTACCACCGTTACCTTTGCATCGGTTACTTCCAGACGGTTTAAGGTTTCCAGAACCGTTGCCTTGATCTGCTTTCCAAACTGATGAATCACACTGCTCTCGATGGAAAGCTCTACCGTGCCATTTCCAGGCTCTACAGTTACCTGGGCATCGCTGGATTCCAGAGTACCTGCCATGGCAGCTTTTTTCACTAACATGTTATTTCCTCCTTATATCACCGGAAGTTTCTCTTCCCCGGCAAGATTTAAAATCGCCCCAATCGTTTCCTGTTCTTTCCCCGGACATGCCACCGCAAGGAATTCTTTTGCCTTTTTCATCGCCTGTTCCCTGCTAAGCGGCCGTGCCACACTGCCGGACGGATCTTCCACTTCTGCCTCAAAACACATTCCATCCTGCATAAATACCTTCATATGGCATCCCCAGTGTTTCGGATACTGTCCGGTGAAGCGTTCATCCGGATGCACATCAACCTTTTCCAGAAGTTCATGAACAAGCGGATCTGCCACTACAGCAGGCTCAAACTCTTTCATGGATACAGTTCCGTAAAGGAACGCTGCTGCAACGGAATATGGTGTGGAAAACTTGGCATCCAGAACGGTTTTTGGATGCAGACAGCCTTCACTGACTGCGCACTGCTTATAACCAACCAGATAGGTAGCAATCTCAATCTTTTTAATCTGACTTGCCAGAATTTCTGCTTCTACTTTCGACAAAAGTTTGATTCCCATTCCGCTTTCCATCTGCCTTCGAATCTCCAGAACTGCATCAATTGCACAGTGCGCACTTCGGCAGCACGGATAAGGCTTCATATCCATATTTAAGATTTCATAAACTTCTCCAAGACCCTGGCTCAGCTTGGAAACATCCCCACCGTCCGACATGGCAAACAAAAGTCCGCCATCCTTCGCATCAAAAATATGCTCCGGGCCGGTCATGCCTGCCTTTGCCAGAAATGCTGCCTCGATTCCGTCTGCCGCAGCTCTCGCCGGATGCAGGATTTTACAGTTACTTCCATCTCCCAGGAAGGCCCAGACACCACTCGACTGGGTTCCCGCCATGCCAAGCGCTGACACGATCTGATCCACGCTCAGATTCAAAAGCTTCGCGCAGGCAGCAGCGCAGCCAAAGACACCGCAGGTTGCCGTGGCGTGCCAGCCCCGGTTCCGATGCGCTGACACTCCGAACGCCATGCCCACACGATTCACGGTCTCATAACCGCAGACCACTGCCAGAAGGAAGTCTTTTCCGCTTTTTCCTAAATATTCCGCACAGGACCAGACCGCCGGGATCAGACTGGCACTGCCATGGGTTTTGGATGCTGTATGGACATCGTCCAGTTCCAGGGTGTGCGCCAGCATGGCATTTAACATCACTGCTGTCGCAAGCGGATATTTCCGGTTATCGCCCCAGACTGACACAAACCCAGAATGCTCCATGTTCTCTGCGGTCTGACCGGGATCAGACAACCGCCACTCTAAATTGTCACCCGGCATGCCCTCTCCTGAGTTGCCACACAGTGTTTCCACCGGACAGCCGCTTACTGCACCCAGTGCCTGTTTCGCTGCTGCCACCAGCGGATCTTTCGCCGCCCCGGCTGCCACACTGACCAGATCAAGCACGCGGAGCGCGGCAGTTTCCCGCACGCGCTCCGGCAGCTGGTCCCATGTGATGTCATGAATAAATTGTGCTAATTTCCGCAGATCCGACATACACACGCCCCCATTTCTATTCTGCTTTGTAAGAGTTGATCAGGCTGCCTGCCAGAAGTACTTTCTTCTCTGCCTCTGTCACACCGTTTAACTGAAGCTCCATGGTACGGGTGCTTCCGTCTTTTCCGATGATGGTTGCCTCAAACCGGGTTGCACCATCTTCTACCGCCTTGCGAATGCCCGGCAGGTATACATACTCGCCAACCTCCAGATTGATGTTGTCATCCGGGTAGGTGAACGGCAGCATGCCCCAGTTTACACAGTTACTGCGGTAACGCTTGGTTGCATACTCGATGCAGATGTTTGCCAGACCACCCAGTACCTTCTGGCAGCTTGCTGCGTACTCACGCGCAGAGCCATCGCCCGGACGCTTTGCATACAGAACAGAACCGATTCCAGTGGTCTTCATGAGTTCTTCCGTTGGTGCGTTGACGCCAACTGCCTTTAAAACTTCGTAAACTTCCGCAGTCTTTGCTGCATCGCCTGCCACACGGGCTTTCTCATAGACCTGAACGGCTTTTGCCTTGCCGACGTACTCCGGGTCTTTCCGGATCAGGGTGAACTCAGAGATCTTGTACGGATTGGAACGGTAGGATGCCGTCTCACCAGATGGGATCAGCTCATCGGTGGTGGTTACTTCATCACGGATCACACTTGCCACCTGAAGGAGCAGATTGTCGGTCAGGGCAGACATCTGCGGCCAGTCTTTGATGGACGGGCCATAAACGATCTCGGTTTCCGGCTGTGCCTTGCCATAACCATTATAAACGATGTTATCGTAAATGTTGATGTTAAACTCGTAAGCCGGAACTGTGAACTCAACCGGACAGCTCTCAGCAGAGGTTAAGTAGCCGCCGTTGAATGCGGTTGCCGCGATGGACTTGGAATCCATCAGCGCTACCGATGCGATCTGGCCGTTTGCCGGGCTGGAACCTTCGCGGTTCGGGAAGTTTCTGGTGCTGTGACGGATACAGAAATCGTTGTTGCCAGGAGCATCGGAAGCACCGAAGCACGGTCCGCAGAATGCGGTCTTCACGCGTGCACCATAGTTCATTAAGTCATTCAGCACACCGATCTTGTTTAACTCATACATGATCGGCTGGGATGCCGGGTAGATGTTTAACGGGAACGTTCCAAGACCGTGATTTAACCTCTTCGCGATCTGGTCTACCGCATAAATGTTCTCAAAGGAGCCTGCTGCGCAGCCTGCGATCGCTGCCTGGTCTACCTTGATCTTTCCGTTGTGGATCTTGGAGCGCAGATCTAAGTGGATGTCTTTGTTGTTCTCGAAGACACGCTCTGCCTCTTTCTCTACCATACCCAGATACTTTTCCGGATCTGCGATCACATCTGCTAACGGATAAGCATTGCTCGGATGGAACGGCAATGCGATCATCGGAACGATGGTATCCAGATTGATCTCTACGATGCCGTCATACAGAGCTGCGTCACCCTGCTGCATACGCTTAAAATCATTCGGACGCTTGTGGATCTCGAAGTACTCTTTGACCTTGTCATCGGTGGCCCATACAGAGGACAGGCAGGCAGACTCGGTGGTCATGGTGTCAATGCCGTTACGGAAATCCATGGACAGACTGCCAACGCCAGGTCCGATGAACTCCAGCACTTTATTCTTTACAAAGTTGTTCTTAAATACCTTGCCGATGATGCTCAATGCCACGTCCATCGGTCCTACCCACGGCTTCGGTGCGCCGGTCATGAATACGCCGATCACCTCCGGGTAATCAATCTCATAATATTTTCCGAGCATTGCCTTTGCCAGCTCCGGACCGCCCTCACCGATGGATACAGAACCCTGGGTACCATAACGGGTATGGGAATCGGATACGATGGACATATCACCGGACTTGACGATCATCTCACGCATGTACTGGTGAATGACTGCTTCATGCGGCGGAACAAAGATACCGCCAGACTTCTTGCAGGCAGACTCTGCATATTTATGTACATCGGTGTTGATGGTGCCGCCTACTGCACACAGGCAGTTATGGCAGTTGGTGAAGACACACGGCATCGGGAATTCTTTCAGTCCGCTTGCATATGCAGTCTGCAAGATACCAACGTAGGTATTGTCGTAAACGCCCATAGAATCAAATTTGATCTCCAGATGCTCCATGTTATCAGAGTGATTGTGCTTTTCCAGCACCTGATAGGTCAGGGTTTGTTTCCTGCCCTCTTCAGCAGAAAGCTTTGCAGCCTCCTCTGCAGTTGCGATATGATCATTCTTTACAATGTAATGTTTTCCTTCATGTAAGGTTACCATGTGAATATTCTCCTCTCATTTTCCAAACGAATGTGGACCGGTTTTCCGTTTTCCAAATGCATTTTTTACACATTACGCATACAGTAATGGATTTTGTCGGTGCTTCGGGCTGCATCAGTCTCTGACGTAAACCCAGCCGTCCATGATCCGTCTTGCGGTACGGGTCACGCCGCCCTTAATGACACGCTCGCCGTCCATCTTGACATCCACTTCTGTCACGCCGCTGGAATGGCCGATCCGGATGATATCCTGATCCGGTGCCGGTTTCGCGATCTCATTTACAATGGTTCCCGGAATTCTTGCGGCTGCCCCGGTTCCGACTGCAACGGTCATCGGATAAGCTTTGTGCAGGGATCCTACGGAAATTGCCCGGCAGCAGATATCCATGGACTCTGCTTTTACTTCGTTTTTGTCCATGTCGGTGTAATCCTGCGGCTCGGAAATGATGGAAACCTTCGGTGCGGAGGTAGACTTGGTTCTTGCGTCCTCCCAGTTCTCTACAAAGCCACATTTCTGTGCAGCGATGCAGCGGATTCGCTCAATGTGCTCCATCACATCTTTATTCTGGTTTAATTCCACCAGCTCGGTTCCCTTGATTCCCAGATCTTTTGCCCGGATAAATACCATCGGGTTAGAGCAGTCCAGTACAGTCACTTCAATCTCGCCATATCCCGGAACATCGAAGATATCACGCTTGTTTCCGGTCGGGAACAGCTTTCCGGTCTTGGAACCAGCCGGGTCTTCAAAGTACATATCGATGCGGGATCCGGTTCCCGGAACCCCCTTGATGACCTCATCGCCGTGTACCATGGCATGTCCATCTTCTACCCGCACATGCTCCTCGATGATCTTGTTGGTGTTGGTGTTTAATACTCTTACTACGGTAATCGGCTCAACTGGCTTAACCAGTCCTTCATCAATGGCAAACGGTCCGACTGCAGAAGAGATATTGCCGCAGTTTGCGCTTCCATCTACACGCGGAATCACGATATCAACCTGTTTGAATGTGTAGTTGACATCCACATCCTCCCGGTCAGACGGAGAAATGATGGCAATCTTACTGGTTGAGGAAACCGTTCCTCCCATACCATCAATCTGCTTTACATCCGGTGTTCCCATCACCTTCAGAAAAATTTCGTCCCAGAGGTTTTTATCCTCCGGAAGATCCTTCTCATGGAAGAATACTGCCTTGCTGGTACCGCCGCGCATATACACGCATGGATACTTTTTCATATACATAACTGACAACTCCTTTCCGATTTCATGCTCGTTTTTTGTTATCTTTACTATACGTTATCCATATCATAAAGTAAAATGGTCTATTTTTATCGTTATCAATAACTATTTGGAATGTTTCTATAATATCCAATTCTAATTTGGGAAATAATTTCTATCGGTGAAAAAACTTGACCCTGGAACGATTCCAGGGTTTATAATAGAAACAAAAAAGATGTTACATAAATGGAGGATTTCAGAAATGAGAAAGAATCATAAGATAAAAACTGTACTTCTTGCCGGACTGGCAGGAACCATGGTGCTTGGAAGCTGCTTCAGTGCATACGCTGCAGGTGTAACCAAATCAAATGGTAAACTTTATTACTACCAGGCAGACGGTTCTCTGGGTACTGGTCTGATTCATGATACTGCTTCCGACAAATACTACTATGCCCTCTCCGACGGCAGCCTGGTTACCGGCTGGCTTCACCTGGATCAGGATTACTACTATATGAATGATGACGGTGCACTCTGGACCGGCTGGAGAACCATAAGCGGTTCCCGCTACTATTTCTATCCGGAATCCGGAAAATGTGCGTTAAACGTTGCCATGGAAATCGGCGGCAGCTGGTACTTATTCGGAACCGACGGCAAGATGCAGACCGGTTTTCAGAACGTCAATGGAAACACCTATTACTTTGACCCGTCAAATGGTGTCATGTATGCCGGGACCACCCGCACCATAAGCGGTGTTTCTTATACCTTCAACGCAGATGGTACCTGCACCACCCATGTTGATACCGCAAACTCCTTTACCATCGGCGAAGAAGCAAACCAACAGAACAACAGCACCGCAAACAAGCAGACCACCCAGGAGACCAGAACCGAAGGCGGCTCCCGCGTGATCGTTGCCGGTTCCAGCCGGTCATAAACTTAAAAAAACGAGAACACGTCTTTGTGCGTATTCTCGTTTTTTTGTATTTTACTTTTACTTTTTTATTTTTACTTACACGTTCTTCCATTTTCCGCGATTTACACGCTCTGCACATCCGTCTCCTGTTTCATCTTCCGGATAAGCTTTTCCAGGCCGTACAGATAATGATACTGAATGGCCTCCACAATCTCCTCCAGACTTCCATTTTTGCAGACAGACAACAGTTTTTCATGGATCCGGTGTTGGATTTCCGTGACATCCTGACGATCTACGAACATATTATAGCCGATCACGATATTCCCATAATTTAAATCTTCCCAGGCCTTTTTCAGACGTTTAAATGGAACTAAATCCATAATCTGTGCATGAAAACGGTTATCCAGCTCAAAGACTTCCCGATAAGCCTTGCAGTCCAGCTGTGTCATCTGGTCTAAAATCTGCTGCATCTGCTCCAATGCTTCTTTCGGAAATGTTTTTCCATAAAGCTTTACCGCCATCATCTCATAATTTGCCCGCATATAATAGATCTCGTAAATATCCTCCGGGCCGATCTGACGCACAGAACAGCCGGCATTACGGGTATATTCTACCAGTCCCTCTTCCTCCAGCTGACGCAGTGCTTCCCTTACGGGACCTCTGCTGACTCCGAATTCCGATGCCAGGTCCTGCTCCACAATTCTTGCGCCGGGAGTAAGTTCTCCGCTTATGATCTTCATTCTGATCTCGTCTGCAACGTTTTCTCTTAATGTCCGATAATCCAGTCTGCCCATGTTACCTCTTGTTTTCTGCCAGAACTCACGCAATGCGTGTCCATAATGCTTTGATCTTGTCCTACAATTTGTGTTTTCGTGTATCAGTTTTTGCTATTGTACCATAGCACTTTAAACAAGTAAAGTGGAACTCAGAATGTTTTTCTGATATCCCACTTTACTTTTTATTTCGGCATTAAGCCTGCTTCTCTTTTTCTCTTTTTGCAATCTGCGGAAGGACCAGTCCCAGTGCTGTTAAAACGACCGGGGTGATCACATTCAATGCAAAGGTGAATGGATTCTTATCATACATACCTAAAAGACAGCTTGCTGCCGTCACAAAGAAACACCAGGCGCCGAAAAACTTTGCTACTGCCTGGTTTTTCACGAAGCGGTACTCGGCCGGAATCTTGTCAATGGCTCCGCGCAAAGCAATATAAGCAACAAACACCCATAAATAACGCATCGGCATGCAGACAGAATTTAATTTGGTCAGCTGACGCAGAACCGCTGCTGCTCCCGGTACAAAAGACTGTACCAGAATGATCGCGCCGGAAAGTACAACTACCATCTTAATACCATTGCTGTATACGCCGTACTGGTTCTTTTTCTTTAACGCAGAAGGGATAAACTGTGCGGTGCTTTCATTGTCTAACAGCATTCGCAGCGGTGCATCGATGCTGAGTACCAGAACCGCAAACTGACTGATCACGTTGCAAAGTGCATAAATGATCAGGAAGGTATCGCCAAGATGGTAATACTGGCCAAGCTTCTGGAATGCCCAGTAGGAACCATTTGCCGCATAGGCATTGAAGCTTTCCTCACTCGCATTGATCACAGCCGGATCAAACATACGGCTCATAGCCAAAGTACCAAGAATTGCACAGACAACCACCATACCGGCAAGTGCGATCATGCCTTTCGGGAATCCCTTGCTTGGGTTTTCTACCTTATTTACATACGGTGAAATCTTCTCACATCCACCCACGGCAAATACCAGAATAGAAATGGATGTCACATAGCCTAAATTGAACTGCGGAATCAAACCCTTTAATGAGAAATCCGCATGGGTGTACTCTACTGCCGGGTTGATCGCTGGTGCTGCGAGCATCATCACGATGTAAAGCAGAGACATAATAAATGTCGTAGTTCCCGCAAGGGTAAGCATCTTTTTTAACGGATTTAAGCCCTTGCTGGCTACATAACAGCCGATTAAGAATACAATCAGGGTTGCAATCTGAATCATGTGTGTCGGAAGTGTGTCGTAGGTCTCGGCATTGCGGAACACTGCCCAGCTTAACGCCTTTAAGCCGCCGCTCGATTTACTTGCAATGTAGGTGATGTGGCATGCCCAATAGGTCCAGCCTGCATAATAAGCGATCTTCGCTCCGGTTGTCTCAAAGAGCCAGCCGCTCACGCCGCCGCTTGTGCTCTTAAATGCAGAACCCAGTTCACCTACCATGAGCGCATAAGGGATAAAATACAGCGCAAACATTAACAGCCAGCTGAAAATAACCTGGACTCCGTTGAAATACACGAAGCCGTTCACAATGTTTCCGAATCCCCATACCGTTGAAAATGCCATGAGAGCAAGCGCACTCCATGTGATCTTGTTTTTGTCTGACATAATTCCTCTCCTTTGTTTTTTATCATATAACCATCTGATATCTCGACAGTTACTAAGTACTCCTATTTTATCGTTAATTGGTTCGATTGTAAATAGTTTATTGTAGATTGTTGACAATTTTTGACGAATGAACATAACTTTCCAACTCCCTGTTTTAGCAAACAGCCGATGAATCCTTTTTGTTTCACAAGAAATTGCGGACTATGAAACAAAGGAAGGAATCCGACTTTTCTCCCCTCAGCCGGATTCCTTCCTTTCCTATTTATTGCAAAATACTCCCATTTACCGATTGGTAAAACCGTTCAAGTTCCCTTATACTTTTCCTGTCGTTTTTCTTCACGCAGACAACATTCTTTTCCAGTCCGTGCAAGC
>OGWS01000797.1_pt1 | contig 29335 bp, 27 predicted proteins | sample 1576111 | NCBI WGS metagenome assembly OGWS01 (sample SAMEA3541534, study PRJEB24748) | human gut metagenome | biome: human gut; feature: human-associated habitat; material: faeces | place: China | collected 2012
GCGTAAAACTCATCACCCCGATAGCGATGGAAGAAGGGCAGCGTTTCGCAATCCGTGAAGGTGGCAGAACCGTAGGCGCAGGTGTTGTTGCCAAGATTACAAAATAATCTGCTTAATCAGTGCATAGCATAAATATGAAAAGAATCTCGCTTTGGAAACAGAGTGGGATTCTTTTTTTGCGTACCGTTTTATTTATTGGAGAATGAATATAATATATCACGGCTTATATTATGATATAATTAGCGAGGATAAAATGTTTTTTGATTAAGATTGAAATATAAACAGTTTAAATAATATTGGAGAGAATAATGGTGAAATGGCTGCCGGTTATAGCGGCGGGTTTGATTTTTCTTTCAGGCTGCGCGCCGGTTGTGAAAGAAAATGGGAAAACAATGCCCCGTATCGACGGAGAAGCGAAAATAGAATGGAACAGGGAAAAATATCCTCTTGCTGTGGAGATACTGAACTCTCATGGGGAGAAGGAGCGGCAGGTGTTCTATTCTCCGCCAAAGAGAGTGGCGGCGGTCTGGCAGAACTCCATAGAAACACTGCTAGCTCTTGGGGTAGAGGATCGTATCATTGCGGGAATGGGCGTCCCTGACAGGAAGTATATCCGTGAGGAGTATCAGGCAGGTTATGAAGCGATTCCTTATAAAAGCCTGGAAAACCTTGATCCGGAAACAATCATGATGATGAGGCCTGACTTCATTGCAGGCTGGAGTTCCACCTTTACCGACAAGGTTCTCCGCAGTACGGAATTTTGGAATGAACGCGGCGTGCATACCTATATTTCCCAAAACTCCGCTCCGGCAAACAGGAACCGCACCATTGAAAATGAGTATGCCGATATTTTAAATCTGGGGAAAATATTTGACAGGGAAGAAAAAGCGGAAAGCCTTGTCAAAGAAATGAAAGATGAAATCTCCCGCACCGCCGGGCAGGCAACTCTTACAGGAAAACATCCCCGCGGACTTATTATCGAATTTATGGGATCGGATATCAGTGTCTACGGGGAGGAAACCCTTGCAGGCGATATCCTCAGAAGAATGAACGGCGAACTGCTTGCATCCGGACAGCAGCAAATCAGCAAGGAACAAATCATAGAAATGGATCCGGATGCCATATTCGTCATCCTTATCGAAGGGGATTATGATCATCCAAAGCAGAAACTGGATATGCTCTATCATGAACAAGCGCTCCGGGATGTACGTTGTATTCGTGAGAAACGAGTTTATCCGCTGCCCCTGTATTCTGTCTACTCATCGGGGATAAGGACTCTTGATGGCATACGATATATAGGAAAAGGTTTGTATCCCGATTTATATAAGGAGCAATAAATGAAATTTTTAAAAACACTGGGGTTTACCATGATTCTTATTGCGCTTGCTTTCCTCCTCGCGGCAGCGCTCTTTTGGGGGCTCAGCATCGGCACGGTTAAACTGCCGCTTGATCAGATCTACAATTCTGTTTTGGAGCAGCTTATGGGGGATCTGCCCATTGAGGCTGTGGGCCGTGGGCCGGTTCATGATATTGTATGGCTTCTCCGTCTGCCCCGCCTTGTCCTTGCAGCGCTTATTGGCTGCGGACTCGCTGTCTGCGGCGTCATTATGCAGGCTATCGTAAAAAACCCTCTGGCGGACCCCTACATTTTAGGCATATCCTCCGGCGCGTCCCTTGGAGCCACCTCTGCCATCCTTTTGGGGATCGGGGCGTCTCTGGGACCGAACTTCGTGGGAATCAGTGCATTTATCGGCGCTTTTGTTCTGTCACTGGCAGTCCTCTTCATATCCAACCTTGGGGGACGGTCAAACTCCATGAAACTCCTTCTGGCAGGCATGGCTCTCTCGGCGGTATGCAGCGCTTTTTCCAGCTTCATCGTGTATTTTGCCAATAATAAGGAAGGGATGCAGAGCATTGCTTACTGGCTGATGGGAAGTCTGGCGGGAGCGAAATGGAATGAACTTGCCGTCATCGCGCCTGTAATCATCGTGTCCGTTCTTTTTTTCTGGACACAGAGCCGTGTGTTAAACCTTATGCTTCTTGGTGATGAAACGGCGATTACTATGGGGACAGATCTCCACCGTTACCGCCAGTGGTACCTTCTCATCAGTTCACTCATCGTAGGGTTCGCTGTTTACTCGGCGGGGATGATCGGTTTTGTCGGACTCATCATTCCCCACGTCATGCGCATGTTCATGGGGCCTGACCACAAGAAACTCATTCCTGCCAGCGCCCTTGTAGGAGCTATATTTCTTGTCATCTGCGACGGTCTCTGCCGTATCATCATCCCCCATACGGAACTGCCCATCGGCATCCTGATTTCCATGATCGGCGCGCCGTGCTTTATTTATCTCATGATCAAACGGACTTATGGATTTGGAGGGAATGACTGATGGAAATACTTGCGGAAGCAGTCCGGTTTTTTGCCGGCGGCAGGCAGATACTCCAGGGGATTGACCTGGAATTGCGGCCAAAGGAATTTTTGGGCATTATCGGGCCGAACGGAAGCGGGAAAAGTACTTTCCTGAAATGCGTTTATCGCGTACAGAAACCGACAGCAGGAAAAATTTATTTCAACAGGAAAAAATTAGATGAATTTTCCTATCGTGAATCGGCGCTGAAGCTGGCCGTCGTGGCACAGCACAATTTTTATAACTTTGATTTTTCCGTCCTGGACGTAGTTCTCATGGGACGTTCCCCACATAAGAAAATGATGGAGCGTGACAATGCGGAAGACTATAAGATTGCGCGGGACGCTTTGCGTGTCGTAGGACTGGAAGAATTCGGCGAAAGAAACTTTTCCACTCTTTCCGGAGGGGAACAGCAGCGTGTCATACTTGCCAGAGCGCTCACACAGCAGACAGAATGCCTTGTTCTTGACGAACCGACAAACCATCTGGATATCAAGTACCAGCTTGAAATCATGGATATCGTGAAAGGTTTGGGTGTGACAGTCATAGCTGCCGTTCACGATCTGAACATCGCTGCCATGTACTGTGACCGCCTCATTGCCATCAGCGGGGGAAAAGTAGCAGGTATCGGTACTCCCAGGGAACTTCTGACGGCAGAATTTATCAAAAAGCTGTATGGCGTGGACAGCCGTGTAGATATAGAAGAAGCTACGGGCCGGATGAATATCGTATACCTCCCGCGTCATTGGAAGAAGGAAAAGGAAACACTCTGATGTGCTGGAGTAAAATAGTCACGATCGGCATTATAGCGGCTGGGATTGCTCTGTTTTCAGGCTGCGGCGAAAAGACGGAAAAAATGCAAGTATCGGAAGCGCTTCTTCCCAAACCTGTTTCCATCGTCAATTTCACTTTTGACGGGAGTCCGTCGAAACTTACTTTTTCAAAAGTACCGCAACGAGTTATTGTGACTCGCCCGGAAATACTGGATGTTCTTATTTGTCTGGGAGTCAGCGACAAGGTGGTTGCTGCTTCTTTTCCGATGAATACGAAAGACAGGATTCCTTATTATAAAGAAAAGATTCCTCATGCAGTGATAGTTGAAGGGGAATTGGATAAAGAAACTGCTTTAATACAAAACCCAGATTTTATTATCGGCTGGCGGATGTCATTTCGGAACGGAGCGTTAGGTGACGTTTCTTTTTGGAAAGAGAAAAACATCCCTATATATATTGAGGAAAATTCCGGACCTGTTCCTGCCGTGGATCCATTCCCGCCATGTACGATAGACAGTGAAATAAATTTTATAAGAAATATGGGGATGATTTTTAACAAAGAGGAAAAGGCAGTACAGGTCATTAATGAAATCGAGTCCATTTTAAAGGAATTACAGGAAAAAGCAAAAGGGAAAAGACCCGTTCGTGTGCTGACCGTGGAGTTTATGGGGGATAAGATAGAAGTTTTTGGAGATAAACTGCTTTCAGGAGATATTATTAAACGTCTTGGCAGCTTCAATATAAATTATGAAGTTCCCTTCATCAGTGCGGAAGAGTTAAGGGAAGCTGATCCGGAAGCCATATTTCTTATTTACCATGGCGGAGACAGAGACAGGGAACTTGCGATGAGCCGTTTTAAAGAAGCACCGCTGTCAAATTTGCGGGCAGTGCAGGCAGATCGTGTTTATCCATTGGAATATAAATACATTTGCGCCCCAAATGTAAAGACTAAAGAAAGCATAGAAGTCATTTATAAAGACCTTTATGAATAAATTTATTTTTTAAGGAGAGAGTGCCATGAGAAAAAGTTTACAGAAATCAGTATTGACAGTGTGTGTTGTAGGAGCGATGGGGTATGGCAGTGTTTTTGCGGCTGATATGCCTGTTTATACGTTAGATACTGTAACCGTTACCGCCCAGGCTTATGAAAAGAAAGAACTGGATACGCCTGCTGATGTAACAGCTATTACACGGCAAGAATTGCAGGTCTCTGGCCGTGAAAATGTGGCGCAGGCATTAAAATATGAACCTGGAATCATGGTCAGTGCCATGGGGCCGCATGATCAAAGTTGGATTACAGGAAATACCGGAGTTAACCTCCGTGGAATTACCGGCGGTACACTTGTAATGATTGACGGAATTCCTGTTAATTGGAATGGTGTCAGCCACTTAGACATGATCCCGGTCGGTGCTGTTGAAAAAGTAGAAGTTGTTAAAGGCGGCGGCGCTGTACTGTATGGAAGCTCTGCTTATGGCGGCGTTATCAACGTTATTACCAGAAAAGACGGACAAGGCCTGGTACGTCTTGGTTCGGGAAATGATGGACAAAGAGTAGGCAGCGTGGCGGTGGGTACTGATAAGTTGAGAGTGTTCTATTCCTATGATCGTATGGGCGCACAGGGACCGATGACAGTAGTTCCTTCTTCTTCGAAAAAGACAGTGAATGGAAAAAAATATAGGTACGATACAGGATTTGGCGAAAGTAAAAAGCAGGCAATGGGGATTTCCTACCGATTTACCGATGCATTATCAGCAAGCTATATGCACACGGAAAAGAAATATTCTATTGAATACTATGCCCATCAAGCACCTGAAGTAGGAAAAATTCAGCATTTTGATTATAAGGATAAAGAAGACTTTTTAAATATTTCTTACAATAAAAATGATTTTTCCGGCAATGTATTTTATCAGGAAAGGCGGATAAATAATCCCGACTACTATGTTCACAATCCAGCGGCTCGTGAATGGGAAACCAGCAAACAGCGCTATTGGGGAGCCGATGTAAAGAGGCGTTTTGATGTGGGAAGTGACACTGCTCTTCTTGGTGCTTTGTATAAGAGGGAATCTTACATAGATCATAATCAGAAATTTAAAAACAGCGATACGGGTACATTGCGGGACCCGGCAAAATTTGGGACATTCTTGTCAGATAATTACGCACTCTATGGCTCCTATGAACATGATTTTGGACATGGGATGACCGGTATTGCAAGCTTCCGCTGGGATGCATACCATACAGATCGAGGGAATTTTAATGCGTTCCTGCCACAGGTACAGATCAATAAGAAACTGAGTGACAAAGAAAGTATTTACATGAACATAGGAAAATCATTCCGCATGCCGACCATGCGCCAGCTCTACTACAGCAGCGGTATGCTTGCCGCCAATCCAAATTTAAATCCTGAGTATGGGTGGAACTATGAAGCCGGTTATAAAAAGCAAATCGGCCGAGGTACATTAAAAGCAGCTGTATTCCATGTTCATTTGAATGATATGATTTCTTCCCGTAAAATTACTGTCGATGGAAATACCGTGTCCCAGTCTTATAATGCAGCGGAATACAAAAATACAGGTGTAGAACTGTCCTACAGCGTACAGGCCAATGATCAGCTATCCTGGTATGTAGGCGGTATATTCGGCAATCCTAAAAAGAAGAATACGGCTGCTTCCGAATGGAAAGAAACATACAGCCGTTGGCAGTTATCCACAGGCGCAGCATGGAAAGGTGACAAAGATGAAGTATCCCTCTCTCTGGCATGGATTGGAGATCGAACCAGTACAAACAGTAATATCCAAGATATCGGACTCATGCTTAACTCCACCTTCCTTTATACCCATCACATTAATGATGCATTCTCTGTGGCGCTGGCAGTAGATAATATATTTGACAGAGATAACCTGACAGATGGCGGGTATTACTCAGAAGGCAGAAATTACATGGTCACGGTAGACTATAAGTTTTGATGACTAAGAAATCCGGATAAAAATAAAACTCCGATAATATATGTCCAGTAACATATATTGTCGGAGTTTTTTAGTTAAATCGAGATTATCCGGCTCATGCTGGTGATTTTTGCGGTGAAGTTTGAAAAGTGTGTCTTCTGTATTTTTCCTCTTCATGATGGCAGATCATTCACTGATGCTACAGATGACACCTTACTGTATTCCTCACCACGGGTATAGATCCTTCACATTCGTTCAGGATGACGCCTTGCCGTCCCTCATCATTCTGAATGGGGACAAGAATACCTTGTAAGAAGGGCGGGAAACGGAACGGTGAAACGGAGTGAAGAATCTATGACTCTGATGACGCCTTACCGGCTTCCTCACCACGGGTACAGATCCTTCACGTTCGTTCAGGATGACGTTTAACGTTCCCCTCATTATGGCAGCAGATCCTTCGCTATGACGCCTGATGTTCCTCGTTATTCAGCTCAAGTTTATAATGCTGTTTTAAGGAGAAATAGAATATCTTTTACGATGGGACAGATCATACTGTTTTTGATGTTACAGTTCGAAGCCGTCAGAAGCGTCGCCGGGTTTGGAGAGGCGCCGTGCGATGTCTTCATAATTGTCTTTTAAATGGAAGATGATGAGGTTGAGAGAGGTGCGGACTACTTCCGGATCGAAACTTTCCGGCCTTGTGGTGACGCAGATATCCAGGAATGTGTTGTCATCTTCGGCAATGCTGTACTTGAAAATGGAATGGGCGGCGTTCAGCTGCTCCAGGAAACGGATGAAAGTTTTACGGGCGGGGCCTGCAGGCGCGACGCCCAGATGGATGCGGAGCAGGGTATACATGCTGTTGTCCGTGATGACGGCAGCTACAAGGCGGTGGCTGCCCGCCGGAATGGCGGTGATGAAAGCTACGGAATCCTTTTCATCATGGGTATCTCTGCGCTGGAAAAAATTCAGGTCGTTATCTTTCATGTATTTTTCGAAAATGCCGGCTTTCACATTCCTGCCGGGGTTGAAGTTGATTATTTCTGCCATAGTGCCTCCCATATGGAATATTTTATTCATTATACTATGGGAGTGCATAAAAAAGAAAAATCTATATTTTATCTCTTTGTGGGGAACAAATTCTTTCCATCCCATGGTATAATAACAAAAGCGATTATGGTACGGCGATTTTTATATTATTATGTAATAAACGAAATGTACGGCTACAATTGAATAGGAGGTTATTGTATGAAAATAATAAGACCCATTATTTATAACTGGGAAGCACAAATTGAACAAGCATTAGCAGATAAGGAAAATCAATCGATAGATAATGTGAAAAACGAAATATTAAAAATTATAGATACTATTATTGATGAAAGCGAAGACATATTCGAATATCATCAAGATTTAATATATGAACTTGACAAAAAGATTGATAAGTTAAATGATAGAATCACCGATATAGAAGGCGATGTTAAAATAAATCGTAAACTCATAGACGCTATGCGTTTCGCAAAGAAAGAGTAAGAGTTTAAATAAGTAAAATGATTTATTAAACAACAGATTGTTTTTAAACACTTAAAGATTGCCGATGCATTATAGGTAATCTTTAAGTGCATTTATGGTATTTGATTAAACTTACATAGATTAAATACTGCTGGTAATCTTTAAAGAGTATTTATTTTTTATGGTTGTATGTAATAAATGAAATGTACGGCTACAATTGAATAGGAGGTTAATCTTGGCAAAATCTAGATTACAGATTATTCCCTTAGGAGGCCTGGGGGAAGTCGGGAAGAACATGACTGTATTCCGTTACGGCGACGAAATTATCGTAATAGATGCAGGAATGGCTTTTCCTGATGAAACAATGCCGGGGGTGGATATCGTTATCCCCGACTTCAGTTACCTGATTGAAAACAGGGACAAGATCAAGGCCATTCTCATTACTCACGGACACGAAGACCATATCGGTTCGCTGGCTTATTTACTGCGTGATGTTTCCGCTCCTGTCTATGCGACGCGGCTGACCTGCGGCCTGATTGAAGGAAAGCTTAAGGAACAGAAAATCGGAAAGTACAATTTGAATGTAGTAAAGACAGGCGATGAATTCAGACGCGGTTCTTTCAGGTTCGGCTTTTTCCATGTATGTCATTCCATTCCGGATTCCTGCGGTATTTATGTCCGGACGCCGGTAGGAACCGTGGTGCATACAGGTGATTTTAAATTTGATCATTCCCCTGTGGACGGGGAGCAGACGGATATGCACAAACTGGCTGAGCTTGGGCGTAATGGTGTGCTTATCCTCTGCGCCGATTCCACGAATGCCCAGAATCCGGGATATACTTTGTCAGAAGCAGTGGTTTCCAAGTCGCTTAAGGATGCTTTCCACGAAGTCAGGGGACGTATCATTCTTGCCACATTCGCGTCCAATGTATCCCGCGTACAGATGGCGATTGATGCGGCTGTTGAAAATAAAAGAAAAGTTTGTGTTTTCGGCCGTTCCATGGTCAATGTAGTGGGTATCGCGCTTGAAATGGGCTACCTTAAGGCTCCGGAAGGCACATTTATTGAACCGGAGGAGCTCAATCATTATCGCGATGATAGAATCTGCATCCTCACGACGGGAAGCCAGGGTGAACCTATGGCGGGACTGTCCCGTATGGCGGACGGAAGCCACCGGCAGGTGCAAATTCATGCCGGGGATACGGTCATTATTTCCGCATCGCCGATTCCGGGAAATGAAACGAGCGTCGGCAGGACGATTGATAATCTTATGCGATTGGGGGCGAAGGTAATTACGTCCCGGACGAGCCGCGTCCATGTGTCGGGCCACGGTTCCCAGGAGGATTTGAAAACGATGCTCTCTCTTGTCCGTCCGAAGTTTTTTGTGCCGGTTCACGGAGAATACAGAATGCTCCGTTCTCATGCGGAATTGGCGGAAAGTTTGGGCGTGCCGAAGCAGAATATTCTTATCGGCGACAACGGGACCGTTTTCGAATTTACGAACCGCAGCGGCAAGATCAATGGCAAGGTGCAGTCCGGCGCTGTCTTTGTAGACGGCCTCGGGGTAGGCGATGTGGGAAATATCGTTATCCGCGACCGCCAGCAGCTGGCGCAGGACGGTGTGTTTATCGTGGTTATTGCTCTTGAAAAGGGAAGCAACCAGGTGGCAGCGGGGCCTGATATCGTGTCACGGGGATTCGTTTATGTCCGTGACAGCGAGGAGCTTATGTCCGGCGCAAGAAGCCGTATCGAAAATGTGCTGGAACGGTGCAACACGGGGAATGTGACGGAATGGAACGCTATCAAGACGCAGATCCGCGATGCCCTGGGCAGGTATTTCTTTGAAAAGACGAAGCGCAGGCCGATGATTCTTCCTATCATCCAGGAAGTCAGATAAGCCTCGCGCGGACATAATGAACTGTGATTTCTTTTATGGGGTCACAGTTTTTTATTGGCCGCGTTTATTGTTTCTGTATGGTAAAATATAGAATAATACTGATAAATGTTTGATAGGAGCAGTTATGGACGAATATAGAGCAGGAGAAACAAACGCCGTCGTTTTGGCGGGAATGTGTACGGCACTGGCGGTGGTGCTTTCTGTCATCGGATTTTACATGCCCCTGATTTCTCTGGTGGTATTTTTGCTGATTCCTCTTCCTATCGCGTACCTGGGAATGAAGGAGGGGACTTCGTGGTCGATTATTGTCACGGCAGGCATCATGATTTTGGATTCCGTCTTTTTCGGATTCATTTCCGCCGCTTTCCTTTGCGCCATCTTCGGCGTGCTTGGCGTGATACTGGGGATTTGTTACAGAAATAAGGTTTCTGCGACAGTGACGCTTGCCGCGGGAGCGGTCGTAGTGCTTGCCGCTTTGATCGGGCAGGCATTTGCGGCGATGTATATTTTGAATGTGCCGCCCATGATTTTTGGCGGTGAAGCGATGGACAGCATGGAGCAGCAGATGATGGGGCAGATGGCGCAACTTTATTCCGGCGAACTGCTCACGCAGGCGCAGGAGAATGTAAAGCAGATGATGGATTCTATAAGAAAATCCATCCCTGCCGCTACGTTGGGCGCCGCATTTTTCTATACCTGGGCGTCTATGACGCTGGGGAAAAAGATTTTTACCCGTCTCGGCATAAAGGATATCCCCGGAATGCCTTCTTTGGAACGATGGGAACTGCCCCGTTTCTTTCTGGGACTTTATGTTCTGGCATTTGCCATGCAGTACATCACGAATGGAAATGCAACGCTCGAAATGATCCAGTACAATTTGGGACTTGCCTGTGTTCTCGTTTTCTGGCTTCAGGGGCTGGCGGCGCTTTGGTGGATGCCCAGAAAATATCCTTTCGTGAGGCCGCTCCGCTGGATCATCGCAATTCTTTCCGTTATCATCGGAATGGTGCAGATGATCGTCGTTCTCCTGGGGTTGTCCGATATGGTGCTTCAATACAGGAAGAAGAGAAATTACGAATAGCAGCCTGTTTGCAATAAGAACTGCCATAGGGTACGATTACATATAAAGCATCGGTTTCCGGAACCGGGTTGCGTTGGATGAAAAGAATGAAAGGAGCACTATGCTCAGCAATATTTGGGTATATAAGAAAACTTCAAAAGTCATGATAAGCCTCCTTTTGGCGGCGGTCCTGGTGCTTGCCACACAGAACTGGCTCCTCGGGCTTTTAATGTTTATCGTGACCGCGGCGGCTGTCGTCTGGGTGAAACGCTCCGACCTTATGCAGGAGCGGCTTCTCATGCGGTATCTTGATGATTTATCATCAGGTGTTTCGGTTGGTACGGTCTATGCGGTGCGGAATCTTCCGCTGGGAATTGCCGTTGTGGACGAGAAGAAAAAGCTCGTCTGGGCAAACGGCGTATTTCGTTCATGGATTGCCGGTACGGAAGAGGGAACGCCTCTCCGGGATATTATCCAGGGACAGAAAGTAGCCAAGCTCTGGGGGAAGGCGGGGTGGTTTGACTGCCATGCGGGAGGGACGTTTTTCCGTGTATTCCATAAATGGGTTCCTTCTGATGAGCCGGACGGAGCATCTTTCATGGTGCTTTACTTCATGGACAGGAGCGATGTGGAGAAATCTTTGAAAGAGTCGGAAGAGGCACGCCCTGTCTTTTGTCTGATCCGCATAGATAATATACAGGAAGTGACGGCGGAGATGAGTGATGTGGAGCGGTCCGCCCTGCTCTCTGATGTGACGGAGAAAGTGCTTGCTACGTTCAACAGCCATGACGGATTTATCAAGCAGTACAATGTGTCTGATTTTGTGGCCTGTATTTCGTCAAAGGCCCTGCAGGATATGATGGATTCTAATTTTGAAATACTTGACCGGGTGCGGGAAATCCATACGGTGAACCGTATTCCCGTGACCTTGTCCATCGGCATCGTAAAAAGTGACGAATCTTTTAACCGCCAGTATGAAGAAGCCCAGGTGGCGCTTGATCTGGCTCTTGGCCGCGGCGGGGATCAGGCCATCGTCCGTCTCGGGAAAGATGTAAAAGCCTTTGGCGGCAAAGCGCCTGCTTCGGTGAGCAGTACCCGTGTCCGCGTCCGTGTGGTGGCGCAGGCGCTCCGTGAGATCATTAACGAAGCGGATATGGTTCTCATTATGGGGCACGCCCATGAAGATTTTGACGCGCTTGGGGCCGCGGTAGGTGTTTCCCACCTGGCGAGAGTATCCAAGGTGGAAGCGCATATCGTTATTTCCAAACAGGATGATACATCCAAGAGAATGATTCAAGCGATACAATCCAGCGATCTGGCGGAAGGACTTCTGATTGATGAGAATAAGGCGAAAAACCTTGTGACGGATAAGACGGTGGTCATTGTGGTGGACACGCATATCCCCGAACTGGTGGCGGCGCCGGAACTGCTGAGGAAAGTGCGGAAGAAAGTCGTTATCGATCATCACCGCCGTGCGGCAAGCATTATCGACAGTCCGCTTCTGACGTACATGGAACCGTCGGCATCTTCCGCTTCGGAACTGGTGACGGAACTGATCCAGTACTATGGCAGCGAAGAAGAAATGAATGCACTGGAAGCATCCTGCCTTTATGCGGGGATGGTAGTGGACACGAAGAGCTTTACCGTCCAGACAAGTGTCCGTACGTTCGACGCGGCAAGTTATCTCAGGCGGTGCGGCGCAGACACCGCTTTGGTTAAAAAGCTCTTTTCAGTGGATCTGGAGTCCATCAAAATTAAATCCATGATCCTGGCGGATATGAAACAGATAGATGAATATATGGCTTTTGCCGTATGCCCGGAAGGAACGGCGGATTCCCAGATTATCGCGGGCCAGGTGGCGGATTTCCTTGTCACCGTGCAGAAGATACGGTGCAGCTTCCTTTTCTACTATACGGAGAACGGACTCTGCCTTTCCGCGCGCTCCGACGGATCCGTTAATGTGCAGATCGTCATGGAACAGCTTGGCGGCGGCGGGCATCAGACAGTGGCGGGAGCGCAGTTCGGCACTGACGGTAATATAGAAGATATAACAAAGGCGGTTGTTGCCAATGTTCGTAAACAAACGGAGGAGGAAAAAGAATGAAAGTAGTATTGCTTCAGGATGTAAAGAAATTGGGGAAAAGAGGCGATGTTGTCGAAGTAGCGGACAGCTATGGCCGTAATGTCCTCATTCGCCGCGGACTTGGCGCGGAAGGAACGAAAGCCAATCTGAATACGGCGGAACAGCGCCGTGAATCTAAAGAATTTAAATCCAAAGTGGCTGCGGACGAAGCGGTCATCATGGCATCCCAGCTGAAAAAAGTAAAAGTGGTTATCAAAGTGCAGTCCGGTGAGGACGGACGGGTTTTCGGCAGTGTCACAGCAAAAGATATTTGTGATGCCGTTAAAGAGCAGTATGGGTTTGAACTGGATAAGAAAAATATCAGGCTGAAAAATCCGATCAGGACCACAGGAGAATATGATGTGGAAGTCTGGGTACACCAGCAGGTCACCAGCGAAGTACATATTTCCGTAGTTGCGGAATAAAAATTTCTTGTTCCTGCAGGGGATTCTTTAGCAGCAGAAAATAAAAGCGGCAGTTAAAAAATAATCTTCTTCCCTTAACCGGGGGAGGAGATTTTTATTTTGAAAAAATTTCTTGCTCCTATTGTAAACTTTATTAAAAATTATGATTGACAAAAATAAAAACGGCTACTACACTTAGAAAAGATGTTGGCTGTCCGGAAACGGGCGGAAAATAAAGGGGGAGTATTATGGGAGAAGAAAAGGTATTGTACAGCGTGAAAATGCGTTCCAGTCTTGGCGGTGCCCACGGCGTGGGCGGACAGCATATTTCCGGAGCGGAGAGGATTGTAACAAAGAACAGCGTGGAACAGGAGATGATTTCCATGCTGCACCGTGCCTGGGAACATGACCGCGGCGCGGCGGATTTTATCCAGTTCAAGGTGGAAGCGGTCAGGCATGAGGGAATCACCCGCTGCCCGCTTTTGCCTTTGTACCAGATTGATACGACAACAAAGGAGGAAGGACGGGCGGCAGCGAAAAAAGAACTGCTCCGTTCCGGAGTCAGTGAAACCGCTATGGGGAAAGGATTTGCCCTTTTGGAATCGCTGACAGACAGTATGCGCGGCGCGGCAGTCGTTGATGCGGAAACAGGAGAGCGCCTGGACGGACTTGGTATGCGCGGCGTGCGGTGCAGCTGTATGGATTGCGAAGATACGTGCGCATACGAAGCACAGATGGGGGCGAAGGGCCTGGGCGGAGAACATCCGAGGGAAGCGCTCATTCTGGCATCGAAAGTGGCGGCGGCGCCGGGGACGGTGGCGGAGCTTTGCTGGTCGGATGATCCCTTTTATGTGACAGGCTATGTGGGTTCGCCGAAGTTTGGCTACGGACGGATTACGGTGATGAAAGAGAAAGGGGATCCTATCGGCGGCCGCGTATTTTTTGTAAAGCACGGTACGGATATGGACAGGTATGTGGAGTATATGCAGCATCAGACAGTGCTGGTGAGGGTCAAATGAAGCCGGAAAATATTTTCTCCGCTCTTTCCGCGCTGCGGCAGGAAGGGCGGCTCAGGCAGGTGCAGGATCTGCGCATGGAAACGGCGTCTCTCGGTACAGATCGTGAAGGAAAGCGGTATATCGTTTTCAATTCCAATGATTACCTGGGCATGACCCATGCGAAGGAAGTACAGGAAGCGGCAGCGAAAGCGGTTCGTTTCGGTACGGGAAGCGGCGGGGCGCGTCTTACCTCGGGGGCAGCTTTTGAGTTATCCGATTTGGAAAAGGAAATAGCCGATTTCAAACATACCGAAGACGCAGTCATCTTCAATACAGGATACATGGCGAATCTGGGAGTGCTGTATGCGCTTGCCGGAAAGGGAGATGTCATTTTCAGTGATGAACTGAATCATGCGAGTATTGTCGACGGATGCCGTATCTCAAAAGCCGAAACGGCAGTCTACAGGCACAGCGATATGGCGGATCTGGAAAGACTGCTGCAGACCGTTCCCTGCGAAGGGCAGCGATTCATTGTGACGGACGGCGTATTCAGCATGGATGGGGATATTTGTCCGCTGCCCGCTCTGGCGGTACTGAAGAAGGACTACGGGGCCTGTCTCATCGTGGATGACGCCCATGCATCGGGTGTCATTGGCAGAACCGGCCGAGGAACGGCGGAGTACTTCCGTATGGCAGGGATCGACGTGCAGGTGGGGACCTTGTCGAAAGCTTTCGGTGCGGAAGGGGGATACATCGCGGCAAGCCGGGAAATTTGCGACTATCTGCGGAATACATCGCGGCCTTTTATTTTCTCCACAGCCATTTCCGCGGTCACGGGAGCGGCGGCCTTAGCGGCTCTTCGCTTGTTAAAAGCGGATCCGGAGAAATATCTGGGCCGTCTTCGTGAGAACACGGCTTATATGCGAAATCTCCTGACAGAAACGGGAGTGGGCATTGCTGCAGGGGATACGCCCATCATTCCGGTGGTGGTGGGAGATGAAAAAGAGGCGCTCGCAACGGCGGAAGCGTGCAGGAAAGAAGGAATCCTGCTGTCCGCCATCCGTCCGCCATCCGTACCCGTGGGAACAAGCCGCATCCGATTGACGGTAACGGCGATGCATACAAAAGAAGAAATGAAAAAAGCAGCAGCTATTTTAATCAGACATTGGAGGTCAAAATGAAGGTCGAATTGGAAACAGGAGCGTACAAGCCGGAAGCGGCAGGCAGCAGGGAAGTCATTGTCGATGTTTGCGAAACAGCGCTTTTGGCGGCGCTTATCGGGGTGAGCGGTTCTTTTAAGATCCCCGGATTAGTACCGGGGACGGAGTTTCAATTATCGGCGCCTATCGCCGTTGCCATTTGCGGCGTCTTCGGTTTTAAGAAATACATCATTGCAGGGGTGTTGGCGTCTCTATTGAGTCTGGCGCTGGGAACGCACACGATTTTGAATGTGACGATCTCCATGTCATTCCGGCTGGCTGTAGGCGCGGTATGGCTTCTGCTCGGTTCGTCCCGATTGTTTTATATCATTTCCGGACCGATAGGGACAACCGCGGCAAGGGGAGCAATGACGCTTCTTCTGGGAAAAGGATTTTATGCCATGGTGGCGGCGGCTCTGCCGGGCATGGCGTTCACGGCGGCTACGGCCTGGTTCGTTGCGGGGGTGTTGAAGCGTGTCCGGTCGATAAGGAAAAGATAGATAAAAGGCAGAAGACGTCAGTCTGAATACCAGCGAAAGGTCTGCTGCCGTGATGAGGAAAATATAAGCTGTCAGCCGAGTCCTCTTTTCGCTTCATAAAGCATTTAATATGAACCGGTATTTAGAAGAACACTAATGGTAAGAATAGAAAAATGGTTCACTTACTTCTGCGTCGGAAACCGGGTTTCCGGAATGACCGGAACGCAACATAAAAAGGGAGAAATTATTTGTATACTTAAAAGGATTTGACCCGGTACATGATTGAGCCAAATCCTTTTATTTTGCAATATATACGGAAACAGCCGTGCTGAATTTTTTTCGGCACCAGTGCCAATCCGTTTTTATACTTCCTGCCGGCAGTGGATTTTCCGTACGTGGTTCTCCTGATCTACCTCGAAAACCAGTGCCGCGGGTCTATCGCTGAAGGAATAGATATAGGATGTGAGTCCGTCTTCGGTTATCATCTGTGATGTCGCTTCTCCATACTTATCTTTGATTTTGTCGTAATTTGTGCTTATTGAAAAGCCGGAGGGTGTATGAAAGGATACCTCTTCCAGTGTATATCCGTGGAGAGTCAATTGTTTAGTAGGGGATGTATTTGATGTGAGTGTAACGGCAGAAAATTCTGAGCCGTAGTAGTTCCATATGACGCGGCGAAACGGTCCGAAATCCATAACGTTTTCCTGATAAACATCTCCCAGGATATCCCGCACTTTGGACAAAGGATCGCCGGGGCGGATTTCCGCGTGCAGTCCGTGTCCTTTCTCCAGGATAAGCGTAGTCTCAGAAAAAGGCATCGTATGTGCCAAGGCGGTGCCGCCCGTCAGGGCAAGGCCGACTAAAAAAGCGGCAAATCCCGACAAAAGTTTTTTCTTTAATGATTGCATGTTGTACTCTCCTTCGTCTTGAGCAAAAACAAAAACAAAATACTTCTTATGAAAAGTATAATGGAAATTGTGGATTTCCGCCACTGCGTACAGGAAAGAGATGAATGCGGACAGCGCGGCATGGGGAAATATATTTCGGCATGTAAAATTCAATCGGGCCGTAGCAGTACCCGCTTCCCTCCTTTCCTTCAAAGCATTCTCGACTCCGTTCAGATGACAGCAGACGACAAGGTGTCATCCGGGACGTGAGTAAAGAATCTGCTATAGTGATGACGCGAAAGATTAGAATAAAAGTTTTTTCTGTCAGCAGGATTCTGTCGTCCGTAAGCTGACAGTTTTTGTTTGCTGATAAAAGCAGAATTGCCTGTTCTTTGTCATATGGCCGTTTCCTGTTATTTCTGCAAAGTATTTTTGCACTTATTCTGAATGGTGGGAGACAGCAAGGCATTTTCCGTTGTCCTTATCATTTGCCGTTCTATGTTGTAAAATATAAATATGTCATTATCTTTTCAATGGAATGGTTGTGAAGAAGGATCTTAGATGGAAGATATAAAGGATTTAATGGATCGTTTGAAGAAACGCATTATCAGCGGCGGCGCAGCGGATAAACCGGAACTGAAAAGGCGTCTGGATGTGATTTATGAAATCTATGCCGGCGCTGTCGGTCCGGAAGAACTGATTGTCCGCGCAAGCCGCTATGGCGCATTGAAATATATTCATCATGAAAATCTGAAGAAACGCCTTTTGGGGATTGAGCGGCTGGTTTTTGAGAGCAGGGAGTATACCGAAGAACCGCAGGAGGGAGAAATTCCTGCTATTCTTGACCGGCTGGAAGATCGTTTGGCGGAACTCCTGGCACGCCGGGCGGTGGAGGAGCGTCTGGAGAGGAAGATTTCTGAACGCCTGGAAGAAAAGCATAAAGAATATGTGGATGAAGTGAAGCGCGAACTTTTGGAAGAAGACGAAGACGATGTGGAAACAGCACAGAGCCGGCATAAAATGGAAAAGCTGGAAGCTTTGGATAAAATCAGTCTGACGAAAACGGTCATGAATGTGGTAAAGCCGGGCACCCTGTCGGAAATTGTCGGGCAAAATGACGCAGTGAAAGCATTGGCATCCAAAATCGCTTCTCCCTATCCCCAGCATTTAATTCTTTACGGACCGCCCGGTGTGGGGAAGACGACGGCCGCCCGTCTTGTCCTTGAGGAAGCAAAGAAAACGGCCTGGTCAGCATTCGGAGAGAATGCGCCTTTTGTGGAATGCGACGGTACGACGCTCCGCTGGGACAGCCGTGATATTACGAATCCTCTTATCGGTTCCGTCCATGATCCTATTTACCAAGGCGCGCAGAGGGAATTGGCAGATGACGGTATTCCCGAACCGAAGCCGGGGCTTGTGACGGATGCCCACGGGGGTATTCTGTTTATTGATGAAATAGGGGAATTGGATCCTATCCTTTTGAATAAGCTTCTTAAGGTGCTGGAAGATAAAAGGGTGCCTTTCGAATCGGCGTATTATGATGAAGAAAATCCCTATGTGCCGGCGTATATCAAAAAATTATTCCGCGACGGCGCACCTGCTGATTTCATTCTCATTGGTGCGACTACACGGGAGCCGCAGGAAATCAATCCCGCTATCCGTTCGCGGTGCGCGGAAGTATTCTTTGAACCGCTTCGGCCGGAAGATGTAGAAACCATCGTAAAAAATGCGGCGGAGAAATTGAAAGTGTCTTTGGAAGACGGTGTGGCGGAAATGATCAGTGAATACACCATGGAAGGCAGAAAAGCGGTAAATCTTCTTGCCGATGCGTACAGTCTGGCAGTATATGAAGCGTGCGGGGCGGGGAAAAATTTTATTTCCCGAGAAATCATGCGCCGCACGGCAAGGGGAAGCCGCCTTACCGTATCGCATCATAAAATGGCATCGGACGTGCCGGAAGTGGGGCATGTTTTCGGACTGGGCGTTTCGGGATTTTCAGGAAGCACTATTGAGATCGAAGCGGCGGCATATCCTGCCAAAGAAGCGGGGAAGGGGACGCTCCATTTTAATAATACAGCAGGATCTATGGCGAAAGATTCCGTGGCAACGGCGGCATCGGTGGTACGCAGGCTTACCGATAAAAATCTGGGCGATTACGATCTCCATGTGAATGTGATCGGCGGAGGGAATGTTGACGGTCCTTCGGCAGGGTGCGCTGTCACGGCAGCCATTATTTCCGCGGTGGAACAAAAACCGCTTCGCCAGGATTGGGCTGTAACGGGGGAAATTTCTTTGTCCGGAGAAATCAAACCGGTAGGCGGCGTTTATGAAAAGGCGTTTGGCGCTCATCAGGCGGGGATGAAAGGACTTATTATTCCGGCGGAAAATAAGGAAGATATCGGGGAAACCCATTTCGGCATGGAAGTGGCGGCAGTACGGACGATTGAAGATGTATTGGATAAAATACTTGTGAAATAACAGGAGAAGATTATGGCTGCAACAGAACGCGGAGGCAAAAACCGGGGCAAACAGAAAAATGATACCGAAACGCTCATATTGGGACGGATGCCTCCACAGAATATAGAAGCGGAAATGGCAGTTCTCGGCGCGATGCTTCTGGACAAAGATGCCATTGAAGTGGCGGAAAACATGCTGCATCCCGAGGATTTCTACCGTGAGCAGGATGCGATCATTTATCAGGCGGTTCTGAATTTGTCCCGTGCAGGGAAAAGCGCAGATATCCTGACGGTCACGGAAGAGCTGCGCCGCATGGGACGCCTTGATGATGTGGGCGGCATTATGTATGTCAATGAGCTGCCGGAGCACGTAATCACCACGAAGGGGATTGAACGCCATGTGGATATCGTGTCGGGGAAAGCGAAACTCCGCCGTCTGATCGATACGGCGGGGGATATTGCGGAAGCTGCGTATACCGAAGAAAATACGGTGGAAGAAATTGTAGATGATGCGGAACGCGCTATTCTCCAGGTTGCCAGGGAGCAAAATGTGAAGGGCTTTACTCCTGTGGGAGAAGCGGTCCAGCATACCTTGGAAGATATTACAAGAAAGTACCAGAACCATGAGCTGATCACGGGACTGGCGACGGGATTTGCCAAATTGGACGCGTTTACAAACGGTTTCCAAAAGGGAAATCTGATTATCGTGGCAGCGCGCCCGTCTATGGGGAAGACGGCGATCGTTCTTAATATGGCAAAGAATATGAGCCTTTCTTCCGCGCGGAAAACAGTGGCGTTTTTCTCTCTTGAAATGGGGCGTGATGAACTGGTCCAGCGTCTTTTGAGTTCCACCGCGCTGATTGAGGGCCAGCGGCTCAAGACGGGCCGCATCAATACGGAGCAGGAATGGAAAAATCTTTCTTCTGCAGTGAGCGTATTTATGGAAGCGCCGTTGTACATAGATGATACTCCGGCCGTGACAGTGGCGCAGATCCGCGCCAGATGCCGGCGCCTGAAAGCGGAACATGGCTTGGATGCGGTCATGATTGACTATCTCCAGCTCATGACGAGCCGGAATGTAAGGAATAATGACAGCCGCCAGCAGGAAATTTCAGAGATCTCCCGCTCCTTAAAGAGCCTGGCAAGAGAACTGGAAGTGCCTGTTATCGCTTTGTCCCAGCTTTCCCGCGGACCTGACGCAAGACCGAACCACCGTCCCTTGCTCTCCGATCTGCGCGAATCCGGCTCTATTGAACAGGATGCGGATCTGGTCTGCTTTCTCTATCGCGAGGCTTACTATAACAAGGAAATTGAAGAAGGAGATCCCCGACAGAATGAAACGGAACTCATTTTGGCTAAAAACAGAAACGGTCCTGTGGGAATTATTAAGATGTTTTTTGCCGGGCAGTATACACTTTTCTATGAGGCGACGAATCAGGAAGCGCCGCCGGATGTGGAATAAAGCGCCGGCATAGCCGGGAAAGGAGGGGGCAATGGATCTTTGGGGGAATGAAGACGAAGACGAATACAGAGCGCGGAAACGGGCGGAAATATTCAGTTCGTCTTATCATTTCGAGAATTACGGAATGTTGGAAAACGCCATCCATCGGTGCCGGCTCTGCCCTCTTTGCGATGAGGGCGGCCGCGGTCCCGTGCTGTCTACCGGTCCGGTTGACGCGCCTTTGATGATCGTTGGCGAAGGCCCCGGCGGTGTGGAAGATGAGTACGGCGGGCCGTTGGTCGGGCCGTCAGGACAGCTGCTGGATAAAGCTCTTTTGTCGGTAGGGATTACGCGTGACCATGTATATGTCACAAATATCGTAAAATGCCGCCCCAGGGGAAACCGCACGCCTACTATTGCAGAGGGGAATGAATGCGGCAGACGGTGGCTGGCGGAAGAAATACGCCTCCTGCAGCCGAAAGTTATCATCGCTCTCGGAAAAGTGGCGCTCCGTTTCTTTCTGGGGCATGATGCGGGTATTATCCGTTCCCGCGGGCATTGGATTGATTACAAGGGCATCCCCGTCATGCCGACTTTCCATCCGGCATACCTGCTCCGCCAGACGGGAGAGGGATTGAAAGAAGCGAAATGGCAGGTCTACTATGACCTGAAAGCGGCAAAAGACAGGGCTGCGGAAGCCGTGCCCGGCTGGGTGTGGAAAAGCGATACGCCTCCTGATCTGCTGGAAGAATTAAAAGAGGTCCGGGAGAAAAGGATGGGCATATCTTCTGCTTTTTGAAAAAGGAATTTGTAAAGGTGATGGATCATGCGTATTTCAAAGCTGGACCATCTGGTGCTGGTGACAGGCGATTTATCCCGGTGTGTTTCCTTTTATCGGGATCTGCTTCATATGGAAGTGGAAGAAAAAGACGGCCGGTTTGCTCTTCGGTTCGGCACATCAAAAATCAATATCCATACCTGCCCCGGAGAATTCCAGCCGGCGTCAGAAAGGCCTGTGCCGGGGAGTCTGGATATCTGTTTCGTGACGGAGGAACCATTGGAGAGGCTTCTGGATGAGCTGAAAGAAGAAAAGGCGCCGCTGGTGACGGATATCGTGGAAAGGCATGGCGCCCTGGGGAAAATGAGGAGCCTGTATCTGCGTGATCCGGATGGAAATCTGGTGGAAATTGCGGAATACAGAAAAGGAGGTCAGCATGCTCACCATCAATCAGGCTGATCTGTTTTATGCCGCGGAATATGCATTGGCGGCGCTCCTTTTGCTTCTCTGCACGTGGCAGCGGGGGAGGCTTGATATCCGGCGGCAGATAGGACGAAAGGTTTTCTTCCGCCGTCTGCTGCTGGTGCTGTTTGTGTTCGTTCTGGGCATCGCGCTTATGACGGGAATATATTTTATCCGGCTTGAACCGGAGGTCCGTTTCGCTGCTGTTGGTGCAGTTCAATTCTTTATGACAGTATGCAACAGCGTCATTCTCGGGTCTTCCTTTTTCCAGCGGTACCGCGTCTATCCCCGCGGGTCAGCGCTGGCGGCGGTACTTATCCTCATGTATGGGGTATCGGATTTCTTTATGCCCCGCGAAGTGAAGTACGCTGTCCTTGCGGCGTCGGTGATCGGCGGATTCCTGCTTCCTAAAACTTGGGGAAATAAACAGGTATGAGCAAAATAAAAGGCAGGATTTCCTGCCGGGATTTTTACAACAAAACCTCCTGAACCGGAATGGAACAGGAGGTCTTTTGCTGTCGTTTTATTTCTTGCGTGATCCGTAGAGGTCATTATAAATGATCCGTTCATTATAACGGTTCATGCGGACAGGTTTCCGCTCCGCGTAGCCGATGGCGATGATACAGAACGGTTCCATTTCCGCGGGGATATCAAGAATATTTAAAAGATGCGCTTTGCGGTCAGCATAGGGATATACCTGGAGCCAGATTGATCCGAGACCCAGATGTTCCGCTTCGATGAGAATGTTTTCCGCAGCGGCGGCGCAGTCAAAGGACCATTCTTCAGGGAAAGAGATATCTTCTTTTTTGCCTACGATGACGATGGCCGCACCTGCTTTACGGGCAGGCCCCGCTACAAGGCTGTTGTGGGAAATCGCTTTTACCAGGTCGTCCCTGGTCACGATGATGAATTCGCGGGCTTCCTGATTGCCGCAGGCTCGTGCCTGCATGCCCGCCTTCACGAGTGTCAGCAGGTCTTCTTCCGCGACGGGAGTCAGTTCCTTGAAGTGGCGGCAGGTGCCTCTTTTGAAAATTTCATCCATATTCACTCCTCCTTCTGCAAACGGGTGCGCCAAAAGAGGGGAATATCCCCTTGACGCGGTGCGGATCATTTCTTTTCCGCCTGTTATTATTTGTATCCATTATAGCATAGACGGCGGGCAGTACGGGAAATAAAAAAGACCCCGCCGTAAAGCGGAGCCTTTGCCGGTTACGGAGTGCCGAATAGGAAGTACCTGACATAAAGATAAATGGTGGATGTGAGAAGAGTTACGAGCATCATGGGGAAACATTTCAACATGAAGTGGCCGAAAGTAATATTGTACCCTTCTTTTGCCGCAAGAGCGGCGACGATGACGTTCGGCGAAGCGCCGATGATGGTACCGTTGCCGCCGTAGCACGCGCCGATAGAAAGCGCCCACCACATATAGTCCGCGTGGGCCAAACCTAAAAGATCCTGCATATTGTGGATTAGGGGGATCATGGTAGCCGTGAAAGGGATATTATCGATGAATGCGGAAGCGATGCCGGAAAGCCAGAGAATGGTAAACGTAAGGGCTTCCGGGTCACCGCCGACCGCACTGATGCCTGCCTGGGCGAGGGCGTTGATAACGCCTGTCGTTTCAAGGCCGCCTACGACAATGAAGAGACCGATAAAGAAGAAGAGAGAATCCCAGTCCACATCACGGAATATTTCATGAGGATCCACACTGCAGGCAAGGATGGCAAGCACACCGCCTGTGAGGGCGATCGTTGCCGATTCGATACCGATAAGATTGTGGACGATGAAGCCGAAAATGGTCAAAGCCAGAATGGTGACGGATTTCTTGAGAATGGAATAGTCCGTAATGACGGAAGAAATACTGATTTTTCCTAATTCTTCCGCAGTCATTTCTGTTTTTGGAAGTTCCTTGCCGTAAATGATTTCCAGGTAGATGATGCATGCAGCCACATTAAGCAGGGCGATAGGACCGGTATTCATGGCAAAATCATTAAATACGAGATGTGTCGCGGAACCGATCATGACATTTGGCGGATCGCCGACCATCGTGCCGGAACCGCCAATATTGGAAAGAAGGATTTCTGCGATCAAAGTGGGGATCGGGGTGACATGGATACGGCGGCAGAGGGAAATCGTCATGGGAGTGATGAGGAGTACAGCAGTGACGGCATCCATGAAAGAAGCGCAGAAGCCGGTAATCAAGCCGAGGATAATCAGGAGTTCTTTCGGGCGGCCTTTCGAAATCTTTACGGACCAAAGCGCCATTGCCTCAAAGAAGCCTGATTTCTTTACGACGCCGATTAAGATCATCATGCCTGCCAGGAGACCGATGGTGTTGAAATCGATGAAATGCCGGAGCGCCATCTCCTGTGTGACCAGTCCGCTGTATACGACCAGCCCCGCACCGAGAAGAGCGCAAAGAGAACGGGGAATCCTTTCGGACATGATCCCCGCATAGGTCAATAGAAAAATAAAAATGGAAAAATAAAAACTGCTGTTAAACTCCATCATCCCATCTCCCCATTATAGACAACCAAAGAACGATGTATTTATTTTCAGATCCATAGATTACAATTTATGAATAAAACAATTATTATCTACAAGTATATACGATGAAAATGAAACGTTCAATAACTTTAAGGAATTTAATTTATATACCATGGCATAATTTTTTTTTATAGGGGAGATTATTTAAACGGCAATGGAAAATATATTTCATGGAGACAGAAAAAATTTTTATAAGTTTTCTGTTTCTATAATAAAAGAAATGAAATACATAGCCGGAAAGAAGGGGCAGGGGCAATTTATTGATTGCTATTGGATAGGTTTCAGTATAAAATAGCAGTGATGTACTTTTATTTTACAGGATAAAGGAGGCACAGCAATGTCCCGTGCACAAAGCCTTTTATTTGGTGTTGCCGTCGTTTTTGCCGGCTGGAATATTTTGAACAATGGACTCAGCGTGCGGTCGGGAGCGATTGCGCTGCTGATCATAATCTGCCTGGTCATCAATATTTACAATAATAATCAGAAAAAGGCGCAGCAGGAAGAAGCCATGGCGAAAATCAGGGAAAAAGAAGAGATTCGCCGTATCCGTGCGGAAGCCCGGCGGAAGCAGGGGAAAAAACATAAAAAATAACGGGTAAGGCGGACAGGATGATTTCCTTTTGAAAGTCCCTGCCGCTTTGGGAGATTTTGATGGAAATAGCGCTGATTTACCGGTGGGCCGTTTTTATCCTGCTGGTGTTAGGACTTATATTGCTCATGAAGCACGGGGTGCTTACGCCTTTCGTGTTTTGGTCGCGGATACAGTATTATACGTTTTCCACGTTCACGCTTTTCTTTATTTGGCTGGGCGCCACGCTTTTCAAAGCTGACATCCCGTTTCTTTACACGGCGGACTGCCGCTATATCGTGACTGCCGGACTGGTGACGCTGTCGGTCATGTATCACATCATCGTCCGCCCCGGTGCGATACGTACCCATAGGCTGAATGACATAAGCTATGAACATTTTTCTTTCTATAACTATATATTCCATTATTTCATTCCCGTGCTGATGACGGCAGACTACTTATTCTTTGTGGATAAGACGGAACTTCACTGGCATATTATGATTTCCTGGATGATATATCCTGCGCTTTATGTGGTATTCGTTTACTGGCGGGCATGGATGACCATCGTGACACACGGGACGTCCCATTTATATCCGTATACATTTATGGATCCCCGTATGAATGATGTTTTTTCCATTGCGAAAGGATGCCTGAAAGTGGGATTCCAGTTTTTCCTTATCGGCATCTGTGTTTATGCAGCGGGGAAAGGCCTTTATCTCCTGGATATACCGCCGGCTGCATGGACTTATAACGGATAAATATTTATTTAGCAAGGAGTTTTTTCTTTTATGGCACAGACAAAAAAAACGAAGGCCGGTGAAAAGGATTTTTCAGCATCTTCCACGCCGAGTAGGAAATATCTGATCGCAGCATACATAGGCGGTTTGGCACTTGCAGGGTATGCCGCCCGTTTGGCATGGGTCTACATGACGTACCATGTGCTTCCTCTCCAGGGGATTATTCTTTTTATCATCGCAGCCTGTTTCCTTTTAAATGTAGTCACGGCGAAATGCACCTATACTTTGGGAGAAGAAGGCCTTACACTCCAAAAAAAGAGTCTATTCCAAAACAGAACGATCTATGTGGCATATAAAGATATCTTCGGTGTTCACCATTTTAAGAACCAGCTCATGAAACCGGCGACTTACCGTTATACCCGCCATATGTACAGCCAGCTGGATAACAGGGAAATATGGTCGCTTCTTTATGATATCGGTGAAGTGGAGAAAATCGGCCGCATTATGATGACCGGGTCTGCCGCTTTCTGGCATGAATTTTCGCTCCGCCTTCCTGATCGGGTGGCAATTCCGCAGGAAGAGGTAATTGCTTATGTATACCAAGGGATGAGAGAAAAACTGATCGCTTCAGGGAAAGTGCCTCCGGAGCTGTTGCAGAAGCTGAAAGAAGCGGAGGCGGCTGATGCAGAAGATGACATGACTTTTGAAGAAGGGATCGAACAGCTCCGTCAGGAAGGAACCGATATGGGCGGCAGCGATTACGAAGTGACATTGGAAGACATCAAAGAAAAAGAAGGCTTCAACGAAGAAGAGTATAATGCGGCAAAGCATGACCGCGCGGAAACAGAAGCGGCAGAGAAAAAGACTGAAGCTGAAACGAATACGAAAAAATAGTAAAAGACAGGATCTCCGCTTATGGATGAATATTCATGGGCGGAGATTTTATATTGTCTGTTTTTGAATTTTCCAGTTTTTTGTAGAAGAAGATCTCATTTTTACAAGCAAAAAAAATTCTAATGAACTTTTTAACAACTAAATAATTCCATTATGGAATACTTGATGGTTGATAAAAAGCAAGCTGCAGATTCTTACGGCTTATTGAAAATGGAAATCAATGAATGGATTTCTACTTGAGGAAAAGAGAGAAAATTATAAGTCGGAAAAGGAGAATGGCAGAGGAGGTAAAGCCTATATATAAGCGTTTTACAGATAGATATATAAAATACTATGTATTCAAGCAATATACATTGATTGCAATTTATGCATATCCGCGGGTTTTTATGATGAGGAGGATGATATCGTTGATTTCAGAATCATAAATTATATCTTGAAGATAAAAATAATAAACAAAGAAGTTTATATATATTAAGAAGGGAGATAAAATACATAGTATTCTGTTTGTATATTTACAGCACGGTAAGTACAATATGTAAGGGTGTTAATGCAAATAGTATGCAATTGCGTATATATTGCATGCGATGTATTTCTTGAAAGTCCGCTCCCGGGGCTGTTTTGGAAGGAGGTCGTGGAAGTAAGAGGGAGTTGTTATTTGTTCCCGTTTAGATAATTTCATAAAGCAGACTGCAATATTCTTTTTTTATTAAATGCAAATTGTCTTCCGGGGAAGTTCTGCGATCCGATTTGAATAGGCACCTGACTCAAATCAGACCGTGGAAGATTTATAAGGAAGGTGAAACTTATGGATCCAGCCATTATTACGCTGTGCGTCCTTGCTGTTGCGGCATTTCTGTTTATTACAGAATTGATCCCGCTGGCAGTCACAGCCATGGCAGCTTGTACTGCCTTAGGTATTTTGGGCGTCCTGCCGTCAAAGCAGGTTTATGCCGGTTTGTCCAACTCCACCGTAGTCCTCTTCGGCGGTATGTTTGTTATCGGCGCTGCCATGTTTAAGACAGGACTTGCCCAGGCTATCGGCGTCGCCGTAGTTAAAAAAGCGGGTACCAACGAAGTTCCGCTCATGGGCGCAGTTATGCTTGTTACTATCGTTTTGTCTTCCGTATCTTCCAATACGGGTACAGTAGCCTGCCTCATGCCGGTTATTATCGGTATCTGCCAGGCGGCCAAAATTGCGCCATCCCGACAGCTGATGCCTCTGGCAATTGCTGCCAACGTAGGCGGCACCATCACCATGATCGGTACCCCGCCAAACGTTATTGTTACAGGTGCTCTGTCTGCAGCAGGTCTGCCGACTTTCGGATTTTTTGAATTTGCTTATATCGGCATTCCGCTGTCTATTATTGTCTTTTTCTTTACTTTGTTTATCGGTCGTCATCTACTTCCGAAAAATGATGTAGGAGAAATGGACGAAGAAGCTTTGAAAGAGGCTGCTGAAGAAGCGGGGGCAGGCGGAGATGATGAACCGAAGAGCACCACAAAGATGTGGATTTCCGGACTGATTCTTATCGGGGTTGTAGCCTGCATGGCTCTCGGCCTGAAGACGCTGCCGCTGCACACCGCGGCGGTAACCGGCGCTATCCTCTGTGTTATCACAGGCTGCCTGAAAGAAAAAGAAGCCTATGCAGGTATTGACTGGGTAACTATTTTCCTCTTCGCCGGCATGCTTTCTGTGGCTACTGCTATGGAAAAGACAGGCGCAGGCAAGATGATTGCTGATGCAGTTGTAGGTATGATGGGGGACAATCCGAATCCTTATGTGCTGACAGCGGTACTGTTCCTCATTTCCAACGTACTGACCCAATTCATGTCCAACACGGCATCGGCAGCGCTCTTGGCACCGATCGGTATTTCCATCGCCCAGTCTGTAGGCGCTGATCCGAAACCGGTTCTGATGGCGCTTGGTATCGCGGCTTCCATGGCATTTGCTACACCGATGGCAACGCCTCCGAATACCCTCGTACTGGGACCGGGCGGATTCTCTTTCAATGACTATGTCAAGGTCGGTGTTCCGATGTGCCTGATTTCCTTGGTAGCCTGCGTTATCATCATTCCGATTTTCTGGCCGTTCTAAAATTATGGTCACAAATCAATAGGTTTTACAGGGGAGTGTTCTCTTCGGGTGAACCGGGGAGGACACATCTTCCTATTTAGAAAGGTGGATTTTATTCATGGATACTCCAGGCCCACTTTCCATTTGTCTTACTAACATGGTTATCGTATTTGGTGTTCTTATTTTTCTGGCTTTTGTCATCGAACTGATCCACGTGGTGGATCCGACCAAGAAAAAGAAATAAGAAGTAAGAGCTTAGTGAATACAAATACCGTATAGGAGGTACAATAATGGATGGTTTTATGAGAGCACTTGTTTCCGTATGGACAGATTCCGGCTTTGCCGCGCTGACCTGGGAAAACTGTGTCATGATTTTAGTAGGACTTGTTTTACTTTATTTATCAATTGCAAAGGAATATGAACCTTTGCTGCTGCTCCCGATCGCGTTCGGCTGCATCATGGCCAACTTCCCGAATACCGGGTTTGAAGATGAAATGGGCGTCATGATGGCCATCGGATTCGGGATCAAGTATGAAATTTTCCCGCCCCTTATTTTCATGGGGGTAGGTGCGATGACCGACTTCGGTCCCCTTATCGCAAACCCGAAGACCATGCTTCTCGGCGCAGCTGCCCAGATCGGCGTATTCGTTGCACTGGCAGGCGCTATGCTCCTCGGCTTCAATGTGCAGGAAGCGG
>OGWS01000801.1_pt1 | contig 29209 bp, 31 predicted proteins | sample 1576111 | NCBI WGS metagenome assembly OGWS01 (sample SAMEA3541534, study PRJEB24748) | human gut metagenome | biome: human gut; feature: human-associated habitat; material: faeces | place: China | collected 2012
CAAGGCCCTGGCCAAGAAACTGATGGGGGCCCGGGAACGGCCTCTGGCCCATGACCGGATCACTGGGACCCAGCACATCGACAAGGTGATCAACATCGACCAGAGCCCCATCGGCCGGACACCCCGGTCCAATCCGGCTACGTATACCGGGACCTTTGATCTGATCCGGACCTTGTTCAGCACCACCAACGACGCCAAGCTCCGGGGCTACAAGCCCGGCCGGTTCAGCTTCAACGTGAAGGGGGGCCGGTGCGAGGCCTGTCATGGGGACGGGATGCTGAAAATCGAGATGAACTTCCTGCCTGATGTGTACGTACCCTGTGAAGTGTGCAAAGGCACCCGGTACAATCGGGATACCCTGGAAGTCCGGTACAAGGGGAAGAACATCGCAGAAGTCCTGGATATGACCGTCAGCGAAGCCTGCCAATATTTCAGCAACCAGCAGCGGATCCTCCGGAAGCTCCAGGTACTGGAAGACGTGGGCCTGGGGTATATTCGGCTGGGCCAGGCGGCCACCACTCTCTCCGGCGGGGAAGCACAGCGGGTGAAACTGGCCACGGAACTGGCCAAGGTGAACACCGGACGGACCCTGTACATCCTGGATGAACCCACCACCGGGCTCCACATGGCGGATGTCCACAAACTGCTGGAAGTCCTCCAGCGGCTGGTGGATGCCGGGAGCACCGTGGTGGTCATCGAACACAACCTGGATGTGATCAAAACAGCGGATTACCTGATCGATATTGGACCGGAGGGCGGCGAGCGCGGTGGAACTGTTATCGCGAAAGGAACGCCGGAGGAAGTCGCAGAAAGCCCGGTATCTTATACTGGAAAGTATGTGAAGCGGTATCTGAGTAGAAACTGATCATCATAGGTGTTTTTAGAAAAATCCGAATGTCATTACACGGTAACATATGGTGTAATGACATTCGGATTTTTTATGTTTATAAAGGATAGAGCTGTGGGATTAATTGTTTACGAATTAAATCAAGCATATCTTGAATTAAATTGACGTTATTGGGAGTTTCAGCATAAAAGGCGTGAATGTTTTGAACGGGAGGTGTTGAATCCAAAGTACAAAAATAAACATCGTATCGAGATGCAATTTGTTCCCATCTGCAAATACTTTGAGAAATGAATGTAACGCCCATGCCATTGCTGGCAAGAAGCAGAGCAGCTTGAGGCGTACCATAGGTTATTAGATTTCCATATTTAAACTGATAGCGATTCATTTCTCGTTCTAAAAAATATGTGTAATTATTAATATTTTCGCCACAAACAAAAGGTGCACCGTCTAATATAGAAGAATCGATAAGGCAAGGATGTTCAATAGAGCATCCTTTGTATTTTTCTGGTGAAATAAGGCCAAGCGATTGAGGTATTACATAGATAAGATTTTCTTGGATTAAAAATTCATCTTGAATATTGTTATGCGTGTTTGAAAGGCTAAAAGTTCCGATCGCTAGAGTAGCAGGAAGATTGTCAATGTTTTTGTCATGTGTATTCAAAGCGTTGTTATTGATGGACAATTGCACGTCTGGATGAAGTTTTGCAAACGTGGGCAGTAAAAGGGGAAGCCAATAATGCCCACGTCCACTTCCGATGCTTAGACAGAAACGAGTTTTTGATAAAGATGATAATTGGTTTTGCATTTTGATCTGCAGTTGCCGGATATGGTTCATTTCTTGTATATAGAGATTTCCGGCAGCGGTCAGTCTGATCGGTGAATGTTTACGATCAAAAAGTTTCACACCTAATTCGCTTTCTAACTTATTTAATGCACTTGTTAATGCGGGCTGTGAAATATATAGTCTGGCTGCAGCTTTTGTTAAATTTTGTTCTTGAGCAACAGCTATGACATAATCTAATTTATCGAAAGACATAAAGCACACTCCTTGAATTATAAATATTTGTTTATAGTATTATTTATGGGAACATATTGGACAAAATGATGAATTACACAATATAATTATGTCATAAAGTATATGATGCTTTTGCAGCAAAGTCAATAAATGCAGAAATTGCATAAAAATTCTTGATATATGTCGACAAATATTTAAGAAAAAAGAAAAAAATATAAGGAGAATATTATTATGGGTGTTTCGAAAAAGTATGAATGGATGGGTTTGCCTTTACTGACATGGGTGGTGTTAGCTGGGATAACGGTATTAGGTATGTACTCAGGAAAAATGGGAACAGATTTTGGCTCTACAATATTTTGGCTTACAGTAATCGGAGCTATAATCATGGGAGTGGGCAATCAGCTTCCAATCGTAAAAGATTATTTAGGTGGTGGACCATTACTTTTATTATTACTTGGTTCTTTTGCAACATGGGCGAAATTAATACCGGAAGCTTATGTTGAAGCTGCAAATAACTGGATGTCTGGAATCAATTTTCAAGCTTTTTTTCTTACATTATTGATTGTAAGCGCAGTTATGGCTATTGAGCGAAAAATTTTGTTAAAATCTTTGGTCGGATATCTTCCGTGTATTTTAGGTGGCTTAGTAGGAGCTGCGATTATGGCGGCTGCAGCAGGCATGATTTGTTTCCATTTAAGTATCGGAGACATTTTGATGACTTATGTGATGCCTATAATGGGTGGTGGAAGTGCAGCAGGTGCTCTTCCAATGAGTAGCATTTATGAAGAGGTGACAGGAAAAGACAAGGATGTATATTACGGCATTGCGATGTCTGCATTGATGGTTGCTAATATTCTTTGCATTTTCTTTGCTGTTGGTTTGGATCTTTTAGGAAAGAAATTTCCAAAAATGACAGGAGATGGAAGTCAATTATTACGTAAAAAGAATGACAAAGATAGCATTGGAGATTCGGAGCAGGTTACATACAGTTTAGAAGATATGGGAAATGGAATGATGATCATGGCTGGGTGCTGGGTATTTGCCGGTCTTTGTTCCAAATGGTTTCTTCCTAAAATTTTTGGTGTATCGATTCATCAGTATGCATACTTGGTTATTATTGCGGTTGGATTAAATATTAGTGGTGTGTTGTCTGCAAAATTAAGAAAAGGAATTTGCAAAGTCTATGATGTAATGAAAGTTTGGCTGACACCGTCAGTATTTGCAGGAATGGCAATTTCTCTTCTGGATTTTCAGAGCTTTATCGATGCTATGTCAGTGAAAACACTGGTGCTTTCTGTTGCTATTATTGTAGGTTGTATTTTGGGAAGTGCGCTGATTGGTTATCTCGTGGGCTTTTATCCAATAGATGCCGCAATGACAGGAGGGTTATGCATGGCTAACATGGGAGGCAGTGGAGATATGCTGATTTTGGCTGCTGGAAACAGAATGGATCTTATGACTTACGCATCAATTTCCTCTAGAATTGGTGGAGCCATTGTACTTGCAATTTCGGGAGTTGTATTTGGTATGTTTGGCTGAATGGACATGCCGAGCTATGATTCATATAAACAATATGGTAAAAGGTTGGAGAAGCGATATGAAAATTGTAAATGTAAAAGTAATAAAATCAAACAGAGCTGTTTATTGTAAGATACTCACAGATGAAGGAATCACAGGTTTGGGGGAAAGTGGAGCATGGGGATTTTTGGATGCCAGTGCACAGGCAATAGAAACGTTTTCCCAGTATCTGATTGGAAAAGATCCGATGGATATTGAACATCTTTGGCAGTCCATGTATCGCTATTCGCATTTCCGTGGCGCAGCAATCATGGGTGCTTTGAGCGCGATAGATATTGCATTATGGGATATCAAGGGAAAATATTACAATGCGCCTATATGGCAGTTGCTTGGTGGAAAATGTAGAGACAAGGTGAGAGTATATGCACATGTGAATGGCTGTACGGTAGAAGAACAGGTCGAACATTGCTTAAAGGCAAAAGAAGAGGGATATACAGCAGTGGGACATATTAATCCGTTTTTGGATGAACCTTCGGATGTGCCATTTTCTGATGGAACTGCGGCAATGTTATATAAAGCAGAAGAGCGGGTAGGAAAAATACGAGAAGCAGTAGGAAAAGATATGGACATTTGTCTGGAATTGCATCGAAGACTGGAACCTGCTTTGGCTATTTCTTTGTCGGGTAAACTGGAACAATTTAACCCTATGTTTTTGGAAGATCCAATTAGACCAGATAATTTTGATGCAATGGCACAAGTGGCTTCTGCTTCTAGGATTCCCATTGCTACTGGAGAACGTATTCATAATATTTTTGAATTTCAAATGCTTTTGGAAAGAAGAGCATGCCATTATGTAAGAGCAAGCATTTGTTTATGTGGAGGTATTACGGGAGCTATGAAAATTGCGGCTGTGGCAGAATCTCATCATTGTAGTCTGGTGCCGCACAACCCGCTGAGTCCTGTTGCTACGAATGCAGAGTTACAGTTATGTGCAGCCATTGATAATTTGGCTATTGCAGAGTATCCATCACCAGATGTTCGTTCCACCCAAGATCAGTTTATGGGTAAGAAAAGTGGATTACGCATGCGTGATATGGTGAATCATGTACCAAATGTAAAAGACGGTTATGTTGAAATTCCAACAGAACCAGGATTGGGAATTGAACTGGTGCCAGATGTAGAGAAACTATTTCCTTTTCAGTCGCACAAAATTGCTACTAGAATGAGAATAGATGGTTCTGTGTGCGATCAATAAGATTTCAGTAACAAAAAGGTTCTCTTTTTACGAAATAACCGGTAAAAGAGAACCTTTTATTGTCGAAGCAGTTTATAATGAATTTGGTGTTATTTCAGAAAATAATTCTGCCTACCTTCCCGGAAAAAGTATTTCCGGTGCATACCAATGGACAGAAGCAGAGTGAGAAACTCTGCCATCGGTACAGCGAGCCAGGCACCGTTGATTCCAAGAAACTGCGGCAGGATCAGCAGGGAGATCGTGGTAAATACCAGAGTTCTCGCAAAGGAAATGATTGCGGATACCCTTCCGTTCGACAACGCGGTGAAAAATCCGGAGGAAAGGATATTAAAACCGCAGAACAGGAAGTTTACGGCAAACAGCTGGAAGCCGGTGACAGCCAGTTCATAGGTTTTCGGATCATCCGTGAAGATGGTGACAATGCCAGTGGAAAGAAAAATGGCGGCCGCAGTCATAAATACGGAAATGATTGCAGTGAACCAGAAAGAAATATGGTAAATATTTTTCAGCTCCTTTCGGTTTTCAGCGCCGTACTGGAATCCGATCACTGGGCTGATGCCGATGGAGAATCCCAGATAAAAGGCCTGGAATAAAAACTGACCGTACAAAAGAATGGTGATGGCGGCAACCCCGTTTGGTCCGGCCAGGCGCATCAGGATGATGTTAAATAAAAGGGTGATCACGGCATTGGAAAACTGGGTGACCATTTCGGAAGAACCGTTGTAGCAGGCCTGCAGGAGTTCTTTTACACGGAAAGAAAAACGGGTCAGATGCAGTTCGTGTCTGGGTGACAGGAAAAAGACCAGTCCGATCACGGCAGGGATGGTCTGTCCCAGTCCGGTTGCCATGGCGGCTCCGCCGATTCCAAGCTGACACGGTACAATGAGAACATAATCCATAACGGCATTGACCAGTCCGGCCAGGATTGTGAGGATCAGCCCCATATGCGGAGCTCCGGCAGTAACCAGAAAACACTGGAACAGGGTCTGGAGCATACAGGCCGGGGAAAACAAAAGCAGGATCTTCAAGTAGGTTATGCTGTCAGCCAGAAGCAGGTCGTTTGCACCAAGCATCCGGCAGATCGGTTCTGGAAAGAGAACAGCGATCAAAGCGGCGAAAAAGCTGAATAACAGTCCGACTAAAAGAAACAGAGAGAGGCATTCCCGTGCCTCTCTTTTTTTGCCCTCGCCCAGATATTTGCTGATGACAGCTGTGCCGCCGGTTGCCAGCATGGTGCCGACAGCGATGACAACGCTGGCAGCAGGAAAGGCGATATTTAAGGAAGAAAGCGCATTGCTTCCGACAAAGCGGGATACGAAAATGCCGTCCACAATCGTGTAGAGGGACATAAACATCATCATGATAATAGATGGAAACGCAAATTTCAGCAGCGACCAGGGGCTGAAATGCTGATTAATGGATGTTGTCATTATAAAAACTCCTCGATATTCTGAAAATAGTCTTGAACATACAGGTGACTTTTGAGAGAATAAACCATAGGGTTACCCGATAGTCAAGAGAAATTAAAATTATTTTTGAAATAGATCATGACAGAAAGGAATTGGATATATGGATCGTAATTTATATATGACAACCGGAGAGTTTGCGGCTTTGACCGGAGTGACGAAGCATACCTTGTTTCATTACGATGAAATTGGTCTGTTTTCCCCAGAGTTTGTGGCTGAAAATGGTTACCGCATGTACTCCCTGTATCAGGTGGAAACTCTGGATACGATTCTGATTCTGCGGGATCTTGGCATGCCGCTAAAGGAAATCCGCCGTTTCCTGCAAATGCGCAGCCCGCAGGAACTGATGCGCATTTTTACAGAGCGGGAAGCGCAGATCGAGCAGGAAATCGCAAAACTGGAAAACATGCGAGGGTGGATCCGGCAGCGCCGGGAAAAAATCAGTACAGCACTGAGACAGGATTTTTCCAAAATACAGATCCGGCATTATCCGGAGCGGTATTATCTGATCCGGCAGATGGATGGCAGCTCGGAGCAGGATTACGTAGAAAAAACCAATGCATTGATCCTGGATTTTAAGAATACGGAGCAGAGAAATGATTATGAGGTGGCATATTTTCAGCATGAAGGAAATGTGCAAAATCAGGATTATAACGTGTACGATAATGTACTTATTCTGTTACAGCAAAAGCCGGATCATATGACGTATCAGATCCTTCCGGAAGGAGACTACCTGACTGGATTTCATGTGGGTTCCTGGATGGAAATGAGGGAAGCGTATGAGCGTATGGAGACCTACCGAAAGGAACATAAAATTCAGACAGAAGGTCCCTATGTAGAGCGCGATGTGATGGACAATCTTTCGGTAAAGCGGATGGAAGATTATGTGACAGAAATCGCGGTACGGATCGCAGAAAAAGAATGGTCATAACAGTGGCTGGATGATATTTTTGCGGAGATCATTGCAGAGAGTATGCGCCGGGTAGGGGAACTGTGGCCAATCGATATTTATACAGAAGATGCAAGGGAACTGGTAGAAAAAGCGAATGAAACGTATGCACAGTGATGAGTATCAGGCAGTGTTCCTGTTATGTGAAAAAATTGGAAGATCAGGCGGATTTTTAAAGAGGACCGCGGTAACCGGGTTAAAACAGATACCTTCCTGGAAGAATATCTGGAAAATCCGGAAGTGCTGTTTGAGGCAGAACTGCACAAAAACCGTGACACCGTGCTTTCTTTTCGGTTAAAAGGTTTTGCGCATGAGATATCTGCGTGTATTAAGGCAGTCCAGAAGCATCATCTGGTATTTATCGGCTATATCACATGCCAGCAGGATTTCAAACATTTTTCCTGGGACTGTGCGGAGTATTTTTCCTGGGCAGACAAGTACCTGCGTATTCCCTATGATGATGGCTATTACCAGATCCAGCTGAATCTTCCCTTGCCATGGCGGCAAGGCTGCCGGTCGATTATTTAAAGCTGGACCGCCAGTTTGTGGTGGAGGATGTGAACGACAAGCGCCACCAGGAGGTCATCCGCTTTATCATGAATATGGCAAAAGCACTGAACATGCAGGTAATCTTCGAGGGAATCGAGACAAAAGAACAGGCAGAGCTGATCTACGATATGGGCTGTGATTTCGCGCAGGGACATTACTACAGTAAGCCGAGGCCGTTCGCAGAGCTGCTGGATGCAGAGCAACGAAAAACTGGACTGGTTAAAAATACAAATACTGGCTATTTTGAAATATCCAGATAGCGCCTATAATGTGGAACAAGATCACCGATGCGGTCCGGAACGCATAGGAGTGTTTACGCAAAGGAGATTGTTGGATATGTTTGAGGAGGCAAAGGTTTTAAGAGTTCCGTATGACCTGGTGCAGTATGTGCATGACAACGGACGTCTTCCGGTTGTAAATTTCGCGGCAGGTGGCGTGGCAACCCCGGCAGATGCGGCACTTATGATGCAGCTTGGCGCGGAAGGTGTTTTTGTCGGATCCGGTATTTTTAAATCCGGTGATCCGAAGAAGCGTGCGGCAGCGATCGTCAAGGCGGTTATCAACTTCAATGACCATAAGATGCTGGCAGAGCTTTCTGAGGATCTTGGCGAGGCCATGGTTGGCATCAACGAGCAGGAAATCGCGCTGTTAATGGCAGAGAGGGGCAAATAGGATGAAGATTGCAGTCCTGGCAGTCCAGGGAGCCTTCATCGAGCATGAGAAAAAGCTGGAAGTCCTGGGTGCGCAGTGCATCGAGCTGCGCAAAAAAGAAGATCTGGATGCAGAGTTTGACGCTCTGGTGCTTCCGGGCGGTGAGAGTACTGTTCAGGGAAAGCTGCTGAGGGAACTTGGGATGTTTGATATCCTGAAAGAAAAGATTGAGGATGGGATGCCGGTTCTTGCGACCTGTGCCGGACTCATTCTTCTGGCAGAACATCTGACGAACGACGAGCATGTGTATTTTGGAACCCTTCCGGTTTCTGTGCGCCGCAATGCTTATGGAAGACAGCTCGGAAGTTTTCACACTGTGCAGGAGTTTGCCGGAATTGGAAAGGTGCCTATGACCTTTATCCGTGCTCCTTATATGGAAGAGGCAGGGACGGAGGTGCAGGTGCTGGCAAAGGTGGATGGACATCTGGTTGCGGTCCGTTATAAAAACCAGTTTGGCATGTCGTTTCATCCGGAACTGGATGAAGATAGCCGGATCCATGCGTTATTTTTGCAGACAGTGGCTTGTTCCATGGAAATGAAAGAAACTGCGATGCTTCGGTAAGAAATAGAAAAGTGGACAAAAAAACAACCCCCGGCTGTACATCCGGTGAGAAATTCACCAGGCTGTACAGCCGGGGGTTTGTGTGAACATACAGAACGTTTATTCGGCGACCGGTTCTGCCGTACATACTTTTTTGAGCGGCGCTTCCAGGAAAGAACGCCACAGACGGACCAGCTGTCCAACGCAGAGTGCGTTGATCAGGGTACCTTCACGCACGCCGTTGAGTTTGTGGAATGCAATGAGGGCAACGACCATAGCCAGGATGGTCAGGGTGCTGTCGAATGCGACCTTGACATTTCCGAAACGGATGCCGGTCTGTCTGGACAGCTCGCGAACCAGAGCTTCTGCCGGAAGCATAATCACATCGGCGATGACCTCAAAGCTGATGCCCAGTGCCATAATGACACATCCGATGATCAGATAGACAAAGGATGCTCCCCATGGACCGCCAAAGCGGGTCGGGATGAAGCCCATGGCCTGATCGATGCAGAAACTGAAAAAGAATGTGATCGGAATCTGCAGGGTCTGCTGGATGCTGAATTTTTTGCGGAGCAAAGCTTCCAGGATCAGGAATGTCATATTGAATAAAAATGTGTAGGTCCCCATGGAAATTCCAGTGACCAGGCTCAGCACAAACGGCAGTCCGGATACCGGTGATGTACCAAGTCCTGCACGTGTGATGAAAGCGATACCGGTGGCGCTCAAGATGACTCCGGTTAAAAACAGCAAATAGCGCCGGATGTAAGTGTGAATAGACATGACGGTAAACCTCCCCAGAACGGCAGATGAAATTTGCTTGTATTGATAGAAGATGGGTCCCGAACATTATGCTTTTTATACAAGATGCTGCCGTTAAAAAACTGTCAGTGTCTATATTTTAAACGAAAACTAACTATTTTTCAATGCTAAAAACTATTTTTTAGATAAAAATTATTTTTTGAGCCCGCGGATGAACTGGATCAGTTCAGCAGAACAGTTCGCTTTTACAATGATCATGCCCTGATTTGCGGCAGTCATCAGATAAAAGTGGGTTCTGGTCTCTACCAGATGTGCGATGCTGCTGTAAGGAATGTCAACAGACTGGTGATTGCTGGTTTCCTGCAGATGGTCTTCGTAGAAACGCATGACAGAGTGGCGGTTCTGCAGTTCCGGATTGGTATTGTAAACCTTGCGGCACTGGCGCTTGGAGACGTACACCAGAACAAGCGGAATGGCAAAGACAATCAGCAGATAAGTGAAGGCAGAGGTTCCCGGATCGGTAAATACGCGTAAAAATCCGGAAAAGATCATAAGAATATAGCATACAGTAAGGAATTTGGAGCGGAATTTGCTGATCCGGAAAGGAACGATCATATTAAAACGTGTAAATTCCTCCAGATTGTAATCGGTAAATGTCTGGTGCAAAAATGGCATGGATAGGGCCTCCTTGTAAAAATTATGCAGAAACAGATGGTTTTAAAATCCCGGATTGCTGTATCTGAACAGTACGATTATAGCGAAAACAGATAAAAATTACAATCTGCATTGTGTATTTTATACAACTTTTTCATTGTGAACGGCACAAGAACACCATGTAAACTTAAGATAGTTAAGAAAAATTGTGTGGAAATTTAGGAATTGATGTGCAAAATAGAGAAAGCTTATGTCTTAACTTGACTTTTGAAAATCATCATGCTATCATACGTGACAAGACAAAGGGGTCTACATCAGATGAGAAGATGTAGGTCCCTTTTGTTATATCACAACATACCCCTTTGTTACATAATTGGAATTACCATTACGGTTAGAAAACAAAAAACAGCCGTGCAGCTGTTCTTTCCGAGAGAGGAGATGAGTAATTTTGAAAAAAATAGTTGGTCTGATCCCTCTTTATGACGATGAGAAGGACAGCTATTGGATGCTTCCTGGATACATGAAGGTACTGGAAGCATGTGGAGCACTTCCGGTTATGCTTCCCCTGACGATAGACACGGATGAACTGGATGACTGCTTCCGGCTGTGCGATGGAATCCTGATGACAGGAGGACACGATGTGGATCCAAAATTGTATGGAGAACATGCGAAAGCGACCTGTGGTACAGCATGCAGCAGCCGGGATCAGATGGAAACGTATCTTTTCAAAAAAGCACTGGAGGAAGATAAGCCGGTGTTTGGCATCTGCCGGGGCGTTCAGCTCATGAATGTCCTGCTTGGCGGAACACTTTACCAGGATCTTCCAACCGAGCATCCATCGGAAACGGAACATCACATGACACCGCCGTATGACAAACCGATCCATAAGGTTGATGTGGTTTCAGGAACAAAGCTTTCCGATATCATCGGGGCCGGGGAACATGCGGTGAACAGTTATCACCATCAGGCAATCAAAGAACTGGCGCCGGGGGCTGAAGCGATGGCGTACTCAGAAGACGGACTGGTGGAGGCTATTTCCGTACCGGGCAAATCGTTTCTGGTCGGAGTGCAGTGGCATCCGGAATTTGCGTTTGAAAGCGATCCGGAGTGTAAAAAGCTAGTTCAGGCATTTGTCGATGCCTGCAATGGAAAAAAGTGATCTTGGATTGGCGAGAGCCATTTCAGATAAATGCGTGATCGGAAGAGGAAACATGCGAACCGTCACGGAGAAAAGAGAGGAGAACAAGATTATGAAAAAGAAAGCAATGGTTATGGTAATGGCAGCAGCAATGACAGCAGCTCTGACTGCATGCGGCGGCTCTAAGAGCACAACCGCAGACACCACCGCAGCAGCAGATACTACCGCAGCAGACACCACTGCAGCAGAGTCCAAGGCAGATGAGACTACCGCAGCAGCAGATACCTCAGATAAGACCTGGGTCATCGCAACCGATACTGCTTTTAAGCCGTTTGAGTATACCGATGAGAGCGGTAATTTCGTAGGAATTGATATGGATATCCTCAAGGCGATTGCAGAGGACCAGGGCTTCAAGTACGATGTACAGGTTCTTGGATGGGATGCTTCCATCGCAGCATGTCAGTCTGGTCAGGCAGACGGTATGATCGCAGGCGCATCCATTACCGATGAGCGTAAGTCTTCCGGCTGGATCTTCTCCGATGGCTATTATGATGCAAACCAGAGCATGGCAGTTGCTGAAAACTCTGATATCACCGGATTTGATGGCTTAAGCGGCAAGAAAGTAGCAGTAAAAACCGCTTCCATGAGTGCAGATTATGCAGAGAGCATCAAAGATGAGTACGGTTTTGAGATTACCTATTTCGAGGATTCACCGACCATGTACCAGGCAGTTGTAGGTGGTCAGGTTGCAGCCTGCTTCGATGATACCCCAATCATGGCAAGCAACATCAAGGATACCGGCATTGCCATGAAGCTGGTAGACGGTACCGGCAACGATCCGGCTGAGTATGGTTTCGCCATCTTCGATGACAGCAAGCAGGAACTGGTTGATATGTTCAACGCTGGTCTGAAGGACATCAAGGATAACGGAACTTATGATGAGATCATTGCGAAGTATCTGGGTGAGTAATCAAAAGATAGCAGGTATGTGTCTGAAACACAAAAACTGAAACACAAGGCGGACGCGTCTTAGGCGCGTCCATGATGTGTGTAACAAAGAAAAAGAAGGGTGAGGCATTATGGTTAAGATTATCACCACCTACGGAGAGCTTCTTCTGCTTGCAATGGGACGGACCCTGCTGCTTGCATTCTTAGGTTTGGTATTTGCATGTATTCTGGGAATGATCTTCGGACTTCTCAGTGTTGTAAAGAACAAGGCATGCAACATCATTGCACAGATTTTCGTATTCGTCATACGTGGTGTGCCAATGATCGTGCTGGCGTTCTTTGTATTCTTTGGTATTCCGTATCTGCTCAATACCATTCTGGGCATCGGAAATGGATTTACCCTGTCAGCACTTCAGGCCGGCACCATCTGCCTCGCCTTAAACTGCGGCGCTTATATGGCTGAGATCATCCGTGCCGGTATCCAGTCCGTGGATATCGGTCAGATGGAAGCCGGAAGATCGTTAGGTCTTCCTTACTGGAAAACCATGAGAAAGATCATTCTTCCCCAGGCAATCCGCACCATGATCCCGAGCATCATCAACCAGTTCATCATCACCGTAAAGGATACCTCAATTCTGTCGGTAATCGGATTTCCGGAGCTGGTACTTGCTGCGAAAAATGTACAGGCAAATACGTTTAAATCCTTTGAGACCTGGACGATCGTCGGCATCATGTATCTGGTCGTGATCACGATCCTGTCTTACATTGCAAAGCTGGTAGAGAGGAGGATGAACCGCGGTGTCAAACGATAAAACAGTAAAAATCAAAGTCGAGAAACTTCGGAAATGCTTCGGAGACCTGGAGGTTTTACGGGATATTTCCACGGAAATCCACGAAGGAGAAGTGGTGGTCATCTTAGGACCATCCGGTTCCGGTAAATCCACCTTTCTGCGCTGCTTAAACAAGCTGGAGACTGCTACTGCAGGAAGTATTGTGGTGGACGGCGTGGATATTTCCGATAAGAAAGTAAACATGAATAAGGTTCGCGAGAACATCGGCATGGTGTTCCAGCATTTCAACCTGTTCAATAATATGGATGTCCTTCATAACCTGATGCTGGCTCCGGTAGAACTCAAAAAAATGACGAAACAGGAAGCCGAGGAAAAGGCAAGGGCAATGCTAAAGCGGGTGGACTTAGCGGAGAAAGCCGATGCATATCCGTCCCAGCTTTCCGGTGGACAGAAGCAGCGTGTTGCCATCGCACGTGCGCTCTGCATGCAGCCGGATATCATGCTGTTTGATGAGCCAACTTCCGCGCTTGACCCGGAGATGGTCGGCGAGGTACTGGCAGTCATGAAGCAGCTGGCAGCAGACGGCATGACCATGGTCATTGTCACCCATGAGATTGGTTTTGCAAGGGAAGTAGCAGACCGTGTTATCTTCATGGATGGCGGTTACATCGTGGAAGAGGGAACTCCGCAGGAAGTCATCTTAAATCCGAAAGAGCCGCGTACCATCAGTTTCTTAAACAAAGTACTGTAAAACGGAGGTGAAGACATGGAAAAATATGTGATTACCATCTCCAGACAGTACGGTTCTTTTGGACGTTTGGTGGCGAAAGAGCTTTCTGAGCAGCTTCACATTGATTTTATGGACCGCGACATTGTGGAGGAAACCGCAAAGCGCATGAACACTTCCATAAAAGAGATCAGCCGCGAAGAAGAGGATACCCGGTCCAAATTTGCTTACCGCAGTTACCCATTCGGACTTGGCATGCCGGATGTGCGGGATGAGATCTTCCTGGTGCAAAAAAGCATCATCCAGGATTTCGCCCGGAAAGGTTCCTGCATCATTGTAGGGCGCTGCGGTGCGTATTGCCTGCAGAACGAGCCGAGACTTCTTCGGGTTTATATCTATGCGCCGTATGAAGTGCGCGTGAAGAACTGCATCGAATACTTCGGAATGACTGAAAAAGAAGCCTTAAAGGCGGTAACGGAAGCAGACAAGGCGCGGGAAAGCTACCACAAAAAATACATACCAGGCTTCCAGAGCGACACTTTGAACAGTGATCTGTGCATCAACAGTGCGTTTTACAGCATTGAGGAGGCAGCAGAGCTGATCAAACAGGCAGCGCGGATGAAGTTTGGGGAGATATAAAATAGAAAAGGGAATCATGTACACAAATGTGAGTTACTCACAAAAGGTACATGATTCCCTTTTTACAGTTCTTTGGTCATTCGTTTCTTTTATGCTTTTAAATATTTGTCAAAAAAGCGTTCTACGATTCCGCGGGTTTCCGGCTGGAAAAATTCAGGAGTTCCGTGTCCGCCATTTTTCAGCATATAAAAATCTGCCTGATCTTCCATTCCGGCATCACAGATTTGATGATAAAAGGTTTTGCTGATGTCACATGGAACCAGAGGATCGGCATCTCCGTGCATGATCAGGATCGGACACATCTTTTTCGTAATATAAGTACCGGCAGAAGCAGCTTTTGCCCGTTCTTTCATGGTTGCCGGATCTCCTCCCATAAGAGCTCCGGCATGCGTATCCTCGATGGTTTTCCAACGGTGATTTGGATTGGCTTTCATTTCACGTTCGTCACTTTCCATCAGGGTTACGATATCGACTGGTCCAAACATATCATAAGCTGCCTGTACTTCCGAAGAATATTCACTCCATTCTTCTGTATCATAGCCAGGTGTATTCATTGCAGCCATAGCTGCCAGATGACCTCCGGCAGAACGTCCCATGACTCCGATCCGCTCTGGGTCGATTTCATATTCTGCGGCATGAGCCCGCAGAAAACGAATGGCTGTTTTTACATCGATCAGCTGATCTGGATAATGTCCCTGCGCGCTGCTGCGGTAGTACATGGATGCGACCACATATCCGGCTTCCACAAGATATTCCACTTCTGCAACCATTAAATTTTTGTCTGCTCCGCGGTAGCCACCACCCGGAATCCACAAAATAGCAGGTTTTCGACTGCGAAGATCTTTATTTTCGTCGATACCGGCTGCAATGCGCATTTCACTGTTTCCATTTTGAAGCATGACAGACATTTTCAGCTCGAGGTCATTTCCATCCAGATCCTTTTGATGGGAGTAGACAATATTATCGATAAAATTTACACTTTTGCGAAGTCGTCCAGGGTTGATATAATATTCCATTTCTGTTTCCTCTTTCTAGATGTTAGTAATCGTCAGGTGTTTAACTGTAAATAGGATAAAAGATGTTTGCGCAGATAATCAATGTTACAAGAAGCAGTGCAACAAGCGGCAGCGTAAACTTCATGGTTTTTAGTGGGTTGTGGTTTCCGGTTCCGTATGCCATAATTGCGCCGGAACTTCCGGTCGGCATGATAAATGCAGTCAGCCAGGATGCTGCGGTAACGACCAGCACGATTGATTTTACATTCATTCCTCCGGCCAGAGCGGTGGATGCAGCAATCGGACACAGAACACCCATGGTTCCAAAGTTTGAAAGGAAGTTGGTCATGATCGTTGCAAACACTGCAAAGACAACCATTACAAATAATCCGCTTGGATTGCTTCCGAGAATGGTAAGGACACCTTTACCGATCAGTTCGCCAACACCAGTTGAAGCCATGGCAGCGGACATGGTCTGCATACCTGCAACCATCCAGATCATATCGGAAGTGAGAATCTTTACGACTTTTTCAGCTGGAAGAACTTTAAAAATGATCAGTGCCAGAACACCTGCTGCCGGCATGATGTTTGAAATATTGCTGCCAAGCTGTTTCTGAAACGCAAATCCTCCGGTTACTGCAAAAAATACTGCCCAGATAACAATCTCATCTTTGATCGGCAGTTTTTCATAACTTTTTACTGCATTCTGATCGCCGGTGATTTTGGTTTTCGGAATCAAACGATAAAAGAGCAGACAGTAGATGGTGCCGACGATGGATGGAATGATACCAATCCGGAACAGGTCGTAGATGCCAAGAAGATCTTCCGGTCCGACTAATCCTTCGTACAGGGAATTAGTCATACCATACATGGCAACGCCCATACCGATCGGAAATCTTGAAACCCACATGCAGTTCATGACGCAGAGAATGAAAAAGATGCGTCCCGGACAGATTTCACTTTCATCGTCCAGCGTCTGTGCAAACAGCAATAAGATAGAGAGACAGGCCATCTGTCCCATAAACTGAGAAAGCGGGATCAGGATTGCGAATAACATCAGAATCAGAAAAATTCCGGATTTGCCCTGAAGGTGACTCAACGATTCTCTTAGTTTTCCCATAGGTCGGGTATTTCCCAGGACAGAAGCAACGACAATCATACATGCTATCATGATGGTATTGCCGCTGGAAAATCCGGCAAACGCAGTTGGAATGTCATTAATTCCGGTGAGAACGAGCACGACGCAGCATGTCATGCCGATTACGCCATAAGGCAGAAAATGGGTTAAAAGTCCTACAACCATAAACAGAAGCAGGCATAGTACAATGATTACTTCCCGTGTAAACATAAGAAACTCCTTTTGGTATTTTTAGTTATACTTTTTAGTTCAGTGATCATTTCCGGAAATATGATATTGTCATTATATAAGGGATTTTTTTGATTGACAAGTTCGACATCTTTATATATATTGTTAGAAAAAGTTATAATATAAGGCGACAAAAACCATGAATTCACGACCGTATGAATATATTCTGGCTATTGCAGAATGTCAGAATCTTACAGAAGCTGCCAGGCAGCTGCATATCTCCCAACCTGCACTGAGTAAGTTTTTGGCAATGCAGGAAGAAGAAGCAGGTACACCGCTTTTTATCTCTTATCATAGAAAGTTAATTCCAACTCCGGCCGGTCAGATTTATATTAGAAGTGCAAAAGAATTTTTGCGTGTAAAAAATATTACATATCGCCAAATCCAAAACTATATCGAAAATTCAACACGGCAGCTGACGGTTGGAGCTTCGGGATATTCCGGTTCGATTCAGATTTCACCGGTCATAGCAGATATGTTTGAACAGTTTCCCAATATTTCCATTCGAATACAGGAAGGTGCATCAGGAACACTTCTTCGTCTTCTTTCAGATGGAAAGATTGATTTTGCGATTCTCGCTTTCCCGGCTGAACAGGATATTCCTTTTACGTTTTATCAGTTTTATGAAATGGAACTTTGTATGGTGGTGCCGGTGTCTTTCAAGGCGTCTTTATTCTCCACAAATGATGATACACCGCTTGTGGATTTGGCAGAATTCCAACATACACCATTTATCCTTCCAGATTCGGATATTTCTTACCAGCCCTATCTGCTTACTTTTTTTGCAGAAGTTGGTTTTTCACCGATCGTAATTTATACTTCATCCAATCCGTTTGTCGTAAAAACACTGGTGGAAAAGGGACAGGGAGTTTCCTTTCTTCCAGATCATTTTATTTCACAGCTTGATTGGGAAAAATGCAGTGTGTTCCGCTTGCGGAAACCACCTCTTCTTAGGGCTGGGTTAGCTGTGAGAAAAGATTTGTATGTTGCAGATGAGGAAACATATTTTATAAATCGTTTTCTTGAGCATGAACAGAAACATTATGTTCAGCATTTTTATCCCAATGAAGAAACGATGAAAATACTAAATACAAGGATGACTGATATATGATGGATACAAGAATTGTAGAGTATATCACTGCAATTTATGAAGAAAAAAATCTTACCCGTGCAGCGGAACGTTTATTTATTACACAATCAGCGCTCAATCAGCAACTTAGAAAACTTGAAAAAGAACTTGGAACACCGCTTTTTGAGAAGAAGGGACGTCAGATGGTTCCAACAGGTCCTGGAAGAATTTATCTTTCCGGGGCAAGAATGATTCTGGAAATGAAACATAATGCCGAAAAGCAATTAGCAAATATAAAAAATTCAAAGTCTGGTTTTGAAATTCGCTTCGCTTTTTTTTATACAATGCTTCCCTTTTTTCAACAGGTGATTGAACCGGCATTTTCTGAGCGTGTTCCGGATGTTTCCCTAAAACTGGTTCCGGTTGAAGAGAAATCGGTCAAATCTGCCATAAAAAACAATCAGGCCGATCTGGGACTTATGGTTACCCCATTGCCTTCGACTTCTGCTTTGGAATATATACCGATACGCAGGGAAGAAATTCATCTGGCATTTCCAGCTGTTTTGGAGGAAACGTTCCCGGCAGCAACTGGATTTCCACAAAAAGATTTTGCTGCAAGGATACACGCACTTTCTTCTATTGGCTATATTCAGCATCCGGAAGTTTCTTTTTTAAATCTGACTTCGGAATATTATTTGAAGCGTGCAGGGATTCATCCGCATTATTTGTGCCAGGCATCATCTGTTAAGGATTTATTTTATTTACTGAACCAGCAGTTCGCCTGCGGACTCATACCGGAGACACTGATTCAGCTAACAGACACCTTCGGACATATGCCATTGATTCCGGAAGCAAGCTATTATCTTGGAATTGCTTATAAAAAGGATCTGGCCATAACATTGCCAGTGCGGGAACTCATTTTGCTTTTACTTCATGTTTGTGACCGGGAGTATGAGGATTACGATATTTTTTCTGTGCAAAACCTGAACCGGTCACCTGACGCGGCAAGGGATGATCGCTGATGTAGTAGCTGACGAAGTATGCACATTCGTTCTTGCGTAAGTGTGGAAAACACCGTACAATGGATAGCAGATGATGCAGGAAATGGTAGTCTGATCCCTGCAAGGATGAATCATTTTTGAATTTGTATATGAGGTGGAATGTTTATGAATAAGGAAAATAGAGGTTGTCTGATCGATCTTCATGCCCATCTGGATGGAAGCGTTACGGTAGATATCGCGAAAAAACTGGCTGCTCTGCAGAATATCGCGTTGCCAACGGACAAGGAGGAAGAACTTCTGGCGCTCTTATCAGTGCCAGAGTCCTGCGAGAGCTTGAATGACTTTTTGCAGTGCTTTGACCTACCGGGGAAGCTGATGCAGACACCGGAAGGATTAAAGAATGCGGTGAGACTGGTTTTGGAGAACATGGCAGCGGATGGCGTGATCTATGCGGAGCTTCGTTTTGCGCCGCAGTTTCATACGATGGGCGGTATGCCCCAGGAAGAGGCGGTGCAGGCGGCATTGGAAGGACTGAAAATAGCTCCGATTCCGGCAAACCTGATCTTATGCTGCATGCGCGGCGAGGACAATGACAAGGAAAATGAAGAAACTCTGATGCTGGCTAAGAAATATCTGGTTGAGGATCATGGTGTGACGGCTATGGATCTTGCCGGGGCAGAGGCACTGTTTTCGACGGAGAAATATCTCGGCCTGTTTGAAAAGGCAAAGGCAATGGGAATCCCGTTTACTGTTCATGCAGGAGAGGCAGCAGGACCGGAGAGTGTGCGTACTGCAATCCAGACTGGAACAAAGCGGATCGGTCACGGGGTGCGCAGTACCGAGGATGAGAGCGTGGTGGAGCAGATCCGAGAGAGCGGTATTACCCTGGAAATGTGCCCGACCAGCAACCGCCAGACACACGCAATCCCGGATATGAAACAGTATCCACTGATTCCTTTCCTGGAAAGTGGAATCCGGGTTACGGTCAATACGGATGATATGGGAATTGAGCGGACCTGCCTGTCAAAAGAATTTGAATATCTGAGGCGCGAGTTTGGATTGACAAAAGCACAGGAAAAGAAATTGTTGCTGAATGCGGCAGACGCGGCATTTGCGAGTGAGGAAACGAAGAAGATGCTGCGGGAGAAAATTCTTGCGGCATATGAAAATAACTGTGAATAACGGATACTTTTTACGAATCAGATGTGGATTTTACGATTTGCAAAAAGAGGGGAGATTCCTATGATTAATCGGGAGGATATGCTGGAACTGACCAGACGCATGACACTGGCGCGTTCGTCGATTGGGCGGATCGCTGGGGCATATTTTGACGAGGAAGGCTATGTGGACGGAACCTTCAATACCAATTTTTTGAAACTGTCTGTGCCGGAGCGGACGAAAAACTTAAATCTTGCCAAGTCTGTGTTATTTTCGAGCACCAATGAACAGTTAAAAGAATATCGCATTCCGGACAGCGCAAGAAAGCCGGGCAGATTATGGCAGCTGCTTAACGCCATCAAAAAAGACGGTATGAAGAATGATGCGTCGTTGGATTTGTTTTACGAAGTATTTGGAGAACATTTCCAGCCAGGTTACCCGTATGCGGTATTTCTCTTCCACGGACGGTACGATGTACCAGTAAAGGGAAGTGACAAAGAGTGGCTGGAGGGATCCGAGGAGATTTACGAATATCTGATCTTAACTGTCAGTCCGCTGGCAGGGGAGTATGAGCCGGGAGAGGCAGAGTTTGGATTTTTATACCCGGCATTTAAGGAGCGCGGCGCAGCACTGAATTTTGTAAATATCTTTGAAAAGAATCCAGAGCGCGTGCACCGAAAACTGGGTGCCTGGATCTTAAAAGGTTAAGTGCTATGGCTAGTCGAAACAGGATGAAGTTGCAGCAGGCGGTCTGGATTCTGAATCTGTCCGAGAAAGATGATTTTGATACAGCCAAAAAGAAGTACCGGAAGCTGATGGGAACTTTTCACCCAGATGCGGTGGACCGGGATCAACCGGAGGAAATCCGTCAGGAATATGTGCGGCGTTCCCAGGAAATCAATGAGGCATATCAGGTTTTACGGGAAATTTCGGAGCAGGGAAAATGGGGGAGTGTGCAGAGCTGCTTTGAGAAACAGCAACGTAGTGGAACGAATTCAGCGAAGGGACACAGTGGACAAAAACAGGCAGGTGGGTATCCTGAACAAAACTGGAAGCAGGAATATCAGCAAAACTCTGCTTCAGATCGCGAAAAATGGGCTCCGTACCAGAATGGCGAGGAGAATGAATCTGCGTTTTGTGAGCGTAATATTTACTGCCATTACAGTATGAAAACCGAGACGGAAACACCGCTTTACTATAAAGCAGCCCGGGGACGGTATTTCTGGAATCCGGAAGAAGAGACCTTTTCTTTGTTTCTGACCAGTCTTCATCATGCGTCAAAGGAACTGCTGGAACAGGCGGAGGAAGCGTGGCTGACATCTGGAAAAGGGAAAATGGGTATCAGTGCCGAAGAACGATTTGCGCGTCAGGCGCAGCTGATCCCTCTTCTGGCAGGACAGTTTCTTCATCCGGTCAAGACGCTGAAGCGTCTGGCAAAACCAGAACAGACCGATGAGAATGGACGTGTGATCTACCATTTTCAGGCATTTCTTGGCTCAGGGCCGTATGGAACATTTGGAAAACGGCTGGATGCGTTAAACGAGGGAGACTGGTTGTTTCCAGAGTCATTTCAGGGAAATAAGATCATGGTAAAGACGCAGGAAGAAATGAGTCTGGGTCACCTTTCGCTGAAAGAGGACTGGCTGTATTTCTGTCTGATCCCGCTTCTGAAAAAACGGAAAGGCCAGATAAAAATGGTGGTGCGGCAGAAAAAGGCGGTGCGAAAGAATGGAAGACGCCAGACTGTGGCAGAGATTGATCTGTATTTCCGTATGGAACCGGAGCTATCGTGGCATGCTGACAGTGATACGAATCTTGAAATTGCAAAGATTTTGAACTTTTGATCTTCGGGAAAGTTGGGGTGATATTATATAATGAAGAAACGGGAATTTTACCTGCCGTCCAGTGACGGGAAAAACAGGCTGCATTGTGTGGAGTGGATGCCGGAATTAAAAAATGGACAGCAGCCGCAGATTCGGCTCTGGGTACAGCTGGTACATGGGATGAATGAGCACATGGGCCGCTACGGAGAATTTGCATCTTTTCTGGCAGAGCATGGCATTGCCGTGATCGGGCATGACTGTCTTGGACATGGCTCAACAGCGCCGTGCAAAGAAGAACGGGGATTTTTCGGGAAACATCAGGGTGGAACGTTCCTGATTCGTGATATGCACCGCATTGCCAGCTACGGAGCCAAACGGTTCTCACATGCAAAGCATGTGATGTTGGGACACAGTATGGGTTCTTTTCTGACCAGACGGTATCTGGCGGCCTATCCGGGGGCAGAACCGGATGGCGTGATCCTGTTAGGCACAGGTTTTCCATCTCCCGGCCTTGTGTTTACCGGCGAAATGCTAGCGATGATGTTTGGAAAATTATGTGGAAATCATTATCGGAGCCGTCTGCTGTATGAAATGTCGATTGGAAATTACAGCCGGAAATTCTGGCCGATCCGGACACATTATGACTGGCTGACCAGGGACGAGCGTTATGTAGACCGTTTTCTGCACAATGAAGTCTGTAATTTTATCTTTACGGCAGGAGGATACCGGGACTTTTTCCATGAGATCCGCGCTGCAGAAGAGGCAGAACAAGACGGATATATTCCGAAAACGATTCCGTATCTGATCCTGTCCGGTGACCAGGACCCGGTGGGAGAGCAGGGGAAAGGTGTCAAAAAGCTGGTGAAGCTGTATCAGAAAATTGGAGTGGAAGATATCACAATGAAGTTATATCCAGGGGCACGACATGAAGTGCTGAATGAGGTGAATCGGGAAGAGGTGTTTAAAGATATATTTGAGTGGTTAGGAAAATGGCTAGACAGTAAGCATGAGGACGACAAAGAATAGCTGACTGGATGCTTGGCCAGGATAATAAACAAGAAGAAGCCCTCAACTGTGCGGCAACACGGTTGAGGGCTTCAATGACTTTACAAACATTCACTGCCCCAGACTTCCTCAGCAATTTCTTTGACCAGAGCGAGTTTTGCCCACTGCTCTTCTTCGGTGAGCTTATTGCCAATTTCGCAGGATGCGAAGCCGCACTGCGGGCTGAGATACAGGCGGTCGAGCGGGATATATCTGGCAGCTTCATGGATCCGGCGGATTACGGTCTCCTTGTCCTCAAGCTTCGGGGATTTGGTTGTGATCAGACCAAGTACCACTTTTTTGTCCGGGCTTACCTTTGCGAGCGGAGCGAAGCCACCGGAACGCTCATCGTCATATTCCAGATAGAGGGCATCAACGTGTTCCTGGGCGAAAACATAATCTGCAACGGAGTCATACGGACCGCTGGTAAAGAAGGTAGAGTGGTAGTTTCCGCGGCAGATGTGAGAGTTGATCACCATGTCGGCCGGTTTTGCTTCCAGCGCCAGATTGTTGACTTTCAAAAGTTCGGTCTTTACGTCGTCCAGATTAAGACCGAGAGCACTGTAACGCAGTTTGGCAGCATCGCCTACGACTGCGCCCCAGGTACAGTCATCGAACTGGAGGTTGCGGCATCCGGCTTCATAAAACTGACGGATCACGTCCTGGTAAGCGACACCGATGTCATGGATCAGTTCTTCGTTGGTCGGATAGAACTTTCTGGTGCTTTCCAGGTTTAGTGGAACGATCATCTGCTGGAACATCTGGGCTGGAGCTGGAATGGTATATTTTGCAACGGTATTCTCATCCTCGAACTGCTTTAAGAATTTAAAGTACTCTACAAAAGGATGTGCTTTCGCTTTTACCTTGCCAACTAGATAAGTATCTTCAACTGCTGCAAGCTCTGCGTGAAACGGTACGCCGGAACCGCTCTGTTTGTGGGCAACACCCTCAAAACCCCACATAAAGTCTAGATGCCAGTAGGTTCTGCGGAATTCTCCATCGGTGATCACATGATAACCGGCAGCCTTCTGCTTTACCACAACATCGCGGATCGCATCGTTGATCACGGTGTCTAACTGATCTTTGCTGATCTTGCCTTCTTCGAACTGTTTTTTGGCCTCTTTTACGGATTCCGGGCGTAAAAAGCTGCCTACGTAATCATAACGGAATGGTGTATAGAAATTGCTCATGGGGAATGCTCCTTTTCGATTGTTTTTCCATTTGCAGTCTGGAATTGATGTATTTATTGTACGGACAAGCAGGGAATTTGTAAAATATGGGAAAACAGCGGTTTGCCATAGGATAAAACTATAGCGAATCGCTGTTTTTGTTGTCTGACATATCGAGGCGGTGGCAGGGGAGAGTCTGTTGATTTTATTGGAAATTTGGTTACGTGCAGTAACGGAATGCTTTGTCGGTTATGATCCGGGCAAAGATCAGTCCAAGAGGCAAAGCAATGATGATCATGATCGCAGCGGCGGACCAGGAGACTGCTTCGGTCAGCGACATGATGCCAAAGTTGTAGATTGCCCGGTACAGATAAAGCCCCGGAACCATGATTACGATGGATGGAACGGTAAGAGAGATCCGCGGATAACCATTGTATTTTTTGATCAGGGAAGACAAAAGTCCTGCCGTGAGCGCACCGCTGAATGCGGCGGCTGCAGCTGGTACACCGGCAAGATCCACAAGCTCCAGACGGAGGGTATTGGCGATGGCGCCTATGATGGCGGCGGTCGCAGCAATCGGGATGGAGCTGTTGAACATAATGGAGAAGCCAAACACACCAAAGAAGCTGGCAATCAGTCTTAGCAGCAGGTGAAGACCCGGGGCAAGATTCATGGAAGAAAAATCCTGCGGATGCAGGTTGAGAAGAAGTGCCATGATCCAGGCAAACATGGTTGCCACAACAACGATGATGATGGAATAGGTAAGCCGTTCCAGACCGGATCTCAGATCAAGCTTTGCAAGGTCGATCCCGCTGGTAATAAACGGGAATCCAGGGATGATGAAAAGCATGGAACACAGGTATCCAGCCTCATGAAATTCGGGTATATGAAAGATAAGTTCGGCCAGGTTCAGCAGCAGGGCATAGACCAGGCATGCTGCGGATACGGAGACCGCGATATTCATATAGAGGGTAAAATGATGCTTGATTAACTTGGTGCGGATGAGGTTTCCGATTCCGGCTGCAAGAAAGGCAAGGATCATTTCCACAGTACCTCCGCCAAGCAGAAAGGTGAAAGCACAGCAGGCGATGGCGGCCGCCAGACCCAGCCGGAGCGGAGAGTAAAGCGCATGAATTCTCTCGATTTCATCCAGGCACTTGTGGATTTCTTCTCCAGTCAGGTGCGCTTCCTCGTGCGGAAAACTGTCAACAAACTGCTCCATGCGGTATAGTTTGGCTGTGTTGACTCCGGTGTTGGCGATGCACAGTGACTGGGAAACACAGTCATGACCGTCAAAACAGTTAAATTCAATGGACATAAGACCAACATCTACCGCGCACGTAACCCCCAGTTCTCTGGAAAGCCGGTTCATGGAAGTGCGGACACGCCAGGCTCCGGTTCCGCAGGAAAGCATGATCAGCCCAACCCGACCGATGACGGATGCTTTTTCAATCAATCCGGCTTTTGCGATCAGCACGTGGCTGTCTGCATCTGCATAAGCATGCCATGGAATTTCCATGTGATTTTTTTCCATAATGTCGGTATAGGCCTGCGGCTGACCTATTTTGGACGGCTGCTTAATTCCTGTTGCCATACGTTTTGTGTGAGCTTTTTGCCATAATTCTTCGCTAACTATTCCTTCGTGTTGTCCATCTTCCAGAATATAATCATCTGTATGAACCTGCTTATATTCATTTTTTGTGCCTTTTACCTTTTCTCGTGTTCTCCTGCCATAAGCAATCTTGCCACAATAGACAGGATTATCTAATATCAACCGTATGAAATGGCTACTCCAAGTTTCTAATGTTCCATTCTGACGGGGTATCTTTTTAATTCCTTGCAGATTAAGATATTTAGCAACTCCGCCAAGCCCTATGTCTGAATTGGCAAACTTATCAAATATAATTCGGATTGCTTCAGCTTCGGTTTCTTCTATTAAGAGCTGATTGTCTTTCAGATAATATCCATACGGAGCAAAACCACCATTCCACCCACCTTGTCGTGCTTTTTCTCTCCGTCCATTCATTGTCTGTTCAATGATATTTTCTCTTTCAATTTCTGCAACCGCAGATAATACAGAAATTAAAAGCTTTCCGCTTGTCTGTGATGAGTCAATACCTTCCTCAATACAAATGAGATTTATTCCATACGACTGCACAAACTCCAATGAATTTAGAATATCTGCCGCATTTCTTCCAAATCGTGAAAGTTTATAAACCAGAATATAATCTATCTCCAATCCGTTCTTTATATCAGAAAGCATCTTTTTAAAAGCAGGTCTCCCCTCAATAGATTTTCCCGATTTACCTGCATCTTCATATATACCAACAATCTCCATTTCCTCTCTGTCAGCAAATCGTTTCAGGCTATTCTTCTGCCCTTCAAGGCTATATCCGTCCACCTGCATTTCAGTACTTACTCTCGGATATAGGACACATTTCTTTCCTTCTCTGTTCATCGTACCACCTCCATAAATTTATAGGGAAATGTGATATGTAAGGCTGCGTAACCTACGCAGCACAATCCAATTCCTGCAAAACGGTCTTTCCGTATTTTTCAACTATTTGCACCATAACATTGATAAAAGAATTGAATATTTCGGTTTCATCTTTCAACTGTTCGTTTTTCAGTTCTGTATTTTGAATAAAATTTTCATTTCCCATAAACGAATACCTCCGCTAAAGTTAAAACGGCTGTACCTCTAAATTATAGAAATACAGCCACCATTTTACCAATGTGCAAATATATCCCTCATACCTGCTTTACACATTTTTTCATATTTTTTTAAGTGCAACACTAATGGCAAGAGCCTTGTCAACTCTTGCCATTATGTTATTGGGCATCATTCCCATATACTGTTTTAACCTCTGCTTATCAATCGTCCGTATCTGCTCAAGCAGGATAACAGAGTCCTTGTCAAGCCCTTCATAATTACTTACTGCGGTATGTGTGGGCAACTTTGCTTTTGTGTGTACTCGGCTCGTAATTGCTGCAATGATTACCGTCGGACTGTGCTTGTTTCCTATATCATTGGAAATGATAAGTACAGGTCTTGTGCCACCTTGTTCTGAGCCGATAACGGGGTTAAGCTCTGCGTAGTAAATGTCGCCACGCTTAATAATTCTTTCCATTGTGTTTGACCTCCTATCTGGATTCAGGCAGATTAGTTCTGCCTATGTAGGCAGCCAAACAAAAGGAAGTATTTAAGGTCGGAAGAATATTAACAATATCTCTGTTCTTATGACCGCCTTTCGTTTGGCTGATATGATAGAAGCATTTCAATTTGTCCTCGACACCCCGAAATGCTATGGGAAGTCGCCAAACGGTCAGCAGCGAACTGACGCCACGGGAGTTCCACCCCAACTGTCGTTCTGACAGAGCCGCCCTCATTGCCTGCGACGGTTTTATCACGCTCGGACTGTGACTGGACGGGAGTACCATTATTCTCTTTGTGGGTCATGGCGAAATCGGGAGCTGCCCGATATTTTGAGTCGGTAAAGACTGGCTCACCACCTTTCATCGCTCGCTGCCATTTGGCAGGTCATGGCGTACCGCTGCACACGCTTATGCTCATCACAATCACAAAGAGGAAGTATTTGGCGAATGGATATTCGGTTGTCAAGGATCACTCCCGTTTTCGCCACACAAAGCAAAACAGGTGGAAGGAATTTAATCCCTCTCACCTGTTTGCTCACTTAAAAGCGGTTTCGTATAGGCTAAAATTAAAATTTTTCAAAAAGTTTTTTTAACTTCTTTAGTGCAATGTCAACGCTTCCTTTAACCGCCATTTTGGTGCATCCCTCCAACTTGGCAATCTGCTCATAGGACAACTCTCCGAAAAAGTACAACAGCAGCCTGCGTCTTTGTGTTTCGGGCAGTTTTGATATTGCCTTATGTAGCAGTTCGTATTCGATGCACCTTGAAACGGTTTCCTCAAGACTTTCTTCCTTATAAAAAACTCGGTCATTCAAGGAGTTTTCTGTCAACTCGGAGTGTTTAATGTGCCTGCTCACCCGATTAAGATAGGAAATATCCTCAAGCTCAAAACGGTTAAACAGGTCATACAGCACTTTCTCTATTTCAATATTTTGCATAACACCCCGCCCATCTTTAAAAGAGAGGTAATATCTGCCCTCTACAATCATCAGCGTATAAGGGTTATGCTTGTCCTTTTTTCGGTTAGGATGTTTTTCATTCATTCTTTGTTCCTCCAATCAATCTGAATTTTTGAAATTTCAGATTGATCGGCGGTGAACGACACCCTACGCCACAAACAGGCTTACGACTTAATTCAACAAAAAACGACAAAAGAAAAACCGCAAAGGCTGTCAAACCCTTACGGTTATAAGAAATAACAATTCTATTATATAGATATTTAACATCTACTTTTGGAACATAATTTTCCCAAATGGAGATAAGAATTTTTTTAACAGATTATTCTCATCTCTATCGAACGGTATGTAAATAACTGCTGCTTAAAATCAGCAGCACAGTGTTATCAGACCAACACATAAGAAATCCCTCCAAACTTGAAACAGGTCTGGAGGGATAAAATAGCCATCTGAGCATGACAAAATTGCCCACCAAAACACCGTTTTTTTTTATTTGGCGGACTTGTCAAATTCTATATTCATGTAAAAAAAGAGCCGATGACTTATGAGGTTATCTCACAAGTTCATCGGCTCTGCGTCTATGCGTCTGGCTCTTTGATGACGGTTATATGTAATTTCTTTGCATTTATTAAAGTTTCTTTCTTACATTTCGGACAGTAAAGAGGATAATTCTTTAAAACAGTATCTTCTCTAACTCTATCACGGGTTTTGTTGCCACAAATCGGACAAATTATCCATTCTGAAATCATAAATTATCCATCTCCATTTATCATGTTTTATTTAATCTTTCTATTTTATATTTACTATCTTGACAAATTCATATCGTACACTTATCTGGAATTACTATTATTCTCTAAACTTTTTTCAAGAATAAAGAAAATATCGTACCTTTTTCATCGGATGCCACCTTGATATACCCGTTCTGCTTATTCACAATATCACGGGTAAGATATAAACCGATCCCT
>OGWS01000825.1_pt1 | contig 28902 bp, 24 predicted proteins | sample 1576111 | NCBI WGS metagenome assembly OGWS01 (sample SAMEA3541534, study PRJEB24748) | human gut metagenome | biome: human gut; feature: human-associated habitat; material: faeces | place: China | collected 2012
TGTGAGTTGCCTTTCGGCAACTCACACGACCCATTGTTTTTTCTAATTATAATAAAATGATCTTATGTTCTTTGCAGATCTTTCTCATATCGTCTGGCCACAGGCTTGCCTGAACCTCGCCGACATGGGCGCGGTCTAAGAGCAGCATGCACAGACGGGACTGTCCGATACCACCGCCGATGGTGTACGGAAGCTCGCCGTTTAAGAGCATCTTGTGGTATGGAAGGTTCTTTCTTTCCTCGCAGCCGGCCTTCTTTAACTGCTCTTCTAAGGATTTTTCATCAACACGGATCCCCATGCTGGAAACCTCCAGTGCGCAGTTTAACTGGTCATACCAGAAGAGAATATCACCGTTTAACTGCCAGTCATCGTAGTCCGGTGCACGACCGTCGTGCGGTTCGCCGCTTGCAAGTTTGTCACCGATCTTCATCAGGAAGACGCAGCCGTATTCCTTGGTGATGAGGTTCTCACGCTCCTTCGGCGTCTTGTCCGGATAGCGGTCTGCCAGTTCCTGGGTGGTGATGAAGGTGATGTGCTCCGGCAGATGCTTTACTGCCTGCGGATACTTGTACCATACCTCATGCTCCATGTGCTTGATGATCTTGAAGATGGTCTGAACGGTTGCCTCGAGGGTTTCAATGGTGCGCTCCTCTTTGGTGATGACTTTCTCCCAGTCCCACTGGTCTACATAGCAGGAGTGAAGGTTGTCGAGCTCCTCATCGCGGCGGATCGCGTTCATGTTGGTGTAAAGACCCTCGCCAGGCTCAAATCCATACTCTTTTAAAGCCATACGTTTCCACTTTGCTAGGGAATGTACGACCTCAACGGTCTCTCCCGGGATTGCAGCGATGTCGAACTGGACCGGACGCTCTACGCCGTTTAAGTTATCGTTCAAACCGCTGGACTGGGTGACGAACAGCGGTGCGGAAATGCGCTCTAAGTGCATCTCTTTGCCAAATTCTTTCTGGAATGTGTCGCGAATATATTTGATCGCTTCCTGAGTCTCACGCACGGTGAGATGGGGATCATAGTTAGCTGGAATGATCAATGCCATGTTTCTTTCCTCCCTGTATTGCGTTAGGTTTTAAAAAAAGGAGTTTTGCCTGAGCAAAACTCCGCATGATACTTAATGGTAGCATTTTTGGAATAAAATCACAAGTATTTTCTTATTTTATAGCAGTTTATTCAATTTCGAGAATCATATTGTTTCGATGTAAGACTCTGTAATATTTTTAAATCTTGGCAGTGCCAGTGCAACATAGCCATATTCCGGTGCAATGCACACCCCTTTATTGATCAGGCGTTCCCGGTATTTGGAAAAGGTAGTGCCTTTCATTTCCAGCTTATCGCAAAGCTCTTTTACTTTTATTTTTGTACCCTGTTCTGGCATGGCCGAGACAATCTGTTTTTCCAGTGGAGATAAACTGCTCCAGATTTTCCGGTAAACAAAGTCTTCCAGAAGACCGTCCAGTTCCTTTAGAATCCAGTCAAGTGGTTTTTCATCGTGATACTCCCAGTATAGCATGCCAAGCGCCTGAAAAGCGAAAGCATAGCCCATGGTGATATTAGCCAGTTGCCGGGCTTTTTCGTCATCAATCTGGAAGATATTCTGATATTCGTTTTTGATCTGATTGATGCCTAACGGACCAAGAATGATCTTGGGAGCACGAAGCAAAAAAGTCAGAACCGGGTCATTCTGGATTTCGTAAATGTTTTCATAGAGTCCTGTCATGATCAGGAATACCGGATAGTTTTTTCGGATAAAGATCTGGAACTGACTGGCGAAAATCCGCATATTTTCGTTTGCGACAGCCTCGTCGATGGTGATCAGTACCTTTTTTCCTTTTTTATTGAGTCTGTCCAGAAGCGTTTCGATTTTGCTCACGCTGTCCCGCTCTTCTGTAATTCCCTTGTATCCGATTCCGAAGCCTGCGACAGAAATCTCGAATCCTTTTTCAAAAATGTTTGGAATCTGCTTGCTGGCATCGAGCAGACGCATGGCAAACTCCTGCAGCAGAGGCTGGGTGGCATTCAGGTCGACTATGACCCATTCGTCAGAGTTCCGCAGCTGATTGGAAACAGAAGTCATAAGCACCGTTTTCCCGCTTCCGCGGATACCGCTGATCAGATAAGTCTGGCTGATCGGGTTATCTGCCTCAAAGGTGGAAAGGATATTATCGGTGCTTTCATAACGGTTAATGTATTTGATTGGCTGTTTTCCGAATGTGAGGGTGAAGGGATTGTCTCGTTTCATATGAGCCTCCTAAATCTGGACATGCATGCTCAGCAGTGAGTCTGCATGTATGTGTGAACGTGCTGCAGCTATCTGCTTACAGTTTGGCATAAATGGATAACTGTTCATAACTTTGGATAACTTATATACTGATGGATAACTGTTCATAACTCTGGATAACTTTATGATATGATATTAACATTTGTATTATTTTATGTCAAGAAACTCCTATGAACACAAAAAAATAGGAGCCGCTTTTCCCCCACAGAAAGCAGCTCCTGGTCACGATCAAAAACCGTTACACAATACAGTCTTCGCTTGGTATCCCCATACCAGTTAAGAAAATAAAAGGCGCCGGAGTGATGGCGCTCATGTCTTTCTTACAAAACACACTATATCATTGTTTTGTGGTAGCGTCAAGGAAAATTGTGCAATTTTAAGAAGATTGTGCACTTTGGAGAGGGAAAACTGCTCAAATTGTATACACGTGTCCGCTATGCAAAGACGTTCGTGTGCATCTTAAAGAAAAACAAAAAATGTGACAGAAAAACTTTTTTTTAGGGCTTGAAACAGGAAATTCTTTGTGCAAGTTTCATGAGGCAGCGCCGGGTATAAGACAGGGGAATTCTGACATACTATACGGAAAATGGAATGATTCTATGCGTATTTCAGATATGCCATATGAGAAACAGAAAGAACAGAACGTGTTTCTTGAAAGAAAGGAGGAACTGCAGCATGCAGTTTTCAAAAAATCTGTCAGAAAATCTGGAACATTTAAAACAGACGCTGAGCCTGGAAAAGAATTTCGATGTAGTTTACCGGGCGATCACGATCGGAGGAAAGCAGGCGTGTCTGCTTTTTGTGGATGGGCTGACCAAGGATGAGGTCCTTTTAAAGGTATTACAGGCGTGGTGGAGCATTAAGCCGGAGGATATGCCAAAAGACGCGCACGGTTTTTCCAAAAAATATATGCCTTATGGAGAAGTAAGCCTGGTCGACAACGAAAAGGACATGATCGTACAGCTGCTGAGCGGAATCACGGCGGTTCTGGTTGACGGGTACGACAAATGCCTGATGTTGGACTGCCGTACTTACCCGGCGCGCGGTGTGGAGGAACCGGAAAAAGACAAGGTTCTGCGCGGCTCCCGGGACGGTTTTGTGGAGACGCTGATCTTTAATACGGCGCTGATCCGCCGCCGGATCCGGGACCCGAAGCTGATCATGGAGATCCTGACAGCCGGAAACAGTTCCCACACGGACATTGCGGTCTGCTATATGGATGGACGCGTCGATGAAGAGCTTTTAAATAAGATCCGGAACCGCATCCAAAACCTGCGGGTGGATGCGCTGACGATGAACCAGGAGAGTCTGGCGGAGGGGATTTTCCCTCATAAATGGTTTAACCCGTTTCCGAAATTCAAGTTTTCGGAGCGCCCGGACACTGCGGCAGCGTGTATTCTGGAAGGAAATATCGTCATTCTGGTGGACAACTCTCCGGCGGCTATGGTGCTGCCATCCTCCGTGTTTGACATTATTGAGGAAGCAGATGATTACTATTTTCCACCTGTGACGGGGACGTATCTGCGGCTGTCCCGTATGGCAACAGCAGTATTATGTCTTTTACTGACGCCAACCTGGCTTCTTGCCATGATGCATGCGGACGCACTGCCGCAGTGGCTGGCCTTTACCAAGCTTTCGGATGTGACTTATGTGCCGCTGATCTTTCAGCTTTTGATCCTGGAATTTGCGATTGACGGTCTGCGTCTGGCGGCGATCAACACGCCAAATATGCTGACAACGCCGCTCAGCGTCATTGCGGGCATCGTACTGGGAGAATATTCGGTGAAATCCGGCTGGTTCAACTCGGAGACTATGCTGTATATGGCATTTGTGACGATTGCAAATTACAGCCAGTCCAGCTTTGAACTGGGATATGCACTGAAATTTATGCGGATCATCATGCTGTTGTTTACCGCGGTGTTTGACGTGTGGGGTTATGTGATCGGCTTTGTGATCTCCGTCTGTGCGATCGTGTTTAACAAGACGATTGCCGGAAAGAGTTATATCTACCCAATCATTCCGTTCAGCTGGAAAGAAATAAAAAAGCGGTTCTTCCGCGGACGGCTTCCGGTAATACCGGAAAGCCAGAACGCGGATGAGAACCGCTGATGGTTCTTATGCTTTCCACTTCGTTGTATACAGAATATCCCGGTTGATGGTGCTGTAAAGCATTTCCCTTACCATATCCGGGTCGTGGGTCTGTCCAAGGATCCACATGAGTTTGGTGACGGTAGCTTCCAGGGTCATGTCGTAAGCTTCCAGGAGACCAAACTCTTTTTTGATGGTTTTGCCGATTTCGTAGACGGACATGTTGCTTCCCTCGTTGGTGACCTGCGTTGTCATGATGACAAACTTGCCGGCATTGACCCAGCGCTCGATCGCCCGGTGGAAACTGTCATCTTCATAGGAAGGAATACCGCCCACACCAAAGGATTCAATGATAACAGCATCGTAGTGTTTGAACAGATAGTCCAGGATGCTGCCGTTCATGGACGGGATCAGTTTTAACAGAGTCACCTTGCTGTCCAGCTTGTGATAGAAGGTGACTTCCTCGGTCAGACGGTCTTTATCGTCGAGATAGAAGATAATGTGGTTGTCCTGGATCGTAGCAATATAAGGAAAGTTAATGCTGGAAAAGGCATTGTAGCTTTTGGTGCGTTCCTTTTTGCCGCGGGTACCGGCAATGACTTTACCGTCAAAGACAATGTTGACACCGTGTGCTTTATCGCAGCTGGCAAAGAGAAAACTGTCGCTTAAGTTGGTCTTTGCATCGGTGATCTCCAGATCGATCGGTTTTTGCGCGCCGGTAATGACGATCGGTTTCGGTGAATTCTGGATCAGGTAGGAGAGCGCAGATGCGGTGTAAGCCATGGTGTCGGTGCCGTGGCAGACCACAAAGCCATCGAACTGATCGTAGTACTTTTCAATGGTAGAAGAAATTAACAGCCAGTGTTTTGGCTGGATATTGGTGCTGTCGATGTTGATGACCTGCATGGCGGTCACTTCACAAAATTCTTTTACGTCCGGGACATAGCCGAGGAGTTCTTCTGATGTAATCAGTGGCTTTAAGCCATCCTCACTGCGCTTGGAGGCGATGGTGCCGCCGGTGGCGATCATAAGGATACGTTTCAGGTTCTTCTTTGGGGTTTTCATATTTGGGTCTGGCCTCCTGTTGCAAAAAACTTGTGATCTTTGTCAATTCGTTCTATTATAATATTGTGCTGCAGCCCATGCATGGAGAAGTTGCAACGGATTTGAACAATAACAATATTATACCATTTTGCAAAAAGAAAGGAAATAAAAAATTATGGCATCAATTCCAAAAGATCCGGTTATGCTGATGAGCTTTTTAAACACCCAATTGCGGGACAATTATGACAGCCTGGACGAACTGTGCGCGGTTTACGATTTGAGCCAAGAGGAAATCAGCAGTAAACTGGATGCGATTGATTATCATTACGATCCACAGAAGAATCAGTTTGTGTGAGTCCTCTTAAGTGTTCCGGCAGTTTGCCGCGCATATAATCGGTGCCAAGAGCAATAAAATATTTTTCCGGGCGTGTGAAATAGCATCCTTTTAAGAAGGCAACACTGCGGGACCAACGCTGATTTGGGGCCACGGTAAAGTAAGCAATCGGTGCAGAACCGTCTACATAGGATTGCGGGAAAAAGGCGGGAGCGATCTGTTCTTTTACCATATTGATCACGGTGTGGGTGCTTACAGACTCAAATAAAACATTCGGGTGAAAACCTGCATGGGCGAAGGCATGGTCGATCATGTCGCGCATGCGGGTTTCTTTGCTTAAAAGGATGAAACTATCATTTTTGAGTAATGTTAAGTCAATCAGCGGAAGCGTTTCATGGCTGTTTTTTCCGGCAAGGTGTGCCAGCGGATGGTTGATAGGCAGCCCGAGAACCATGTGCTCGGTATCCATGTCGAGATAATCCAGGTCCGGATGTTTCATTCCTTCTACATAGGTCAGAAAAGCAAAGTTCACTTCGTTTTTCAGAACCAGCTGTTCCATTTTTTTCACGCGTTCTTCGCGGATTCGGAATGTGATATTTGGATATTGCCGGTGAAAAACAGGATAGAGCTTAGAAAACATGGCAGCACCGGTTTCGGGCGTATATGCAACAGCAATCTCTCCAAGGTTTTCTCCGGAAATATCGGAAATGATTTTATAGGTTTCTTTTTTCATATCGACCATCTTGTGGGCGGTTGTAAGGTAAATGCGCCCGGCGAAGGTCGGGATCATGCTGTGCTTGCGCCGCTCGAAAAGTGGCGTGCCGAGTTCTTTTTCCAATTTTAATAACTGCTGGTTCAGTGCTGACTGGGTCAGAAAAAGCTTTTCCGCAGCTCTGGAAATACTTTGTTCCTGCTCGATGGCGATCATATTTTCAATCTGTTTTAAATCCATAATAAATCCCCCTTTGATATATCTCTTAATTGAACTAAGAAAAAATATAAAATATGATAAGTTGAATTAAGATTACAAAAGAAGTATAATCAAAATATCCAAAAAAAACAAGCATATCGATAAAAATATGTAAGTTTTTAAAATAAGCGAGAAGGAGAAATGGGTTATGAAAAAACAGTTATTAAGCGTGATGCTGGCAGGGGTTATGGCAATGACAGCTCTGACTGGTTGCGGCGGCAGCTCTTCAGGAAGTGGTCTTCCGAAGAACATTGAGTTACAGGTTCCGGCAAAAGCAGGCGGCGGTACCGACGTAGTTGCAAGAGCAATCGCTACCCAGGTAGCAAAAGATTCCGGAAGCAACTTAACCGTTCAGAACAATACAGACGGAAGCGGCGTAGTAGCAATGGAGAAGATCCGTACTGCAAAACCGGATGCAAGCTCCCTGTTATTCTTCCATACAACCATGTTAATTAAATCTGCAACGGGTGTATATGACCACAATGCAGTAGATGATTTCACCGTAATCGCAGTAGGTGAGGGCACCGAGAAGACCGGATATGCATTAGTAGTACCGGGTGATTCTCCTTACAACACCACCGATGATCTGGTAGAGGCAGCAAAGGCAGCTCCGGGAAGCGTTCTTTTAGGTGTTGAGACCGGAGGCAGCTCCCACATCATGTCTGGTCTGTTCGCACAGGCAGCAGGAATCGAGGTAAAATATGTAGAAGCAGGTTCCGATACCGAGAAACTGACTGCACTGGTTGGCGGCAGCATTACCGCAGCATTTGTAAACCAGAACCAGGCAAAACAGTATGTTGAGTCCGGTAAGGCAAAAGCACTTGCTTGCTTCTCTGTTGATGAGAACGGCGGCGAGAGCACCATTCTTCCGGGTGTTACCAGCCTGGTAGATCAGGGTTATGACTGCACATTCTCTACTCTGTTCCTGGTACTTGGACCGAAGGATATGAAAGCAGAGACCGTTACCGCTTTACATGATTACTTTGAGAGCGCTGTAGTAAATAAGGATGTACAGGATGTATTAAAACCTGCAGGATTTGATATGACTTTCTTCAGCCAGGAAGAGGGCATGAAGAAACTGACCGCTCAGAGAGATTCTTTAAACAGCGTTGTTGAGATGCTTGGTCTGAAACAGAAATAATATTGCAGCAGTAGATGCAGGCAAAATGGGGCTGCCGCAGGGCAGCCCCATTCGTTTCAAGATATGAAGAAAGGAAATGAGGTTTCTATGAAGTTAAAGAGAGATCAGGTTGCCGGCGCAGTGCTGGTAATCCTCGGAATCATCGTATTTGTGATGACGAATCAGCTTTCTGTTCCATTTACCCTGTCTTACCCGGGACCGAAAGCGCTGCCGATGATCGCAGCATTTGGTTTTGTTGTTTGCGGCGCCGGAGTATTTTTAGAGGGCTGCAAGGAAAAGCTGGAAGATGAAAAACCGTTTTTATCAAAGCAGGGTTGGATTAAGGCATTGGTTGCCATGGTTGTTTTAGCAGTTTATGTATTTGCTGCCAGCCTGATCGGTTATCTGATTACTACCCCGTTTGTTACCTATGGTCTGACTACATTGTTTGCGAAAGGCAGCAAGAGCACGGTAAAAGGAAGAGTGATTTATTCCGTACTACTCACTGCAATTATCTATGTAGTTTACATCTACGTATTCGGACTCAGCCTGCCGAGCGGCGCGCTGTTTTAGGAGGTAAGAATTTATGATAGCTAATTTTCCCTATATCATTTCACAGCTGGCACAGCCCTTTAACATTCTTTTGATGATTGTGGGAACTGCAATCGGAATTATCTTCGGTGCAATTCCGGGTCTGTCCGGCACACTGGCAGTTATGTTGTTTATGCCGCTTACATACAGCATGAATTCCGGCACAGCAGTTATTTTCCTGCTTGCACTCTGGATCGGAGGATGTTCCGGTGCATTTATCGGTTCCGTTCTTCTTGGCATTCCTGGTTCTGCATCTGCAGTATCTACCTGTTGGGATGGTTACCCAATGAGCCAGCAGGGTAAATCGGGTAAAGCACTTGCAATTGGTATGTTTGCATCTTTCACCGGTACTTTCTTCAGCGCCATCATCGCATCGTTCTGCAGCGAGTTTGTAGCAGATGTGGCATTCTTAATGGGACCGTGGGAGTATTTCGCACTTTGTTTCGTAGCAATTACCATGGTACTTGCTATTTCCAAGGGCAATATGTTTAAAGGTCTTGCTTCTGCATGTATCGGTCTTCTGTTTGCATCTGTAGGATATTCTCCAATCGATGCAGCACCGCGTTTCGTATTTGATAATATGTACCTGATGAGTGGCCTTGGCATGACCATCGTATTAATCGGTGTATTCAGTGTCAGCACCATCGTAGTTGCTTACGCAAAAGGCTTCGGCGCACTGCCGGAGGTAGACACAAAGAGTGTGCGTGGTCTTGGTATTACCCTGGCAGAGTTTAAAGAGCAGATCGTGAATATCATCCGTTCTTTCCTGATTGGTCTTGGAATCGGTTTCCTTCCTGGCATGGGCTCTGGCCTTTCCAACCTGGTTGCTTATTCTTCCGCAAAGAATGCTTCCAAGGATCCGGATTCTTTCGGTAAAGGTAATCCGGCTGGTATCTGGGCTCCGGAGGTTGCAAACAACGCTTCCATCGGCGGAGCAATGATCCCAATGGCAGCACTTGGTATCCCGGGAGACTCCACCACTGCACTGTTAATTGGTGCCCTGACCATCCATGGCCTTGAGATGGGCCCGATGGTATTCAAAAACAGTGGTCATATCGTATATCTGATGTTTGCAACGGTTGCAGTTGTTGCATGTCTGGTACTGGTTATGCAGATTTTCGGTATCCGTCTGTTCCCGCAGATCTTAAAGATTCCGTATCATTACATGTATCCGGCACTGCTGATCATCTCTATGGTCAGTGCCTATGTTGATTCCGGAAGCCTGTACAAATGCGGCATGATGCTTGCATTCGCAGTTGTTGGTATCTTCATGGCTTATGCCGGTATGCCGACTGCTCCGCTGATCCTGGCATTCATTCTGGGACCGACTCTGGAGAGCAATATGTTAAAGGCATTCCAGTACACCGGAAGTGCAGCAACCTTCTTCACCAGACCGATTTCCTGCATCATGATGCTGATCGGTATCGGATGCGTATTTTCACCGATCATCCGTACCATTCTTGCAAAAACAAAAAAGGCAAAATAATAGTTAGTTAGGAGAAAAATTATGTCATTTCATTGTAGCCCGGCAATCCCACATCCGGTAGAAACTCTTGTACATGAGCCGTGGACACTGGCAATCAAGCCGTTTCAGGTATCTCCGAACACCTGGTATGTAGCAGGTCAGACTTGGGTTGGCTGCTATCTGATCGATACAGGCGATGGACTGATCCTGATCGACAGCGCAATTCCGGAGAGCACGTATCTGCTTGTAGATTCTATCTATGCACTGGGATACAAGCCGACTGATATTAAGAAAATCCTGATCAGCCATGCGCATTTCGATCACTGCGGAGCAGCAGCTGAAATGAAGGCGCTGACCGGAGCAAAGGTTTATATGTCCAAAGAGGACTATGTATTCATGAAGAGCTGTCCGGAGGAAACCATGATTCCGGATTCCGGCTCCCATGTACAGAACTTTGAACCGGATGAGTTCTATTCCGATGAGAAACCGGTAACCCTCGGAAACATCAGCATCCAGACCATGCTGACTCCGGGACATACCATTGGCTGTACCAGCTTTTTCTGGAAAGAGAAGAACCCGGTAACCGGTGATGAGTATGTGGTTGCCATGCACGGTGGTGTCGGAGCGAATACCATGAACGATAAGTACTATGCGACCAGCAAGTACTTAACTCCGGCTCTTCGTGACCGCTTCTTTGAGGATGCAGAGAAGTTAAAGAAGATTCATGTAGATATTGCACTGCCGAGTCATCCGAACCAGATTGAGATCGTAGACAGAGCAGGACAGTATACCCATGAAAATCAGCCATATCTGGATGATACGGTATGGGCAGATTTTATCACGGAACGTGTACGTCAGGTGCGCGAACTGATGAAATAAGGAAGACGCGGCACAGGGAGGATTCTTTTGTGCCGCGTTTTTGGATTATAAGATGATAAGCAGAAGGTTTCGGTAAATCATTGCCGATGCAGCTTACAATAGAGAGAGGAGATTATCATGAGCATTGTAAAAGATTATGAAAACTATCTTGCAAAAAGAGCAGAATTTGAAAAGAACCCGATGTCCAAATACTGGACGAAGCAGACGGAGCGTTATATGGAGCCGTTTCGTATGTTCGGAAATGTTTATTATGTAGGAGACAGCTGGGTATGTGTGCATCTGATCGATACCGGGGACGGACTTCTTTTGATCGATGCCGGAAACTGCGGCAATACCGCCATGCTGATCCATTCCATCTGGAAAGCTGGTTTTGATCCGGCTGATGTGAAGTGGATCCTGCTTTCCCACGGCCATGTCGATCATGTTGGCGGCGCAAAATTTATGCGCGATATGTTCGGCACAAAGATTTATATGGGCGAACCGGATGCGATTATGTACCGCGAACATCCGGAAAAATCCTTTATCCAGGACAGCCCGGACCTTGTGGATGCTCCGTGTGAACCGGATGGTGTGATCCGCGATGGCGATGAGATGACCTTTGGCAATGTCACCATGAAGTTTTACCTGGTACCGGGACACACCGAAGGATGCATCGCAATTTTCTTTGATGTGACGGAAGGAGACCGTACCGTGCGTGCAGGATATTATGGTGGTTTCGGCTTCAATACCCTGGCAACCGATTATCTGACTGAGATCGGGGATCCGAAGTGCCATATGCGCGAGGTTTATCTGGAATCCCTCAAAAAAGTGCGGAACGAGCATGTGGATTTCTTCTTAGGAAACCACTGCATTAACAATCACATGCCGGAAAAACTGGAAGCGATCAAAAACGGAGCGGATCGCACCGTATGGATCGATCCGGAAGAGTGGGGACGTTATCTGGATGAGAAGCGTGATGCACTGCTGAAATTCATGAAAGAAAACCCGGCCGCAGAATAAGAAATAAAAAAACAGGAAATCTGAACGGGAATAAAATGCAGGAAAAAACGTTATATTAATCGTATGAACACATTAAAACGATTTCTATTTCATTTTTTCCTGTGTGGGGTTACCGGCTGGTGCCTGGAAGTGATCTTTACTTCCACCGAGTCCATTCTTGCCCATGACTGGCGGCTGATGGGGCAGACCTCGCTTCTGATGTTTCCGATTTATGGCTGCGGGGCTGTTCTGGCACCGATCGGCAGACTGGTTGACCGCTGGATCGGTGACGGACCGCTTAGTCCGGCGGACTGGATCATCCGGCATGGTCTGTTGTATATGGTACTTATTTTCACGGCAGAGTATCTGTCCGGTGCTTTTTTACAGTCGAAAGGAATCTGCCCCTGGGACTACACGGGGTATCAGACGAGTGTGAATGGTCTGATCCGTCTGGATTTTGCGCCGCTGTGGTTTCTGGCAGGACTTTTATTTGAACGGATCTCCATGATCCGGAGCAGATGTCTGCCCGGGCGGAAACAAAGGGAAAGCTGAGGCACCTGCCCGCCGGATGGCTGTGTGGACACGCTTGCGGAAATTGCGTCATACTTTACAAAGCAATGAAAAAAAGAGAGGCGAATGACTTGTTTTTGCCTCTCTTTTTTTATATACTGGAATCTACGGTATAAATCTAAAAAATGGAGCAGTGGAAAAAATAAGCTGCGAGACAAATGAGGTGTGGGATGATACGAGTAATACTGATTCTCCTGGTAGTTGTGGTATTTCTCCTGGTGAGCGCACTGCCGCTTCTGATCGGAGAAAAATATGTTTGGAAGAACAACGAAAACCGCCAGAAAGAATATGCGTTAAAGGTAGTGAAGCAGATTTTTCATATGATTTTCCGGTTGACCGGTTCTACGTTAACGGTAAAAGGATTTGAAAACATTCCGGATAAGCCGGTGCTTTATGTGGGAAACCACAGAAGCTACTTTGATATTGTGAGCGGCTATATTGTTGTGCCGGGGCAGACTGGCTTTGTGGCAAAAAAAGAAATGGAAAAGATTCCGCTTTTGCGTGACTGGATGCGCAACGTGAACTGTCTGTTCCTGGATCGTAAGGACATCAAAGCAGGTTTAAAGACGATCCTGGAAGGAATTGAAAAGGTAAAAGACGGTTCCTCCATGTGGATCTTTCCGGAGGGAACCCGCTGCAAGGCAGAGGATCCGACGGAACTTCTGGATTTTAAAGAAGGAAGCTTGAAGATTGCGGAGAAGTCCGGCTGTCCGGTCGTTCCGGTAGCCATTACCGGTACTGCTGAGATTCTGGAACAGCATTTCCCGTTTATCCGCCCGTCTCATGTGACGATGGAATTTGGAGAGCCATTTTACATCAAAGAACTCCCAGCGGAGGACCGGAAACGTGCCGGTGCATACACCGAGGCAAAAATCAAAGAAATGCTGGTAAGAGAGCAGGAAGAACGCCGGCAGATGCGGAGGGGATAAATCGTGGATTTAACGAAGTACAGAATGCAATTAGATGAAGTTGATAAAGAAATTGTAGAGTTGTTTGAAAAACGCATGGAAATCTGTGGGAAAGTGGCAGAAACCAAGATCGCTTCCGGCATGGCGGTATACGATGCAGAGCGGGAAAAACAGAAGCTGGCTGCGGTGAGTGCCATGGCAAACAGCGAATTTAACCAGATCGCGGTGCATGAACTGTTTTCCCAGATGATGACCATCAGCCGGAAATACCAGTATTCCATTCTGGCGCAGCACGGTGTGGGGACCAAGCTGGGCTTTGACTGCCTGGATAAACTTCCCATGGAAGGCGTTCGTGTGGTCTACCAGGGCGTGGAAGGTGCCTACAGCCACGCTGCGGCGATCAAGTATTTTGGGGAACATGCCAATATGTACCATGTACCGCAGTTTGAGGATGCGGTGCGGGAAGTCCAGCTGGGCAATGCGGATTATGCGGTTATGCCGATTGAAAATTCATCGGCTGGAGCGGTGGTCAATATGTATGATCTGCTGACCCGCTATGACAATTACATTGTGGCAGAGACGTTTGTCCCGGTCAATCATGTGCTGCTTGGCGTGCCTGGAGCGAAGCTTTCCGATATTAAGACGGTGTATTCCCATCCACAGGCACTGATGCAGTGTTCGGAGTTTTTGAATGATAATGGGTTAAAGCAGATCAGCGTGGAAAACACGGCGGTAGCTGCAAAGCGCGTCATTGCGGAGGGGGACAAGACCCAGGCGGCGATAGCCAGCGAGATCGCAGGAAAACTTTACGGCTTAGAGCCGTTAAAGATGGCCATTCAGAACAATCATGGCAATACGACCCGGTTTATCATTCTGACAAACCGGAAAGTTTATTGTAAGAATGCAGGAAAGGTCAGCATCTGCTTTGAACTTCCGCACACCAGCGGTTCCCTGTTCAACATGCTGGGACATTTTATCTTCAACCATGTCAACATGATGATGATCGAGTCCCGGCCAGTCCCGGGGAAAAACTGGGAGTATCGTTTCTTTGTAGACATTGAGGGAAGCCTGCAGGATGCAGGTGTGGCAAATGCACTGCGCGGAATCGGCGCGGAGGCATTGAATTTTAAGATCCTTGGCAATTACTAATGCATAACGGTTCGGTAAAACCGCACGAGGCAGTGCGAATTTGCCGGGCCGTTCTGCGCATTTGGAAGGTTTGCCCGGAAGCAGAAATGGATGGTGTGTGCGTTTTCGGGCAGGGAAGGAGAGCTTATGGTACGGACATTTGCAGCAATCGATGTCGGTTCTTTTGAACTGGAACTGGGCATCTATGAAATTAAAGAAAAAGGGGTGATCCGTTCGGTCGATCAGGTAAAGCATATGATCGCACTCGGCAAGGACACCTACAACACTGGAAAGATCAGCTATCGCCTGGTAGAGGAAATGTGCCAGGTTTTAAAGGATTTTGTGCAGATTATGAAGGAGTATCAGGTGAAGGAATACCGGGCTTATGCGACCAGTGCCATGCGGGAGGCAAGAAACAGTCAGATCGTGCTGGAACAGCTCCGGGTCCGGACCGGTGTGGACGTAAAGATCATCAGCAACTCGGAGCAGCGTTTTATCAGCTACAAGGCGATCGCTGCAAAGGATGCGGAATTCCAGAAAAACATCCAGCGCGGAACTGCCATCGTGGATGTTGGTTTTGGAAGCATGCAGGCATCCCTGTTTGATAAAGACGCGCTGGTTTCCACCCAGAACCTGCCGCTCGGTGTGCTGCGCCTGCGGGAGCTGATCGCGCATGAGAAGCTCACTCAGCAGGGGGCACAGAACCTGATCGCAGAACTGATCGACAATGAACTGGTTACTTACCGGAAAATGTATTTAAAAGACCGTGAGGTGAAAAATCTGATCGCAATTGGGGAACCGATCCTTCCTCTTTACTATAAGATGGATGGCGGAAAGCGCTCCGAGCAGATTACGATTCAGGACTTCAACCAGTTTTATGAGCGGTTAAAGGGCATGACCCTGGCTCAGGAGGAAGACTTTTTTGATGTAAACGAGGAATACGCAAGCCTTCTGTTCCCGGCAGCAGCCATCTACAAGCGGATGCTGGAGATCACGGGGGCGGAGCTTATGTGGGTACCGGGCATCCGCATGACGGATGGCATGGCTGCCGAATATGCGGAGGACAAAAAACTGATCCGCTTTAACCATAGCTTTGAAAATGATATTATCGTGACATCCCGCAATATGGCAAAGCGTTATAAGTGCCATATGCCGCATATCCAGAATGTGGAAGAGGCTGCGCTGAAGGTATTTGACAGCTTAAAGAAATACCATGGTCTGGGACAGCGGGAACGCCTGCTTTTGCAGATCGCGGCAAATTTACATTCCTGCGGCAAGTTTGTTACCATGCGCGGCTCTACAGACTGTGGTTACAATATCATTATGGCGACTGAGATCATTGGTCTGTCGCATGTGGAGCGGGAAATTGTGGCGAATGTAGTAAAGTACCACCAGCAGAAATTCCGCTATAACGAGGTGGAGGTATCCGAGAAGCTATCCCGTGACAGCCGCCTGGTTTCCACGGAAGATCTTTCTATTGTAATTGCAAAGCTGACCGCCATTTTGCGGCTTGCCAATTCCATGGACCGTGGGCATGCGGGAAAACTGAAGGACTGCCGTCTGAACGTAAAAGATGGTCAGCTTCTGATTCAGACAGAATGTGCAGCAGATGTAACGCTGGAATCCATATCGATTGCGGATAAGGGAGATTTCTTTGAAGAGATTTTTGGAATCCGTCCGGTTTTAAGACAAAAAAGGAGAGTGTAGGCCATGGCAGAGATTGATGAAAAATATCTGAAACCTGAAAATTATGTAAACCGTGAGCTGAGCTGGCTGGAATTCGATTTCCGGATTCTGGGCGAGGCGAGGGACAAGTCCATTCCACTGTTTGAGCGGTTGAAGTTCTTAAGTATTACCGCTTCCAACCTGGATGAATTTTTCATGGTGCGTGTGGCATCCTTAAAGGATATGGTCCATGCAAAATATAAGAAAACCGACATTGCCGGGCTGAAGGCAGAGCAGCAGCTGGAACTGATCGGGGCAAGAACGCATGAACTGGTGAATCTTCAGTATTCCACCTACAACCGCTCTCTTCTGGCTGCGTTAAAGCAGCAGGGACTGCAGGTCATCTGCGAGCATGAGGAGTTGTCTGAAAAGGACGGGGCCTTTGTGGATCAGTTTTTCCGGGAAGATGTATACCCGGTGCTGACCCCGATGGCAGTCGATTCTTCGCGTCCGTTCCCGCTCATCCGCAACAAATCCTTAAACATTGCGGCTCTGGTCCAGAAGAAGGACAGTGAGGAAGAGGAACTGGAATTTGCCATGGTGCAGGTACCGTCTGTGCTGCCGCGTATTGTGGAACTTCCGGAAGGCGCAGATGGAGAACGCCGCGTCATTCTCCTGGAAGAGATCATCGAGCGCAACATGAAAGATCTGTTCTTAAATTACAACATTGTCAGTGCCCATCCGTTCCGGATCATGCGAAATGCGGACTTTACGTTGGATGAAGAAGAGGCTGAGGACCTGCTGGAAGAGATCCAGAAGCAGTTAAAGAAACGCCAGTGGGGCGAAGTCATCCGCCTGGAAGTGGAAGAAAAGGTGGACAAGCGCCTGCTTAAGATCTTAAAGCGGGAGCTCGCAGTCAGCAATGAGGACATTTACGGGATCAGCGGTCCGCTGGATCTGACGTTCCTTATGAAAATGTACGGCATGAGTGGATTTGACAGCTTAAAGGCACCGTCCTATACTCCGCAGCCGGTACCGGCCTTCATGAATGACGACGATATCTTTACGAATATCCGCAAGGGCGATATTCTCCTGCATCATCCATACCAGACCTTTGATCCGGTTGTAGAACTGGTACAGAAGGCTGCAAAGGACCCGGATGTGCTGGCAATCAAGCAGACACTTTACCGTGTCAGCGGTCATTCTCCGATCGTGGCAGCTTTGGCAGAGGCAGCAGAAAATGGCAAGCAGGTATCGGTTCTGGTAGAGTTAAAGGCGCGGTTCGATGAGGAAAACAACATCAACTGGGCAAAGAAATTAGAGAAGGCCGGCTGCCATGTGATCTATGGTCTGGTTGGCTTAAAAACACACTGCAAGATCACGCTGGTGGTACGCCGTGAGGAAGATGGCATCCGCCGTTATGTCCATCTGGGAACCGGAAACTACAACGATTCCACTGCAAAGCTTTACACGGACTGTGGTCTTATGACCTGCCATCCGCTGATCGGGGAAGATGCAACGGCAGTCTTTAACATGCTGTCCGGCTATTCTGAGCCGCCGACCTGGAACCGCCTGATCCTGGCACCGCTGTGGCTGCGCAACCGCTGCGTCCGCATGATCCGCAGGGAAACTGCCCGCGCACGGGAAGGCAAACCAGCGCACATCATGGCGAAGATGAATTCCCTCTGCGACCGCGAGATCATTGCCTGCCTGTATGAGGCATCCTGTGCCGGTGTGAAGATCGAGCTGGTTGTCCGTGGTATCTGCTGTCTGAAAGCAGGCGTGCCGGGCTTAAGCGAAAATATTACGGTACATTCCATCGTAGGCAATTTCCTGGAGCACGCCCGGATCTTCTATTTTGAGAACGGCGGAAGCCCGGAGGGTTACATGGGAAGTGCCGACTGGATGCCGCGTAACTTAGACAAGCGTGTCGAGATCATGTTCCCGGTGGAGGATCCGGTATTAAAAGAGCAGGTGATCCACATCCTGAAGGTGCAGCTGGAGGATAATGTCAAGGCTCACATCCTGCAGCCGGATGGCACTTACGAAAAGATCGACAAGCGGGGCAAAGTTCTTGTAACCGCGCAGGAGCAGTTCTGCGAGGAGGCAATCGCCATGGCAAAGGCAGCTGTAAAACAGGACGATGTGCACAATACCCGGGTATTTGTGCCGGCAGAAAGCCACTAAGAAATTGCAGATAAAAACGAGAGTCATAGAAAGCTAGAAAGCATAGAAAGGAATGCGACCACAGGAAGGTGCATTCCTTTTTGTGTTGTTTTTCCTCTTCTTTCCGGAAATGTAATAAAAAAGTAAGGCAGTAAGACCTGATTTATGGTACACTTAAGCTTAGGAAAGTATGTTGCTGCTGGCATTTGCCTGAGCAGCAGCAGGGACCGGCATAACTGCAGGGGTTCCCGAATAACGATAGATACACGAGGAGGAATCAGTTATGACAGAAACCAACATTCTGGTAGTGGACGATGAACAGGAAATCGCCGATCTGGTGGAAATCTACCTGGTCAGCGACGGATATAAGGTATTTAAGGCATCCAATGCCCAGGAAGGACTTGACATTCTGGATAAGGAGGACATTCACCTCTGCCTTCTGGATATCATGATGCCGGGCATGAATGGCCTGGAAATGTGCAAAAAGATCCGGGAGACCAACAATATCCCGATCATCATGCTGAGTGCAAAATCCACGGATCTCGACAAAATCCTGGGACTTGGAACCGGCGCCGATGACTACGTGGTAAAACCGTTTAACCCGCTGGAACTGACGGCCCGGGTAAAATCCCAGCTGCGCCGTTATACCCAGTTAAACCCAAACAGCAATGTGCATGAGGCTGCAAAGAACGAGATCAGCATCCGCGGTCTCACGATCAACAAGGACAATCACAAGGTAACCGTTTACGATGAGGAAGTAAAACTGACCCCGATTGAGTTTGATATTCTGTATCTTCTGGCATCCAATCCGGGCAAGGTCTTCAGTACTGACGAGATCTTCGAGAAGGTCTGGAATGAGAAGGTTTACGAGGCAAACAACACGGTTATGGTACATATCCGCCGTCTCCGCGGCAAAATGAAAGAAGACGAGCGTCAGGACAAGATCATCACCACAGTGTGGGGGGTAGGATACAAAATTGAAAAATAACGGCAGAAAAACCGATCTGAGCCACCGTTACCATACGCGGGTCATCACCAATATCATCTACAGTACCCTGGTGGCCTGCCTGATCGATCTGTTTCTGGTTACAAACCTGACGATGCTGGCGGAGTATGCACAGCGTTCAGAACAGTCCAGTGCCCTGTTAAATATGGTCAGACAGTCGGACGTGGTAGTTATCCTGGTTTATGTGCTGATCGGCATTCTGGCTTTTTCAATCACGTTTCTGCTTTTGCAGGAAAAGTCAGCGGCATATATCGGGCGGATTTCCGATGCAGTAGAACGAATCTCCGAAGGAGACTTAAATACGCAGGTGGAAGTGGTCGGGGACGATGAATTTTCTTCCATGGCATCGAACCTGAATAAGATGGTGGAAGATATCCGCCGGCTGATGGATAAGGAGCGGGAGTCGGAGCGCACAAAAAACGAGCTGATCACCAATGTTGCCCATGACCTGCGCACACCGCTTACGTCCATCATTGGATATCTGGAGCTTTTATCCGGACAGGTGGTTTTGCCGCCGGATATGCAGAAAAAATACATAGATATTGCTTACAGCAAGGCAAAGCGCCTGGAAAAGCTGATCGAGGACCTGTTTGGTTTTACCAAGATGAATTACGGAAAGCTGGCCATGCATGTGTCGAAGGTGGATATCGTCAAGCTTTTAGGGCAGCTTCTGGAGGAATCGTACCCGAATTTTGCCAACAAAGGGCTTTCCTATGAGCTTCAGAGCAATGTACCGGCGAAGATCATCACGGCAGATGGAAATCTTTTGGCTCGCCTGTTTGACAACCTCATTAACAATGCCATCAAGTACGGCGCTGAAGGAAAACGGGTGACGGTGAAGGTGACGGCAGAGGCGGATACCGTACAGGTTTCCGTTGCGAACTATGGCTATGTGATCCCGGCAGAGGAGCTTCCGCTGATCTTTGACAAGTTCTACCGGGTAGAACAGTCCCGCTCGACCCATACCGGGGGAACTGGTCTGGGCCTTGCTATTGTAAAGAATATCGTAGATATGCACGGCGGAACCATCACGGTAAAAAGCGATTTAAACGGCACCGTGTTTACGGTAACGCTGCAGGTAAATTTTGATGTAGAGAAAGAACATTTCGGAGAACGGTAAAACATGACAAACGATCGAATTTTAAAACTCCGGACAGTCAGACCATTAAAAAAAGCCGCCGTTGCAGTTTTGACGGCCGGCTTTCTTGGCGGTCTGGCTTTTTGCGCTCCGGCCTGGGCACAGGAAGATCCGGTAAGTATGGATATCAACTATGGCTATGAGGACAGTGCCAAAGGAGGACGTTACCTTCCGGTGCATGTTAGCATAGGAAATAACCAGGAAATCCCGGTGGATGGGACCCTGGAGATCAAGACCAGGGAGTCGGATGAAACGGTCTACCGTTACGATTACCATGTCAGCGTGGAAGCAGGAGCGCGTGCTGAGGAATGCTATTATATCCCACTTGGGACGGCAGCCGATGAGCTGGTACTCTCCCTGGTCGATGCATCCGAGACCGTACTCTTAAACCGTAAGGTGAAGCTGAATGTCAGCCGGGATGTCCCGGAATTGTTTGTCGGTATCTTATCCGATAATCCATGGGAACTGCATTACTTAAACGGAGTCGGCGTCAATTACAGTACGCTGCGGACCAGGACTTTTGAGCTTGACGGCGCAGAGTTCCCGGAAGATGAAGTCGGACTCAGCCAGTTCGATGTACTGGTTGTGAACGATTATAAACTCAGGGATCTTTCTGCCGGTCAGACATCGGCGATCATGAACTGGGTTCAGAATGGCGGCGTGCTGATTTTGGGAACCGGAGACCGGGTAGATGATACCCTGGGGCGCTTTGCACCGGAGCTTCTGGACGATTCCTATGGCACACCGAATATCACACATATCAATCTGGCAGAAGATTTTACCGCGGTGAATGAGCCGGGCGCCGGGATGCTGGCGATATCCTGCGTGGATGTACCGCTTCATGGCGGCAACGTCATTCTCTCCAGCAATGGCTTCCCGCTTCTGACTGCGGCAGCAAAAGAGCAGGGCATGGTTGCCGTGGCGGCCTTTGACCTGGGCGATATTGCAGAATTTTGCGAAAAACAGACCTCCTATGTGGACTATCTGTTTACGAACCTTTTGGGCGAAGAGCGGATCAATCAGCTGGCGGAGGTTGTATACAGCGGAAATTCCGGCCGTTTCTGGTCGGTTCAGGGACTGATCAACACCGGAGATGTGGATAAGCTCCCGAACCTCTGGCTGTATGTGGGGATAACCGGTCTGTACCTGATCATTCTCGGACCGGGTTTATACCTGTTTTTGCGCAGCCGCGGCCTTCAGAATCTGTACCGGAAGGGCGTGGTGATCGTGGCAGTGGCATTTTCCGGTCTGGTATATGTGCTGGGAATGCCGACCCGTTTCCGCTCCACCTTCTATACCTATGCAACGATTCAGGATGTGACCGATGATTATGTCACCGATACGACTTACATCAATATCCGGAATCCTTACAACCGTCCTTACACGGTAGAACTCGATCCGGGGTACCGTCTGCTTCCGATCACCAGGAGCAGCCAGTACACCGTGGGCGCAGAGTCACTGGATGTCGACGAACCGTACCAGATCGCGATCCGTACCGGGGAAGATGCCCTGACAGTGAAGGGGCAGAATATTTCCGCCTTTACGCCGCGCTATTTCCGTATGGAACGCCGCACAGAAAATACGGATCAGGTAGGAATCACGGGGGAAGTTGATTACTTTGAGGGGCAGATCCAGGGCAGACTGACCAACCGCTTTCCTTATCCGATTGAGAACGCAACGCTGATTTTGTATGGCAATATGGTGCAGATCGGACGCATGGAGCCGGGCGAAACGAAAAAACTGGAGGATTACAAGCTGCTTCGTTATCCGTTGGGTGATTCTTATCTGGCAGCAGAACGCATTTCCGAAGAGGATACCTATGCGGCGGCTGATATCCGGAACAAGAGTTATATGCTGGCCGTGGAGCGCTCGAACCTGACCCGCTTTTACCTGGATAACTATTTAAACGGTTATACCGCCGACGCGCGCGTGATCGCTTTCAGCACCCAGAAAGAGGAAAGCCAGTTCCTGAAAAATCCGTCGGAGGAGACGTACGGGATTACCATGCTGACGCAGACGGTACCGGTCAACGCGTCCAGGGACCGTTCCATCTACCGCTCTGTGCTGATGAAAACGCCGAAGGTGACGGGGGGAAGCTATGATGCGGAGACGAATTCCATGAGCGGAGCAGAGCCGCTGACCCTGGAATACCAGTTTGGAACCGATATCGAAGTGGAAAGCCTGACATTTGAGACTGTTTCGGAAGAATTTTCGGATACTGGAAATGGAAGTCTGAGCCGGATCTTTACCGGAAGCATTTATTTCTATAACTATGGAACCGGCAATTTCGACAAGATGGAGTTAGAAGGAAAGACGCTGAATGTGGAGCAGTTAAAGCCGTACCTTTCTCCGGGCAATACGTTAACGGTACGTTATGCCTACAATGGCGGAGGCTACGATGCGATCCAGCTTCCGATGCCGATGGTGGCAGGGAGGGAACGATGATGCTGAAGATTCAGGGATTACATAAAAAATATGGAAATTATCATGCCTTAGACGGACTTAGCATGGAACTTGGGGACGGCGTCCTGTTTGGATTCGTAGGACCAAACGGCGCCGGAAAGACTACCACGATCAAGATCATGACGGGGCTTTTAAAACCGGATCAGGGAACGGTCACGTTAGATGGCAGGGATGTGCTTGCAGATGCCGTGACTTTGCGGACCAGAATCGGCTATGTACCGGATCATTTTGGAATGTATGACAATTTAAAGGTCTCCGAATATATGGAGTTTTTTGCCTCCTGCTATCATCTGGAAGGATTTGAGGCGAGAAAACGCTCCCGCAATCTGCTGGAACAGGTAGGACTGGGCGATAAGCTGAATGCATTCGTGGATGGTCTTTCCCGCGGCATGCAGCAGAGACTCTGCCTTGCCCGTGCCCTGATCCACGATCCGGAGCTTTTGATCATGGATGAGCCGACGGCCGGACTGGATCCGCGGACGCATCTGGAGTTTCGCCAGATGGTCTGGGAACTTCACGAACAGGGAAAGACCATTCTCTTAAGTTCCCACAACCTGGCAGAACTTTCGGAACTGTGCACCGATATCGGGATCATCGATTCCGGGAAAATGGTGCTGTCCGGCAGTATGGATGAAATTATGGAGCGGATCTATACCTCCAAACAGATCATGATCCGCGTGCAGGGACAGATGGAAAAGGCAATTGCTTTCCTGAAAGACAACCCGCTGGTCCGTACCATAACCATCTGCGAGAAAGACATTATGGTGGGCTTTACCGGGGACGAACAGATGGAAAGTGAATTATTAAAGCAGATGATTGAAGCCGGCATTCCGGTGTGCGGCTTTGCGCGCGAGCCGGGCAGTCTGGAATCCATCTTCATGCAGATCACGGATCATAATAAGGAAAAGGTGGTGTTGTCCTATGAAGACGAATCCGGTCTATAAGCGGGAATGCATGGTGAGTGCCCGGAGCTTTAAGCTGGCGCTGGTGCTTTTGGTCTTTAACGGAATTCTGGCACTGGTGGCACTCTTAAATATGTATTCGGCGCTGACCCAGGTCCGCCTGACTGCAGAGGTGCAGTATACCGGATTTCTGGACCTCTACATGTTTGTAGCGGCACTGGAATTTCTGATGCTGATCCTGATCATGCCAGCGGTGACCGCGGGAAGCATCAGCGGGGAGCGGGAGCGCCAGACACTGGATCTGATTCTGACGACCTGCATGACACCGGCGGATATTGTGCTTGGAAAGCTGGAGGCAGCGCTTGGAACCATGTTTCTGATGGTGGTGTCCAGCCTTCCGGTCCTTGCCATGGTCTTTGTGTATGGCGGGGTACTTTTTTCGGATCTGATCCTGCTCTTATGCTGCTTCTTTGCAGCAGCTGTTTTTATGGGAAGCATTGGTCTGTGCTGTTCTGCGCTGTTTGGTCGTACGACTGCAGCGACTGTGGCAGCCTACGCTGTGACGGCTGTGCTGACAGCCGGGACTTACGGCTTCAATTTCCTGGCAGTATATATGAAACAGATGCATATGGGAGCTTATCTGACAGCCGCTGCTTCCGGCAGCGTATCGGGTGGTTCGGGTCCTCTTTTGTATATCCTGCTTGTGAATCCCATTGCAACCTTTGCACAGGTCATCGGCCGTCTGACCGCCGGGAACCAGAACTGGGTCCAGGTAGGAACCTGGTTCGGCAATCAGGCAAAGGGAACGCTCATAACGCACTGGATGGGAATCAGCATGGGGATCCAGATGTGTCTTGCGGTGCTGCTTGTATACTGCGCCGTGCGGGCAGTGGAGAGGAGCAGATCTTAAGTCCGAAAGCCCCCGCCCCGCCATGCGTAAGCGCATTCACGCCTGTTTTCACCCGTTTTGCTCCGCCGCCGATTGATCGTTTCTCCGCTAACTCGCTCACTGCGTTCGCTCAGACAGAGCTCCGAAACGATCGCTATGCTCACAAAACGGGCTGCAACAGGCTAAAAGAATGCGCTTACGCATGGCGGGGCGGGGGCTTTCTACTGTACTGGCTCCACTACATAAAAAACTGCAACCACTGCTGAAATGGCTGAAAATAAGCTAATGCTTAGCCAAATTAGTAATGGTTGCAGTTTTTTTCGTACACGCCCGGACCTTCTATTTGTTACTGTGCGATATTGTTTACATGAGGTGCAGTTTCCGGCACAGGCGCAGGATCCGCATTCCGAATGGCATGTCCGGGAGTTCTTCGGCGGTGACGGCTTTGGTCAGGATGATCAGGAGTCCGTAGATGACCATCGCGGCCGGAACACTGACGAGAAGTCCCAGCTGGTAATAGCCGGTGACATGTTCAATCACGTTATAGATCAGGAAGGCAGCGGCACCCATCAATGCGGCGGAAATTCCCGGAAGCAGGAAGGTCGTCCGCACTTCCTGGCGGTAGTGGAGTGCTCTTTCGATGGCGCGCCAGTTTAAGAGGCAGACCACCAGGGCAAAGGTTACATTGCCGATGACCAGGCCATAGACACCCCAGTTTAAATACTTTAACATGACATAGACCAGTGCGGCATGGATCACCAGGGAGATTGCAGAGTGCGTTACGGATTTGCGCATCAGGTCAATTCCCTGTAAAACCGCGTTGGTGACGGTAGAGAGGGAAAAGAAAATGACAGCCGGGGATCCTAACATCAACAGGTTGGTCGTCAGCTGACGGCTGTCGTGGAAAATCAGCCGCAGAACCGGAGTTGCCAGTGCCGCCATGCCGAACGCACAGGGAATCGCAATCAGCATGTTGAATTTGATGGTGAGGCGGATTTTGTACATGACATCCGCCTTGTTTTTCTGGGCGCGGGAGCGCACGATACTTGGGATCATGGAAGTACCCAGGGAGGAAGCTACGGCTACCGGTACATTGGAAAGCAGGCGGTATTTGCCGCCGTAGATGCCTAAGAGGGAAAGGCGTTCTTTTTCTGTAAGACCTTTTCCACTCATCAAGAAGCCGAACATGGAGTTATCCACAGAACCACTTAACTGATACACAAATTGGCTAAGAATGATCGGGGTCAGAGTCAGAAATAACGCGGTGTATATATGCTGCCAGCTTTCCAGGCGGTCTGTCTGCGGCTTCCGGAAAGCTGCCGCATTCTGTTTGCGGTAAAGGAACATCAAAAGAGTCAGGAATACAAAGGCAGCCAGTGCGCCGGAAAGGGTACCGAGGGTACCTCCCGCAGCGCCGTAGGCAGCCGGAGTTTCCCGGTTTGCAAACCAGTGCATGAAAGCAAAGGAAGCAGCTACGCTGATGACGGCATTTACGACCTGCTCAATAACCTGGGAGATGGAGGTCGGTACCATATTGCCAAGTCCCTGGAAATAGCCGCGCACCACACCCATAATGGAAAAGACCAGAATGGTCGGTGCCATAACTTTCAGCGGCAGGGCACTGTTGGGGCTGTTAAAGATGTGGACGGTGATCCAGTCTGCGCCAAACAGCAAAAACAGGGTCATAAGGCCACCGGCGATAAGGCCAAAGAGCAGACCTGCCCGGAAAACACGCTGGACATCCTGAATCTTGCCGTGCACGCGTCTTGCTGCGATCAGCTTGGAAATGGCGAGCGGCAGACTGTAGGAAGACAGGATCAGACCAATGTTATAAATTTCGTAGGCTGTGTTGTAGTAACCGATTCCCTCGTCTCCGATGGCGCGGGTCATGGGAATCTTGTAGAGAAGTCCGATAAAGCGGACGATGATACCGGCTGCGGCGAGAATGCTTCCCTGTACCAGGAAGTTGCCGGAGTCGGATTTTTCCTTATTGTTACCCATACGTAAATTTCTCCTTTAGTAATTGCATCTGGACAAAACGATATCTGTATATAGAAAAAGTTTTGCCGGAACAGTAACAGTATATCCCATCGGCGGTATGATTGCAATCTGGAAATGGGAGGGGAGATATGGTAGAATGATTACTGTTGTGACCTGGCTTGTTCCGGACGGACAAGTCTGGCAGAGCATGGATTTTCGTTGGGGCGCGGCATGTTTTGATAGTTATGAAAGGATCATGATATTATATGAAGAATAATCAGGAGTCTGTCTGGATGCTTCAGACAAAACGGGCAGATTTTAACGGAATCGCCACACGGTTTCATATCAGTCCGGTCACGGCGCGTATCCTGCGAAACCGTGATGTAGAAGGCGAGAAAGCGATTGACCGTTATTTAAATGGAACCATCGACCAGCTTTACGATCCCCACCAGATGAAGGATATGGACAAGGCGGCTGCTTTGATCCTGGAAAAGATCCGGCAGGGGGTCCGCATCCGCATTGTGGGTGATTACGATATCGACGGGGTGTGTTCTACCTATCTTTTGTACCGGGGACTGACCCGGTGCGGCGGGCAGGTCGATTACCAGATTCCGGAGCGCATCCGCGACGGGTACGGGATCAACGAATCCATCATCCAAAAGGCAAAGGAAGACGGCATCGACACCATTGTCACCTGTGACAACGGCATTGCGGCGCTGGAACAGATCAAGCTGGCAAAAGAACTTGGCATGACGGTGATTGTGACCGATCACCATGAGGTAGTCCGCGCGGAGGACGGCAGCCAGATTCTGCCACAGGCAGATGCAGTCGTGAACCCGCACCGGGACGACTGTTCGTACCCGTTTGCCGGAATCTGCGGTGGTGTTGTTGCATACAAACTGGTGCAGGTGCTCTATGAACAGAGCGGACTACCAAAGCAGGAATGGCTGGACATGCTGGAATTTGCAGCCATTGCAACCGTCGGTGATGTGATGAAGCTGCAGGATGAGAACCGGATTCTGGTAAAATACGGTCTTAAAAAGATGGCGCAGACCAAAAATCTAGGGCTTCGCAGACTGGCGGAGAAAAATAATCTTGATCTGGGGGCGATCACAGCATACCATATCGGATTTGTCATTGGACCGTGCCTGAATGCGGGCGGACGATTAAAAACGGCAAAGGAAGCGCTGGCGCTTCTGCGGGCGCAGAGTGAGGAAGAGGCAGAACGCCTGGCAGAGGAACTTAAGGAATTAAATGATACCCGCAAGGATATGACCGAGCAGGGGACTGAGGCGGCGAAGCTGCAGGTAGAGAGCTGGTACCAGAAGGACAAGGTGCTGGTGGTCTTTCTGCCGGAATGCCATGAATCGCTGGCGGGCATTATTGCAGGGCGCCTGAGGGAATATTATCAGAAGCCGGCGATCGTGCTGACGCGCGGCGAGGAGGCGGTCAAAGGCTCGGGACGTTCCATTGATGAGTACCATATGTTTAAAAAGCTGACAGAGGTCAGCGATCTGCTGCTCAAATTTGGCGGGCATCCGCTGGCAGCCGGGCTTTCGCTGGAAGAGAAGAACATTGACGAGTTCCGGCGCAGACTGAATGAAAATGCGGGGCTGACGGAGGAAGATTTTAAAGCGAAAGTCTGGATCGATGTGCCGATGCCGGTGGGATATGTGACAGAACGCCTTGTGAGGGAGCTTTCCTGTCTCGAACCGTTTGGACAGGGCAACGAAAAGCCGCTGTTTGCAGAGAAATCACTCCGCATCCGGGCGAGTCGCGTGCTGGGGCGCAACCGGAATGTCGTAAAAATGACGTTGGAAGAGACAGACGGACACGCGATCGAGGCGCTATATTTCGGTGACGGAACGGCGTTTGAGGAAGAGCGCGCCGGACGGCGGGAGATCGACGTCGTGTATTATCCGGACATCAATGAGTACAATGGAAGAAAAACGCTGCAGGCGGTGATCCGCCGTTATAAATTCCGGGGGTAAATGGCATGATAACGAGAAAAGATGTGATGCCGGTCAATTTCCTGAAAAAAGAAAAATTTACCGGAAGTGATACCGGGATGCGCTACCGGATGGAGATGACAAAGCGCGAAGTACCGAAAGAAGACGGCACAGATGGCGAGACGGTCGAGGAGACAGTCCTGACCGTGACATCGTGGCCGGAACCATATGGATACGACGCCACCCCGGAAGAGGAAAAAGAAAAAATGCCTGAACAGTATGAGAATGTATCTCTGGATGATTTGGTGGAATACAGCAAGTCTATGTTTGAATACTGGACAGAGGATGATTTTGCATCATCGTTTCGAAAAATGCT
>OGWS01000832.1_pt1 | contig 28742 bp, 24 predicted proteins | sample 1576111 | NCBI WGS metagenome assembly OGWS01 (sample SAMEA3541534, study PRJEB24748) | human gut metagenome | biome: human gut; feature: human-associated habitat; material: faeces | place: China | collected 2012
GTCCGTTTGCGGCCATACTTCCCCTGTAAAGGAGCGTTCGGACGGATGAATTACACTTTCAGCGGATTTTCAAAGGCGGGCAACGCCGTGGTGCGCGGCGCCATTGCGGCGGCGCAGGACATGGGCCATACTTACGTTGGCACCGAACACCTGCTGCTGGCGCTGGTGCGGGACGACACGGGCGAAGCGGCTGCTTTTTTGTTGGAAAGGCAGGTCTACGGCTATCAGGTGGGGCGGCTGCTGCGCGAGCAGGTGGGCTGCGGCAGGCGCACGCGCCTTTCCCCAAGGGATTTCACGCCCGCGCTTTCCAAATGCGTGGACTGCGCGGTGATCGAGGCCAAGGCCGTGTCCGACGGGAAGGTGGAGCCGGTGCATCTGCTGGCCGCGCTGCTGGAGGCTCCGGCAACGGCGGGGCGCATTCTGGTGCAGCTTGGCGTGGAGCCCGCCGCCGCGGCAAAGGAATGCGGCCGGCGCATGGGCAAGTTCCCGCTGTTCCAGCAGACGCCCCGGCCCGTAACGAGCCCCCGGGGCGCGGCGCGCGCCGCCGAAAAATACGGCAAGGACCTGACGAGCCTGGCCGAGCAGGACAAGCTGGACCCGGTGCTGGGCCGCGACAGCGAATTGCTGCGCATGGAGCAGATCCTGGTGCGGCGGCGCAAAAACAACCCCTGTCTGGTGGGCGAGCCGGGCGTAGGCAAGACGGCTGTGGTGGAAGGGCTGGCCCGGCGCATCGCCGCGGGACAGGTGCCGCCCCAGCTCCGGGGCAAGCGCATCCTTTCGCTGGACATCACCAGCCTTGTGGCGGGCACCAAGTACCGGGGCGATTTTGAGGAGCGGTTCAAGAACGTATTGCTGGATGTGCAGCGTGCCGGGGACGTGATTTTATTCATCGACGAGGTGCACGCCATCGTGGGCGCGGGCGCGGCGGAGGGCGGCATCGACGCCTGCGGCATCCTCAAGCCCCTGCTGGCGCGCGGGGACATCCAGCTCATCGGCGCGACAACGCGGGTGGAATACCGCCGCCACATTGAAAAGGACGCGGCGCTGGCCCGGCGCTTCGGCGCGGTGGAGGTGGAGGAGCCGGGCCAGGAGACCGCCGTGGAGATCCTGCAGGGGCTTGCGCCGCGCTACGCGGCGCATCACGGAGTGGAGATCGCACCGGAGGCCGTGCGGGCGGCAGTGACGCTCTCGGCGCGGTATCTGCCCGAACGTTTCTTGCCGGACAAGGCGCTGGACCTGCTGGACGAGGCGTGCAGCGCGGTGCGCATCGAGGCTGCGGAGCGGCCGGGAGGGCCGGAAAAGCCCGCCGTGACGGCGGCGCACATCGCGGCGGTGGTGTCGCGCCAGAGCGGGGTGCCGGCCGAAAAGCTGACGGCGGCCCAGACGGCCACGCTGGCGGCGATGGAGCAGACGCTGTCCGGCCGCGTGGTAGGCCAGCCGGACGCGGTGCGCGCCGTTGCGGGCGCGCTGCAGCGCGCCCGGCTTGGGCTTGCCAGCACGGCGCGCCCCATGGGAGCGTTTTTGTTCCTGGGGCCCACGGGCGTGGGAAAAACAGCGCTGGCCCGGGCGCTGGCGGATTGCTGCTTTGGCAGTGAAAAGGCGCTTTTGCGCTTTGATATGAGCGAATATATGGAAAAGCACACGGTGGCACGCCTGCTGGGCGCGCCGCCGGGCTATGTGGGCTACGGCGAGGGCGGGCAGCTGACGGAGGCCGTGCGCCGCCGCCCGTACAGCGTGGTGCTGCTGGACGAAATTGAAAAGGCACACCCGGATGTCTTCAACGTTCTGCTTCAGGTGCTGGATGATGGTCACATTACCGATGCCCAGGGCAGGAAGATCGATTTTAAGAATACGGTACTCATCATGACTTCCAATGCAGGTGCGGAGAACATCATTGCTCCGAAGCGGCTTGGTTTTGCATCCAATGACGATGCGAAGGAACGCTACCGTTTCATGAAAGAGCGTGTCATGGAAGAAGTCAAGCGAATGTTCAAACCGGAATTTTTGAACCGGATTGACGAGATCATCGTATTCCACCAGCTGTCCCAGGATCATATGAAAGAGATCGTGGATATTATGCTGAAAGGCATCTGCAGACGGACCCTGACCCAGATGAACTTAAAGCTGACTGTCGATGACGCTGCAAAAGCGTATCTGGTAGAAAAAGGTTACGATGAGAAATATGGTGCACGTCCGCTGCGCCGTGCGATCCAGAATCTTTTAGAGGATGGTCTTGCAGAAGCAGTTCTGGACGGACAGGTAAAAGCAGGCGACGAGGTGACGATCACCAAAGGGGAAGAGGGTCTGAAATTTTTATCGGCAGAACTGATAAAAAACTAGATTAATTTCCATGGTTGTTGTATAATTCTATGAGAAGTGGCACTGCCGGGCAGTGCCACAAGTTACTGCTCACGCGCTGCGTGTCCGGTAACTGCCGCATTTTTACAGCAGCAAAATGCAAAATGAAAATACCAGGAGGGCAAACACATGCCAGTAATCGAATCTTTAATCCGCTCTGAGGCAGATGGAACCATCAGCTTCGGTAATTACAAATTAGACACCAAGAGCAAACTTGACAATTTTGAACATGCGGGAGATTTATATAAGATCAAAACCTTTTATGAGATCACAAAATTAGAGCGCAACGGTTCTTTTGTTTATGAGTCTGTGCCGGGAACTGCAGTGGAGCATTTCTCCGCAAAACACGATGGTGTGGAATTTACCGTATCTGGCGATAAGGACGCACAGATCACCGTACAGCTGGAAGATGACACCGAGTATGAGGTTTACGTGGACGGTGTTGCTGTTGGCGGCATGAAGACGAACATGAGCGGCAAGCTTGTTGTAAGCGTAGAGCTGAATGAGGGTGTTGCCTGCCAGGTGAAGGTTGTAAAGCGTTAAGACCTGAATCAGGAAGGAAACTACATATATGGCAAAAGCAAAGACAACCGTATTTTTCTGTAAAGAATGCGGTTTCGAGTCCAGCAAATGGCTTGGTCAGTGTCCGGCATGCAAGGAATGGAATACCCTGGTGGAAGAACCGGTGGCAAAGAAAACACCTGCCGGTCGTGTAAGCGCGGTTTCACAACGTGCGATGACAAAGCCTGTCAAACTGGATGAAGTGTCCATAGAAGAACAGGACCGGATCTCTACCGGATATCCGGAACTGGACCGTGTACTGGGGAGCGGCATTGTTGCCGGCTCCCTGGTTTTAGTTGGAGGCGATCCGGGTATCGGAAAGTCGACCCTGCTTCTTCAGATGTGCCGGAACCTGGCACGGGACGGTCACAGGGTATTGTATATCTCCGGTGAGGAATCCTTAAAACAGATCAAGATGCGTGCCAGCCGCATTGGCACGATCAGCGGAGAACTGTTATTTTTATGCGAAACAAACCTGGATACCATCGAGGAGGCAATCCGGGAGACCAAACCGGAAGTTGTGATCATCGACTCCATCCAGACCATGTTCCGGGAAGATGTGGCATCAGCTCCGGGCAGTGTGAGTCAGGTGCGCGAATCCACGAATGTCCTGATGCAGATCGCAAAAGGCATGGGAATTTCTGTGTTTATTGTTGGCCATGTGACAAAAGAAGGTGTGGTAGCAGGTCCCCGTGTGCTGGAGCATATGGTGGATACGGTGCTGTATTTTGAGGGAGAGCGCAATGCCTCTTACCGGATTTTGCGCGGCGTCAAAAACCGTTTCGGTTCGACCAACGAGATCGGGGTTTTTGAAATGCAGGAGAATGGTCTGGAAGAGGTTGAGAATCCTTCGGAATATCTGCTGAGCGGAAGACCAGAGGAAGCCTCCGGTGCGGTAGTTGCCTGTTCGATCGAAGGAACCAGGCCGATCCTTCTGGAGGTTCAGGCACTGGTTACCCAGACGAACTTTGGTATGCCGAGACGGACTGCAGCAGGAACAGACTTTAACCGTGTCAATCTGCTTATGGCAGTTCTGGAAAAGCGCTGCCGCTATGAGATGTCCCGTTACGATGCTTATGTGAACATCGCGGGCGGTATGCGGATGAACGAACCGGCCCTGGATTTAGCGATTATCCTGGCGCTGGTATCAAGCATGAAAGACAAGCCGGTCAATCCAAAGTGCATTATATTTGGAGAGGTAGGACTGGCAGGAGAGGTGCGTGCGGTATCCCAGGCGGAGCAGCGTGTTCATGAAGCAATCAAATTAGGTTTTGAATCCTGCATCCTGCCGCAGGTATCCCTGGATAAAATGAAAAAGACCGACAAGATCACCCTGTACGGAGTCAGCAACGTGCGGGAGGCAATCCGTCTGATCTGATTCGTTTATCATGCCTATGCTGGAAGGCAGAACGCCAGGAATGCATGTTTCTGACGTTCTGTTTTTCGCATAAAATCAGGGTTTCGTATCAAAAATATATTTTTTTCAAAAAAATTAAAAAATTTGTTGACAGATACAGGAATCCGTGCTATTATAAATGAGCGTTGAGGGAAACGAAAAACAAAAAGCTCAACGAAAACAACATAGGGGATTAGTTCAATGGTAGAGCACCGGTCTCCAAAACCGTCGATGGGGGTTCGAGCCCCTCATCCCCTGCTTGATTTAAGCGATAAGGTCGATTGATCTTATCGCTTTTTTCGTTTCATAGAGAATTGAGCATATACAAAACGCGATAGGAGGAGTTCAGCATGAGTGCTGACCAGAAAACAATCCGCATTTCCGTCCGCAACCTTGTAGAATTTGTCATGCGCAGCGGCGATATCGACAATCGCCGGACTTCGGCAGCAGAAAAGGATGCCATGCAGGCCGGGAGCCGCATGCACCGGAAAATCCAGAAGCGGCAGGGTGCCGATTACCACGCAGAAGTAGCGATGAAACACATCGTGGAGCAGGAAGATTACCGGATTTTGGTGGAAGGCCGCGCAGACGGTGTGATCGAAGCAGTTTCCGGTGTGACCATCGACGAAATCAAATGCATCTATCTGGATCTTCATCTGCTGGAGAAACCGGCAATGGTCCATCTGGCGCAGGCCTTCTGCTACGCGTACATGTATTGCTGTGACCATGAACATCTGGGTACGATCACGGTTCAGATCACTTATTGCAATCTGGAAACAGAGGAAATCCGCCGCTTCCGGCAGGACAAGAGCAGGGAAGAACTTACCGAATGGTTTGAGGGACTGATCCATGAGTATGTGAAATGGGCGGAATATTTATACCGGCACACCATGCGGAGAAATGAATCCCTGCGGGATCTGGCATTCCCATATGCATACCGGACCGGCCAGAAAGAACTGGCTGTGTCTGTGTACCGTGCCCTGATCCGAAAACGCAATCTGTTCATTCAGGCACCGACCGGAATCGGAAAAACACTGTCTGTAGTATATCCGGCATTGAAATCCATGGGAAATGAAAATGGAGAAAAGCTGTTTTACCTGACAGCCAAAACCATTACACGCAGTGTGGCAGAAACTTGTTTTTCCCTGCTCCGGGAACAGGGAATGTGCTTTACAACGGTCACGATCACGGCGAAAGAGAAATTTTGTCCATTGGAAAAGCCAGAATGCAATCCGGATGCATGTCCTTACGCAAAGGGACATTTTGACCGGGTGAATGATGCGGTCTATGATATCATTCATGAACAGCATGGAATTACCAGGGATATCATTCTGGAATATGCAAAAAACTACCAGGTCTGCCCGTTTGAGTTCTGCCTGGATATCAGCAGCTGGGCGGACGGGATTATCTGTGATTATAATTATGTGTTCGATCCCAATGCAAAGCTAAAGCGATATTTTGCGGATGGAAACCAGGGGGATTATCTGTTTTTGATCGATGAGGCCCATAATCTGGTAAACCGGGCCAGGGAGATGTTTAGTGCCTGTCTGGTAAAGGAAGATATTTTGCAGGTAAAGCGGATTATAAAGGCGAAGGCGCCCCGCCTGGAACGTGCGCTGGAACGCTGCAACCGCAATCTGCTGGAATGGAAGCGGGAGTCAGCCGGATATCAGATTCTGCCGGATGCGAATCTTCTGGTATCGAATTTATTAACGGTAATGGGAGAATTTGAGCCGTTTCTTGACGAACACCGGGAGTTCCCGGAACGTGATATGGTGCTGCAGTTTTATTTCGACCTGCGTCATTTCTTAAATATGTACGATGGACTGGATGATCATTACCGGATCTATACGGAACTGGAGGCAGATGGAAAATTTTGCCTGTATCTGTTTTGCATTGATCCGTCCCGGTGTTTGAATGCGTGTCTTAAGCAGGGAATTGCCGGTATTTTCTTTTCTGCTACCATGATTCCCGTGACATACTATAAGAAACTGCTCAGCGGAAATTCAGAGGATTATGCAATTTATGCCAATTCCCCATTTGACGGCAGAAAACGACAGATCCTGATTGCAAAGGATGTCAGCAGCCGCTATACCAGGAGAAACCGTACGGAATTTGGAAAAGTGGCAGAGTATATCACCAAACTGGCACATAGTCATATCGGAAATTATATGGTGTTCTTTCCTTCCTATAATTATATGGAAGCGGTAGAACAGATCCTGGACGAACAATACGATGGGACGTTTCGATGGCAGATGCAGACAAACCGCATGACCGAAGAAGAACGGGAACAGTTTCTGGAACAATTTGAAGAGCAGAAAAAACAATCATTTGTGGGGCTTTGTGTACTTGGAGGAATCTTTTCAGAGGGAATTGACTTAAAGGCAGAACGTCTGGAAGGAACGATCATTGTAGGCACGGGTCTTCCCATGGTGTGCAGCGAACAGGAAATTCTGATGCAGTATTTTGATGAACAGGGGGAAAATGGATACGATTATGCTTATCAGTATCCGGGAATGAACAAGGTATTGCAGGCAGCAGGCCGGGTTATCCGGACAGCCAAAGACCGGGGCGTGATCCTGCTTTTGGATGACCGGTTTCTGCGAAGAGAGATTCAGGAACTGTTCCCGCGCGAGTGGACCGAGTATGGCATTGTGACCCGGGAAACAGTGGACGGGTGGCTTCAAAATTTCTGGGAGACGGTTTCCTGATCCGCGGAGTGCTGTATGCTTTGTTTTGCAGAATGCAATTTTTACGAAACAGACAATTTTCTGTGGAACAAGAACGTTTTATGAAACAGAAATGGAGATGCTACAGCATCTCCATAAATTGTTTTGCGGCCTGGGAAATCGGCAGATTTTCATTGCTTGCGACAACCAGCTGACGGGTTGGGAGTTCTTCCTCGATCTGAACACGGAAGAGACTGCGCTCATTTTCTGAAATACAGTAATCCGGAACGAAAGCGACACCAAGACCAATGCGTGCAAGGTCGATCAGCAGATCGTTGCTGGAAAGTTCAATCTCCGGTACCAGATCCAGCTGATGGCGCTGGAACATGCTGTGCAGGAATTCGCTGGTAGTGCTCTTGCGGTCCAGCATGAGGATTGGGAATTGCTTTAAGTCTTTCAGACTGACGGTTTTCCCTTTTAATTCCTTATATTCTTCGTTTGCGACAAAGAGATCTTTGAATTCCCGGATGATCCGCACGTTCTGTGTGTTGGAAAGACCGGAGTTCGGATAATTGGTGATGGCAAAATCGACCTGACCGGACTCCAGAAGCTTTGCACAGGCAATGGATGTCTGATTGGTAACTTTGATATGCACGTTTGGATAGCGGCGGTGGAATTCCTTTAAGTATGGAACCAGATAGTAGCGGCAGATGGTGTCGCTGGCTCCGATACGCAACTGACCGCCGTTTAACGTGTTGGCTTCCAGAAGCTGGTTCTCACCCTGCCGGATTAAGTTCATGGCAGGTTCAATATGCTTAAGGAGAATCTCGCCTTCTGGTGTCAGTTGGACCCGTTTTGTGCTGCGGATAAAAAGCGGCTGGTTCAGCTTCTTTTCCAGAACCTTGATGGACTGGCTGACTGCAGACTGGGAAATAAACAGCTGTTTTGAGGCCTCCGAGAAACTTAAGGTGTTTGCTACGTGGTAAAATACTTTATAAAGTTCATAATTGATATCCAATATTAGTCCTCCTTATAAAACCATGGCTATTTTATCACGCTGCTGATGGGTTTGTAAAGAGGAAAATCAAATTGACAAGATATGCAAACAGGTGTATAGTTTCAGTAAATACGCGGATGTGCACCGGTGCATCTGCAATATGTACTGCAAGTAAAGGCGCTTGAGATGAAATTCAGGCGCCTGTTTTCTCGGGCGCATAGAACAAAACAGACAAAGAGTCATTCCTGTTTGAACATGCCTGAATAGCAGACAATTTATATAAAGGTGGAAGAAACGTGAAACAAGACGATACGATAAAAGTCGTAACAGAAGTAGGACTTGCTGTAGATGAAAAGCTCCGGATCTTGAAACATGTGATCGAACCGGAGCAAAAAAACGGAAAGGAAAAACGGATCTGTATTGTGACCGGCACGCATGGAGACGAACTGGAGGGTCAGTATGTGTGTTATGAGATCAACCGGATCCTGAAAGAACAAAAAGAACATTTAAAGGGAATCGTAGAGATCTATCCCGCATTAAATCCCCTGGGCGTGGATTCCATATCCCGGGGAATTCCTATGTTTGACCTGGATATGAACCGGATCTTTCCGGGAAGCGAGGAAGGCTCCGTGGCGGAGCATGTGGCAGCAAAAATTGTGGAGGATATCGCCGGTGCAGACCTTTGCATCGATATTCACGCCAGCAATATTTTCCTGAGGGAAATTCCGCAGGCGCGTGTCAATGTCAATACCAAAGAGACGCTTCTGCCATTTGCCACGCGTCTGAATCTGGATTTTGTGTGGGTTCATGCGGCTGCCACGGTTCTGGAATCCACGCTGGCCCACAGTTTAAACACCATCGGAGTGCCGACGGTCGTGGTGGAAATGGGTGTCGGCATGCGGATTACGGAAAGCTTCTGTCATCAGCTTACCGATGGTATTTTCTGTGTTATGAAAGACATGGGAATCTGGGATGGCGATGTGATCGAGCCAAAGGAACCGATCGTTTCCGATGACGGGGAAGTTGGGTTCTTAAATGCGGAGCATCCGGGCATCTTTGTACCATGCGTGGAGCACTGGAAAAATGTAGAACAGGGACAACTCATCGGCCGGATCCTGAATCCGCTGACTGGGGATGTGGCGCAGGAAGTCAAGGCATCGATTCACGGGATGCTTTTCACCCTGCGTGAATATCCGGTGGTATCCTGCGGTTCCCTGATCGCACGCGTGCTGGGAGGTGACTACCATTGAGGAAAGAAAAAGTATTCACGCTGGAAAACTGTTATCGGGATGATATGGATGTTTATGGCTTCCATTTTGGAAAAGGGGAAAAGTCTGCCTGTATCGTGGGTGCCATGCGCGGCAATGAAGTGCAGCAGCTTTACATCTGTTCCCAGCTTGTAAAAGCATTGAAAGAACTGGAGGAAAAGGGCGCGATCGTGCATGACAATGAGATTTTAGTCATTCCTTCGGTCAACCACAGTTCCATGAACATCGGAAAGCGCTTCTGGGCAACGGATAATACCGACATTAACCGGATGTTTCCGGGGTACAATGCCGGTGAGACGACCCAGCGGATCGCAGCAGGTGTATTTGAGGCGATTCAGGGATACAATTACGGAATCCAGTTTACCAGTTTTTACCTGCCGGGCGATTTTGTCCCGCATGTGCGTATGATGGATACCGGATACCAGAATGCCAGCCTGGCGAATCTGTTCGGTCTGCCTTATGTGGTGATCCGCCATCCGGAGCCGATCGATACGGCAACCCTGAATTACAACTGGCAGATCTGGAATACCAATGCGTTTTCTGTGTATACCAGCGCCACCTCAGTGATCGACGAAAAAGCAGCCCGCATGGCGGTGGCTTCGGTTCTGCGTTTCCTGACCCGCATGGGGATTCTGCGCTATACCAGCCACAGCGGCTATATTGCGAGTGTCCTGCGGGAAGACGATCTGACCAATGTAAAAAATGATCTTCCGGGTCTGTACCGCAGACATGTGGAACCAGGGCAGGAAGTACACCGGGGAGAAGTACTGGCTTCCATTATCGATCCACTGGAAGGTGAGACGATCAGTCAGATCCTTTCACCGACCGACGGAATCGTATTTTATGCGTATCATGAGCCGACGGTCATGGAAGGCACGATCATTTTTAAGATCATTCGCAGACTGCATGAATAAAGGAAGGGACGCGTTCGCTGACATTGGAACCGGGAGTGTTTAAAAGTTAAATATGATAGTGTGATTTCTCCAGAAATCCGTTTATTTCTGCTCCGATGAAAAGAATACAGATACAGATATAAAGCCACAGCATGAGCAGGACAACGGCTGTCAGGCTTCCGTACATGTAAGAAAAATTGCTGAAGTGCGTAAAATAAATGGAAAAGGCATAGGAAAAAATAAGCCATCCGACCGCGGTGAAAACAGCTCCCGCAAGCTGCTGCCGCGGTTTTTGCTTTTTTGCCGGAACAATGGTATAAAGCCCGACGAAGGTAAACAGGAATACAGCCAGGGCAAACAGGGCACGCAGACTGATGATAAGGCGGGCAGCCGGTGCAAGGATCGGAAGATACCGGAACAGGAGACGTTCAATGTTTTTTCCGAAGATCAGAAGAACCAGGGACATCACACACACCAGCATAAAAATAAGGGTATACATGGAGCATAGCAGCCGCTGGAACACATAGTTGCGCCGTTTGAAATCCCCATAGATCCGGTTTAATCCGCGCTCAATGCCAAGCATCCCCTTGGAAGCAGACCAGAGGGCAGTCAGGGCAGTTACCGACAAAATGGTGCCGGGAGATTTGATATACAGATCATCAACAATGCTTACGATCAGGGAGTGCAGCATTTGCGGCATGATGCGGACCATGACGGCGAGCAGATCAGACTTGCCGACATTGGGCAGACACTGGATCAGAGTTAAAAGCAGCATGATAAAAGGGAAAAAGGCGGTTACAATAAAAAAGGATGCCTGTGCCGCATACACGGTAATTTCATCCTTTACGCACCGGTCCCATATGTGTTTACAGTGAAAAAACAGAGAAATCATAGATGGAAAGTTCCTTTCGCATTGGACAGACTGTGCTTACAAACCGTCATCTCCAAATTTATAACATCATAGTATCACGCAGATAAAAATATGGCAAGGATCGCTTCTTGTATGGACTGGAAAAAGGTGGTATAATAACAAAATCCTCTTTTGCGGGATGCAAAACAGAAACCTAAGATAACAGGAGGGGTACCATGAAGAGGTTGTTGCATTACTTGAACGACTACAAAAAAGAGTCGGTGCTGGCTCCGCTCTTTAAAATGTTAGAAGCCAGCTTTGAATTGTTTGTGCCGTTGGTTGTGGCACAGATTGTTGATGTAGGTATCAGAAATCAGGATACAGGTTATATCCTGAAAATGGGAGGAATGCTGTTCCTTTTGGCATTTATCGGTCTGGCATGTTCCATCACCGCCCAGTATTTTGCGGCAAAGGCAGCCGTCGGGTTTGCCACGGGCTTAAGAAACGACCTGTTTGCCCATATTGGAAGATTGTCTTACAGTGAGCAGGATACGATCGGAACTTCTACGCTGATCACGCGTATGACCAGCGATATTAACCAGGTACAGTCCGGCATGAATCTGGCGCTGCGCCTGCTCCTTCGTTCTCCGTTTGTTGTGTTTGGCGCCATGGTCATGGCATTTACGGTAAATGTAAAAGCAGCCATGGTTTTTGTTGTGGCGATTCCGGTTCTTTGTGTCATTGTATTCGGCATCATGCTGATCAGCATGCCGCTGTATAAAAAAGTACAGAAACAGCTGGACCGTGTAACCCAGGCTACACGGGAAAACTTAACCGGCGCAAGAGTCATCCGCGCGTTTAACCGGCAGGAAGATGAGATCAGAAACTTCGATGAATCCAACAGTCTGCTGGTGAAATTCCAGGTTTTTGTAGGAAAAATTTCTGCACTGATGAATCCGCTGACCTACGTTGTCATCAACCTTGCGATCATTGCAGTTGTCTGGATTTCTGGTAAGCAGGTAGATGCAGGAATCATCACACAGGGTCAGACGGTGGCACTTGTAAACTATATGTCCCAGATCCTGGTTGAGCTGATCAAGATGGCAAACCTGATCATTTCCATCTCCAAAGCTCTGGCTTGTGCAAACCGGATCAACACGGTTCTGGATGAAAAGAGCAGCATTGTAAGTCCGGCCGAAGGGATGGAGAAAACACCGGAGGTGTCTGCAGATCCGCAGAAAGCGCCGGCAAAAGTTCAGTTTGACCATGTGAATTTTCTTTATAAAGGAGCAAAGGCAGATTCTTTGACGGATATCCGTTTAACCGTAAAGAGAGGTCAGACCATCGGTATCATCGGCGGAACCGGATCCGGAAAATCTTCCCTGGTGAACCTGATCCCGCGTTTTTATGATGTGCGGGAAGGTGCAGTCCTGGTAGATGGTGTGAATGTCAAAGATTACAAGCTGGAAACCCTGCGCGAAAAGATTGGTGTCGTTCCGCAGAAAGCCATCCTGTTTAAAGGCACTCTGCGTGAAAATATGAAATGGGGCAAAAAAGATGCTACTGACGAGGAAATTTACCGTGCACTTGATATTGCCCAGGCCCGCGAGTTTGTAGACAGCAAGGAAAAAGGACTGGATCTTTATATTGACCAGGCCGGAAAGAATTTATCCGGCGGACAGAAACAGCGTCTGACCATTGCCCGTGCCCTGGTGCGTGATCCGGAAATTTTAATTATGGATGACAGTGCATCTGCCCTGGATTTTGCAACCGATGCAAAGCTGCGTATGGCGATCCAGAACGGCACAAAAGACATGACCGTGTTTATCGTATCCCAGCGTGCGACCACGATTCGCCATGCAGACCAGATTGTGGTTCTGGACGATGGTGCCGCAGTGGGTATCGGTACGCATGAAGAACTGTATGAAAGCTGTGAAGTATACCGCGAGATCTGTCTGTCCCAGCTTTCTAAAGAGGAGGTGCAGTAAGGTGGCAAAACTTGATATCGGAAAACACAAATCGACCTTAAAGCGGATCCTGAATTACATTGGCAGCTATAAGTGGCTTGTAGTCCTTTCTCTGGTCCTTGCAGCCGTGACGGTAGCGACTACGCTGTATGCGCCGATTCTGGTCGGAGAGGGCGTAGACCTGATCCTAGGTCCGGGCAATGTGGATTTTGCAGGACTGTTTGTGATCCTTCGGAAAATTGCAGTGATCATTGCCATTACGGCCCTGGCCCAGTGGCTGATGAACCATATCAATAACCAGATCACGTACCGGGTGGTAAAGGATATCCGTACCAAAGCATTTAACCATTTGGAAGTTCTTCCGCTCAAATACATCGATTCCCATCAGTACGGCGATGTGATCAGCCGGATCATTGCAGATATCGACCAGTTCTCTGAGGGACTTCTGATGGGCTTCACCCAGTTATTTACCGGTGTGCTGACAATCCTTGGTACGCTTGGCTTTATGTTTATGGTAAATCCGTTCATCACGCTGGTTGTGGTCTGTGTGACACCACTTTCCCTGTGTGTAGCGAGTTTTATTGCCAAGAAGACCTATTCCATGTTCCAGCTGCAGTCAAAGACCAGAGGTGAGCTGACTTCCCTGGTAGACGAGATGGTAGGAAATGAAAAAGTCGTGCAGGCATTTGGCTATCAGGAAGAAGCACAGAAACGTTTTGAGGAGATCAATGGACGCCTTCAGGGCTACAGCCTCCGGGCTATTTTCTTCTCCTCCATTACGAATCCGGCAACCCGTTTTGTCAACAGCATCGTCTATGCCAGCGTTGGCGTAGCAGGCGCTTTTGCAGCAATCCGTGGGCTTTTGTCAGTCGGACAGCTTTCTGCATTCTTAAGCTATGCAAACCAGTATACCAAACCGTTCAATGAGATTTCCGGCGTGGTAACAGAGCTGCAGAATGCGCTGGCGTGCGCAGCTCGTGTGTTTGAGCTGATCGACGAGCCGCAGTTTACCCCGGAAGATGCAGATGCGGTCACGCTTCAGAATGTAGACGGCAGTGTGAAACTGGAACATGTCAATTTCTCTTACACTCCGGATACATCCCTGATCGAGGACTTAAACCTCGATGTAAAGCCGGGACAGCGTATTGCAATCGTAGGACCGACTGGTTGTGGAAAGACAACGATCATCAATCTGCTGATGCGTTTCTACGATGTGGTCAGCGGTTCTATCAAAGTGTCTGGCGAAGATATCCGTCATGTCACCAGAAAGAGTCTGCGTACCAACTATGGTATGGTACTTCAGGAAACCTGGCTGAAAGCAGGAACAATCCGGGAGAACATCGCTTATGGAAAACCGGATGCAACCGAGGAAGAAATCATTCAGGCAGCAAAAGAGGCGCATGCCCACAGCTTTATCAAGCGTATGCCGCAGGGATATGATACCGTGATCTCGGAGGATGGAGGAAATCTTTCCCAGGGTCAGAAACAGCTTCTTTGCATTGCCCGCGTGATGCTGTGCCTGCCGCCAATGCTGATCCTGGACGAGGCAACTTCCTCGATCGATACCCGTACGGAGATCCGGATCCAGAAAGCGTTTGCGACCATGATGAAAGGACGTACCAGTTTCATTGTGGCGCACCGTCTTTCCACGATCCGTGAGGCCGATGTAATCCTGGTTATGAAAGATGGTCACATTATTGAGCAGGGCACCCATGAATCCCTGCTTGCCCAGAATGGTTTTTATGCGAACCTCTACAACAGTCAGTTCGCAGGTTAATGAGGAGTGGTGAGTATGAACTATGCAACAATCAAACCAGTTGATATTGCAAATGGTCCTGGCGTGCGTGTGTCGCTGTTTGTCAGCGGCTGCACGCACCACTGTAAAGGCTGTTTTAATGCCCAGGCCTGGGATTTTCATTATGGTGAACCCTTTACAGAAGAAATCTGGGAACAGATCTTTTCGTATCTGGATCATGACTATATGGAGGGAATCACCCTGCTTGGCGGCGAACCCATGGAGCCGGAAAATCAGGAGGGACTGCTTCCATTTGTAAAAGAATTAAAAAAACGTTTTCCGGACAAAAGCATCTGGTGCTTCAGCGGATATGATTTTGAAAAAGACGTTCTTGGGCGAATGATGAAAGAATCCAGGATAACCCGGGAACTGGTTCCGCTGTTTGATGTGATGGTCGATGGAAAATTCGAAGAAGAGAAAAAAAATTTAAGCCTGAAGTTCCGCGGTTCAGAAAATCAGCGGATTCTGGATGTAAAGCGTTCTTTGAACGAAGGAAAGGCAGTCTGGGCAGAACAGTACCGTGAAAAGAACAAATCTCTTGACGGAATGTAAGATTTTTGTCAGAATGTTCCAATTCCCGTCAGAATTGTAGGAATAGTGTCAGAATCGCTAAGGGAACGGTAAAGTCTTAAGCCCCTTCATTGTGCTAGAATGATGTCATAAGAAAACAAGACAGAATTCAGACAGCGCAGATGAGGGGGCTTTTTATGATGAGCAGAATGAAAATTGCGAAATGGATGTTTGCATTTGCCTGCACGATCTTTGCAGGATGTGGATTTAGCTTAGCCGGAGAGGGCTATGGTTTATACAAAAACGCAGTAGAAGAAGTAAGTCTGGAAGAAAAGGTTGCAAAAATCCGCAGCCAGGAGAATTTTACTTCCATAGAGGAATTGCCGGAGACTTATGTACAGGCTGTGATATCAGTCGAAGATCACCGTTTCTATGAGCATGGGGCATTGGATCTGATCGCCATTGGACGGGCTATGTTCAACGATTTAAAGGCAGGCCGTTACGTAGAGGGTGGAAGCACCATTAGCCAGCAGCTTGCAAAGAATCTTTACTTCTCCCAGGAAAAAACCATGAAACGCAAAGCGGCAGAAGTATTTCTGGCATTCGAGCTGGAGCAGAAGTATACAAAAAATGAGATTTTAGAGCTCTATGTCAACAGCATCTATTTTGGAGATGGCTATTACAGCATCGGAGAAGCCAGCGAAGGATATTTCGGAAAATCGGCTTCCCAGATGAATGATTACGAAGCTACACTTCTGGCAGGCGTGCCAAACGCACCGTCCAGATATGCACCAAGCAAAAACCTGGCCCTGGCTGAAAAACGTCAGCAGAAGGTAATCAGCCGCATGGAAGCATGTGGATACTTAAACGATCAGGCAGCCAGTGTGATGAGTGCAGAACTTCTGGCACTGAAATGAGAAAACAAAACCCCAGGGACAGTGTGATATGATATGTTCCCTGGGGTTTTGTCTATGATTTTTTCATTTATTGGATCTCACGAATCATGCAGTACTGCTTTAACGGGAAATTCTGCTTCATGATCCCATAAACCTTAAAACCAAGATTTTTGTAGAATTCCACGTTATGTTCATTGTGTGTTTCCAGCGAAATCATCATGCGGTGTTCATCGGCATAATCGATGGCTTCCTGCATGAGGTGCGCTGCAATGCCGTGGTGCTGCATATTTGGATCGACAGCCAGATAGATGATGTGAAGCCGCTGCTTCTGATGAAGCTGGTCTGTCCAGCTGGAGTTTAAGTAATCGCCACCCTTTAAAAAGTTATGGAAGGTTTTTAACGATGGATCCTCTTTGATGAGATAGGTATCGGTCTGAAGGGTTGCGCGCGCTTCTGCAAAGTAAAACTGGAAGATGTTGTAAGGCTCCGCTTCATCGGAAACCACCAGGATTCCGTTTAAATCTGCACTGTCCGAAAAAATCTCACAGGTTTCATAAAATTCGTCCATATCGCAGTGGAAAAGCTCAGGCATGAGGCGTTCCCGGATTTCCGGATCCGGGATCAGGGTCTCATAGAGCGGATCATGCTTGAAGCAGGTATATAAAAGTTTTTCCAGTTTCGGCAGGTCTTCACGCTGTACGCGGTATAGTTTATCGCTTTCCATAATGTGTTCAGACGGGAGACCGTCTGTCCTTTCTTTTGTTTGGTAATATGTAGTATATCGGATTTCGTCTGTTTTGCTTCTGGTATCGTCAGATTAAAAACTGGTCATGAACCAGGCACTGGATCCGGTCTGTCGTCTGGATCAGCAGACGGCACTGGTCCTGGAAGATCCGTTCCAGATGACTGATCTGCGCAGAAAGCTGAAGCTCCTCCGGGGCAGTCTCTTTTTGCGCCAGCAGTGTTTTCACCAGAGCATACAGGTTCTCATGCGGCATCAGGCGTTTGTATCCCCATTTCAGGCGGTTCTGCGGCTGGTTTAATACATAATCGGTAAAGTGGTCATAAACTTCCTGATCGAACATGAATGCGTAAGCATTGTTATCGACCTGGTAGAGTTTGCGAAGGGCAGAAGAGAGCTTCTGCTCTTTTAAGTTTGCGATCGCTCCTCCGATGAGGCGGATATTCTGAAGCAGGATTTCGTGCGGATAGTGCACATTTCCATACCAGTCAATGCGGACCAGCTCATCCTGCGCACACTTGAAGCGTCTCAAAGCTTCCTGCTCGGCTTCCCTTGACTCGCTAAATAAGACTTCGGCTTCCTCTGTTTTTCCTTCGGCCAGAAGCTCCTGGTAACGGCTGTTTGTATGCATGCGGGATTCATAACGGTCTTCTGCAACTTCCTGTGCATGCTTTAACATGTCTTCCAGATTCGCGATTTTTTCCACGAGAGAGGCCAGTGTCATGGGACTGATCAGGTCCATGGCAACAAATGGGCGGAGAATCTCTTTGGATGCGGCATATCCGTCTAATGCACGTTTCATAACCGGGGCAGAGCATAACGGGATCACGCAGGTCTCGTCCAGGGCAGCGACAAGAAGGGCAAACAGCTCGTGGTGAAGCCGGTAAACCTGCTCGTCATAAAATGCATCGTTATCAAACTGGGAATGATAATGGGTCTCCATAAAGCTGCCGCCGGTAAAGTCATTGACCATGGACGGAATTCCGGCAATTGCCATGGAAAAATCATCCGACCAGGTCTCAATCGGAGAAGTAATGCGGGTCTCCTCCGGGTATGCCTGGGTCAGATCTGGAAGTTCGGAAAGATATTCCTCCAAAAAGCGGGTATATTCGTAGCAGCTGCGGATGCGGGCACGGGTGCCGTGTGCAAGCGCCGGAAGCTCAAAGTTTAAATCGGCGATGACCTTTCCAACCCACTCCGGATGCGCGGTAAACACCTGCTCGTAAGCGCCGGTCGACCAGTCGAAGTTGGAGTCTACAACCCCCCATTCCTCTGCAGCCATCGCACAGATTACAATGGTGTTGTTTGGCTTCATGCCGCTTTTTAAAAGTGCTTTCGCGATTCCAAACATCAGCGCAACCGCGGTGTTATCGTCCTGGAAACCACTGAAGTAAGAGTCATAGTGGGCAGATAACAGGATCATACGGTCTGCATGCTTTCCCGGAATCGATCCCACGATATTGTAAGTGGTGCAGTCACGGGTTACGCGGCTGTCTGCATCCAGGGTTACGGTAATCTCGGAAGTAAGCGCGGTATCGCCTGCAGGGGCATCCGCATCTATGTGTGTGTTAGAAGCAGCTTCTTTTGCAAGGAGCAGACTCTTTAACGGGTCTGCATCTTTTCTGGAGATAGAAAACGCAGGCGCATTTTCCGGTCCGGCGATATCCTGCGCATTCAGCGCCTCATCGTCAATCTCGCCGTAGCCGCCGCTCTGTACAGCGATCAGCGCGGCAGCACCTTTTAAATGAGCCTGATAGACCGGATAATTGATCCACCATTCGTCTCGCTGGTTGATGTCGACCAGAACCAGCTTCCCGGTAATGTCTTTGCCTTCGTAGTCGGCAGCAGTTCCTTTTCCGAGATACATCAGGGAAAAGTCTTTCGGACCATCGGTCACAAAGGTGGTCTGGTAAGCACCGAGCTGAATCTCGTGCCGGGTCCCATTTTCATCGGTATAGGAAAGCACTGCCTTTTTAAATTCCCAGCCGTCTACCTTTATGGCATCTTTCGTGACGTTGGAAAGACCGATGGCTTCCATTTCCTGTTTCAGCATTTCGCCGGTCTCAAATTCTGCTTTGGAACCGGCCGGCCGGTAACCAAGCACTGGGTTGGAGCGGAACTGTTCCATGCGCTTCGCCAGCGTATAAGAATAATTTATATCAAGGTTTTCTAGGATTGATTGTTGTAAATTCATGTGGGTTAACCTCCGTTTGTGCAGTCGATTCCGTGACGAAGTCACGTGACTGCTTTGCCGTTTCATTATAGCACTGAATAGCGGAGGAGAAAAGGAAAATGGAGAAAAAAGAATCAGGTCAAATTAGAATGGCAGATTGTTCGGGATTTGTTTGTGTGGTATGATGAAGCTATGAAAGGCATCCTGGCTATTGGGGCAGTAAAGCCAGAGGCAAAGCGCAGATGAATCAAAACTGGAAGAATATAGCGGAGAGAGTAAGGAAACAATGAAGTCAATACCAATTTATGCACTGACAAGAGAACAGAACCTGACCAATCTTACCAAACTGGAGTATCATTTATCTGAACGAGAAAAGCCACTGAAGTTTCGTACATGGGAACTGAATAGCATGAAAGCCCTGGTAGATCAGCTGGAAGCTCATATGGAGCATGTATACCGCCTGCGCTTTTTCTACTCCTTTCAGATTCCACGGCTTGGAAAGGAATTTGACCTGCTCCAGGTGAAGGAAAACCAGATTGTAAACATTGAACTGAAAAGCGGTGCGGTTTCCGAAGATGCCATACGCAGGCAGCTGATACAGAACCGCTATTATTTGTCTGTACTTGGAAAACCGATCAAATCTTACACTTACATCAGCAGTCAGAACCGGTTGGTGCGTCTGACAAATCATGACCATATTGCTGACACAGACTGGAAACAGTTGTGTGAGGAATTGCAGGAGAAAAGCCCAGAATACACGGGAAATCTGGAAACATTGTTTCAGGCGGAATGGTATCTGATCTCGCCGCTGACACAGCCTGAACGTTTCCTGAGAAAGGAATATTTTCTGACAGCGCAGCAGAAAGATATCGAACGGCAGATTCTAAGAAGAATCAGGACAGAACGAAGAGGGTATTACTGGTTTTCTGGGCTTCCAGGAACGGGAAAAACCTTGCTCCTGTATGACATTGCCATGAAACTTTCTGTCCGGCAAAAGGTCTGCATGATTCACTGTGGAACTTCCGGGCAGAAATGGAAAAAACTTCATGAACGCCTGCTGCGTATGATCTGGATTTCGGATTCGCAAATTACAGAAGAAACAAAATTAGATGAGTACAGTGCCGTTCTGGTTGATGAAGCACATTTACTGAGTCAGGATGTATTACATAGGATTGTAAACCTGGCTGGAAGTCGTCCGGTTATTTTTTCCAGTGACGATGAGAGCCCGGTTTCACCGGAAGAAGCGGATCAAAGCATAAAACAGGAGTTGGAAAATCTTGCTGAGGTTTGGATGTTTCGTCTGACAAATCGGATCCGGACCAATGCGGAACTTTCAGCTTTTATTCAAAATATGATGCATCTTCCAGAGCGGAAAGTTACCAGACACTTTCCAAATGTTACTGTGTTTTATGCCAACAATAACCAGGAAGCAGAAAATTTGATTCAGTATGCAAAAGAACAGGGATATCAACTTTTGTCAGAACATATGGTAACAGGAAAAACACCGGATTGCTTGGCAGTGATGTTGGATGAGCAGTATTTCTATGATGAGAATAAATATTTGCGCTCCGAAAATCATACTGTGCGGAAGCTGTTTCATCAGCTGAATGGTGCAAAAGAAAAGCTGCTGCTGGTTGTAAACAATAATTTCCAGCTTTATGATGTGCTTTTGGACCTGTTATAGTTTCATGAATCTGGATTCACACAGGATTACACCAATTTTACACCATATCTTGACTTTCCTATAGAAATGTGCAATAATACCACTCGTAAAAAGCATAAAGTCTTCAGGGCGGAGCGAAATTCTCCACCGGTGGTAAAGCCCACGAGCCGCAAGGCATGATTCGGTGTAATTCCGAAGCCGACAGTATAGTCTGGATGAAAGAAGAATGATCGTGTATTTCTTATATTTTTGAAAATACCGTATTTGTGATAACCGCTCTGGAATGAAAATTTCAGAGCTTCTTTTATTTCATAGGAATTGTGTTTTATGAAACAAATGGAACATGCAGATCGCATTTTTCGTGATTTCGTGAGCAGGAACAAAGAGAGTTCTTTTTCATGATTTGGAAAATGGTTTACAGGATACGGAAAATTCAAAAATAACGGAAAAACAGTACAAAAAGAAAAGCAAGTTCTGAAGAATATTGATTCTTTGGATCTGCTTTTTTCTGTATTGCATAACTCAGAAGTATCTGTGGTGCATCTGACGTTAACCATCCTTCTGCTTGATACTTATGCGAACAGGAAATGGAGGAAGGAGTCTTTGACAAAACAGGATTATATGCGCCGGGCAGTGGAACTGGCGAAAAAAGGCGAAGGCTGGACCAGTCCGAATCCGATGGTAGGCGCCGTGGTGGTAAAAGACGGGAGAATCATCGGGGAAGGATACCATGCGCGGTATGGGGAACTTCATGCAGAGCGCAATGCGCTCCGTGCCTGTATGGAGCCGACGGAGGGGGCAGACCTCTATGTCACGTTAGAGCCATGCTGCCACTATGGAAAACAGCCTCCCTGCGTAGAGGCAATCGTGCAGGCGGGGATCAAGCGGGTTTTTGTGGGATCGGATGATCCGAATCCACTGGTTGCCGGAAAGGGAATCCAGTATTTGCGGGAACGCGGCATTCTGGTAGAAACCCATGTGCTGAAAGAAGAATGCGATGCGCTAAATCCGGTGTTTTTCCATTACATCCGCAGAAAAACTCCCTATGTGGTTTTAAAATATGCCATGACCATGGATGGGAAAATTGCGGCATATACCGGGGCATCCAAATGGGTTACTGGCGAGGAGGCACGGGCGTGGGTGCAGCGGGAGCGCAGCCGTTACTGTGGCATCATGGTGGGGGTCAATACCGTACTGGCAGATGATCCATTGCTGAACTGCCGCATGCCGGGAGGAAGAAATCCGGTCCGGATCATCTGTGATACACACTTAAAAACTCCGATGGAATCCAGAATCGTAAAGACCGCGAGGGAAATTCCTACAATTCTGGCTGTCTGCGAGACGGACAAAAAACGATATCTTCCCTATGAACAGGCGGGCTGCCAGATTTTGCCAGTTTCAGAGGAAGAGGGGCATGTGAATCTCAAGGACCTGATGAAGCTGCTTGGCGAAAAACAGATCGACAGTATTTTGCTGGAGGGAGGCGGTACCTTAAACTGGTCCGCGTTAAAAAGCGGGATTGTCAAAGAAGTACATGCTTATCTTGCACCGAAGCTGTTTGGCGGTGCAAAAGCCAAAACGCCGGTGGAGGGGCCTGGTGTGGCAGATCCTTCGGAAGCGGTCCGGCTGAAGGTCAGAGAAATCCGAAAGCTGGGCGAGGATTTCCTAGTGGAAAGCGAGGTGCAGGATGTTTACGGGGATCGTTGAAGAGATTGGAACGTTAAAACGGATTACCTGGGGTGCACATTCGGCGGCGCTGACCATTCAGGCAAAACAGGTGCTTGCCGGTACCAAAGTGGGCGACAGCATTGCAGTCAATGGGATTTGCCTGACGGTAACGAATCTGGACACTTCCGGGTTTACGGCAGACGTAATGCATGAAACCTTAAACCGTTCTTCCTTAAAAGGTGCAAAACCGGGCATGCACGTGAACCTGGAGCGGGCAATGGCAGCAGGAGGGCGGTTTGGCGGTCATATCGTAAGTGGCCATGTGGATGGAACCGGAACGATCCGGAAGATTTCGCGGGATGATAATGCAATTTGGTATACTGTGGAAGCCAGCCCGGCAATTCTTCGCTATATTGTGGAAAAGGGATCCGTTACGATCGATGGGATCAGCCTGACTGTGGCATCGGTGACGGAGAAATCTTTTTCCGTTTCCACGATACCGCACACCAATGCCGTGACAACTTTGGGAGAGCGGAAAGAAGGAGATAAAGTGAACCTGGAGAATGATATCATCGGGAAATACGTGGAGCGGCTGCTGGGTGGGGGAATGACAGAGTGCAAATGTCCAGAACAACCAGATTCCAGACAAAAACAGACAGAAAGCAAAATTACAAAAGAATTTCTGACCCAATATGGATTTTAATAAAACGCAAGGCAGGAGGGAAAAATTATGGCATTTCAATACAATACCGTAGAAGAAGCGTTAGAAGAACTTCGCAAAGGACATATCATTCTGGTGACCGATGATCCGGACCGGGAAAATGAGGGAGATTTCATCTGTGCGGCAGAGTTTGCCACGACGGAAAATATCAATTTCATGGCAACCCATGGAAAAGGACTGATCTGCATGCCGATGTCCGAGGAATATGTAAAGAAACTGCAGATTCCTCAGATGGTGACCAATAATACAGACAACCATGAGACAGCGTTTACGGTTTCGATTGATTGTGTCGATACGACGACCGGAATTTCCGCAGCAGAGCGCTCCGTCACGGCCATGCGCTGTGTGGCAGAGGATGCAAAGCCGGAGGACTTTCGCAGACCGGGACACATGTTCCCGCTGCTGGCAAAAAAGAATGGTGTTCTGGAACGGGAAGGACACACGGAAGCTACCGTGGATCTGTGCCGCCTGGCCGGATTAAAGGAATGCGGGCTTTGCTGTGAGATCATGCGGGAGGACGGAACCATGATGCGCACCAGCGAACTGCAGGAACTGGCAAAAACATGGGACTTAAAATTCATCACGATCCAGGACCTGAAAAATTACCGGAAATTCCAGGATCAGCTGATTGACCGGGTGACTGTGACGAAAATGCCGACCAAATACGGAGAATTTGTGGCTTACGGCTATGTAAACCGATTAAATGGCGAACATCATGTCGCACTGGTAAAAGGGGAGATTGGAGATGGGGAAGATGTCCTTTGCCGGATTCATTCGGAATGTCTGACCGGCGATACGTTTGGTTCCCTGCGCTGTGACTGTGGCCAGCAGTTTGCGGCAGCCATGACCCAGATTGAAAAAGAAGGACGTGGCATTCTCCTTTACATGCGGCAGGAAGGACGCGGCATCGGTCTGATCAACAAGCTGAAGGCCTATGAACTGCAGGAAAAGGGCATGGATACCCTGGAGGCTAATCTGGCACTTGGTTTTGCCGGGGATGAGCGGGAATATTACATCGGTGCACAGATCCTGCGGGATCTTGGAGTAAAGAGCATGCGCCTGCTCACCAACAATCCGGATAAAGTATATCAGCTTTCGGAGTTTGGCATGACCATCAAAGAGCGTGTGCCGATCCAGATGAGCGCGACGAAATACGATCTGTTTTACCTGCGGACCAAGCAGCAGCGTATGGGGCATCTGCTGCGGTATTAGAGGGTAAAAAAATCTGTTGCTATATCATTTTATAATATATTATGAAGAAAGAGGACAAACATATGAGAGTACTGGAAGGAAATGTAGTAGCAAAAGGAATCCGTGTAGGAATTGTGGCAGCAAGATTTAATGAATTTATTACATCAAAGCTGGTTGGCGGGGCACTGGATGGTTTAAAACGCCACGATGTCAAAGAGGAAGATATCGATATCGCGTGGGTGCCAGGTGCCTTTGAAATCCCCCTGATCGCGTCGAAGATGGCGAAAAGCAAAAAGTATGATGCGGTAATCTGTGTGGGTGCCGTGATCCGTGGAAGCACAAGCCACTATGATTATGTATGCAGTGAAGTCTCCAAGGGGATTGCAAATGTCTCTTTAAACAGTGACATTCCGGTGATGTTTGGTGTGCTGACCACCGATAACATTGAGCAGGCAATCGAGCGTGCAGGCAGTAAGGCTGGAAATAAGGGGTATGAGTGCGCGACCGGTGCCATCGAGATGGTGAATCTGATCCGTGCATTGGAAGCATAGATAAAAAGCACCGATAAAATACTGAAAACTTTTGCACTCTAAAAGAATAACATGTTGACGAATCTTATTTTTCGTTTAAAATAAAAGAAGAAAACTAAAAATCTGTATGAAAATAGATAAATCGTTGGAAAATGGAAAGTGAGGAAATAGAACATGTTAAAGCAGGTTTCTGTATACGCAGAAAATAAAAAGGGTGCGCTTAAGATCGTTACCGGAATTTTGACGGATGCCGATATCAATATTTTGGGTTCTGTCACAAATGACAGTGCGGAATACGGAATCATCCGCATGGTGGTTACCAATCCGGAAAAAGCACAGGAAATTCTGACTGAGGCCGGTTACTTATGCCGCCTTACCAATGTACTCGGCATTGAAGTAGAAGATGAAGTAGGAAGCTTAAACCGGGTTCTGGCAGCATTCTTAGAGAGCAATATCAATGTCAATTACCAGTACCTGTCTTTCAACCGTCAGTCTGGAAAGCCGGTCATGGTTCTTCACACAGACGATTGTGAGTTCGTAGAAAAATGTCTGGCAGCAAAGGGATTTCAGATGACCGAAGTTTAAAAAAGTGATCAAAAAATGAGGGATGTTCAGGCAAAAAGGCCGGCATCCCTATTTTTGCTGCACGCGAAAACGACAAAATAATAAGGAGAAAAACTAGACAAATGCACTTTGAAAAACTGGAACAAAATATCATCGATCTGGTCAAAGAGGAACAGGCAAAACTCGGTTATCGGAAGGAATGCATTCGTTTGTACTATCCACTGAGTTCACTTGTGCATCTGACCGGAAAACCATGTGGGGAGCAGGACATGCTCGCGCTGCTTCCTGACTTTTGCCGGGAGGTAGAACCACATCTTGGAAAGATCACGGTTTCTGCAAAGAAAGAACGCTTTTGCTTTTTGATCCCGGAAGAGGGTGTTGTATATGTGAAAGAGAACACACTTCCAAATGAATTTATCAAAGAGTTGGTCGAACTGGTTGGACACCATGACTGTACCATGGAAGAAATCAAAGCATTATTTGAAAAACAGCCATGGCCGGTTATTGTAACACCAGTTAAAGGGGATGAATTTGATCTTTTGATCCGGTTCGCAGAAGGCGCAAAAGATCCTTATTATTATTGTTTTAAGGATGAAGGCTGCCACATCATTTATCACCGGTTCCTTCCGGAAGATTATGCGGACTTTGGATTTGAGGAGGCTTAAGTATGAACCGGAAACATAAAGCAATCCTTTATATTGTATTGTCCTCCTTTTGCTTTGCCCTGATGAGTGTGTTTGTGCGTCTCGCCGGAGATATCCCGCCTGTGCAGAAGAGCTTTTTCCGGAATCTGATCGCATTTTTCTTTGCCGTGATCCTTCTGATCAAAAATAAGATTTGGCTGACTGATGCAAAGAAAAATCTCGGCTATCTGATCCTGCGTTCTACGTTTGGAACGCTGGGGATTTTCTGCAACTTTTATGCGGTCGACCACCTGGTTTTGGCAGATGCTTCCATGTTAAATAAGATGTCGCCGTTTTTCGCCATTGTATTCAGCTTTCTGATCCTTGGCGAAAAAGTAAAGCCAACACAGGCATTTTGCGTAGTCGGCGCTTTTATTGGAAGCTTGTTCATCTTAAAGCCGACTTTTGCCAACATGGCACTGGTACCGTCACTGATCGGACTTTGCGGCGGTCTGTTTGCAGGTGTTGCCTATACGTTTGTACGGCTTTTGGGAGAGCGGGGAGAAAAAGGACCGTTTATCGTCTTTTTCTTTTCCGGTTTTTCCTGCCTGGTATCTTTGCCGTACCTGTTTTTGCATTACCATCCAATGAGTCCGTCCCAGCTTGGATTTCTTCTGCTTGCAGGACTTGCGGCATCCGGCGGTCAGTTCAGCATTACCGCGGCTTATTGCAATGCTCCGGCGCGCGAGATTTCGGTGTACGATTATTCACAGATCATCTTTTCTGCCCTGTTGGGATTTCTTTTGTTCAGCCAGGTGCCGGATTTCTTAAGTGTGATCGGTTATCTGACGATTTGTGTGATGGCTGTAGTTATGTTTCTTTATAATAACCGAAAGACTTGTTGACAGAAAAGAAATATGTTACATTGAATATGGTGATTCAGAATATTGTGATCGACATCAGATCATAGGATATTAGACGATACTTGAGATAAAAGGGGAAAACAGTATGCCAGTATTTGATTTCAGCGATGCTCCGGACGCAAAGAATCCGGGTGAGTGCACGTATACCACATTTCGGTCCAGTGAGCCGGAGGCTTCTCCTGAGAAACCGATCCTTGTCCTCGATAACAAAAAACGGAAATGGCAGCATCATTCCTGCGGAATGTTTACGAATCCGGTAAAACGTACCACCTTCGAATTCCAGGAGGAGGATGGAACGGTAAGCGCCGATATTTTAAAAATTGATGCCCGCTTTGTCAGCCTGTTAAAATGGCTTGGGGAAAATCATATCAGTGTCCGTCTGTCCGGCGAAAACTGTCCGGAAGGGTATGCTGTTTACAAAATCCGGGAAACGGCGTTCGGCGGCGGCACCAAGCTTTCGGCAGAAGACGGCTTTTTGCAGTTTATGATCGAGCGCCTGTTTGCGAGCAATGCACCGGGCGAGGACGTAGTCGATGAAAGACTGGAAGAAGCTGGCGACGATATGAAGCTGACCAGCATTCAGAGTATCACGGATTTCATGAATTGTGCTGGAAGAACCCTTCCAGACAACATCCGTCTCTGGGCGCGGAGAAATCTGGCAGTAGCACGTTCCCACGAGGTATCCCCGGAGGAACGCCGTCACGCACAGCGCGCACTGTCTATTATGATGAATGTCCAGTGGAAGAGCAACTACTTTGAGTCAATCGATCCAAAGGAAGCACGCAGGATCCTGGATGAAGAATTATATGGAATGGAGCGTGTGAAACAGCGTATCATCGAGACGATCATCCAGATCAACCGTACGCATACCCTTCCTGCTTATGGACTTTTATTGGTAGGACCTGCCGGAACCGGAAAGTCCCAGATCGCCTACGCAGTAGCCCGTATCTTAAAGCTTCCATGGACCACCCTGGATATGAGCTCCATCAACGATCCGGAGCAGCTGACCGGCAGCTCCCGTATCTACGCGAACGCAAAGCCGGGCATTATCATGGATGCCTTTTCCATGGCAGGGGAGTCCAACCTGGTATTTATCATCAATGAGCTGGATAAGGCAGCTTCCGGAAAAGGAAACGGAAATCCGGCCGATGTACTGCTGACTCTGCTCGATAATCTTGGTTTTACTGACAACTACATGGAATGTATGATCCCAACTGTTGGCGTTTACCCGATCGCGACAGCCAACGATAAGTCCCAGATCAGCGCGCCGCTCATGTCACGTTTTGCGGTGATCGATATCCCGGATTATACGGCAGAGGAAAAGAAAATCATCTTTTCCAGATTTGCACTGCCGAAGGTATTAAAACGCATGGGATTAAAAGACGGAGAGTGCAATGTGGCACCGGATGGCCTGGATGCGGTGGTAGAGTTTTTTGCCGGAACCAGCGGAATCCGTGATCTGGAGCAGGCGGCAGAGCACCTTGCAGCGAACGCTTTATACCGGATCGAGGTAGAACATGTAAAATCTGTCGTATTTGACGCAGGTATGGTACGGACTTTGTTGGGATAGAGAGGGGGAGGCGGTTTTGAGGAACGGATCTACCGGATGGGAAACGAAGAAAGATAGGAATATGGAGGGCCAAGATGATGAAATATAGGAAATTAGGGACTACCGGGCTTGAGGTCAGCGAGATTGGCCTGGGCGCGGAGTGGCTAGAGCGTCATAACGAGAAAGAAGTCAAAGAGATAATCGACTGTTGTGAAAGTTATGGGATCAATATTTT
>OGWS01000847.1_pt1 | contig 28401 bp, 27 predicted proteins | sample 1576111 | NCBI WGS metagenome assembly OGWS01 (sample SAMEA3541534, study PRJEB24748) | human gut metagenome | biome: human gut; feature: human-associated habitat; material: faeces | place: China | collected 2012
CAAATAATTCATCTACCGCATTCTTAAATTCTTCATCGTCTTCTCTCGTTTCACTGGCGTTGATAAATTCCAAAAGCGTAGAAAAATTTTGTTCTTCTTCCGGTGCTTCATACCAGATATAACCGATCAGGGCAGAGTACAGAAGGCGTTCCGCTTATAGTGATAGGTAAGGTTTTGATATTATCTCCACCTTTTCCCCCACTTCACACCGGACATGCGACTTTCACCGCATCCGGCGCTCCATCGATTGTCTTCACAAGACATTTAATCAGTCACCAAATTTAAGTTTTATATTATTGCTGACAGGTTCGCCTGCTCTCGCAGACTATTGATTTTCACGAGCATCTTTTTTGTGATATTGAGTGTTTTTATCAGGTCTTTTATTGCTGCTTGGGGCAGTTCTTGTAACAGAATCAGATATTTTTTGTGAATCAGAACCATGTTTTTATATCTTTCAAATCCACCAAGTGATCCTGGTACTTTGAGCCATACAGCTACATGTTCCGCATCTGCGAATTCTTCTCCACTGATTGCACATTTTCCCTTTTGAGCAGAAAATAAAGATATTTTACTGTCATGGTATTCTGTGCTATGACCAACGGATATTTTTTCTCTCAGTCCTTTCAGAACATACTGATTAAGGTTAAGTTCTGTATGAATCAGAGCACGACCTTCTTTTGTATAACTACAAACGATTGATCGCTTCGCCATCGGTATTTTATTTTTGATGAATGCAATCGGATAGATCATCTGGTCAATTCCTGAAACATATCGAATCATTTTTGACTGTCCGAATCTTTCCTTTTCTGCTTGGGTGATAGTTCCACCCTCACGTTTTAGCATACTTCCTGTTTCTGTATTTAACCTGTTCGTCAAAACTGTCATTACTCGCCTATGGAATTCTCTGCAATTGTTATTCAGCATTTTGTATGATATTAAAACACCTATATTTCCTTCAAATTAAAATAAGGTACAGCATAAATTATTCTGACATAAAATGCATCAGATTGATTTACTGCTGTACCTTTTGTGTTATTATGGTATTCGTAACATAAAAACAGCGGACCTGCACCCTGAGAAAGTCTGGTCCGCCATTACCCACAGACATGGATACATCCATGTCTATTGACATTACTATGATAACCATTTTTCTTCGAGATTGCAATTCTATTTCTCAATCTTTTTATGATTCTGTCATTAACCGTATTCAACTTCATCAATTATGTTGTACTTGTGGGCATTCTGCATGCATGTCTATTCATGGTTACTACTTCAGAAGTATCAAACTTCCAGAAGGAACCATTCGTTTGCGCATCTGCCGTGTTAAGTGCTCAGAGTGTAATAAGACCCATGCACTTCTTTTGTCTTCCTTCATTCCTTATTCACAGATCCGTCTATGTGACCAGCATCAGATCTGTGTTGATTTTGAATCTCACCTCCCGGCTTCTTCTGTCTGTGAGGCTAATCCTGAGATTGATGAGAACAATGTCAAATCCATTCTGCGTAATTACAGGCACCGCTGGCGGGAGATGCTGCGTTCCCAAAAGATTGGCCTGTCACCTGTATCAGACCTGGTCACTTCCTGCTTTTTGAATTATTCCGCGCAATTCATGCAGAATCACAGAGGGGCTGTACGTCTTTTTCTATATACCACATAACCTTACCCGACACAGAGTTTCTTTCTTATTAAAATGAAGAAAAAGAAACAAGGAGGCCTGATTTATGGAACAGGAAAAGAAACAACAGATTGCCCTTATGCGTTACGCATCTATCGCACCACTTATTACCGGTACCCAGGACAACTTCAACAGCCTGAGTGCTTTCTTTCGTGATGCCTCTGCAAAAGGATCCCTCATGCCGGATGGAACCATCCATCATTACGCTCCGGAAACTTATGAAAAATGGTACTACATGTACAAAAAGGATGGTTTTGATGCCCTGATACCCACAGGAAGATCTGACTGCGGAAAAAGCCGGAAGATAGATGAAGACCTAAAAGAACAGATCTCTTATCTGAAAAAGAATTATCCCCGTATGTCTGCCTCGGCCATCCACAAACAGCTTCGGGATAATGGGGCTATCCATTCCGGCCAGGTATCAGAATCTACTGTCTGCCGTTTTATCAACCAGCTTTCCCTTCAGGAAAAGCTCACTACAAACCAGGATATGCGGCGCTATGAACGCCCCCATATCAATGAAGTATGGTGCGGCGATTCCAGTGTAGGCCCTTACTTGAAAACACCGGACGGAAAAAAGCACCGTGTCTATGTCATTGCACTTATCGATGATGCCAGCCGTTTTATCCTCGGTGCTGATGTTTTCTTCAATGACAACTTTGTAAATCTCATGTCTGTTATGAAGTCTGCAGTTTCAAAGTATGGAAAACCGATGGTCTTCAACTTCGATAATGGTTCCAGTTACCGCAATAAACAGATGGAGCTTCTTGCAGCACGCATCGGTTCCGTAGTCAATTACTGCAAACCTTATACCCCGGTCCAGAAGGCAAAGATCGAGCGGTGGTTCAGAACGTTGAAAGACCAGTGGATGGCTTCTCTTGATATGCGTGACTTCCATTCCCTGGAAGAGCTCCGTGGCAGTCTCCGCACTTATATCAATACCTACAATCAAAATCCCCATTCGGCCCTGAAAGGGATCTCCCCGCAGGAACGTTTCTTCCAGGAACCGGAGCTGATCAAACGCCTTTCTGATGAACTGATCGAAAACTCTTTCCTTCTTGAGATTGAAAGAAGGGTATCTGCCGATTCCGTTGTTGTGATCGAACAGGTTGAATATGAGGTTGATTACCGTTTTGCAAAACAGCGTATCACTCTCCGGTATTCCCCGGACATGGAGAAGATTTTTGTCCTGGAAGCAGACGGCTCCCTTTCCCCTGTCCATCTGCTCAACAAACAGGATAATTCAAAGATCAAGCGTGACAAGGTCCGCCTGGCGGGAGGTGAAGACTGATGGAACTTACTTCTCGCTATGGGATGGAATTCAATCCTTTCCTGAAAAACTCAAAAGAGATCATTTTTGAAGGAAACGAGTTTAAAGAAGCAAAAATCAGGCTCGAAACCCTTGCAAAGGTAAAAGGATTCGGTCTTCTCACTGGAGCCGCCGGCCGTGGCAAGACCACCCTGATCCGTTCCTGGGCTTCTGGTCTGAACCCGTCTCTTTATAAAGTAGTGTATTCAAGCCTTTCTACCCTGACAGTGAGTGATTTTTACATAAACCTTGCTTCTGCCCTTGGCGCACAGCCGGCATTCCGCAAAGTTGACAACTTCCGTATCATTCAGGACGAGATCACCCGGTATGCTCTTGATAAAAGAAAAACTCCTGTCATCATCATTGATGAAGCGAATTATGTTAAGAATGCTGTCCTTAACGATCTGAAGATCCTGTTTAATTTCGAAATGGATTCCAGAGACCGTGCCATTGTTCTTCTTGCAGGACTTCCGCAGTTAAACAATACTCTCCGGCTTTCCATCCATGAACCGCTCAGGCAGAGGATCATTATGAATTACAACCTTGATGGATTTTCAAAAGAAGAAGGACGTTCCTATATTGAATGGAAACTCAAAAAAGCCGGGTGTATAGATCCTGTATTTGATGATCCCGCTATGGAAGCAATCCTGAATGCATCTGATGGCACAGCACGTATGATCAATAAACTCTGTCATGCTGCACTTGTGATCGGACACAGCCAGTCAGTAAACCGCATCAATGCTGATACGGCAATGCAGGCCATCAATGAATGTATGCTTGGATAGGAGGGCGGATCATTATGGAAAAAATAACCTATTCTTATCCATACTTTATTTTTTGCGAAGAAGAACCTGAAGATTCTGTTGTTACCCAGCGGATTGCTTCGATCCGGCCAGTCAATCTGGACCATGAACCTTATGAGGCATTCCTTAATGACGGAAATAACAGTTTTCATCTGATATTTGGCAGGCAGATCAATGGACATTTCCTTTGCATTCCTAATTGGAACATTGGATGTGAATTAGCCTCTTATGATGATATCCAATGGAATGAGTCCTCTCTGTCAGAAATCACAGACTGTACAGGAAAGATATACTATAATGATGTTTCTGCTATCTGCTATGCATTAAAAGCTATAAAACCTTATCTCACTTAATCTCGGTTCCCTCATTTAATGTGAGGGAACTATTTTTCCATAAAGCAATCCGCTGAATCGGCAGATGATAATGTGACATCTTCGGCTAAATCATCACTTAATCAGGATTAAATAAAATGCTTTACGAAGCAGCAATTAATTAAGCGAACAACATGCAATCAATACTGATACAGGTGGCAAGCTGATAGTAATTCTGTATGCCTAACACCATGGAGTTATATAGCTGAATTTCTGATAAACAACTTTTTTTCTCTCTGGGTTTTGCGATGTTTTTCGCTTGTTCCACTAGCTTTGCTCTTTCAATTTCAACCTTTTTGTCACAGATTGCCGACTGCACCACATATTTATGATGCTTCAACCTTACCCTTATTTTGAATCCAAGAAACTCTGACCACCGTTTTCTGGTGTTCACAATCCTTGTTTTCTCAGGAGACACCTCTAATTTCAACCTCTCTTCAATCCACTCCGTAACCGCTTCTTTTGTCCTGACTGCGTCCTCTTTCGTTCTACAGAAAATCCTAAAATCGTCCGCATACCGAATGATATGCATTTCTTTCATTTCTGTGTTTTTCATAATCCTATAACCATGGCTTTTATCAAAAACCTTAGTTTTTCCGATTATTCTTTCTCGCCCTCTGCTTATAGCAATTGGATTTTCCTCCCATTGACTGGCTATCCACCAATCCAATTCATTTAGAACGATGTTTGCCAGTAGTGGTGAGATAATTCCTCCCTGTGGTGTACCCTTGTCGGGCAATACCGTTGTATTATCGGGCATTTTAATTGGAGCTGTTAGTATTCGCTTGATAATAAAAATCAGCGTTTTATCATGGATACCCAGCGACCATATCTGTCTGATTAACTTGCTATGATTTACGTTATCGAAAAATCCTTTAATATCAAACTCAATAACATAATGAAGGTTCATCATTTGAAGCATGGTGTAGGTTCTGTTAATGGCATGTTCAACGGATCTGTTCGGACGAAATCCATAACTATTATTGCTGAACTTTGCTTCGCAGATTGGTTCCATGATCTGCTTGATACATTGCTGTATCAGCCTATCCCATATGCATGGGATTCCCAGCGGACGTGTTTTTCCGTTTGGTTTCGGGATATCTTTCCGTCTTACAGGCTTTGGTCTGTAGCCGTGTTCGCTTCCCGTAACAATAAATCTCACTCTTTTTACCACATCATCAGGAGTTCGACTCCCAATATCTGTGATGTTCTTTTTATCTGTTCCTGCCGTGTAGCTGCCTTTGTTCGCTTTGATGTTTCGGTACGCAAGTAAAATGTTATCCCTGCTCACTATCAAATCCATAAGATTCTCAAATACTTCACCGTTCTGACTTTTTTGATATAGTTCATCAAAAGTATCTTGCATTCCATAGTACTCCGCATGACGCAGGTCATCTACACATAATGTTTTACTTTTCTTTGGCATAAGGCATCACCTCCTCTCGAAAGTGACCCTTTTGGTCTTACTCGTAATCCTTATCATAAGACTGAATAATGCCTGTTTATTTCAACCGACTTGTGACCATTCCTCCGAGTTCCTCTTTTTCGCAGAACTCATCATAAGTTCGATCACGGCTTTTCAGCACCAGTTCACCTGCTTATTTTCTTCGTCAGGCTATCCCATAATGGAATCTGATGCCTTTCCACGTTCCGATAATCCTATCTGTACATATATCCTTAGGTCTCTGCTATAGTCCTGTCAGCTTGGATGTGCCTGTAACACAACATGGTCGTTCGTAGGGTCAATTTCTACTGAACCACACTGACTGCGCTTTAACGCACCCATACATTTCTATATGGTCTTCTTTTAGAACCGTACATTCGCAGTTTTCGTCAGTTTACTCGCCAAAGTAAACATTCTAACCATAGATATTTTATAGATCCTAGACCTATAGGTAGCGCACCCCACCTCTGGGGCGTTTTCGAGAATCTTTTGGCAGATTCCTACGACTACTCTCGGTCGTTGTCACGGAGCTTCTCACCCCAGCCATTACAGCTGACGCAAGTCCGTCAAGGATAGACGTTTCAGGGCGTTACCCCATCATTCCACCTATCGGATTACCAGTTCACAGACTGGTTATTATTTAATAAACCAACACTGTGCGCAGACTTTTTACCGCCTGCGAACGTGTCGCACTCACCCAGAAATCCTCCGTAGATTTTTCTCCTTCCCCCTTCGTATTTGCTATGATGGTATTCACCAATTTTAAGATATCTTTTTCACTACGGATATAATGGAATGGATTATAGTGCATGGACTTTTTAAAATTGATCGTATTCAGCACCTTGATCCGATAGCCGCCATTTACCAGCATCTTTCCACATTCTACAATAATTGTTCCCTTTGGATCTGTCACCACATAAGATACGCGATCTGTCATCTGCATCAGATTGGGTTTCACATAAAATCTGGTTTTACCGGATCCTGATCCCCCTATCACGATCACATTCTTGTTTCTGGCATATTTGGGAGCCTTTGGCCTACTGTTCATCGTAAGCCGTTCTGTTTCGGTCAGAATGATGTTATTTTCAAACACCGGATCTTCAAAGGGCTCGATATCCTTCCGGTTTCCCCATCTGGCCGATCCATACTCTTCTCCATGCCGGAACTTCTTCGCATTCTTCACTTTATAATACAAGATCAACCGAAAGATAAGCGCAGTCACCAATCCTCCTAACAGATCTTGCATATAAAAGCTTGGAAGCCAGTTCGTAAATGCCAGTTGGAAATTCATCAGCATCACACCGATTTTCTCAATCATACTGTCACCAATACAATGGCGGTATAGCCAAAAGCATTTATCTGCAAGATAGAAGATGATCAGATACGGAATACTTAATATCACCACTCTCTTCATCTGGATATTCTGCATCTTTTCCCGGATCATCGTTCCTGCCCTCTGACTTTCTGCTTCGTCTTGACTCTCTGACGATGTTTTGCTTTCCTCTCCTGTGTCTTCTGCAGTTTCTTTCGGACAGAAGGCTTTTTCTTTTTAGACTGATCCAGCTCTATGCCTGCATATTCTTTAAATGCAGCCGTCATCACGTCCACATCTTTCGATTTAAAAAATACTAGATACAATGGCGGTTTCACATGGGAATCCTTTTTCAGACTATAATCGATCCCATATTTACGGGCTACCCGGTCAAATGACTTGATATTTTGATCCGTGATCTGAATATTGGTAAGCTGTGCTCCCTGTGCGATCAGTTGTTTTATCGTCTGCTTTCCATGAGGCTTTTTCATCTCCTGTCGTTTTCTTTCTTTTTCTCTGCCCTTTTCCTGTGCTTTTCCTGTTTTGACAGCCTGTTTTACCTGTACCCGTTTCTGTTTCTGTCTGCTCATTCCATCCAGAAATTTTCTCATAGATGCCTTTAGCACGCCGGTACTCATCCGGGTTGTCTGGATACACAGAGCTATGATTTTTTCATTCACTTCATCCTGCAATTAACCACTCCCTTTCTTTCCTTAATCCTTTGGGGGAAGCAAATAATAGCACTGCTTCTCAATGCAGCCCGTTTTTCTCCCTCCCCACCAATAGCAATATTTACAAGACCAGGGTTTTTCTTCACTATATTTTCTCCCCGGCATTGCTGCATTTGGTTCCACGATCAGGTTCTTATCTCTTCTCCTGTCCATCCTCATGTTCCTCCTAACAAAAAAGCGTTCACAGATTCCCTCCGGTTTCCATGAACGCTTTCCCTTACATTATTTCTTCTTTATTTTTCTTCCAAGGACTACCACTCCACTGAAGCTCATTCCAAGCACGATCAACCATAACAACAAGTTGGTGTTATCCCCAGTCTTCGGTGCATCTTTAGAAGGTTTTCCACCTTCCGGAGTGCTTTCTTTTGGTTTTTCCTCATCAACCATAACAACCTTCTGTACTTCAGCGGTATCTTTTACTTCAAATTCCACATCCTTTGCAACCAGATAACCTTCCGGTGCCGTTTCTTCCCTGAGCATGTACTTTCCGATCGGAAGCATCTCTATATAATGTGCCTCTTCTGTAGATGTCCAGCTTTCTACCACTTTTCCATCTTCATCTAAGATCGTAAGCTTTGCACCTGGAAGTTCTTTTCCTGCGATATCCTGTTTCGAGATCAACACCTTTGTCACATCATCTTTCATCTCCTGTTTCTGGATTTCTGCAGTATTTTCTACTGTAAAGGTAATGCTCTCAGCAGTTACATATCCATCTGCCGGTTTTGTTTCTGTCATCATATAGGATTTTCCAACGGTCAGCCCCTTGATCACATGGGCTTTTTCTGTAGATACCCACTCATCGATTACATTTCCGTCTTCATCTGTCACCTTCAGATGAGCTCCCGGAAGTTCTTTTCCTGTGGTAAGGTCTGTTTTCGTAAGTTCTACCTTTGTCGGCTCATTTTCAAAAACAAACTCATAGGAAACCTCGGCTTCTTCCGGTTTTCCATACTCAAAAGTGAATTCCTTTTCTTCATTCGATGTCACAAAACCATCCGGCGCATAGATTTCTTTTACGATATAGGTCCCATCCACTGGAAGATCTGCTTTGAAAAGGATCTGTCCATTTTCATCCGTTGTTTTCTGCTCGATCAGCGTTCCGGCTTCCATCAGGACTTTTCCATCTCTGCCTTTGATATCTTCTTTTGTAAATAAGCCGAAAATCGCACCTTCCAGCATACGTTCTGTATCCTTTTCTTTTTTAAGGACCGTTACTTTTATCTTCTGGCGGTTGTTCTGCCATTCTTCATCAAAAGTAACCACTGGCGTATCCTGATCGCGATAGGTCAGATCCACAAATCTAGGCTCTCCATCCAGTACAAAACCATGTGCCGTTTTCACTTCCTTCACACAATATTTTCCTACCGGAAGGTCTTCCATTTTTGCGATCCCCTTCTCATCGGTTGTGATCGTGCCTACCAGCTCATCTTTCTTATAATGATCTGCACTTACGCCATCCGCAGCCTTGATATCTTCTGCAGCATAGACTTCAAAGGTGACTTCACTTAAGTTTCCTGTGATATATTCAAAGAAATGTTCTACCGTTCCTTTCACATTATCCAGAAGAGTAATCTTCTCTAAAAATTCTCCCTTTTTGTTGATGATCAGAAGCCCTTTTGGAACCTCATCCTTCATTTCCACTTTCTGTGCTTCGGCAGTATCTTTGACCTTAAATGTCACATCCGTTGCTTTCAGATAACCATATGGAGCAAACTCTTCATGAAGGGTATAGGTTTCTCCGACAACCAGACGCTTGATCACATGTGGCTTATCCTTTTCAGATGTCCATTCATCGATCACATTTCCATCTTTATCCATGACCTTCAATCTTGCGCCCTCCAGCTCTACGCCTGTGGTCAGATCAGACTTTGTGAACTCTGCTGTAGTCGGTTCATTCTTCTTTACGGCCTGTAAGGAAACAATCTTTGTCTCCTGTCCCTGATACTCTGCAACAAATTCCAGAACCTCATCCGAAGAAACAAAACCTTCCGGCGCTTTTAATTCTTTTACATAGTATTCTCCAAATGGAAGATCCAGGGTGCATGTTGCCATACCGTTCTCATCGGATGTCATTTCCTGTAATAAGGTATCTGCTTTCACAAGAACTTTTCCATTTGCCTGGATATTTTTCTTGTTATAGATGCCAAACACAGCCCCAGATAATACCCGTCCATTTTCTGCATCCTGTTTTTCTACGGAAATAGAGACTTTCTGTCTGTCATTTCCTACGATTGCTTCTGCTTCAACGATCGGTGTATCCTGATCCTGATAAGTTAATGCAACCTTTACTGGCTCCGGATTTAATACAAATCCTTCCGGTGCCTTTGTTTCCACTACATAGTATCTTCCAAGCGGCAGATCCTTTGCTACAGCTTTTCCACCCTCTCCCGTTGTGATCGTTGTCACAAGCGTATCCTTTGCATAAAGTACGATACGGTTCCCATCTGCATCTTTCTGATGATCCGGAGTGCAGATATCCTCTGCCGCACGTACTTCAAATTCCGCCCCGGAAAGGTACTGTTCTTTATAGATAAAGTCGTTCTCAAAACCAGAAAGCATCTCACCTTTCTTATACACAATAAGATTTCCCTTTACCGGCTGATCTTCATAGGAAACTTCAATGATCACATCTCCACTTACTCCATCTACTTCATAGGCAGTATCCGAATCCACGGTGATCTCTACATAGTTTTTGTTGACAACATATCCATCCGGTGCTGTAACTTCTTCAATACGATAGTGACCAATCTCTAAGTTTTTCGGTAAGATCAGGTATCCCTGGCTGTCCGTAAAGAAAGATTTATGGACTGTGACCGTAGGATAGGTTGTTACCTGTTCCACATATTTCTTATGATCAGATCATAAATTTTAAATTCTGTGCCGGCTACTAACACCGGTTTCTTTGTTTCATCATCTTTTTTGATGATCTTTAACTTTGCGGAAAATTCTTTGTCCAACAGTACCTTCCAAACCTGCGGTTTATCCGGATTGTTTTCACGGATGGTAATCTCAAAATCCTCTACCGGTTTATAATTATGAGGTGTGGTTGTTTCTCGTACAATATACGTTCCATATGGAAGCGGAATACTGCACGCATACCCTTTCTCATCTGTGAACATTTCCGTTTTACCATCTGCTGTAAGGATGACTGGCTCTGCATGGGAAAAATCATAACTTCCATCTTCTTTTTTCTCCAGGCTGCTCTTTAAGTAAGCGCTGAAACCTGCCCCTTTTAACAGATCTGCATCCGTTTCTCCATTGTTCGCAGCTTTTATGATCTGGAACGGCTGTTTCATAACAAGTTCTGTTGATTTCACAGTACGTTCTATCGTTGGAACTGTGCCACCTTCATAAGAACATTCCACATCATGCTCTGTCTTGTCTAACAGATATCCTTCCGGCGCCTGGATCTCTTTTACAAAATATTTTCCAAGATACAGGTCTTTTACCGCAGCATCTCCCTTCTGATCTACCTTTAAGGTAGATACAAGATCACCGGCTTTATGTACAATTCCTGTTGTTCCATCTGGATGTACAATGTTTTCTCTCGCATAGAGGCCATACACCGCACCTTCTAAAGTCGCATCTCCTTGTGGATTTACCCCTGTTTCTGCATCTTCTTTGATCAGATGGATCTTTGCATAAGTACGTTCATTCAGAACATTCTTTGTACTTGTTTTACCGATATTAACATCTACCGGATAAACAGTTGGATCTGCCTGATAATTTGCCGGTGGCTGGATTTCTTTTACATACACAATATCCTGTGTCTTTTCGACTGTTACTTTAGAAGCGCCCTTTTTATCTGTCTCAGGCATCTGCGTGATTAAATCTGAGCACTCCTTATCACGGTAAACACCATAGATTGCTCCTGCCAGATGATTTCCGGTGGCTTTATCATTTTTTACAATCGCAATTTCCGCCTGTTTTGTCCATGTAACATTCAGGCTTACTTTATTTGTTGTTTCCACACCTTCTCCAAAAATAAATGCCAAATCTTGCACACTTCCATTGGTTGTCAGCTTATACGCCGAATAATCTTTCTTCAATCCGCCTGCCATCGTTGTAGCAAATACTTCTGCGGTATCACTTGCCTGTGTCAGCGGTGCAGAAAGGTAAAACTTTGTGCCTCCTTGGATTGTTACCTTTGCTCCCGGTGCGCTTGTACTTCCTGTACTTACGTTGTGAAAACGTACTCCAGATGGAAGGCTGATCGTCACACTCTGCTGTCCTGCCGCATGGAATGTGATTTCCTTTGTACGCTGTGTATTTCCTTCTACATAAGCCTTTACATTGGCATCGGAAAATGACATGGACACATCCGGTATCTCAGACTTCTTTACACAATAATTGTAAATATCCATTGCTAGTTCCTGTCCTGTTGCATTGGTTCCATAGAACGCATCACTACTGCCATAAGCATAAGCAGCCGCCATATGGACAAGAATAAATCTCTTTCCTGATGAAAAATCCCTGTGCTTGTTCGCAAAATAACTTTCTGCACCTGCCGCATCGGTACCGTAATAACATACCTTTGCAAGAGCCTGATTGTCAGCCAGCTTTGTGATGGTATAAATACCTGATCCTGGTCCTGGTTTTGCCGGCTGGATACAATAAGCCGTTGCTCTTACACTTCCATAAGAAATATAATACGGCTCTGTAAGATATGTTCCAAGCCCGTAGTCTGCATATCGGTATATTGGACCTTTTTCAATAGTTACCTGCTGAGATCCTACACCTGCAGTTCTAGCCATCGCTTTGATTGTAGTAATCTCACCTGGTTCCATTCCATTAAAATCAACACCTTGTTCTACTGCCTGTTCCATAACATCACGAAGTTCCAATCCCGATACTTCATCATATGTTTCCTGATCCATTGTTTCTTCGATCAATGCATCAAAAGCAGCATTCTCTTCTGATACATCTGTCTCTGTTGGGATTTCTGACGGCTTCTCTGAATCCTCCTCATCTTCTTCCGTCTCTTTTATTTCGGATTGCTCTGCATCTGCTGAAGGACTTTCACTCTCTTTTTCTATTTCCTTTACAGTCACATTTCTGCTGATCTGATAATTCGGATGTTCCTGATTGACCGGTTCTACATGATAAACAGTTTTATAGGTATCTGCATGGGATGTTGTAAAATCTTCTCCCTGCTCATTCTTTGCTTCCTCAAAAGTAATCTTTACTTTTTCCGCGTCCTTGATCTCTAACCCTGTAAAATCTGTTTTTACATCAAAACTTGTTCCCACTTCCACCTGATGATCCTTTGCCAGAACAATTTCATCTTCATCTAGCAGGCTTTGTACCTCTTCCAAAAGAGGCAGTTTTTTTTCTTTCGGAAGCTCCGCAGCATAACTGTTGATTGGTGATAACACCGTAGATAAAAGAGTGACCGCTGTCAGCAATCCGGATACAACCCGCTTTGCTTTTTGTTTCACTTTCATGTTCTTAAATCCTTCCTTTCTTCTGAATCTTATTTATCCGTTATACTTGTTCATCGTTTTCCATCATTCTTTCCTGAAAATAATCCCCTCCTTTCCTGGTCTTGTGCTATTTGGGACAGTCAGCACTTTGCTGAGATAACAGCACAAATATATGGCGGTATCTGCTTTTTCAAACAAACACCGCCATATGATTTCTACTGTCATCCTCATTTTGATTCAGACAATTATTTTTTATTTAAGATTTAAGCGTTTTCCTGTTCTCTTCCCCGGATCCGTTCCTGTTTTAGAGTCCATATCTCCAAAACGTTTTCTCTGTCAGGACACGCACAATGCACATTCAAGGCAGGTATCACTCCGGGCAGGCTATTCTCTTTTCAAGGTACATGAAGTGTTTCTTACAAACGTCTTCATATAACGAAAGGAAAACGGCCTGTTTTACAGGGTGCTTTTTAAATTTTTTTGATTTTTTTTAATTTTCTTCTTTATCTGCATGTTTTTTCATGACAGAAAGTGCTCTTTGCATCATTTCACAAACACTCTGCTGTCTGATTCCAAGATAGTCTGCAATCTTCTCTTGATTCATTTCTTCAAAGTAAAATAACTGGATGATTTCTTTCTGTCTGGCAGTTAGACAACCTAAGAAATCGCGGACCATCTCTTTTTCAATATACTGGTCGAGAAAATCTGAAGCTGGATCTAGCAGTAAGATCCTGTCATCCGCATAATCGCTATACGAAACGAGTCTATGGTTTGATGCCACCTTAGTCTGATTTATTTCCATACGATCCGTTGCTTCCATTAACAAACGAATGTACCAATTTTCGTTGTCAAAAAATTCTTCGTTCATAATACTTCGATCTTCCTTCACATCCATGTATTGATAATCTTTACAGGAATGGAGTGGAAAGATGGTTTTCTTTCCGTTTTCCCTGTATAACACATACCCATTTGCGTAAACGGTAATATCACATTCCCCACTCAGAATTTCCTTTACTACAATCTCTTCTTTTTCTAACGCCTTTTCAGAAGGGACTCTCTTTGTCATACCTGCCACTTTTACTACTTTCTTTAATTCTTTTAATGTCAACATATGGACCACCTTTCTGCCTTACGGCTACGGGTGATCCATGAACTCTATAAGAATCTCATCACAATTAGCCACGAACTCACCCGTTTTTTTTGAACGGGAGTCCGCAGCTCCTATGTAATTACCTCCTTCGGCTATATCATACAAAATTCCGTAGTATCTCTGATTTTTACAACTGAAACTTTGCCCTCTATATATAGAAAGGAAAAAGCCCTGTTTTACAGGTTAAAAACTCAACTTTTTTTTAATTTTTGAGAAAACAAAAAAAGCCGGCAAAACAAATGCTTCCACAGACACAGAATGAAATATCATCCTGCATTGTATCTGCAAATGTTTTGCCGGGCTCTTCATGATTCCAGTCAGGTTCAGCTCCTTGACAAACTCTTGCTATCAGGTGCAGCCTTGATGGTTCCAGCCAAATCCACCGCTTATCCTGACAGCTCATTTTATTTAGTTTCCTTTCGGGAATTCATCACTTTTTGAGAATATACCCGCATTCTTTCTTTCAGTTTTTCATCTTTGATGTGCAAAGGCCGTACTGAAACAATATCATCTTTTACTAAAATCTCCAAAGTGCTTCTACATTTCTTGCATTCTACTTCTGAATCGCAATGTGCGCTTTTTTCAATAAATGCTCCGCATACAGAGCAATGTACATGCCATCTGATAGCATCTGATCCCATAGGCTTCCTCCTTTAAGCAATAATAAAAAAGTCCATTTTATTACTCAACGGATCAAAGGGAAATCAAATCCGCCTTATGAGCATCATGTTGTCCATTCCGTAAGTGCCAAAGCTGCACGAACAGCATGATCATCAAATCCCAGACCTGCTTTGTTGATCTGGCGCATCCATCCTTATTCTCTCCGGATTCCCACTCACCCAGGATACTAAGAATTTCTGCCGATTGTATTTAACAAGGTAATTCCAATTCTTCAAATATATCCCCGGATAACTCACAAAGATCCGGGATCAAAATGATCGTATCATCAATCCGTAAATGAATGGATGGATCAAAAAATTCAACGGTTCCGCAAATCGTATGATACTGGCCTGCCGGTTTCATTTCCCGGCTTTCTTTAAAATAGGTTGCCTGTATCTGCATTCCAACAGAAACCATCTGAAGCTTCCTATCCAATCCACATTTTTGTTCTTCGGATAACACCTTCCTTTGTTCATAAAGTATTTCCTGTTTCCGTACGATCTCCTCAAATCCCCGAAGTGCTGCAAAAGGGGCAAATTGCTTCGCCCTGTGCTGCACATCCATAGGATATCTTTTGGAAACTGGTCTCGGAATATATAAATATTTCTGATAAGCCTTTGCCAGCATACTTTCACCTCCTATGCGCGATGTCCTCCAACCTGATTATTTCTTTCCCGGTAGGTAGAACATTCCAACAGATTGGATCCCCGCATGATCGCATTTTTTCCATAACGCTTTTTCACCTGCAATACTGCTTCCTGCAGATGTCTTTCCTTTTCTGCTTTTATGGAATCCTGGAAAAGAGTATATTGCTGATAGCCTTCCGGTGTTATCTTATTTGCAATGATCTCTATCCGTCTGATCCCGGTATGTGGATCTGCGATCTTTCGATAAAGCGCTTCTACTGTATCGATCATTTCTTTGGAACAATTGGTACGATCCGGAAACCTTACGGTTCCTTTCGATGGCTCCCTCTCAAAACGATGATCGTAAGCGATCCACAAGGTTACAGAATTCGTTACCAGTCCCTTTTCCACCAGATCCAGAACCAGTACATCTGTCATTTCTCTTACAACAACAGCAGCTTCTTCAAATGTGTAATTTCTCATCAACACCTGTCCATTGGAAAGACTATGCTCTTCTGTATGATAATTTTTGATATCACTCATTTTACAGGACTCACAGCCCCAGGCATGATCGATCAATAGTTCTGCATCGATCCCAAACATTTTATACAGCCAGTCTTCCGACTGGATAGAGGCAAGTGCGATATCTCCCATCGTTTGGATTCCATATCCGGCTAATTTTCTCTCTGTTCTGGAACCAATGCGCCAGAAATCACTCAATGGTTTATGTCCCCATAACTGTTCCCGGTAAGAGATCTCATCCAGCATTCCGATATGATCCTCTATATGTTTTGCCACAATATCCATTGCGATCTTTGCAAGATACAGATTAGTTCCGATTCCTGCTGTTGCTGTAATTCCGGTTTCTTCCATAACCGCATCCATCAGTTTTTGTGCCATTTCTTTCGCTGTAAGGTGATACAGGGAAAGGTATCTTGTGACATCCATAAAGCACTCATCCACACTGTAAACATGGATATCTTCTTTTGCCACATAGTTTAAATAAATCCCATAGATCCTTGCCGAATACTCCATATAGAGCTGCATCCTCGGTTTTGCCACAATATATTCGATATGATCTGGTATCTCATGGATCCTGCAACGGTTACGGATCCCCAGCTTTTTCATAGCCGGCGTGATAGCAAGGCAAATGGTGGATACCGATCGGTCCGGATCTGCAACAACCAGATTGGTAGTAAACGGATCCAGTCCTCTTTCCACACACTCAACAGAAGCATAAAAAGATTTCAGATCAATACAGAGGAATGTTTCCTTCTGTTTCAAATCAATCACCTCCCATAAGTTGCCTATCTTTCTCTTTCCCATAAGCAATCCGATCTCATCCCAATTCGTTTTCACACGATAGTGATCGTGTCAAAACAGGCAATTTTCAGTAAATCCATTGACAAGAAAGGAAATATCATTTATATTATAGGCAATTAATTGCCGTTCTGTTGTGATTCACATTATAGGCAATCATTCGCCTCTTGTCAAGAGGCAACTTGTTGATTATGGGAAATTTATTTCCTATCCCGTTTCAGCATCATACATAAAGATCCTGAAACGCCAATTAGAAAGTAGGTATTTTTATGACATTCGGTGAAAAAGTGAAAAATTTAAGAAAGAACAAAGGACTCAACCAAACCCAATTAGCAGATGCTGTCGGTGTCTCCCTTCGGACTGTTCGGGGATGGGAAATTGAAGGCCGTTATCCAAAGAAACATGACCTTTACCAGAAACTTGCAGACATTTTAAGCTGCGATATCTCCTATCTCATGACAGAAGAAGAGGCTTTTATCACAGAAGCATCTGAACAATTTGGAAACCGTGGAGCAAAACAGGCTCAGCAGATCTTAGAACAGGCCGCTGCAATGTTCGCCGGCGGGGAACTTTCTGATGAAGACAAAACAGCCTTTATGGATGAGATCCAGTCTTTATATCTGGATTCCAAAAGACGTGCAAAGAAATTTACACCAAAGAAATATTTAGATGCCAAATAGATGGGGTGATTATTGGACAGCCTATAGGATATAGTTTTATTGTCAGAAGTAACATTACCCGCTTCTGTTTGATTCATACACGAGGTGATATATTTGGGGAATTCATATATTTACAACAAAGTAGAAAAACTTGTAAAAAAGTTCAAGACCAGGGATCCTTTTGAAATACTGGAAGAAATGAATGTGATCGTTGGAGAAACAGACCGCTACGAAAAATTAAAGGGATACTGTTTCATGAGCTGCCAGACCATTTATGTTATGGTAAGCAGTTTTCTCTCTGAGGAAGAGAAAAAGATCGTTGCCGCCCACGAACTCGGTCACATCATTCTGCATCGTTCTCAGCTCAAAATGGCGCCGATGAAAGATGATGTCTTATATAACATGAGGGATAATACGGAATACGAAGCGAACCTTTTCGCTGCAGATCTTATCCTGGATGATAAAGAAATCGCAGACCTGTCAAAGAACGAAGATCTGAACTATTTCGGGCTCTGTAGCTGCTTAAACTCCAGTCCGGAACTCATGAGCTTCAAGTTATACAGTCTGATCAAGCGTGGTCAGAACTACAATATGCCGCTGGAAATACAGAGCAACTTCCTGGCCAAATAAAATTTGCCCGTTCCATACAACCGAACGGGCTTTTCTTGTATCCATATGTGAAGATTCTTTTATTTCAGTTCTCCATGCTTATTTTCAAATTCTATGATTGCCTGACGTATTAAATATAACACTTCTCCATTGATCGAACGCCCTTCAAATTCTGCCAGGCTTTTCAGTTTTTTATGCGTTTCAGCATCAATCCGTAATCCTAAATGCTTCTCTTTCTCCATGATTATTCTCTCCATCTCTATAAGTACATATTAAGTTCATATTTCAAGTTCATTTTAAGTACAAATAATGGTAGAATGTTTTAAATGGACTTATTTTAAGTACACTATATTTTTTCACGGAGGAATTCAATCATGCATGAAAAAAGAAAAAAATATTATCATATCAGAAAAGATTTATTCTGGTACACCATCCTATTAGCTGTATCCTTTCTCATCGGTTATGCTATCCATCAACATCACGGTATTTTTCTAACACATTCCCTGAAAGCAGACGCCCCAAAAGAACGGATAGAAATAACCTTTGACGATCTGCAATCAAGCCTGAAAGATATCTCTACATGCTATTTATGTGGAAGTTCTGATTATAGTATGATGGACTATTATCGAAAATTTGATACGGTTGGACTGATTTCCCTCAATGACTGGTACGTCTTAGATTTCCAACTAAAAGCATATGATGAAAACGGAAATGAAATACCAAATAAAACCGGTTCAAATATCCTTTTCGGAAACACAGGCGAAATCACCTATTCCTCTCATGGAGATGTTTCCCGCAGAATGGCTGAGATAGATATCACGTTACCGGAAAACTACAAATTAAACAAAAGAAATCTAACAGATCATCTCTGCCAAAGTTGCCTTGATAAAGTTGCTGCTTCCTTAGAATATTGGAAATATGAAAATGAAAAGAAAGAACCAATCCCGCTGTGTTTGGTCGATTTTAAAACTCTTGATATTTATTCCTTACAAGATTATTACCGATCAATTTTCATCCGGGATTATTATGTAGAAATGGATTTTGAAAACAATTCCGTAGAAATAAAAGTCTTTTATCTGCCCGAAAGATTATAATTATGATATACTGAAAGAAAACGACAAATTGGAGTTGTAGAGGGGGTATTATAAGTGGATTTAAGTAAGGTCTTTTCATTTCAAAAGAATTCTCCTGCAACAGAAAATGAGATTAACTTTTCTGAAAATAATATTTTAGGAGATCTTCCAGAAGTATATAAGCAATTTTTAAGAGAAACTAATGGAATGGTTCTCAATTTATGTGTGTTATACGATACGGATAGTATTGTTGAAATGTACAAGGTAAATGAATTTGCAAAATATGCTCCGAATTATTTAAGTATAGGAAATGATAATGGTGATAGAGAATTGGTTATCAAGGCTGAGAAAGATGCTTGTGTATGTGGTTTTCTTGATGCTGGTGCAATAGGTACAGCTGAACCGGATGAGTGGTTTAACTTTGTATTATGGATAGAAAATGGTTGTGAAATGTTAGAAGAAAAACCCGCTGAATGGGGAAATATCTCAATTATCAATATTCCTGACGATAAGCTAAAATTTCTAATGGAAATGAAAAAAATTTTTGCATTGTCAATATCAACAGGTATTCTATTAAAGGAAGTAAATTCATTACCGTTTATTGTTGTGAGAGGAATACATATTGGTAAAGCTAAAAAGTTAATAAACCAAACAACTTTTCCAGACTGTTATAAATTTTCTGGTGAGTAACAAACTTGAATTTGAGAGGGGATTTTTGGGAATGGTGATTGAAACAAAACGATTGAAAATCATCGTTCTTACACAAGAACAGCTTGAAATGTTAGTGGATAATATTCCGGAATTTGAGAAAAGGCTAAACTGTTCATATCAGGGCGAGAAAATAGAGGGGATTTTCAAAAACATTCTTTATGAGCAGAGTTTAAAAATCGAAGCAAATAGCGATGTGTATTTGTGGCTGACATTTTGGCTGATTGTCAAAAAAGATGATAATATTGCAGTTGGTATGATTGATTTTAAAAATATCCCGAATGAGAATAGAGAAGTTGAGATTGGGTATGGTTTGGGAAAAAAACATGAACATTTCGGGTATATGACAGAAGCTGTTGAAGCATTTTGCACATGGGGGAAAAAGCAAGCAAGTGTAAAACATATTATTGCAGAAACAGAAATAGACAATTTTTCCTCTCAACGTGTTTTGCAAAGAAACGGTTTTATTGAATACTTTAGGGATAAGACAATTTGGTGGAAATTGTAACAAATCTCAGTTTGGACTTTTCTTATAGAGCCTTTCCCTGAAGGAGAGGCTCTATAATTTTTATCTGAAATCACTAAGGCTACTTTAACTGTCATCTTTTCTTAACCTAAAATCAATGTACATATTTTTTCTCTAAGTAAGTCGATTACAATATCTATAAATTCTCCAGCAAATAAGATAAAGATCAGAACACCTCCCATACAAACCAGAAAAGCTGCCTGTAGCCAGTCTTGATAACAGATTACTGTTCCAATGAACAACGCCATAATTCCCAATCCCAATATCTTTTTTGCGATTGCCACCATATGTACTAATAGCTTCACTCCGGCACCTATGATCGAAATGATAAACCACAATGGAATCAATAACACTTTTCCTGCCACTTTTAAAATACCCATATCTGTCCTCCTATCTTGCCAGCCACGGCATGTCATGATTTACTTCTGCCCGGTAATATCCACTGATTGTTGAAGGTGCATTGAACAATGCCGCAAGTAAATATTTCTTGATATTCTTGATTTTACTCGTATTTCCTTCCAGACAATGCAGCACATACTCTACATGGGAATAATCCAGCTTCATGAATTTTCCTCTTACCAAGGCTCCTGAATACCAGTTGCTTGCAATCAGTACTTTATCACTCTTACACATAACAGTCTCTACGATCAGATCCACGATTTCATCAATCTGATTTTTGTCATGAGGATGACTCACTAACAAAGAATCATAATCCAGATTGTCTTTGATCAGAGATTGATACGCATGTAACGTTTCCATCTCATCCTCTTCGGATCCTATCCCATCTGCAGATACGATATGATTAGATTTATTCTCACTAAGATTAGTATTGTTAATATTAGTATTATTAGAGTTTGAAATGTAAACTTCTTGAAGTTTATTTTCGGGACTTCTTGAAGTTTGTTTTTGGGACTTCTTGAAGTTTGAAATGTAAACTTCTTCTGTCTCTTCTTCCTCTACAGAAGTTTGATTTATAAACTTCACCATCTTTGATTTTTCTTTTTTCTGTTCCTCACATTCCTCCTGAACAAATGATTTTACATAGATGATCGTAACCTTTCCAAAGCCCTGTCTGCGCTTTTCAATCAAACCTATCCCTTTTTCATCATCCAGCTCCTGAAGAGATTTCACCGCTTTATTTCTGCCACAATTCAATAATTCCATGATATCTTCAATGGAAAAATAGATATATGCCCGATTTTCTTCATCAAACCACTGATTCTTAATGGATAAAGACATTCTGTCCAGCATCAAACCGTATAAGATCTTCGCATCACAGGAAAGATCCTTAAAACAGTCATTGGTAAATAACGCTTTGGGTATTCTGTAAAAACTAAACTGGTCTGCTTCTGTTCCATAAAAATATTTAAAATTCATTTTTTTGTCCATGTATCTTCCTCCCTTCCTTTCTCTCATAGAAGTCCTTTTTTTAAACTTCTGTATCTCTTCTTTCTTCGGGTTGTCTTATTTTGACAACCCTTATTCCTGTTCTCTTTTCCATTGTTCCAGTAATGCCTCAATCACCTTTTCCATATCCGTTTCCGAATAATCTTCCGGAAAATACTTTGTGAGCTTCTTTCCTGATAACACCACTTTTCTCTCCGGTGCTTTTACTGCTATGCAGCTATTGAAAATCGAGATCATAAATCCTTGATTCACAGTTCCTTCTTCCAACTGTTTTCTCAAAGCTGTAATCTGCTTTGGTTTGATAAATCCTGTATCCCGGATATACTCGTAGATCCATTTCTGCATTTCCTTATCAATGTAGGAAATATCAACGGCAATGGTAAAATTCAACTTCTTTGCATCTACCATATCCAATAATTCTGGAATCAATTCTGTAAGGCGAATGTAGCGCTGAATTTGTTTTGAACTTTCTCCAACTTCTTCCGCCAAAACATCACGTGATACCTTTCCAAAATTCTGGTCATTTTGACCAGAATTCTTCTGAGACGGTCTTCCAGCTTGTCTCTTCATCGCATCCAGTTTCATCTTATAAGCAAATGCTTTTTCACTCGGGAGTAACTCTTCGCGTTGAATATTAGCATCTACCATAGCAATGACCGCATCATCATCGGATAATTCTCTTACAATTGCAGGAATTGTTGCCAAGCCAGCTATAGCTGCTGCGTGCATCCTTCGATGACCTGAGATCATCTCATATCCATTTTCGCCATCAGACCGTAACAAAACCGGTGTCAATACCCCGTAAGTCTTTACACTCTCTACTAAATCTGCCATCTTTTCATCATCCAATACTTTGAAAGGATGATCTTTAAACGCATGTATTCTGTTGATTTCTATTTCCATTGCAGACTCTTCATTGACTACTCCCAGCAATTCATCAATGCTTGTCAATTTGATTTTTTCTCCGCTTCTACTTTTCATTTTCCAAAACCTCCTGCGTCAGATTTTCATAAGCCATAGATACTTTTCCATTTGGACAATGACAATAAATACTTTTTCCTTCCGCACTTGCTTCAGCTACCTTAACTGACAGTGGAATGACATTTTCAAAGATAGAAATCTTAGATCCATAAGTTTCTCTCACTCTGGAAGCAATATCTTTGGCGTAATTAGTACGGAAATCCACCATTGTCAAAAGAATTCCATGTATCGTTAGCTTCCGGTTCAATCTCTTCTTTACCATAGAAATAGTCCTGATCAACTGTTGAAGTCCTTTAACCGGCAGATATGCAGCTTGTACAGGTATCAGAACCGTATCAGAAGCTACTAAGGCATTGATGGTCATCATGCCTAAACTCGGCATACAATCAATTAAAATATAATCGTATCGTGATCGCATCGTATCAATATATTCCTTCATGATCCGCTCTCTGCTCATCACATTACTCATGGTTACTTCCAGAGCAGATAACTCAATATTGGCCGGTAGGAGATCGATCTGTTCCTTATGATGTAAAATTCCTTCTTCTTCTCCAATTTCCTCGTCATTGATAATATTCATCATAATAGTTGCAAGTGTAGTTCCAATATCATCCGGTTCTACATATCCAAGACTTGCAGTTAAACTTCCCTGTGGATCCGCATCGATCAATAAAACTCTCTTTCCCTGTTTCACTAATCCAACTCCAAGATTTAGGGTTGTCGTACTTTTTGCAACTCCGCCCTTCTGGTTTGCTACTGAAATAACTTTACACATACTGTTTTCCTCCATTTATTTCTCCCAATTTTCATTCTGCCAGATTTTCAATAATGCTATAATTTCTCGTTTCATCATGGCGGGTGTGTATCTGCTTGGGAAATATTTGTGAAGCTGCTCATTTGTAAAAGCAACTCTCGTGATCTCACCTTTTTTTATCTCACTCATAATTTCCTGCATCTTCTCTAATGTAAGTTGGTTTTCTTTACTTAACTTTTTAATTCGTTGTGCCTGTGATAAAGATGGAACGGCCTGAGCATAATCCATAGCTTCCAACAATTGTTTTTGCTCCTCTTTCTTCAACGCTGAAATTTCAACTGCCGGATTAAAAGATATCAATTCATCATCCAATTTCTGTAAAAACTCCGGTATCAGCCGCGTTAATGAAATATACCGTTGTACCTGCTTCGGACTATCACCGCATTCTTCACTAATCAACTCTACTGTTCTCTTCTTTTTTGTTTTGTGGTCAATTTGGCCTTTTTTCCTACCTGATTTTCTTTTCAGTACATCATTTTTCATTTTGTAAGCAAAAGCCTTTTCACTAAAACTGATTTTTTCTCTGTGCAGATTGGAATCTACCATATTCAAAATAGCTTCATCTTCATTCATTACACGAATTATTACCGGTACTTTTCGATATCCCAGTAACTCAGCAGCATGTCTTCTTCTGTGTCCCGCTATAATCTCGTAAACTCCATCCGGCACAGGTCTGACAATCAACGGAGTGAGAATTCCATACTTCTCAATACTTTCTTTTAATAAATGCATCTCATTATCATCTTTCACTTGAAAAGGATGATTTTTAAATGAACGAAGTCTTTCAATCTCAATTTCAATGATCTTCTCATCTTCATTCTTCTGGATAAATTCTTTCGTTACTTCAGTCATCATTTCCTCCTTCTTCGGTCAGACTAAAAAATGCTCGTCTGGATCCGATTATTTTTGAAATCAGTTCCAAACGAGCATCTCGTTTTCTATTAGCTACAGCTAATATATTTCTCCATTGTTTCAGCTAATATATGTTTGCAAATTATATTCTGCAAAGGATTTTTCCTTTGAACTACTGTATTTTACATTCCTAAATCAGTGGTGACAACAAGTACTTCCCCAAATGTTAGCAGTATCCCTGATTCGATATGTTTGCAAAATACTGTTTTTTATTAGCTGCCAGCTAACAATTATTTCATTGTGTTAGCTGGAAATCATCCTCAAAGCAATAATTTCATGCATTTTTCTAATCAAAAAAGCGCCCCATTATTTGCATTTCTGCTAACAATCGAACGCTTTTGACTGGCCGTCTCGTATAGGAATCGAACCTATAATTTAGTCTTAGGAGGACCATGTTATATCCATTTAACTAACGAGACAAAATGCCATTTTCCCTTGAAAACACGCGGTTTTCCGGCTTTTTGGTAATGGCAACCTTTATTTAATTATCAGCTTTTTTCAAGCTGTTAATTACTATTACTTTTCATGTTGGTGACATCAAAGCACTCCCCTTTTAGGGTAATACCTTCGTGTCAATTTTTACTCTTCTTAACTAGATTTGAACCCAAAAGTTTTTTCAGGAAGTGATAACCTTGGTTCCTCCTTAGGAGGCGAGTGCTCTATCCAGCTGAGCTACGAAGACATTCTCTGATTTTTGGCTTAAACACTGGGTTTTCAGCCTCTCGGTCAGATAACCGATTCTATGGTAACAGCCATTTTTTATGACTGGTAACCAACAATTTTTTCTGTTTCTTTGACAGTGAAGCGAACACCTTTTTCATGTTCATCTCCTGTTCAATTCGTTTCCGTACCAGATCCGATTTGTACTCAAATCTGCCTGTCCCTGCTTCCATGAGGTGTTCGCTTACCAAACACTTAGGAGGCGAGTGCTCTATCCAGCTGAGCTACGAAGACATGTCCGATTTTTGGCTTAAAATAGGGCTTTCTTCCACTTTTCAAGCTTCCGGATCGGTAGCCGGTTATTCAATTACTTATGCTTTCTGGATGAATTTCTCCATCCAACTTTCCTCGATACATTCGCCTTTGGTGGCAAGCTATATAACACTTACTTTGACAGATTCGAACTATCAAGTTCTTTTTCCCATAGTTCAAAGGCGTCAGGCTAGCCCCTTCCTTAGGAGAGCTCTGTGGTTCTGTTAATCCCTGTCAAGAACTGATATGTTTAGCCCTTTATTATCAAGGACTTTTTTCACTTTCAAATCAAATTCTGGTAATCTGAATATCCTTTCTGTTAAGTCCAGATAAGCCCTGAAAATTAGCAGATTCTTTGCAACTGCTAACATCCGGGGAAAGCTCTGTTGTTACTAACAGATATCATGTTCCGGCTACCATCCCCTCGCAAGCGGGAATGATAAACAATATTCAATTGACCAGATTTCTATTATTACTATACAACGTTATTGTCGATTTGTCTATGGCGTTTCGACCACGATTGCATGTTTCTATCTTATCAAAATTACTCATGGAAATCTCCTTCATTTTTCCGTAAAACGCCAGAGATAAAAGCCCCGAATTATTTCATACAATTATTTAATAGTTTTTGTATTAAGTCATAATATGCATGATAAATATCAAGTGTTTAACTTTCTAGGGACGAAAACCATATGCATATCTCTTATACATTTATTATTTCATCGTCTTCGCCAGTGACGTAAGAAGTGCCGCCATCTCAGGATTATTAAGAACTTTTGCAAGCAGTTCTGCATCCACGCCTTCCGGAACCGTCACCGTATTTTCTGCTGTATTCGGATGCATCTGAGGATCCAGATTTTTCTTCTCATAAAATGCTTCTTCAAATAATTCTGCATTTTTCTTCCGGTCATCATCTAGGATATGAGAATATACATCTGTGACCATACTGACCTGGGCATGTCCGGAATCGCCCTGTACTGCCTTGATATCTCCGCCATTCAGTTTCAACTTATACGTAACACTGCTGTGTCTCAGGCTGTGAAAGACCACCGGTGGGAGATTATGCTCCTTGATCAATTGATTCAATGGCTTTCTGATGGCACCATCACCAAGAGGAAGTCCAAAAGTACTTGCCATGACCAGGTTATAATCCAGATATTCATCCCCTAAGACTTCTTTTGTTTCATCCTGTTTTTCTTTCCATTCGATCAGCATTTTGGCAACACTCTTTGGAAGAAATACCTTTCGGACACTGCTGTCTGTCTTCGGTGTTTTCAGAACACGGACCGTCTTATTCTTTTTACTCTTTTCCGGAAATACGAGCAGGACATCTTTTGCATCCTGTTCCTTTAAGGCAGCCTTGCTCACACGCTGAGATTCCTTATTTATGAAAAGATATGCCCGGTTCTCCTCAATTGCTTCTTTGGAAATATCGACGCAGTCCCATGTAAGTCCCAGAAGCTCACTGATTCGAAGAGAACAGGAGAAGGAGAGATTCATGGCCAGTTTCAACCGCTCATCCTCACATACTTCCATGGCATACATCAGAGTTTCAGCAGTCCAGATATCCCGTTTCTTTGATTTATGCTTTGGAACCGTCGCATAAATACAAGGATTTTTCTCCATCAGTTCCCACTTGATTGCCTGCTGAAAACAGCTTCGTAGAAGTTTATGAATATCCCGGATCGTGCTGGTTGATACATACTCATTCATTCTTTTTCCGATCATCGGATTGATCACCGCTGGAGTTTTCAACAGTCTCTGGTAATACTTTTCAATATAACGGGTATTGATCTCTGCCAGTTTCACATCCCCAATAATCGGAAGGATATAATTATTTATGAGGGATACATTTCCATCATACGTAGACAATGCCCAGTTGTCTTTTCCATACAGGGCAACATATTCTTCCAGCAGTTCCTTCATAGTTTTGCACTGTGGGATCACCATGGATCCCATTTCTTCCTTATACTCAATTTCCTTCTTTCGTTTTTTTGCTTCTGCTTTTGTAGCATAGGTTTCCCATTTTTGCTTCCGCTTCCCATCCGGATCGGTATAGGAATAAATTACATTAAACTTTCCATTTCTTTCTCTGATCGACGCCATAATCTAACAGCCCCTTCCTGTATTTCTTTTTTTCAGCCACTCTTCAAACTCTTTGCGTTTGATACGGACATTGGTGCCTACCTTAACAGCCGGGAAATATCCTCTTTTGTACCAGACAGTAACCATGGACCGGCTCACTTTTGCCATAAATGCTGCTTCATCCGGTGTAAGATATTTCAAATTTCCATTTCTGCCTCGCTGTCCGGTCTGCGACAGCTTCTTTCGTCGGAAATCAGCAAGTGCTACATTTTCCTCTAAAGCCAGTTCTTCATAATCATTTGCCGGATCCAGATGGTACTCATCCTGTCCATCCAGAAACTTTCGAAAACTTTCTTTTGTGATCCGTTTACGGTCAGCGATCACTACATATTCAAAAAAGTGTTTGTACTTCTTTTTATTTAGGATGTTATATACCTGCTTTCTGGAAATTCCAAGCTGTCTGGCCATCTCCGGCATAGTGAGAGTAGCTGCTTCCATTTCCGCATCCCTCTTCTTATCTTCTTTTGTCCTGTATTTTGATTGACCATCATACCATTTCCGGAATGCCTCCTTCGGCACACGTTTCCAGTAATCTATGATCACTACCGCAATATTGTTTCGCTTGATCAGGTCATAGACAACACCATCTGTAAGTTCCAGCATCTCAGCCAGTTCCGGAATAGAATAGGACCATTCTTTTAATTCCTTTCCCGGCTCTTCCCCATTGACTTTGTGATACTTAATCTGATTTGCGTACCATTTTTCAAAGCTCTCGATATTGACCCGCATTTTCCCGGCAAACTCTTTCGTCTCAAAATAATTCTTATGTA
>OGWS01000863.1_pt1 | contig 28098 bp, 24 predicted proteins | sample 1576111 | NCBI WGS metagenome assembly OGWS01 (sample SAMEA3541534, study PRJEB24748) | human gut metagenome | biome: human gut; feature: human-associated habitat; material: faeces | place: China | collected 2012
CAGATGGTATTCCAGGATCCGTATGCATCCTTAAACCCGCGTATGTCTGTCCGTGATATCGTGGCAGAGCCGCTCATCATTCACGGCCTGACCAAAACCCGTGAGGAGACGGATAAAAAGGTCGTAGAGCTTCTGCGCCGTGTTGGTCTGGATGATTACCATGCAAACCGTTATCCTCATGAGTTCTCCGGCGGCCAGCGTCAGCGTGTCGGCATTGCGAGGGCATTGGCGGTACAGCCGCAGCTGATCATTGCCGATGAGCCGGTTTCTGCACTGGATGTTTCTATTCAGTCCCAGGTATTAAACCTGATGAATCAGTTAAAGCGCGACATGAACCTGACCTACATCTTCGTAGCCCACGACTTGAGCGTTGTGGAGCACATCAGCGACCGTGTCGGTGTTATGTATCTGGGCAACTTTGTGGAGGAGGGCGACAAGTACAGCCTGTACCAGAACCCGCTCCACCCGTACACCCAGGCCCTTCTTTCCGCGGTTCCGATCCCGGATCCGAAGGCAAAGAAGGAGCGGATCATTCTGGAAGGCAACATTCCTTCCGCGCTGAATCCGCCGACTGGATGCAAATTCCACACCCGCTGTCCGAAGTGCATGGAGCGCTGCAAAACCGAGGCTCCGCAGAAGTACCAGGTAGGTGACGATCATTTCGTATACTGTCACCTGTACGATACCGAGGAAGCGAAGAAGAATGCAAAGGCTGCAGAGAACGCAGTTACGCATCAGTAATGGAATCTAAATAGCAATTGCATGGCATAGGAGCCGGTTTCATGACGAAATGCTATGAACCGGCTTCTTTTCCGCTTTTTGAGAAAAAGATGCAATAAAAATTTTCATAAAAAGAGAGGCACGAACAATGAAACTGTTTATCAGTGCAGATATTGAAGGCTGTGCCGGAACAACCCTCAATTATGAAACCCACAAAGACGAACCGGCTTACCAGAAATACGCGAAGCAGATGACCGATGAAGTTGTTGCTGTCTGTGAGGCAGCCCTGGCTGCAGGCGTGGATGAGATCGTAGTGAAGGACGGACACGGGGATGCCACCAATATTGATGTGATGGCCATGCCGGAGCATGTTACTCTGATCCGCGGGAAGAGCGGTCATCCAATCAACATGATGTATGGTCTGGATGAGACGTATGATGCGGTGTTTTACGTTGGATACCATGCGCCGGCCGGCGATCCGGGAAGTCCCCTCAGCCACACATCTACAGGCGCCAGCAACTTCATTGAGCTGAATGGAAAACGCATGAGTGAGTTTATGCTGAACACCTACACGGCAGCCATGTACGGTGTGCCGGTCCTGTTCTTATCCGGCGATGAGCGTATCTGTGAACTTTCAAAGGAGCTGGTTCCGCAGATTACGACCGTGGCATCCAAGAAGGGTGTGGGCGGAAGTGCCTGGAACGTATCTCCGAAGACTGTGATCGCGGATCTGAAAGCCGCTGTCACCGAGGCGCTTTCCGGCGATGTAAAGGCAAAGCTTGCAGCATGTAAGATCGCGCTTCCGGAGCAGTTTACCTATGAGGTGAACTATAAGGATTTAAAGAAGGCTTACCAGATGTCCTTCTATCCGGGTATGGAGTCTGTAGACGCGCGCACCAACCGTCTGACCAGCAAAAACTGGATGGACATCGTGACTGCGCATTCATTTGTAGTATATTAAAGCATATAGGGAGGAAATGAGAGATGGCAGATTTAAAGACAATTGCGGATTTGACCAATGCCTTTGGCCCGAGCGGTTTTGAGGAAGAGGTTGTAAAGGCAGTGCAGAAGCACTGTGAGGGACTGAACTTAAGAAACGATGCAATGTATAACGTGTATGCCACCATGCCGGATGCAAAGGGAAACCGCCCGGTATTCATGCTGGATGCGCATACCGATGAGTGCGGATTCATGGTACAGAACGTAGAGGATAACGGTTTGTTGAGCATCATCACCCTGGGTGGATTTCACATGACAAGTCTTCCTGCCCACACTGTGATCGTGCGTAACAGCAAAGGCGAGAAGATCAAGGGCATCATCACCTCCAAGCCGGTACATTTCTTAACTGCAGCGCAGAAAGCAGATAATTCCCTTACCATCGAGGAGCTAAAGGTGGATGTGGGAGCAAGCAGCAAACAGGAAGTAGAAGAAGATTACGGCATTCACATTGGTGATCCGATCATGCCGGATGTAACCTTCTCCTACGACGAGAAGCATGGCATCTGTTCCGGTAAGGCTTTTGATAACCGTCTTGGCTGTGTCTGCATCATCGAGACCATGAAAGCCCTGATGAAGGAGACCGACAGTCTGGCCGTTGATGTAGTCGGAGCCTTTGCTTCCCAGGAGGAAGTCGGCATGCGCGGCGCTACTGTAACAGCCCAACAGGTAAAGCCGGACCTGGCCATTGTATTTGAGGGATCCCCGGCAGACGATTTCTACTACCGTACCGGTGTGGCACAGGGCTGTTTAAGAAAGGGCGTTCAGATCCGCCATATGGATAACAGCTATGTGGCCAATGACGCGTTTATGGCTTATGCTCATGAGATTGCGGACAAGTATGGAATTAAATGCCAGGATGCAGTGAGACGCGGCGGCAGCACCAATGCCGGTAAGATCCATCTGACTCATCAGGCGGTTCCGGTACTGGTACTGGGCATTCCGTCCCGTTACGTGCATACTCACTACAACTTCTGTGCGAAGGAAGACATTGAGTCTACCATTAACATGGCAGTTGAGGTCATTCGCGGCTTAAATGAGGAACGCATCCGCCATATCATGCGCCAGGATGTGCTGTAATTACAAAATTGAAGAAAAACCTGTTCAGGCCAGCTCTTCCTTTGCGATGCGGATGAAGAGCTGGTCTGCTTTTGAGAGAAAGCCGTCTTTTAAGGTGGTAATGCAGGTCTCCCAGTACGCGTGATATTTTTCATCAATGCTCAGAAGAACCGGCGGGAAGCCGGATGGGGTGATACTGGAATATTCCATTGGAACGAGAGCCAGCCCCATGCCTTTTGCGGCCAGAAGCTGGGTCGTTTCAAAGTTCCGCAGAGTCATGGCAATGCGTGGTCGTGTAATTCCGGCACGGCGCAGTACATCATCGGTGATCTGGCGGATGCGCTGGGAGGAATGCAGCATCAAAAAGGGTTCTTTTGCTGCAAGGCGGATGTCCAGAACCGGGTGAGGGTATCCTTCCCGGGTTTCTGCCAGGGCGGTTAACGGATGATCTGGTGCGATGGCCAGAACAAAGGGGTCCCGCTTCATGATGTCGTAATGGAACTGCGGATGCTGGGTCGGATCAGATGGCGCATGCATCAGGGCGAAGTCCAGCTCGCCGGACAGAAGAAGCTGTTCTAGCACAGTTGTGTTTTCTTCCCTGATGTTCAGTTCGATATTGGCGCAGAGGCCGTGGAAACGGGGAAGAACCTTGGGAAGTACCAGGGTTCCCAGATGGTTGGTAGTGCCCAGATGGATGCGTCCGGTTTTTAAGTTATTGATGTCGCTGATCTCCATCTCGAAATCCTGGTACAGCTTTAAAACCTGGATTGCCATGTGGTAGTAGCGTTCCCCGGCAAAGGTCAGGGTCAGGCCGCCGGATGTCCGGTTGAAAAGCTCGGTTCCAACGGATTCCTCAATACGCTGGATGGACTGGCTTAAGGAAGGCTGTGCGATAAAAAGCTTTTTTGCAGCCCGGGAAATGTTTTTTTCATCTGCCACGGTTTTAACATAGAGAAGTTCTTTGGTAGTCATGGGATCCTCTTTTCTGCTTGGTTTCTGCATTGCGTGATAAATGGATTATAATACAAAAACGGAAAAAATACAAAGACCGGGCCGTGCGCGGTTGACTTGCTTCCCGGACTGAGATAGAATGGAGCCGGTTTTTACAAATTGAGAAGGGGTTTTACAATGGAACAGCAAAACGATAAAATAAGTTTTCTTGCGGGACTGCGTGATGGCGTACCCATTGGACTGGGCTATTTTGCCGTGGCGTTCACCCTTGGCATTACAGCGGGAAAAGCGGGCATGAACGCACTGCAGTCATCCCTGATGTCTGCGCTGATGCTAGCGTCGGCAGGAGAGTTCGCAGCCATCAGCATGATCGGATCAGGAGCCGGTTTCATGGAGATGATCATTACCACGGTGGTTATTAACATGCGGTATCTCCTGATGTCCAGCGCATTGTCCCAGAAGGTACAGCAGAATCGGCCGTTTCTTCACCGCATTTTCATGTCTTATGCGGTCACCGATGAGATTTTTGGAATTTCCATGGCGGTTCCGGGAAAGCTGAATCCATTTTACCAGTATGGCGCGACCTGTGTGGCAGCTCCGGGCTGGGTGCTTGGTACATTCCTCGGCGCCGTGGTTGGCATGATCCTTCCGGCACCGGTTATGAGTGCCATGAGCGTGGCCATTTACGGCATGTTTCTTGCGGTGGTGATTCCGCCGGCAAGAAAGGACAAAATCATTGCCGCAGTGGTTGCGATTTCCATGACCGTGAGCTTTTTATTCCAGAGCATTCCGGGACTTAAGAACATTTCATCGGGTTTTCAGATCATTCTGCTGACGGTGCTGATCTCAGCCGTGGCAGCGGTATTATTCCCGGTAAAGGAGGAGCAGCATGAATCATAATATTTACGCATCCATTCTGGTCATGTTTCTGACGATCTATGCCGTGCGGGCCCTGCCGCTGACACTGATCCGGAAGGAAATCAAAAATCCGTTTATTCAGTCTTTTCTATATTATGTACCCTATGTGAGTCTGTCCGTCATGACATTTCCGTCCATTCTCTCCGCAACTGGAAACCAAATCACGGGAATAGTCGGATTTGCGGCAGGCGTGATCCTGGCCTGGATCGATGGCAATCTATTCCGGGTTTCCATCGGTGCCTGTGTGGCTGTGTATATAGCGGAGATGATCGTGAACGCTCTGCACTAAAATGGAAACAAGCGAGCTTTGCCCACTGGAAACCAGCGGAAAACATTGACAAAAACAGGAAAGAGATTTATAATTCCCTCATCGTCTGTCTAAAAACGGGCGGTGGGGAGCAATCCATAATTGGAATCGAATGAGGAGGATAAGAACTATGGCAACAAGAAGAAACGCAGCTAAGGCAGCAGCAAAAGCGGCACCGAAGACTGAGTCCGTAAAGGCAGAAGTTAAGACCACTGCAGCAGAGGTTAAAGCAGAGGCTCCGGTAAAGGCAGTTGTTGAAGCACCGGCAGCAAAGCCAGTCGAGACCACCAAAAAAGCACCAGCAAAGAAAGCTCCTGCAAAGAAGGCAGACCCGAAGGCTTGCGTAGTTATTGAGTTCGCTGGCAAGCAGACCGTAGCAAAAGACGTTCTGGATAAGGCAGTGAAGGCATATGAAGAGGCTCATAAGGGCGCAGAGATCAAAACCATTGAAGTTTATGTAAAACCGGAAGAAAATGTTGCTTACTATGTAGTAAACGGAGAAGGTTCTGACGATTATAAGGTAACCTTATAATTCAGGAATCTCAGTTGTATCTGTACACTTTGTGAAGAGTGGAGTGAGGCTTTGGTTCAAAGCCTCACTCATTTGTTTTATAGATTTACAGGAAAAGGAGAGACACGATGGAACAGCAGGAAACCTGGAAACTTCCGGAAGCCTTTGTGACAAGAATGAGAATTATGCTGGGAGAGGAATGTGATGCCTTTCTTGCAAGCTATGAGAAAGAACGGGCTCTTGGCCTCCGGGTCAACACCATGAAGGTTCCGGCAGCAGAATTTGCCGGAAAAAACCAGGCCGAGTTTTCCCTGCGCCCGGTTTCCTGGTGCCCGGAAGGCTTCTATTATGCTCGGGAAAGCCGTCCGGGACGCCATCCTTACCATGAGGCAGGTGTTTATTATATCCAGGAACCTAGCGCCATGGCGGTAGTGTCCCTGTTGGATCCGAAACCTGAAGATAAAGTTCTGGATTTGTGTGCGGCTCCGGGCGGAAAGACCACCCATATTGCGTCCCACCTGAAGGGAAAAGGGCTTCTGGTCAGCAACGAGATCCACCCGGCCCGGGCAAAAATCCTCTCCCAGAACGTGGAGCGCATGGGCATTGGCAATGTCATTGTGACCAATGAGGATTCCGGTACTCTGGCAAACTTTTTCCCGGAGTTCTTTGACTGCATGGTGGTGGACGCGCCATGCTCCGGCGAAGGTATGTTCCGGAAAGACGAGCAGGCCAGAAATGAGTGGAGCGAGGCCAATGTAAAGCTGTGTGCAGAGCGTCAGCAGGAAATTCTGGACAATGCGGCGGAGATGTTAAAACCGGGCGGCAGAATGGTCTATTCCACCTGCACCTTTGCGCCAGAGGAAGATGAGGACGGCATCGCTGTTTTCCTGGAGCGCCATCCGGAATTTTCCGTGGTATGTGTGGGCGCTGATGAAATGCCGGTGGGGTTATCCTGTGGGCATCCAGAGTGGAGTCACAACAAAAATCAGGAGCTTCAGGACACCTTTCGCATCTGGCCCCATAAGTCAGAGGGAGAAGGGCATTATCTGGCACTTCTTCGCAAGGCGGGAACGTGGGCCGTGGAAGATGGAAGAAAGCGGAAACAGCCGAAATACTGGAATGAAAAGGCAGGACGTTCCTATGTGGAAGAATTTCTGAAAAAGTCACTGACTGCGACCGGCCATGATGTACTTGAGACCGGTATGGACCGACTGATTCTTTTTGGAGACCAGTTATACCAGCTGCCGGAGGGAACACCGGCGTTAGACCGGCTGCGGGTTCTGCGTCCGGGACTGCACCTTGGTGCCTTCAAGACCAAACGGTTTGAGCCGTCCCACGCACTTTCCCATTACCTGAAGCCGGAGCAGGCTGTATCGGTCTTAAGGCTTGAGCGGGATGACACACAGGTACTGGCTTATTTGAAAGGAAATACAGTAAACGGCCCGGCTGATCTGTCCGGCTGGACCTTAGTCTGCATGGAGGATTATCCTCTGGGCTGGGGAAAGGCAGTTTCCGGAACTGTGAAGAATCATTATCCAAAAGGGCTCCGCATACAGGGTTAAACCTGTGTGCGAAGCCCTTTCGTGCCGTTATAATTTTAATCGTGGGTCTTAAAGGTCTCAACGATTGCGATCATATCTTCTTTGTGCAGCTTTTTGTTGTTCATAAAGTCTCTTGTCTTCGGAATGTAATGTTCCAGGATCGGCAGAAGGATCAGGGCGGTAATGCCACTGGTGAAACCTCCGTTGTAAAGCACCAGTCCGCCGTGAAGGGCACTGGTTGCCGTGCACATAGACGCGCACATAAAACCGGCCGCGATGCCTGCGCGTCTGCCATACCGTCCGGAAATCGGGCAGAGGCCGGTGGCGAATGCCACACCGTTTATGTATCCCTGGGTGGTGATGGTCCAGCTGATCTCCCGGCCATTGATGTAACAGATGGTCAGAGTGAACAGGTAAAGCAGCTGGTATCCGGCAAGAATTGGCCAGATGTTTTTCGGATGCTGTCCCATGCAGGTAAAAGTCAGGGCAGCAAGGATCACACCGATGGTGGCACCGGTAAAGCCGGCTCCCTCTGTGTAGACCATGATAATGTCTAAATAGAACAAAAAGAACATACCGACGGTACCGATGTTGATGAGGCAGACCGGCATGCTGTATTTGGTGGCAAAGTCAGTCTGGTATCCGGTGTCCCGGGTCAGCTCTTCGTAGCCGGAAAAGCTCTTTCCGTTTAAGAGGAAGCCGGCCAGGATGCAGATGCCAAAAACAATCAGAAAAAAGCAGTTGGCATAGAGCTGGAAGGAATGACCGAAATGCTCATATACCGGATTGAAACGTGTCAGCTTGGCAGATGCGTCTACTCCCATGGTGTTGTAGAAAAAGTTAAACAGGAAGAAGCCGAAAAGGCCAAAGGCCAGGCCGCCGTTGTACAGGTTGTAGCCTTTGTGCCATGCATGGGCACCGGGCAGGATGGCCGGTACGATGAAGCCAAGCATAATTGAAAATGCGATGGTTAAAAATACGCCGCTTACGGTAAGGGTTGGATGTTCGAAAACAAAATTGTCCTGGGTGTAGCGGAATAGCAGTTCTCCGATAAATGGCCCGAATGAAGTGGTAAACATGCAGACATGGAGGTTGCTCTTAAAGTCGAGCTTTTTTAACTGCAGATAAAGAAATGGGGCCAGAAAACAAGGCCACATGGTTAAAAAGTTCAGGCCGTAAAAGCAGTGGGCTACAACAAGAAAGTAGCCAGCCAGCGTGCTGGGGCGGGAGTCGCCTTTCAATCCCACCATAAAAATCCAGCAGGCCAGACCGCAGGCTCCGGCGTTTAACATGGCGCTGGGCAGTCCACCGATTTCCAGATAATCGGTAACCAGAGGGCTGGGCGAGGTCATGATAAGATACCAGCCATGAAGAATATTGCCAGTTTCGTGTGTGTATACAGCTGCAATCAGCGAAGAAATCAGAAACGCAACAGAAAAACCAAGAGCAACCCCATTGATGAGGGTGCTGTTGGTTATTTTTTTAGTCTCCATACTTAAATCCCCTGTATCAGTATTTAATTTTTGCTTTTATTGTAATGATTTTGAGTAGTAGTGTTCTAATTCTCAATTATAGAGCAGGAAACTGTCTATTTCAACATGATTTCTTAATAGAATTTGTATGGAATTAAATGCAAAATGGTGCTGTGTGCGGCAGGGAAGGAAGAAACTGTTTCATGTCCGCCGGGAGTGGAGCTGTAAAGTGCAGGGGGATACCGGTGATCGGGTGTGGAAAGGACAGTTTCCAGGAATGAAGGCTCTGGCGGTTTAAGTACCGGTAGTCCGGATTGTAAAGAAAATCTCCGTACAGTGGATGACCGATGTATTTCATATGGACACGGATCTGGTGTGTGCGTCCGGTTTCAAGACGGATTTCAAGAAGGGAAGAATCCGTTTCATGGGAGTAGGAGATGAGCCGGTAATGTGTTATGGCAGATTCCCCATGCAGCGGATCCGCCATACGTTCGATGGTCGATCCGGGAACTCGGGCAATCGGAACAGTAATAGTACCCTCCGGTGCGCCGGAAAGATCGCCGGTTACGGCAGCGAGATAGGTACGGTGGATTTTATGCTGTTTTACCATATCGGACAGAATGCAGCCGCTCAGGGCATGTCTGGCGATAATGAGCAGGCCGGTAGTATCGCGGTCGAGACGGTTGATGGCGCGGAAAACAAATGGCTCCTGCCTGTTTTCAAAATACCATGCCAGTCCGTTGGCGAGGGAATTGTCAAAATGTCCCTGGGAAGGGTGGATAGGGACATTAGCTGCTTTGTTAATAACCATAAGATCGTCATCCTCGTAAAGGATGGAAAGGGGCATTGGCACTGGAATAATGTGTTCAGAGGATACGTCTTCGGAAAATGTGACAGAAAGAATATCCCCGGCCATAAGTTTTCTGGTGGTGTAGACTTTTTCCCCGCAAAGCAGGAGCCCATCACTGGTCAGTTTGATACGGTTGATGAGACTTTTGGAATAACCGTGTTCTTTTAAAAGAGATTCTACAGTCTGGCCGTCTGTGTGAGCCGTGTAGGTGTAATGCAGTGTCTTCATGAAGGGGCCTCCTTTTTGTTCTGGCGGGATGAGGCGTGCAGGTGTTTCTGGCGGCTTACTGCATGTTCGGTGGGTGCGTCTTCTCTCAGAAAGCTGGCACGCTGTACGCTGTCAACTCCGAATCGTCCGCGTATGGCATCTACCGCTTTTTTCCATGGCCCGCATTTTCTTTGCGTGTTCGTCTTCAAACAGGCTCATCTGTTCAAAGGCATCTTCCTGGATCTGTGTAGTGCGCAGACCTGGTGAGTAGTTATCTGGCTTCTATCATAGCAGAATATCCGAAAATTTACCAGAATAGGATAGAGAGACAGTGTGATAACAAGCGGGGTGTATGGATTGAAGAGAAAAGAAAAGAGAAACCGGATCATCGGTCTGATGACCGGAATCAGCATTGGCTTTGCGGTGTGGGGGAGTGAGCACCCGCAGCCGGATCCATGGAGGGCAGCTGGAAATGTACAGGTGGTGCAAAGCGGAATGCCTGCGGCACAGGAAACAGGGCAAGCAGTGCAGAACGGTGCCGGGGAGAATATACATGCGTTTTCCCTGCATGCCCAGAGTGCAGTGCTGATGGATGCGGACAGCGGCCGCATTTTATATGGAAAGGACGAGCATCAGATCCGGCCTATGGCCAGCACCACCAAGATCATGACCTGCATTCTTGCGCTAGAACTTGGGAATCCGGAGGATTTCTGCGAGGTTTCAAAACGGGCGGCCGGACAGCCGAAAGTCAGGCTGGGAGCACCGGCCGGAAGTATGCTGAAGCTTCAGGATCTTTTGTATTCCCTGATGCTGGAGTCTCACAATGATTCTGCGGTGGTGATTGCGGAGCACATCAGCGGAAACGTGGAAGCATTTGCGGAAGAGATGAACCGCAAGGCCCGGGAAATCGGCTGCAGGAATACCGTGTTTCTGACACCAAACGGGCTGGATGAAGAGAAAAAGGCAGCGGACGGAGAAGTGATCCGGCACAGCACGACGGCGGAAGAACTGGCAAAGATCATGCGGTACTGTACCGAATTATCGCCAAAGCATGATGAATTTTTAACGATAACGCGCTGCAAAACCCATGTTTTTTCGGATCGGGCAAAACGGAACTCCTATCATTGTATAAACCATAACGCACTGCTGGATATGACGGCAGAGGCTGTGAGCGGAAAGACTGGTTTTACAGGCGGAGCCGGATACTGTTATGTGACAGAGCTGTCGGACGGGGAGCGAAAATTTATTATCTCGCTTCTGGGCTGCGGCTGGCCTCCGCATAAAACCTGGAAGTGGGAGGATGTAAGACGGCTGTATCGCTATGGAAAGGAGCAGTATTTCTACCGGGAATTTGCGTTTGAGGAAAAGCAGATCCGAGTCCCTTTGGAAAATGGTGCCGGAAAAGACTGGATTTATGCGGTTTCTGACAGCCCCAGGCAGAAGAAAACGTTTCGGCTTCTGGTAGCGGAGAATGAACAGCCTGAAGCAGAATATGTCTTAAAACAGGCACTGGAAGCTCCGGTGAAGGCAGGGGATGGAATTGGAAATGTGTATTACAGCCTGAATGGAATCCGAATTGGACAGAGCAGCTACCGGGCAAAGGACGGAGCAGACGCCTGGAATTTGTATTACTGCCTGAGCCAGGTTATAAAATTCTGGTCCATGCATGCTTTGTAAAAAAAAATTCAAAAATACTTGAATTTTATTCGATGACATTATATTATTATAATCGGCAGAAATTGGATTTACTAAACGATAGTTTGTCTTTCTCTTAACAATACAAAAGAGGAGGAAAAGCGATCGTCAAATATTTCAAAATGGAGGATTGCAAAATGAGTAATCAAACATCAGCAAGTAACAGAATCAACGCATTACTTGATGAGAACAGTTTTGTTGAAGTTGGCGCTTACATTACAGCAAGAAGCACTGATTTTAACATGGCTGCTAAGGAGACTCCGGCAGATGGCGTAATCACCGGTTACGGTACCATCGAAGGAAACCTTGTGTATGTGTACAGCCAGGACGCTTCCGTACTGGGCGGTTCCTTAGGCGAGATGCACGCAAAGAAAATTTCCAACATCTATTCCATGGCAGTAAAGATGGGCGCACCGGTCATCGGACTGGTTGACTGTGCAGGTCTTCGCCTGCAGGAAGCAACCGACGCTTTAAACGGCTTTGGCGAGATGTATTTAAGCCAGACCCTGGCATCCGGCGTAGTTCCGCAGATCTCCGCTATCTTTGGTACCTGCGGCGGCGGTATGGCAGTTGCATCTGCTATGTCTGACTTTATTTTTATGGAAGAGAAGAACGCAAAATTATTTGTAAATTCTCCGAACGCAATCGATGGAAACCGTGTTGAGAAGTGCGACACTTCCAGCGCAGCATTCCAGAGCGAGGAAACCGGCCTTGTGGACTTTACCGGAAGCGAGGAGGATATCTTATCCCAGATCCGTGCCCTGGTAACCATTCTTCCGGCAAACAACGAGGACGACATGTCCTACAGCGAGTGCACCGACGATTTAAACCGTGTATGCTCCGATCTTGAGAACTGTGCAGGCGCTACCGACCTGGCACTGGCACAGATCTCTGACGATAACTTCTTCTTAGAGGTTAAGAAAAACTATGATAAGTCTATGGTAACCGGCTTCATCCGTCTGAACGGAACCACCGTAGGCTGCGTTGCAAACCGCACTGCTGTTTACGCAGCAGACGGCGTGAAGGAAGACGAGTTTGACGCAGTTCTTTCCGCTAATGGCGCTGAGAAAGCTGCAAAGTTTGTTTCCTTCTGTGACGCATTCAACATCCCGCTCTTAACCCTGGTGAACGTAAAGGGCTACAAGGCATGCAAGTGCACCGAGCGCCGCATCGCAAAGAGCGCAGGCCGCTTAACCTATGCTTTCGCAAATGCAAGCGTTCCGAAGGTAACCGTTGTTGTCGGCGAGGCATATGGTACTGCTTACCTGACCATGAACTCCAAGTCCATCGGTGCAGATGTGGTTTATGCATGGCCGAACGCTTCCATCGGCATGATGGACGCTTCTGCAGCAGCAAAGATCATGTATGCAGACGAGATCGCAAAAGCAGAGGATTCCGTTGCACTCATCAATGAGAAGGCGGCTGAATACCGCGAGATGCAGTCCAGCGCACTGGCAGCGGCAAAGAGAGGATATGTAGACGATATCATCGAGGCATGTGACACCAGAAAACGTGTGATCGCAGCATTCGAGATGCTGTTTACCAAAAGAGAGGATCGTCCGGACAGAAAACATGGAACGGTTTAGAATGAGGTGACAAATATATGAAACAGTATATGAAACGAGTTTTGTTAGTGTTAAGCATGGTAGTCAGCCTCTTTGCTCTGTCCGCATGCTCCAACAAGAATGCTGCTGAGGCAGAAACTATGGATCCGCAGACAGCTTCCTACATTTCTCAGATCTCGGAAAACCTGCTCCAGACCATTGCCGAGATGGACGAGGCCACAGCAGAGGAGTCTGAGACCGGCCTGATCAAACAGGGTGAGGACGGCCTTGCGAGCGGCCTGACTTCCTGGATCGGTGTTATGAAAGACACCGGCGCATTCGTAAGCATCCTTTCCTCTGACACCGAGCTTGGTGAGGATGACCAGTATGTATGTGTGGTTCAGGCACAGTTTGAGAACCGCAATGTAGAGTTCAAAGCATTCTACACCATGGATCCGCAGAGCCAGAACTTAAACCCGGTCAGCCTGACCTTCAGCCCGGAATACACCGTAGGCGAGAACATGGCAAAAGCAGGCATGAATACTTTACTTGGTATGGGTACTGTATTCCTGGTACTGATCTTCATCAGCATCCTGATCAGCTGCTTCAAGTTCATCAGCGTTTTTGAAAACAAGGTGAAAGCAAAGAACACAGCTCCGGCACCGGCAGCAGCTCCTGTGGCAGCACCGGCAGCAGAAGAGGAAGAGCTTGTGGATGATCTGGAACTGGTGGCTGTCATCACTGCGGCTATCGCAGCATCAACCAACTCATCAACCGACTCCCTGGTAGTACGCTCCATCAAACGTGCACCGGGCGCAAAATGGAAAAGAGCATAAGCGAATAGGAGGATTCTTATCATGAAAAATTACACAATTACTGTGAATGGCAATGTATACAATGTAACTGTTGAAGAAGGAACCACTGCAGGCGTAGTTCAGGCACCGGTTGCAGCAGCACCGAAGGCAGCTTCTGCAGCACCGAAGGCAGCAGCTCCGGCTGGCGCTCAGGGTTCTGTAGTTGTAACCGCTCCGATGCCGGGTAAGATTCTGGCAGTAAAGGCTAACGCCGGACAGGCTGTAAAGAAAGGCGACGTGATCATGGTTCTCGAGGCTATGAAGATGGAGAACGATATCGTAGCTCCTCAGGATGGAACCGTTGCAAGCATTAATGCAGCAGCAGGCGACGCAGTAGAAGCTGGCGCAACTCTTGCTACATTAAACTAATAGCTTGCCAAAAAGCAAGTTCCACATGGAGGGATTAAAATGGATTATATTGGATCTACTTTGGCCAATCTTCTTCAGCAGACCGCATTCTTCAATCTGACCTTTGGAAACTTTATCATGATCCTGGTGGCATTCGTGTTCCTGTATCTGGCAATCAGAAAAGGATTCGAGCCGCTCTTACTGGTTCCGATTGCGTTTGGTATGCTGTTAGTTAATATCTACCCGGATATTATGGCTAACCCGGAAGATATGTCCAATGGCGTAGGCGGACTTCTTCACTACTTCTTCATTCTGGATGAGTGGAGTATCCTTCCGTCTCTGATTTTCATGGGTGTCGGCGCAATGACCGATTTCGGCCCGCTGATCGCAAACCCGAAGAGCTTCCTGCTTGGCGCAGCAGCTCAGTTTGGTATCTACAGTGCATATTTCCTTGCAATTTTCATGGGCTTCAATGATAAGGCAGCAGCAGCTATCTCCATCATTGGTGGAGCAGACGGCCCGACTTCCATCTTCCTTGCAGGTAAGCTTGGACAGTCTGAGTTCATGGGACCGATCGCAGTAGCAGCTTACTCCTACATGGCGCTGGTTCCGATCATCCAGCCGCCGATCATGAAGGCTCTGACCACAGAAGAAGAGCGTAAGATCAAGATGGATCAGCTTCGTCCGGTTTCCAAGCTGGAGAAGATCCTGTTCCCGGTTATCGTAACCGTAGTAGTCTGCCTGATTCTGCCGACTACCGCACCGCTTGTTGGTATGTTAATGCTTGGTAACCTGTTCCGTGAGTCTGGCGTTGTAAAACAGCTGTCCGAGACCGCAAGCAATGCCCTGATGTACATCGTAGTTATCCTGCTTGGTACTTCCGTAGGCGCATCCACCAGTGCAGAGGCTTTCTTAAAGGTAACCACCTTAAAGATCGTTGCCCTGGGTCTGGTAGCATTTGCAGTAGGTACCGCAGCCGGCGTTATCTTCGGTAAGATCATGTGCAAGCTTACAGGCGGTAAGGTAAACCCGTTAATCGGTTCCGCAGGTGTATCTGCAGTGCCGATGGCAGCCCGTGTATCCCAGAAGGTTGGTTCTGAGGCAGACCCGACGAACTTCCTGCTGATGCATGCAATGGGCCCGAACGTAGCAGGTGTTATCGGTACTGCAGTTGCAGCCGGTACATTCATGGCAATTTTCGGCGTTTAAAATTCAATCATTTCTTGCTGCAGCAATATAAAGTTGCCGCAACATATAAATTTGGAGGTAAAGAATCATGGCTGAGATTCAGAAAAAACCGGTTAAGATCGTTGAGACTGTCCTGCGTGACGCTCATCAGTCCCTGATCGCAACCAGAATGAGCACCGAGCAGATGCTTCCGATCATCGATAAAATGGATAAGATTGGCTATTATGCAGTAGAGTGCTGGGGCGGCGCTACCTTCGATGCTTCCCTTCGTTTCCTGAAAGAGGATCCGTGGGAGAGACTGAGAAAGTTAAGAGCCGGATTTAAAAACACAAAATTACAGATGCTGTTCCGTGGCCAGAACATTCTGGGTTACAACCACTATGCAGATGACGTAGTAGAGTACTTTGTGCAGAAATCCGTTGCAAACGGTATCGATATCATCCGTATTTTCGACTGCTTAAACGACCTGCGCAACCTGCAGACCGCTGTAAAGGCAGCAAACAAAGAGAAGGCACACGCTCAGATCGCACTGTGCTACACCCTGGGTGATGCTTACACCCTGGATTACTGGAAAGACATCGCAAAGAGAATCGAAGATATGGGTGCAGATTCCATCTGTATCAAGGATATGGCTGGTCTGTTAACCCCGTATGCAGCACAGGAGCTGGTTGGCGCATTAAAAGAGTCTACCGAGCTGCCGATCGACCTGCATACCCACTACACCTCCGGTGTAGCTTCCATGACTTACTTAAAGGCTGTAGAGGCAGGCTGCGACATCATCGATACCGCAATGTCTCCGCTGGCACTTGGTACCAGCCAGCCGGCAACCGAGGTTATGGTAGAGACCTTCAAGGGAACTCCGTACGATACCGGCTTATCCCAGGACAAGCTTGCTGAGATCACCGATTACTTCGCACCGATTCGGGAAGAGGCTCTGAAAACCGGTCTGTTAAACCCGAAGGTACTGGGCGTTAATATCAAGACCCTTCGTTATCAGGTTCCGGGCGGTATGCTGTCCAACCTGGTTAGTCAGTTAAAAGAGGCTGGTAAGGAAGATAAATACCAGGAGGTTCTGGAGGAGATCCCGCGCGTTCGTAAGGACTTCGGTGAGCCGCCGCTTGTTACTCCGTCTTCCCAGATCGTTGGTACCCAGGCTGTTATGAACGTTATCTCCGGCGAGCGCTACAAACTGGTTCCGAAGGAGTCCAAGAAGATCATGCTTGGCGAGTTCGGTCAGACTGTAAAACCGTTCAATCCGGAAGTACAGAAGAAGATCATCGGTGACGAGACCCCAATCACCTGCAGACCTGCAGACCTGATTGCTCCGCAGCTGCCGCAGTTTGAGAAAGAGTGTGCTCAGTGGAAGCAGCAGGATGAGGATGTCCTTTCCTACGCTCTGTTCCCGAAGGTAGCAGAAGAGTTCTTCAAATACAGAGAGGCTCAGCAGACCAAGGTTGACGCTACCGTAGCAGATACCGAGAGCAAAGCATACCCGGTTTAATATAATATTTATTTACTGGACATGGATACATGAACAGTAATGATTGATTTCAGACAGGCCCGGAAACTGCGAAAACGGTTTTTGGGTCTGTCTTTGTCTTTAATTCTTACAATTTTTTGCGATTCTTTGAAGTTTCTGTGCTTTCCGTTGACTAGGGCGGATTTTGTCATTATAATGTAATGTAGCGTAAATTTGCCGGTTATGATTTGTGATTTTTGAAAACAGGCAAAAAGCGATACTAAGGAGATTATCAAATGAAAAAACAAACCTTGAAAAAAGGTCTGGCTGCGGTATTGGGCCTTGCGCTTTGCGTGCAGATGCCTTCTGTGAACCAGCTGCTGCAGTTTTCCTCATATGCACAGGAACGTTCTGCTACGATCAATGCTTCCAGCTTAAATGTCCGCAGCGGAGCGGGAACTTCCTATTCTTCTATTGGAAAATTAGGAAAAGGTTCTGCGGTCACGGTAGTGGGGGAGCAGGCGGCTTCTGACGGAAAAACCTGGTACCAGATCCGCTTTACAAACGGAGGTACCACACAGATCGGATATGTTTTGAGCACTTATGTGAAATTTCCGGTGTCATACAGCCACGATTCCGGCTTTGAATCACAGCTTTCGGCACAGGGGTTTCCGGAGTCTTATAAAACTGGATTGCGGCAGATTCATGCCCAGTATCCAAACTGGACGTTTACTGCAGTAAAAACCGGACTTGACTGGAACACCGTCATTCAGAATGAAGGAGTTCTCGGACGAAATCTGGTACATACCAACAGCATTTCTTCCTATAAATCACTGGCGGATGGAGCCTATAACTGGGATTCCGGAACCTGGACCGGCTTTGACGGAAGCACCTGGGTAGCTGCTTCTACGGAGATTATCAGTTATTACATGGATCCCCGGAACTTTTTGGATGAAGTGAATGTATTCCAGTTTCTGGATCAAAGCTATAATTCGTCCCTTCACACAAAAGACGGCCTTCAGTCTATGCTGACCGGAACTTTTATGGAAGGAAATATCCGCACTGGAGCGTCGGCGTCAGGAAGTAGTTCTTCCGGAAATAACACGTCGGGAAGCAGTTCTTCTTCGGGTTCTTCCAATGTGATTACGGTTGGGCCGGGAGTGTCCGGCGGAAAAACTTCCGGAACAACCTCATCTTCTCCGGGTACAGGAAGTTCTGGCGCCAGTGCAGCTGCTGGAACTGGAAATTCCGGAATCACTTCTGCGTCACCGGGAAGCAGCAGTTCTGGAAATAGCAGTCAGTCATCCGGAACGAGCAGTGCTCCGCAGGTCCGTCTGGAAGGTCCGAGCGCATCCATCACGAAAAATAAGGCAGAACTTGTGGCATCCAGTGTTGTAATTGGCGTGGCACCGGGAAGCGCAGCTTCTGGTAATGCAGGAAGTTCTTCTGCTGCAAATGTTTCGGGATCTGCACAGCCATCCCAAACAGCAGGAAGTCCGCAGACATCTGGGACATCCCAGGCAGCACAGACACCTTCCTCTTCGGGAAGCCAGGCTTCCTCTGGCGTCAGCTATACAGATGCGATCATGAGCGCGGCGCAGAGTTCCGGTGTCAGCCCTTATGTGATCGCGGCCATGATCATTCAGGAGCAGGGCAGAAATGGAACCGGAAATTCTATTTCCGGAAATTACGCCGGATACACCGGTTATTACAATTACTTCAATGTAGGTGCTTATGCTTCGGATGGTATGGGCGCCGTGCAGAGAGGTTTATGGTATGCATCCCAGAGCGGAACTTACGGCAGACCGTGGACGACACCGGAAAGCTCGATTGCCGGTGGTGCCCAGTTCTATGGGACGAACTACGTGAAAGCCGGACAGGATACGCTTTATCTGAAAAAGTATAATGTTCAGGGATCCAACATCTACAAACACCAGTATATGACCAATGTAGATGGCGCAGCTTCCGAAGGATCTATTTTTGCAGAAGGTTTTACAGCCAAACAGAAGAGTACGGCTTTGAACTTTAAAATTCCGGTCTACAACAATATGCCGGATACTCCGTGTCCGCAGCCTACCTTAAGCGGCAGCCCGAATAACAAGCTGAATGGTCTGGGTGTGGAAGGCTTCACTTTAACTCCGACCTTTAACCGTGATACGTACTCCTACGATCTGATCGTGGATCATTCCGTATCCAATGTTACGGTAAGTGCGTCGGCAATCGATTCCAAGGCATCGGTACGCGGCAATGGTAATGTTTCCCTTTCCAGTGGTATCAATGAGATATCTGTTGTGGTAAGGGCAGAAAATGGTGCAGAACGCACCTACACGATCCATGTTGTCCGTCAGGCCGGTGGTCCGACCTACAACAGCGGACTAGGAAGCGGCATTTCCAGCGGTTCCTCCAGTGTAACGGTTGGAGGACCTGGAAGCAGTTCAGCAGGCACTTCCGGTGGAAGTACTTCTTCCGGTGTGATCACTGCAGGACCAAGCGGAACCTCGAGCGGTCAGGCAGCCGGTGCTTCCCCGAATTCCGGTTCTTCTTCCGGTACAGGAGTTGTAACATTTTCAAGTCCGGGAGGCAATTAGTGTCACTGTACACGGGTAGGATTTTTCAGGTGACCGGAAGGGCTGTTTGCCGTAAAGCGGGAACCGTAACATATGAAAACATGGGAATGAGCGACCAGGATGGTTTGGGACGCTCATTCCTGAAATGAAAACAGGAGATAGCAGACAATTATGAATAAAAATTGGAAACAGATCTGGATCCGGTTTGCCATGGTACTTATGCTTGCTGTAGCGATACCATTCCAGAGTTTTGCGGGAAATGCGAGAATTGCGTTTTCCGATCCTACCGCCGAGGTGGGAAGTGAATTTACTGTAAATGTAAAATTTACCTGTACAACAGGGGAAAAGATTGGCAAGACGGTTGTAATGCTTTCTTATGATTCCAGTGCGATGGAATTTGTGGGCGGTGAGCCGGATGTAAGCGGTGGAAACGGTGCCATTCGTGTGCTTGGAAGTGTCAGTGGGACCAGTGAATCTGCCTCAACATTACATTTTAAGGCATTGAAAGCAGGAAGCAGTAAGATCCAGGTAACGGATTACGAGGGATACGATGCGGATGAACAGCTTTTGGATATTACCCAGCTCGGAAGTTCTTCCGTAACCATCAATGCCGGAAGCACGGCAGCATCCGCTTCCACCGATGCTTCCCTGTCTTCTTTGCAGATTTCCCCGGGAACCTTAAGTCCGGCATTCAGTGCAGATGTGGACAGCTACAGTGCATCTGTAAGTCTGGATACGGAAAAACTTACTGTAAGTGCAGTTCCGGCAAGTGATAAGGCAACGGTAGCATTAAGCGGAACAGAACTTCAGGATGGCGAAAATACCGTAACCTGCACGGTTACCGCAGAAGACGGTTCCACGACCCGTACCTATACGATCTTAGTAAACCGTATAGAGGGCGGAGAGAGCCTTGCAGAGGGCGGACAGACAGAAGAAACAACAGCGGCAGAAAACCTGGAGGTCCTTGCAGAACTTGAAGCATCCAGAACCCCGCTCAAGATCGGCATCGCAGCACTTCCGGCCGATGTAGCGGTTCCGTATGGCATGAAGGAGACTTCGATCACGATCGGCGAGACGAAAGTACAGGGATGGGTTCCGGATACACAGGGAAGCCAGCCGGAGTATTGCATTTTCTACGGTGTAAGTGAGAATGGAACTGTCAGCTTCTACCGCTATGACCTGACTGACAAGACCATTCAGCGCTACTTCGAGCAGAGTTCTGAGGGCAATGCACAGAGTCTGGAACTGCAGGATGTAACAACCCGTTATAATGCGCTGGTAGACGATTACAACATGGCAAGAATGGCTCTGATCGCAGTTGCCGTAGTGGCTGTGATTCTTCTGATTCTGCTTCTGGTCAGCCGGAGAGGAAAAGGAAACAGATCCATGCAGAAGAACGGATATGATTCTTCTGATTATGATGATCAGGAAGAAGAGCCGGAAAAGAAGAGTCGAAAATCTGGTAAAGAAATCCACAAAGGCGGACACAAACCAAGCAAAGAAGAGCGTTACATGATGGGCGAAGAGGATGAATACGAGGAAGATTACGGTCCGGAAGACGACGAACTGGAAATTTCCGATGCAGAAGAGTATCTCCCGGATCCCCAAAAAGACGCAGACGTACAGCTGGATCAGGTAAAGAAACAGCTTGCAGCAAGTGTAGCTGAGACAGACGAATCGGCTCAGAGTGAAAAACAGGAACCGGCAAAGGATCAGGCTGCAGAAGATGACGACTTTGAAGTGTTTGACCTGGATGATGAACTTTAAAAATCCTGAGATTTCGGATGCAAAAAAAGCGGTGTATTGACTTCGCCGCTTTTTTTGCTATAATACTGTTATATAATTTCTATAACAGAGAATGCGAAAGATGGTGAATACATGATCATTAAGATTGATTTTGAAAGTGACGAGGCAATTTACATCCAGCTCAGGAATCAGATTATTATGGGCATTGCCACAGACCGGATTCATGAGGGGGATTCCCTGCCGTCCGTCCGCCAGCTTGCGGATAATATTGGAATTAATATGCATACAGTAAATAAAGCCTACACGGTATTAAAACAGGAGGGCTTTATCAAGCTGGACCGTCGGCGGGGAGCGGTGATCGCGCTGGATATCGATAAGATCCGGTCGATTGAACGTCTGCGGGAGGAACTTTCTGTGCTCCTGGCACGGAGTGTCTGTAAAAATATTTCCAGGGAAGAAGTTCATGATCTGGTAGATGAAATCTATGACTGCTATACACAGGGCAGTGAAACGTAAGGAATCTGTTTATGAAACAAATATGGAGGAAGTGCCATGTTATGTGAGCGTTGTAAAATAAGAGAAGCAAATATTCAGTATACAGAAATTGCAAACGGAGTGCGCACGGAGCATAACTATTGCGCCCAGTGCGCAAAGGAAATGGACTTTGGACCGTATTCCGCTATTTTTGAGGGGGAGTTTCCATTAGGAAAACTGTTGTCCGGACTTTTGGGCGTTCCCGGCGGAGCGGATGAGGAAGAGAAAACCAGTCAGATTGTCTGTCCGACGTGCGGCACCAGTTACGATGATTTTGTGAAAAACAGCCGCTTTGGCTGCGCGGATTGTTACAGTGTTTTTGATCTTCTGATCAACGATAAAATAAAACAACTGCAGGGAAATGTCCGCCATACCGGAAAACATCCCAAATTCCAGAAGATCAAGGCAGATCCATTTCATCTGACTTCATCCGACCAGTCTGAAGAGGGTAAGGAACGGGTGGAAGAAAAAACAGGGCTCTTTGCTGGTGAAACGGAAATGAAAGCAGAAACAGGTGCGGAATCTGCAGCAGAAATGCAGCTCCGGCAGCTGGAATCCAAACTACGTGAAGCAGTGCGAAGGGAAGAGTATGAAGAAGCAGCGAAATACCGCGATCAGATCCGGGCATTGAAGGAGGCGCAGGCATGATGAAATGGTTTGAGAAAGTAAACCTTGCGAGACCAGCCGTGATCTGCAGCCGCGTGCGTCTGGTCCGGAACCTGGAAGATTACGCGTTCCCATCCAGATTGACGGAAAAACAGGCAGATGAAATGATCGGACGGCTTGAGGACGGCTTAAAGGATCTGGGAAGTGCCGATGGACGTCATTATGAACAGGCAAGACTTCAGGAGTTAAGTGATCTGGACCGCAGGGCACTTCGGGAAAGACGTGTGTTTAATGCAACGATCGCTTCCGGAAAAGCACCGGCAGGCGTTATGGTATCGGACGATGAGAAAGTGGGAATTGTACTGAATGGTACCGACCATGTCCGTATCCAGCTGTTTGCATCGGGACTTCATCTGGATGAACTCTGGAAACAGGCAGATCAGATCGATGATTATTTAAATGAGCGTTTTCCCTACGCGTACGACGAAAAGTATGGCTATCTGACGTCATTTCCAACCAGTGTCGGAACCGGTCTTCGCGCGTCGGTGGTGCTGCACCTGCCGCTATTGTCCCAGAGCAAGCGGTTTAATGGCATGGTGACAGAGATGACCCGGTTCGGTGCATCGGTAAAAGGAATGTATGGGGAAGGCGAAGAAAACTGTGGAGCGCTTTTTGAAGTCAGCAACCAGAAAACGCTTGGCATGACAGAAAAAGAAATTCTGGATATGGTCGCGAAGGTGGCACTGCAGCTGACAACGCAGGAGGAGCAGATGCGAAAACTTGCGCTGGATAAAAACCGCACATCCCGGGAGGACGATGCCTGCCGTGCCTATGGTATTTTAAAGTATGCCAGAAAGCTGACCATGAAAGAAGCCATGATTCTTCTGTCACGCCTTATGGCAGGATGCGCAGACGGGGTAATCCGCATGGAAGAACCCTGTGCCGTGTATCGTCTGATGTTAGGAATCCAGCCGGCAAACCTTCAGAAACTTTCTACCAGGCCACTGGGAAGAGAAGAACTGGAAATGGCAAGAGCGTCTTACCTGAGGTCGGAACTGCCAAAACTGCTTCCATAAAAACAGTTACAGGATATGGGTTTCTATACTGCAAGAAATTCTGTTGCTGCCTGCGCAATACGTAAACAGTAACAAAGCGATAGATCTAGATACAAGGAGGACCTGAATTTGATAGACAGAAATCGTTTTACGGAACAGGCCTGGAATGCCATTGCGCTGTCTACCCAGGCAGCGAATGAGCTTGGGCATAATTATGTGGGAACAGAGCATCTTCTCGTCGGCCTTCTCATGGAGGGGGAAGGCGTCGCTGCAAGAGTCCTGGAGGCAAATGATGTCAAAGCCGAGAAGGTGAAGGAACTGATCAGTCAGCTGATCTTTCCCAATCAGAATGTTGGGACCATCGGAGAGACAGTATATACTCCGGGTGCAGTGCGGGTGCTGAATCAGAGCTACCGGGAAGCCGTCCGTTTTAAAGCACCGCTTATCGGAACCGAACATCTGCTGATCGCGATGATCCGGGAAAGTGACTGCGCTGCAGTCCGTCTGCTCAATACCATGGATGTAAGCCTGCAGAAGCTTTATGTGGATCTGTGCAGTGCCATGGGCGAAGACGGGGCGGACGCGAAGGAAGAACTTCAGTCATCCAGAAGCGGAAAAGACAGCAGTTCTTCTACACCGGTTTTAAACAGTTTTAGCCGCGATTTGACGAAGCTTGCCAGAGAAGGAAAGCTGGATCCAGTGATCGGACGGGAACAGGAAATCCAGCGCGTGGTTCAGATTTTAAGCAGAAGAACCAAGAACAATCCATGTCTGATCGGTGAACCTGGTGTCGGTAAGACTGCTGTAGTAGAAGGGCTGGCGCAGATGATCGCTGGCGGCAGTGTTCCGGAAACCATTGCGGATAAGCGTGTTATGACGTTAGATCTTTCTGGAATGGTGGCTGGTTCCAAGTACCGCGGAGAGTTTGAGGAACGCATTAAAAAGGTCATTTCCGAGGTGACAGAAGATGGCAATGTGCTGTTGTTCCTGGATGAGATCCATACGATCATTGGTGCAGGCGGAGCAGAGGGAGCGATCGATGCTTCCAATATTTTAAAACCGTCCCTTGCGCGCGGAGAGATCCAGCTGATCGGTGCAACGACCAGAGAAGAATATCGCAAATACATCGAGAAGGATGCAGCACTGGAGCGCCGCTTCCAGCCGGTTGTGGTAGAGGAACCGACGGAAGAACAGTCCATTGAGATCTTAAAGGGACTGCGCCCGAAATATGAGGAGCATCACAGAGTTACCATTACCGATGAAGCCCTGACTGCAGCCGTGCGTCTTTCCGCGCGCTATATCAGTGACCGCTTCCTTCCGGATAAAGCCATTGATTTAATCGATGAAGCAGCTTCCAAAATCCGTCTGACTACCTATGTGGAGCCGGCTGAGATCAAAACCCTGACAGAGGATATTGAAAAACTGGAAACGCAGAAGGAGCAGGCAATTAAGGCAGAGGCTTACGAAAAGGCCGGCGATATCAAAAAACGTCAGCAGAAAAAACGGGAAAAAATCGAAAAGATCCGGGAAAAATGGCAGAAGGAAAAAACATCCAAAAAGCTGATCGTCGGGGAAGGTGAGATTGCGGATGTGGTTTCCGGATGGACGAAGATCCCGGTGCGCAAGCTGGCAGAAGAGGAATCGGAACGGCTCAGAAAGCTGGAATCCATTCTGCATGAGCGGGTGGTTGGTCAGAAAGAAGCCGTGACGGCAGTTGCGAAAGCAATCCGCCGCGGAAGAGTCGGTTTAAAAGATCCGAAGCGTCCGATCGGTTCCTTCTTATTCCTGGGACCGACCGGTGTCGGAAAAACAGAGCTTTGCAAGGCTTTGGCAGAAGCGATGTTCGGTACGGAGAACGCATTGATCCGGGTTGATATGTCGGAGTATATGGAGAAACACAGTGTCTCCAAGATGATCGGGTCCCCGCCAGGATATGTCGGATATGAGGAAGGCGGTCAGCTCAGCGAAAAAGTGCGGAGGAATCCGTACTCCGTTATTCTGTTCGATGAGATTGAAAAAGCACATCCGGATGTATTCAATGTACTTCTTCAGGTACTGGACGATGGACGAATTACAGATTCTCAGGGCAGAACTGTAGACTTTAAGAATACCATTCTGATCATGACCTCCAACATTGGTTCCCCGTATCTTCTTGAGGGAATTGATGAAAACGGCGAGATCAAACCAGAAGCTCAGGAACAGGTTATGAATGATCTGCGTGGACACTTCCGTCCGGAATTTCTGAACCGTCTGGATGAGATTATTCTCTTCAAACCATTGACAAAAGATAATATTGGTGGCATAGTCGACCTTATGGTCAAAGAACTCAGCGACCGTCTGGCAGACCAGGAGCTTTCTCTTGAACTGACAGATGCAGCCAGAACACAGGTAATCGAAAATGGATATGATCCGGTTTACGGAGCTCGTCCACTGAAACGTTATCTGCAGAACTATGTGGAAACACTTGCAGCCAAGAAGATCCTTTCCGGGGATGTTCATGCAGGCGATACACTGGTACTGGATGTCAAAGACGGAGAGTTTGTGATCAATACGAAATAAATGTGGCTGTGGATATGGCGCGCAGTCACAGGAAGTAACAGGAGGTACCTATGATACCAAAGGATCCAGTGATGCTGTTGAGCTATGTCAATACACAGCTTAGAGATTATTATGATTCCCTGGACGATTTCCTTAAAGATAAGGAGTTGTCCAGGGAGGGGCTGATAAAGAAACTCGCGTCGATAGATTATCAGTACGATGCAGATCTCAATCAGTTTGTATAAAGAATTCCCGGTGTTGGGAAATTGAAAGAAGACTCTGTTAAGTGGACACCCCGTGAATTATCTCTGTGTGTGTTTCAATTCAGAACTTCTGAGATACCAGGATATACATGCCTTTGCTAAAACCGATACAGAAAATGCCGAACTCGCATCTAAAGATGCTCAAACAGCAGCATTTTCTGCATCAACGCAAAAACCTGTATAATCCGGTATCTAAACGAAGTTCTTCAGACGAAACAAACACAGAGGATAATCACGTCCGTCCCTGACAGAAGTCTTTTTTTATTTCCCCAGCACCGTACTTTATACCCGGTAGTGTGGCGGTGACTAGGAAAAGTCTTCAATTAATTAGTACATAGAATCTTTTTAACTTCTATCATATTCTCAGCGCCGCAGCGCGTCCCGGGGTGTGGCACCCACCGTGAACAAAAAAACTCAGATTAATAGCCGAACATATAGTTTCCTGAGCAAGTTAACCTACATGCTGATAAATGTAGATCAACAGCCGAACATCAAGCCGCCTGAATGGTTACTCCACACGCAGATAAATACAACTCACAGCCGAGTATCAAGCCTCCTGAATGGTTATTCCACACGCAGATAAATATAGATCAACAGCCGAGTATTAAAGACTCCTGAGAGGGAAACATCTGCAGGAATTCTTAGAAATACTCAGGATAGTATCAGACTGTGTTATGGATTAAAAAGTGCATTGTCTGAGCGTAAGCGAGTTATGCACTTTTAATCCATGAATTTAACAGGCTGAGAATATCCCTAGTATTTCTGAATTCCGAAGCCGTTTCCACGCCAGGAGTCTTTAATACTCGGCGTAAACTATATATTAATTCATATTTATTTCCATTTCTAGAATCTTTATACTCGGTGTCAAATCTGATTTTTTTGTGAAATCTACAAAAACAGTTGCATTTTCTGCACAAATGCATATAATAAACAATTAGCCGACTAATTAATAGCTGACTAACCAAATCAACAGACATCACATGGAGGTGAAGACTTGTTTACAGATGAAGAACCAGACTTTTGTCAGAGAGAGTATAAATCCAGTATTCTCACAATGTTTATGCGGATTGACCGGCGTTTTATGGCCAAGTGCTTTGGACAGATGCAGGAACTGGGAATCTATCCGGGACAGATACCGGTGCTCGGTCTATTGGCACACAAAGACGGACTGAGCCAGCGCGAGATCGCAGAAAAACTGCACATCAAACCACCGACTGTCAACGTAACTGTCCAACGCCTGGAAAAAGCGGGATTCCTTTACAGAGAAGCCGATGAAAAAGATCAGCGTATCTCAAGAATCTATATGACAGAAAAAGGCAAGCAGGCCAAAGAAAGTGGCATGAAGAAGGTGCAGGATAACGAGAAAATACTTCTCGATGGTTTCAGCGAAGAAGACCTTTGCCTTCTGCGAAGATTTCTGGACCAGATCACAGAGAACATTGAAAAAATACCGGTTGCATCCGGTAAGAACAACACCAGGAAAGAGAGGCAGCAAAAGTGATCAAACTGATGAAATATCTGAAAAAATCAGCTGGCTATGTAGTACTGATCATAGTACTTCTGTTTCTTCAGGCTTACTGCGATCTGTCACTGCCGGATTACACATCCAAGATCGTCAATGTGGGAATCCAGCAGAGCGGTATTGAGGACGCGGTGGCGGATACGATCAGCAGTGATTCGATGGAACGGCTGTTTTTGTTTATGGATCAGGAAGACCAGGAGCTGGTGAAAGCCAATTATACAGAAGAAAACGGGATCTGGTCTCTGAATAAAATCAGTAAGAAGACGAGAGAAGAGCTGAATCAGGTTCTCGGGAAGCCCATGCTGGCGGTCTACGCTTTGACTTCCGGTTCCTCCGAGCTTGGTCTTGGAGGTGACGGGGCCATGCAGTTTCCGGAAGGAACCGATCCCTTTGAGGTTCTGAAAAATCTTCCGGAGGAACAGCTCGCTGCCACCAAGGAGAGTATGTACGAGAAAATGGATGCCATGCCGGACACGCTGATCACCCAGGGTTCCATTGCTTTTGTGAAAGCGGAATATGAGGAGCAGGGGATCGATCTCGAGGCCTTCCAGAAGCATTATCTTCTGATGGCAGGCTTAAAAATGCTTGGCTTTGCCCTTCTGATCATGGTGATCTCCGTCGCTGTAGCCTTCCTTTCCTGCCGTCTG
>OGWS01000867.1_pt1 | contig 27982 bp, 20 predicted proteins | sample 1576111 | NCBI WGS metagenome assembly OGWS01 (sample SAMEA3541534, study PRJEB24748) | human gut metagenome | biome: human gut; feature: human-associated habitat; material: faeces | place: China | collected 2012
TGCGAGCCGTTCACGGGAGCAGTTGTAAGCCTCGATCTCGATACCGAACTTGCGGGTGAAAGTATAATCCAGTGCAGCTGTCGCCGGATGGATATTCAGACCGCCCTCACGTTCATTCATCCGGCGCAGGGCGTTCACGACAAAACCGTAATTACCGTTGGTCACCATCCTTGCGATTTCCGCACGGGGAATCCCTAAAAGATACAGTTGCCGGATCTTGCTCGTTTTTGTTGTCTCTTGTGCTAAAATGCTTCTAACTTGCTTGTTCATAACTTGTTAGCTTCTTTATTTACTCTACTAAGATAATGCTTTTATAGGAGAAACTATAATCATAAGAACTTTATTATCACTGCATTAGCTTACTTTGTTTTAGACTAAAAGTCCTTATTGGGGGGATCCTTATCTTATCCGCTGCAAGTCCCGGATGACAAAAGGCGGCAATATATCGGAATAGTCAGATAACGATATATCATGATATGGCTGACCGCATAAGATGTGACATCGAAATAGGAATAGACGGGGATATGTTGATAGCGGTATAACGGGTTAGCCGGATAGCGATATATCATGATATGGCGAACCACATAGGGGGTGACATCGAAATAGAGATAACTAAAGCTATGCCGATAGTGGTATAGCGGACTAAAGACTACAGAAGAGATTCTCGAAAATCAATGAATTATGCTGTCAATCAATGATATTTCAATTTCCGATTCTTTTTTATATGGCTATATGGTTATAGCAGTATAGCGGGAAGACGCACGTTCTGTGGGGAAATATTCCCCTTCAGAAGATCGGAAATGCAGAAAAACCGGCGGAAACCGTATGCGTTTTTCCCCTGAAAAAAGGCTTTATAGCACTATATGGATATAGCGTAATATTCAAATCGTTGTCCCCATTAGGGGACAGCAAGTTGTGTTTTCGTTTAACGAAAACCGAATGGTTTAACAGCATATTTCGCTGCCAAACCATTATTCAGTTCATGCTCCTAAGTCGCACAGAATCATAAAACCGATATCTGTCTTTGGACTATTTATCCCTACAAATTGCGCTATTAGATTCTCATACCACACGAAAAAAAAGACATCCAGAGACTTTTACAATGTATGGGATGTATACAATCGGCCAATGTTCAGTATATCGCAGCAGACACTCAATCCATACTTTAATACCATCATTCAATGCTAACACATCACCTCTATTTTTCGATCAGTCCATTCAAGTATTATAACATAGATTATAGTAATGGACTGTAAGACCATTGCTGAAGACAAGAACAAGATTTTTTATACCTATTTCAATACTCTGGACATCATCCTTGCTAATGTTTTGAACAGATTCTCCTCCATACATAATCTCAACGGAAATAAATTCTATATTACGATACTGCTTGTACCATCTCTCGAATAGAAAATAAACTACACCTTTCATCTGGCAAAACAGAACGATTGACATCAAATGGGAAACAGTTTTCCAACCACTCATGAGAAGGAGGATAACGAAATAAACCAAACACTCTACATCTATTGGCTGGGATAAATAGCTAAAAAGAAAATTTGCGAATCAAATATCATTTTATATTTTTGTTTCTCAAAATTTTTAATGAACTAAAAAGAATTAAAATGCCTGCAAAACTCACTCGTCCAGAGAATTCTTTTAATAATATTTATATGCGATATTACAAAAAGTCTTTTCTATTTGTAAAGTCGTATATACACAATGAGATGGTAGCCGAGGATATTGCATCTGAATCACTCATCAAACTGTGGCAATGGATACAGGACAACCCGGTGGAAAATATTGAACCGATGTTGCTCAGTATTTTGCGAAATAAAGCCTTAGACTACTTACGTCATGAAAGCATGAAACAACAGGTCATCACACGGATTAGTGAGAAACAAAATGAAGAGTTAGCTCTTCGCCTCTCCTCACTGGAAGACTGTAATCCAAATGAAATATTCTCGAAAGAAGTTATGGATATTGTGCAAAGAACATTGCAATCATTACCTGAACAAACCTCCCGTATATTTACTCTCAGCCGATTTGGAAATAAAACAAATCGGGAAATTGCCTGCGAATTAAATATTTCAATCAAAGATGTGGAATATCATATATCCAAATCACTTAAGGCTCTTAGAAAAACGCTAAAAGATTACCTGCCTTTATTTTATTTCTTTTTTTACCATATGTAACACCGATTACTACGCACGTTCCTTTATCTTTTGAAAAAAATATTCTTTTTCGTTTAGGGTAAACCGAAGATGAATCGTTATATAAATGAAAACGATAAAAAGATGGATGAACTATTACAAAAATATATAGCAGGAAATGCCTCTGAAAAAGAGTCACAGAGGATAATGGAGTGGCTGCGCGAAGATGAACAGCATCTTAGAGAATATAAGCGGCAACGTAAATTGTATGACATTACGTTATGGCAGACTAAAAGTCCCGTTGATATACAACAAGAGAAGAAAGATCCGCTGAGGAGGGTTCTCGATGTTATTGTACGGATAGCGGCTGTCATTGTTTTTACTGTGGCAACCACTTATTTTTACACTCACCACGTTTTACAAGACAAGGAGGAGAATATGCAAACGGTAGTTGTTCCGGCAGGCCAGCATGCCGAATTATACCTGGCTGATGGAACGCATGTATGGCTGAATTCCGGTAGCCGGTTGACTTTTCCGGGACGGTTTTCTAAAAAGGTACGTCATGTAGAATTAGATGGTGAAGGATATTTTAAAGTCAGTTCTAATATAAAACAACCTTTTATTGTTGGAACTAACCGATGCAATATCCGGGTGCTGGGGACAGAATTCAATGTGCTGGCCTATGAGAAAGATAGTATATGGGAAACAGCCTTATTGGAAGGTGCTGTAGAAATTCTGCAAAAGAAAAGTGAAGTATCTCTCATGAAACTGAAACCAGGTGACATGGCCAGACTAAGTAAAAACCAACTTACTAAAGAAAAGATACATACAACAGACTATTTTCGTTGGAAAGAAGGGCTTATTTGTTTCAACGATATCTCCCTACGCGATATAATGGAGAAATTAAAACTCTATTATGATGTGAATTTTGTCATTAACAATCAACAGATTCTTGATGCGCACTATACCGGAAAATTCCGGACCCATGATGGGATTGAACATGTAATACGTGTGCTTGCCCTCAATAATAAATTTACCTATATTAAAGATAACGAGAGCAATACGATAACCATTAATTAACTTTTTAATATTTCTAATGCCTATGAAACAATAAAGAAACATTTAAAAAAGAAAAGGGGACAGTGCTGCAACACCATCCCACATTTTCCATCAGTTTATACCAACTGACAAAATAGTTCTAGATCAAGTTAAACCTAATAAACTAATATGTTGCGAAAATATGAAAAATTCTCTATACCAGGAATTATTTATAGAAAATAAACAGTTATTCCGTATTATGAAAATTATTGTTTACGTCTGTTTCTTATGTGTAGGAAATCTTCTAGCTATAGGAAGCTATGCGCAGACAGCTCATGTTACGATTGTTTCCAACCATATAACAATCGGACAAGTGATTAATGAAATAGAGAAACAAACGGACTATCTGTTTGTATTCAACGTAAAAGATATCAATATCAAACGTAATGTCAAAGTGAATGCGAAAGATAAAGCCGTTAATGAAGTTTTGAATGATATATTCAAGGATACAGGCATTCGCCATGCTATAGAAGGTAAAAACATCATGCTCATTAACTCTACGGATAAGGAAAAGGGTGCGCAGCAAAAAGATTTTTTAGTTACGGGGATAGTAAAAGATGAAAATGGTGAGCCTATTATCGGAGCAAATATTCAAGTCGTAGGAAAATCGGCAGGCACAATTACGGATATGAACGGACGTTTCAGTATCAGTGCCTCTGCCAATTCTACATTGCAAATAACCTATATTGGCTACCAAACGCAGACTGTCAATATCGGCGAGCAGAGGAATATTAACATTATTCTACAGGAAGACAATGCGCAATTGGATGAGGTAGTCGTAGTGGGGTATGGTACGATGAAGAAGAAAGATCTCACCGGTTCGGTAACAGCTGTTAAAGGAGACGAACTTGCTGCCCGTCGTACCACCCAACTTTCCACAGCTTTGCAAGGCGCGCTTTCCGGAGTAATGGTCAGTCGTGACAATGGAGCTCCCGGTAGTAGTGCTTCTATCCAGATACGTGGTGTAACAACTATTGGTGATTCCAGTCCGTTGGTGATTATTGACGGAATTCCGGGTGATATCAACTCCGTAAATCCTGAAGACGTAGAAAGTATGTCCGTATTGAAGGATGCTGCTTCGGCTTCGATCTACGGTTCACGTGCCGCAGCCGGTGTAATTGTCATCACGACCAAACGTGCCAAGAGCGGTGATGTGGCTTTGAGTTACAACTTTGAGTACGGGTGGGAAATACCGACTAAGTTGCCGACCTATGTAGGAGCCCAGCGTTACATGGAAATGGTAAATGAAACACGCTATAACGATAATCCAGACGGTGGATGGTACCAAACATATACGGAAGATGAAATTACCAACTGGAGCATAAATAATGCGACTAATCCGGACAAATATCCTATGACGGATTGGGGAGATATTCTGTTGAAAAGCTCCGCACCCCGGCAGACACATACTCTAAGCATTGTTGGTGGGGGTAAGATTATTCGTACAAAAGCCTCTTTCCGCTATGACAAAACGGACGGCCTCTATGTAAACAAGGAATATGACCGTTTTATGGTACGCGTGAATAATGATTTCAATATAAATAAATATATTTCCGCAAATCTGGATTTGAACTTTTCCCGTTCTAAAGCTCTCTCGCCTAATTCCAACCCCATGGGGGCAGGTGGACGAAACATTCCGCCAATTTATGCTGCTACATGGACCAATGGCTTATGGGGTGATGTGAAAGATGGAGAAAATATGCTGGCCAAAATTACAGATGGCGGCACTTTTACCAACTGGGGAACCAATATTGGCGGTAAACTCGGTATTGACATAACTCCTGTCAATGGGCTGAAAATATCAGCAGCCGTGGCGCCCAATTTCAATAATGTAAAGAAGAAAACTTTTGTCAAACAGATTCCATACACCCGTTCAGAAGATCCGAATACCACTGTTGGTTACATGGGAGGTTATCGCACTACCAATTTGACGGAAAATCGTAATGACAGCCATGATATAACAACACAGTTCTTTGCCAACTATGCCAAGACACTGGGGCGCCATGATTTCTCTGTCATGATCGGTTACGAGGATTATTATGCTTTCTGGGAAAACCTGGATGCATCCAGAGACCAGTACCAGTTGACAAGCTATCCTTACCTGGACCTCGGTTCGGAGGATTATCGGGATAATGGTGGCAATGCGGAAGAATATGCTTACCGCTCATTATTCGGACGCATGACCTATAGCTATGCAGATCGCTATCTTATCCAAGCAAATCTCCGCCGGGATGGTTCTTCACGTTTTGCATCCAATTGTCGTTGGGCCAATTTTCCTTCCGTGTCACTTGGTTGGGTAATTTCTGAAGAGAAGTTTTTCAAGAATATAAATATGGATTGGTTTTCTTACCTGAAATTGAGAGGCTCTTGGGGAAAACTGGGAAACGAACGTATCGGGGCTTATGACGATGACGGTAACTTTATTTATAATTATTACCCTTACCAGGCTGCAATTGATTACAGCACTGCACTATTTCAGAATTCACAGGGGATTGTTTCTTCCGTGACTACGGCCGCACAGCAGAAGTATGCCGTACGAGATATTTCATGGGAAACAACAGAAAGCTGGGATATCGGTTTAGATGCTAATTTTCTGGATAACCGTCTGCACTTCTCCGCTGACTATTATAGAAAAAATACGAAGGACATGTTGCTGGCACTGGAAATTCCACACTTCATCGGCTACGACAACCCGGAAGTCAATGCCGGAAACATGCACACTACCGGCTATGATATTGAAGTTGGCTGGAGGGACAAAGTCGGTGATTTCACTTACTCCATTTCCGCTAATCTGTCAGATTTTACCTCCAAAATGGGAAACCTGAATGGTACACAGTTCCTAGGCAATCAGGTAAAAATGGAAGGAAGTGAATATAACGAATGGTATGGTTACGTAAGCGATGGCTTGTTCCTGACTCAGGAAGACGTGGACAAGTCGCCCAAACTGAACAACAGCGTCAAAGTGGGTGATATTAAGTACAAGGATATTTCCGGACCGGACGGTGTCCCCGACGGAGTTATCTCACCTGAGTATGACCGTGTACTTTTGGGCGGTTCCCTGCCTCACTATATGTTTGGACTCACTTTCAATGCTGCCTATAAAGGCTGGGACTTTGGATTGACACTACAAGGTGTTGGAAGTCAGAAATCTCAAATCAGTGCTGCAATGATTGAAGGGCTTCGAGACAACTGGCTCAATTTCCCTACTATTCTTGACGGCAATTATTGGAGTCCGAAAAATACGGATGAGCAGAATGCGACAGCCAAATATCCGCGCCTGACTCGCACCAATCGGGATGCTAATTTCTGTATGTCTGATTATTGGCTTTACAACGGTCGGTACATTCGTTTAAAAAATCTCTCTGTCGGTTATACGCTCCCCAAAGCATGGACTACGAAGGCGTGTATGAATACAGTCCGTCTTTATGTAAGCGGAAGTGACCTGTTTACCATCAGTAATGCCCCCAAAGGATGGGATCCGGAAGTAAGTACAGAAGGGTATCCTATTACCACCTCTCTAATATTTGGTGTTTCTATTAATTTCTAGCCATAAAAAACATGAAAAAGTTACTCTTATATATCGGGGCAGGAATACTCTTACTCTCTGCCTGCCATGATCTCAATTTAAATCCATTGTCAAGCGGTTCTACTGAAAACTGGTATTCCACGGAAACTGAAGTGCAGATGGCCGTTGATGAGTTATATCGATATGACTTCTGGCCGGAAGACGGACAACAACAGACCGACTGGTCGGACGACTATACTTCACGCGATCTCCTGACCTCTTTTGATGACGGAACTCTAAATGGACAAAATGCTTGGGTTACCAGTTTATGGGGCAATCAGTACAAAGCTATTTCACGTGCCAATGCAGTTATTGAGAAATCGCATCGTGCTATCGAAAATGGCGCATCTGCCACTACTATTAACCGCCTGATTGCCGAAGCCAAATTCCATAGAGCTGCCGCTTATGCCAAACTGATTGTAAAGTTCGGTGACTTACCATTGGTATTAACCGATGTAAGTACAGAAGAAGGGTTGACAATGGGACGTACGGATAAATCCATCGTATTGGCACAAATCTATAAAGATTTTGATGATGCAATTAGTGTGCTTCCAACTTCCTATACTGACCAACAGCGAGCCACCCAAGGTGCTGCACTGGCACTAAAAGCCCGGGTTGCCTTGATTATGGAAGATTGGGAAACAGCGGCCGATGCAGCCAAGGCGGTTATGGACTTGAATATTTATGAATTGCATCCCGATTTTGGCAATCTTTTTTTGTCTACTACAAAAAACTCGAATGAATTTATTTTCAAAATTCCACGTGATGCTACATATGACATTTATCTGGGAACAGGAAACGGAGGAGTTAACCAGGTATACAATGATCTACCCCGTAACGTAGGAGGATGGACGCAGACCTGTCCGTCATGGGAGTTACTAGCTGCATTCACCTGTACCGACGGTCTGCTTATTAACGAATCACCACTCTTCGATCCGCATGAACCATTTGCAAATCGTGACCCACGTTTAGCAGAAACCATTGTACCATTTGGTTCCAACCACCTCGGTTATGAATACAACCCACACCCGGAGGCACTGACGTGTATGAACTATAATACGGGTGAAATCGTGACAAATTATGATACACGTGCCAATGCCCAATATGCTTCTTTCGATGGTCTGGTGTGGAAAAAAGGGATAGACGAAACATGGCTTCAGAATGGTTTCAAGGTAGACCAGGATATTATCTATTGTCGTTATGCCGAAATATTGTTGACATATGCCGAGGCGAAAATCGAATTAAATGAGATAGATAACTCCGTATTGGATGCACTGAATGAGGTTCGGGCGCGTGCTTATGGTGTGGACAAGTCCGATAAGGCAAGTTATCCGGCTTTCACTTCTAACGACCAGTCCACACTTCGCCACCAGCTACGTGTAGAACGTCGTATGGAAATGGCAAAGGAACACATGCGATATACGGATATCATCCGTTGGAAACTGGCCGAAAAGGTTATGAATCGCAAGACATATGGTATCCTTTATCCGGCCTCACTATGTATTGAACGGGTAACCAGTCAGGGAGATTGGTTTTGGGCTTTCACACCGGAAATGGACGAGGATGGTTGTGCAGATTTCTCCAAATTGGAAGAAGCGGGTAAATGTCAGGCACTTGCTGTACGTAGTTGGAACGATCGCCAATATTTGTGGCCTATCCCTACTACGGAACTTCAGATCAACGAGAACTTAAAACAAAATCCCGGCTATTAAATGCAGGAAAGTTGTTGATAGTCCGGGAAAAGGTAACTCCTTAATTATTCACCCTTTTATTTTTCTAACTTTATGATTGGAAAGAGCTATATTTTTCACCTTTTTCTATTTCTTCTCATATTACCAGACAGTATTTATTCTCAAGATAATATTTGTCTGATCCCGCAAGTTGAAAGCATGGTCCGGAAAAAAGGTACGCTATCCATCGAACGTCTGGAAAGCATCCATTTCCCGGACGAATGGAAAAATACAGGAAACCTCCTTGTCAGCGATCTGAAAGAACTGGCAAATTTGTCTGTCATGGTGAATGCCTCAAATCCTTCCATTCATGTAAAAAAGGTGAAAATGCAGGAGCCGGAAATGTACATGCTGGAAATTACAAAGCAGGGGATCATCATAGAAGCAGGTGACCAGACAGGTATGATTCATGCTTTTTCCACTCTTTTACAATTGATTCTGGGAAGTGAGGGAAAAGAGTTACCCCGGCTCATAATCCACGACAAACCCCGTTTTAGTTACAGGGGAGTCATGATAGATTGTAGCCGCCATTTCTGGACTATCGAACAACTTAAAAAGTATACCAAACAATTGGCCTTTTTTAAACTTAACACTTTACATCTGCACTTGACAGACAATCAAGGCTGGCGTCTGTATCTGGACCAATATCCGGATTTAGCGTTCAAAGGTACGTACTACCGGACATTCGAGGATCTATCGGGACATTATTATCGTAAAAGCGAGTTGCAGGAATTGATCAACTATGCCGCCATGTACGGCATAGAGATCATTCCGGAGATTGACCTTCCGGGACACTGTCTGGCCTTGCTTGCAGCCCTTCCCCAACTGTCATGTAAAGGCGGAAAATTTGAAGCCTATCCAGAGGAACTGGACGGACAAAAACGGAAGAGAGCAGATGAGAATATGCTGTGTATAGGAAATCCTGAAACCTATAGGTTTGTGGAAAAACTGGTAGCAGAACTCACTGATCTCTTCCCTTCATCATTCATACATCTGGGAGGAGATGAAGTGTCGACACATCTATGGGAACAATGTCCGAAATGCCAAAAGATTTACAAACAAGAGAATATGACTTCATGGCACGAGTTACAGGACTATTTTACGAAACGAGTTAGTGAAATTGTACGTTCCAAGGGAAAAAGGATGATAGGTTGGGATGAAATAAATGACCGTAATGCCGCTGACATCAGTGACGTGATCATGATCTGGCAACGTGATGGAAGAGAACAGCAACAGAAAGCTTTGAAAAGAGGGTTGTCAGTCATTATGTCTCCTAAGGATCCCTGTTACTTTGATTTCGGGTATTCACGGAATTCCACACGCAGATTGTATGAATGGGAACCAGTTGGCAAAGAATGTACGAATACTCAAGCACATCTCGTCAAGGGAGGACAGGCTAATTTGTGGACTGAATTCATTACAACCTCGGATGAGGTGGAAAGGATGTTATATCCCAGAACTTGTGCCTTGGCCGAAACCCTCTGGAACACGAAAGAAAAGAAAGAATGGGAAGGGTTCCGACAACGTATCAGCAAGTTCGGTGCTATTATGGAAAAACTGAATATCTGTTACTTCAAAGACGAGGATTGGGATAACACAGGTTTTGTTCCGCAAAGCGAACAAAGGCCCCGTCTTGTATGTCCTGCCCGTATCGATACCAATATGAAGGGAATCAAGTATTATATGCCTGAATATGCGTTTGACGGTGATATACAGACTTTCTTTGCAACCCCCTATTCCTTAAAAAAAGGAGATTATTTTACTCTTACTTTGGAAAAAAGACAAGCAGTACAGGAAATCAGAATTGTGTTTGATGTTTCAAAGGAACATCCGGAACATGTACAATTATCTGTCAGCGAGGACGGTACAATATTTAAGAAAGTAGCTGCAGATAACAAAAATGGAGAATTGTCAGCATCTTTCAGTACACTAGCCATGATTAAAGCCCTCAAAATGGAATTGACAACTCCACTGATGGCCCGGCTGACTATCAAGGAGATTATCCTTCGCTACTATGAATAAACAAGTATAAGAATAATGAAAATTGTTATGATAAAAAAAATTATATATATTTCTCTCATCTGGATGGTATTTCACGGAGCGAGTCTTCATGCTGCCAGTTTATTGGTAGAAGCAGAAAGTTTCACGGAAAAAGGAGGCTGGGTAGTGGACCAACAATTTATGGACTTGATGGGATCACCTTATTTACTGGCACACGGTCTAGGTAGTCCTGTTGAAAATGCGAGTACCAATGTACAACTTCCAGAAAATGGCACATATTATATTTTTGTACGCACCTACAACTGGACGTCTCCATGGCAGGAGGGTGAAGGGCCCGGATTGTTCGGTTTGTCAGTAAACGGAAAGAAAATCTCTTACCGGTTGGGTATTATAGGCAATCAGTGGATATGGCAGTATGCCGGGCAATATCAGGCAACAGAAAAGAATATTCACATTGTTTTGCATGACTTGAAAGGTTTTGACGGGCGGTGTGATGCTATTTATTTTACGACACGGAAAGATGATATTCCGCCATCGGATATGGCGGCTTTAAATAACTTTCGTCGTGCTAAACTTGGATTATTAGCCCCCCCAAAAACAGAATCATATGATTTAGTAGTTATAGGTGCAGGTATTGCAGGTATGAGTACAGCAGTATCTGCCGCCCGCCTGGGCTGTAAAGTCGCACTTATCAATGATCGCCCTGTAGTCGGTGGAAACAATAGTTCCGAGATTCGTGTTCATTTGGGAGGAGCTATCGAGATCGGAAAATATCCTGAACTGGGGGGGCTGCAAAAAGAGTTCGGTCCCGTCAAGGAGGGTAATGCACAACCGGCAGGCAATTATGAAGATCATAAAAAAATGGAATGGCTGCAAGCTGAAACTAATGTTTCCCTGTTTCTTAATTATCGGGCATTTTCGGTGAAGAAGGAAGAGGACCGGATCATCTCGATAACCGCTTGTCATATTGAATCCGGTGAAGAAATCGAATTTTATGGTCGTTTATTTGCTGACTGTACTGGTGATGGCACTATCGGTTATCTGGCCGGGGCAGACTATCGTATGGGCCGTGAAAGCCGTTCTGAATACGGTGAGACTATAGCTCCCGAAATAGCTGATAGCTTAGTAATGGGCACTTCTGTTCAATGGTATTCTGTGGAAGACACAAAAACATCCTATTTTCCGGAATTCCGGTACGGCATCGAATTCAATGAGGAGACCTGTGAACCTGTCACTTATGGTGAATGGACTTGGGAAACCGGAATGAATAAAAATCAGATTAATGATTCTGAACAAATACGTGACTATGGAATGTTAGTTATATATTCTAATTGGAGCTACTTGAAAAATCAATCGGAACGAAGAAAATATTATAAAAAACGTTCATTGGAATGGGTAGCCTACATTGCCGGAAAGCGGGAATCCCGGAGGCTATTGGGCGACTATGTACTGAAAGAGGATGATTTAACAAAGCACGTAGCCCATGAGGACGCATCTTTCACTACTACCTGGAGTATTGATCTGCACCGGCCCGACCCCGAGAATACCCGGTATTTCCCGGGACGGGAATTCAAAGCGACGACAGACCATGTAGTAATTTATCCCTATCCTGTTCCCTACCGATGTCTTTATTCCCGTAATATAGACAATCTGTTCATGGCAGGACGCAATATCAGTGTCACACATGTTGCCTTGGGAACCGTACGAGTTATGCGCACTACAGGTATGATGGGGGAAGTTGTAGGCATGGCAGCCTCACTATGCAAAAAATATCAAGCCACTCCCCGTGACATATACCATTATTATTTGGAGGAATTAAAATCACTCATGCAAAAGGGAGTGAATAAAAAGGGATTACCGAATAATCAACGATATAATGAAGGAGGCAGGCTAAACCAGATACCGAAGGTAAAGTAAGGATACATCTCTGTCTGCCAGATTTCCACATACGAAAGTTTAACAATTTATTAGATTAGGCATTATGATAAGAAAAATCATATTCTTAGAAATGTTATTATTGGGAATAGCTACATTCCTGTATTCGCAAGATGAAATTTCCAAAATAACAATAACTCATGGACCTTACTTGCAAAACGTGGGATCTAACGAAGCTACCATTGTATGGATAACGGATAAGCCCTCTATAGGATGGGTGGAACTGGCCTCAGATGGCAACGGCAGTTTTTACGCCAAAGAGCATCCGCGTTATTTTGACACGTCTAATGGCATCAAGAATACATCAACCATCCATGCCGTTAAAGTCAAGGGACTGACACCGGGAAAACAATATCGTTACCGTGTTTTTGCTCAGGAAGTGTTGAAACATACTGGGTATAAAATCATTTATGGAAGTTATGCTTCCACTGATGTCTATTATCGTAAACCGCTTACTTTTCATACCTGCAATCCGCAAGCGCCTGCCACCTCTTTTGTAATGGTCAACGATATACATGGGGACAACAAACTGCTGGAGGACTTAATGTCCCGTTGTAACCTTACGCAAACCGACTTTGTTCTTTTTAATGGTGATATGCTCTCTTTCATAAATAGTGAAGATCAGCTTTTCAAGGGGTTTATGGATACGGCTGTACGACTTTTCGCTTCTGAGATCCCGATGTACTACGCCCGTGGCAACCACGAAACACGGGGAGTATTTGCAACCGAAATCCAACGTTATTTTTCTCCCTGTCAGGAACATCTTTATTATGCCTTTCGACAAGGTCCTGTCTATTGTATTGTTCTGGATACGGGAGAAGATAAGCCTGATTCTGATATTGAATATGCCGGTATTACCCAATATGACCTCTACCGTACCGAACAGTCCGAATGGTTGGCCAGTATTTTGGAAAGTACCGAATATAAAGAAGCGCCTTTTAAAATAATTGTAGCTCACATTCCTCCCGCAGTTACTGAAGCTGGTCCCGATGAGGATTGGCATGGAAATGTAGAAGTAGAGCAGAAGTTTATGCCTTTATTACGCCAGGCTTATCCGGATTTAATGCTTTGTGGACACTTACATCGTTTTGTGCGTCATGATGCCACTGACAAAACGTCTTTCCCCGTAGTAGTTAATTCCAATACATCTTTGCTACGTATTTATGCCACGACCACACAGATGAAGATAGAGGTAATGGATCGAGACGGAAAAATGCTGGATGAATTTATCATAAAAAAATAAAAAGCTTTGCATTAGTACTTGGCAAGTAATTATTCGGGTGACAATTACTTCTTAATCAATGAAGCTGGTTTCTGCAGATTCTGCATGTATGAGAGGCTGATGAATTTAGGAATAACCAACATTTACGGGGTAATCCAGTCGATGTGCCTACCATGAGCAAGGAGAAGTTACGCAAGACCAATGCTGTGAATTGTAGCAAATTGGCCCACGAGTTACCTTTCGGTTCATTTGAAAAGGAATTATATTCTGGGGAGGAAACCACAAAAATACGCTCTTTATAAGACTAAGAAACCTGATTGCAAAAGACAGCATACATACCAAGAACCGTATCAAGTCTTTGCTCGTTTTTATGGTGTGGAAATATCGAGAATGTTTGCCCGATGTACCATTAGCTAGGGATATTCCTAAAATAGGAAAATTTAAGGCAACTAATTCATTGCGAGTTAGTTGCCTTTTGGAGTTTGCCCGACATGGGCATAATCTAATGGGTGTAAGTCCCCATCGCAGCCTTATATCGGCAAGCGTACAGCCGACGGCAATGGTGTCCGTAGTGATTCGGCATCTAAAGGAAGTCTTAGGCAAAGCACTGACCTGACGTACAGAAACTTGATACTAAGGCATATGAGTGTGGGTAAGTCTGCCAAACAAGATAAAGCCCTATAGCTATATGGAACACTCGGTGTAAATCAAGCAGGTATAAGTGTGAAAGATTATATTCTTAATCGGGGAGGTCTCACGGACGTGTGGAGCATGTGTTTAGATTGCCAAACACGGAGTAAAGCTTATTGTGAGAAGTCAGCAGAAGCCATAGTACTTAAGTTCTTTTTAAGGAAGGGCTGAATCGCAATAGCTATAAACACGTAACTAACTCTAAATAGGAAAGAATGCATAAAATAAGAGTCATAGAAAGTACACTTGGCTACCCTCAAAAGAATAGGATGGAATCCGAAAGCTATGAGGGAGTGCAGACCTATATGGACATGAAAGACGGCAGTTTGATAGCAGTGCAACCAAATAAAGATGACTTAATGAGTCAAATTCTTTCTCCCGACAATCTCAATCGTGCCTATCTACAAGTGGTACGAAACAAAGGGGTTGGAGGTGTTGATAGAATGGATTTTAAGCAACTGCTTCCCTATCTTCATGAACACAAATCAGAACTTATCGAGTCGATACGCATTGGAAGGTACAAACCGAATTCAGTGCGTAGGGTAGATATAGCCAAGGATAACGGGAAGAAACGGCTTATAGGCATCCCAACCGTTGTTGACCGCTTGATACAACAAGCCATCGTCCAAGTGCTATCGCCTATCTACGAACGCCAGTTCAGCCCAAGCAGTTTTGGGTTTCGCCCCGACGTAGTGCGCATGTAGCATTGCTCCAAGTGTGCTGTTATACAAGCGAAGGCTACAAATATGCTGTAGGCATAGACCTTGTTAGATTCTTTGATACGGTAAACCATAGTTTCTTACTGAGAATACTGTCAAGGACAATAAATGACGGGCGTGTCATTTCTCTTATACACAAGTATCTTACAAGCGGAGTAATGATAGGTAAGCATTATGAACCAAGTATAGAGGGTACACCACAAGGCGCCCCTTTGAGCCCCTTGCTCAGCAATATCCTGCTGAACGAACTAGACAAGGAATTGGAGAGACGTGGACACTGCTTTGTACGCTATGCAGATGATAGCATGATACTGTGCAAAAGTAAGAGGTCCGCCGAACGCGTATGCTCAAGCATAACGGACTTTTCCTTCTATTTCACGAAAGGCAAATGCAGGCTGTATGTTCACAAGACAACAAAAGAGAAATTCAAACGTAAGGTTAAATCTCTTACCAGACGTAGTAACAGCATGGGTTATGCCCAACGTAAAGAGATACTCTGGCAAACCTTTAGAGGTTGGATAGGGTATTTCAAATATGCAGACATGAGGAGTCTGCTGATTCCATTAGACCAATGGTATCGCAGACACTTGCGTATGTGTATATGGAAATGTTGGAAGAGAGTGAAGACTCGCTTTTCAAATTTGCAGAAATGTGGAATACCGAAAGGTAAGGCTTGGGAGTGGGCAAATACTCGGAAAGGGTATTGGCGTTGTACGCGTGCCTTTCTTCAGAATGCTATTGAGGACGAGGCTCTTCGGAAAGCGGGGTATCCAATGTTATCTCATCTTTATAAGCAAATACATATAGATTGCGAAACCGCCGTATGCGGAACCGCTTGTACGGTAGGGTGAGATTGTGCCACGAGAAGCATGTGCTAAATGCTTCGCAACTATGTAGGAGATGAGGGTAGGTCCCTCGCAATCAACTTGCAGGAATCTCCTCAGTACTGAATGCTTTGATAAGATTGCTGTCGACCAATTCTTTAAGTGGACATCAATTCCTACATCTAATGTGTTACTTTGTACACGTCTCATAAGCTATATCGTTTTAGTTAATGAGTTATGACTTCAATATAATATGAAGTTTACTAAAATGGTATAGCTTTTTTAGTGCTATCTACTGTTATCCGTCACTTCAGATTTTAAACATAGAAACTTATTTTTTTATAATCATACCGTCCAATTTATTATTAATTTTCCAGCAAGGATACCTTCGTCAGCCACTATACGTTTCATTGGAAGATCCCGTAATCCATTTATAAAATCAATAGCTGATTTTAATGGAGGTTGATTCTTTATAGTATCACTTGAAATATAAAACTTAGTTCTAGAACTAAAAAGTAAGTAAACAAAAAGGCGGAGAATAGCAGTCTCCACCTTTTTATTTATTCTTTGGCCTTTTGTATTATAGTAATTGTATTATAGTAATTCCCTGCTTGTATAACTGTTGTAAATCTCCTTTCCAAGCCTGTTAAATTTGAATCAATCCTGATAAAGATTGATTTGCGACCTGTTTTCTCCACATAAAGTCCACCACCTTCTATTACTTGAACATTAAGGGAGTGTGTTCTATATATCGTGTCTTTAGTAGAGATTTCAGTCAGCCACCAGTCGTCACCTTTCCTGGTTCGTAACTCTATAGAATCTTTACTGGATTTAAAAAATACCTCTTTAGTCTCTAGTCCTATCGTATCTGTTCCCTTGCCAACGACGTCATCGCTACATGAAATGAATACAAATAAAAGTAACACGAAAGACAGAAAATAATAAGTTTGTCTCATATTTCTTATTTTATTATGTTAATATATGGAATTATTTCTACATTATATGGATAATTACCCTTGCCGGCTGCTCTAGTAGAAGGAAAAGTAGGTCCTTCACCTCCATTAAAAATACCCGCCAAATAATAACCATTACTATTACCATTCCAGCCCCAGTTTAGATGCAGGTAATCTTCTTTCTCCGTATACGAATGATGAACTTTATCGCTTCCTTTTCTATAGACATCAACATTTCTCTCTCTATGAAAATAGCCATCAGAAACCCAAGCATGACCATTTTGGTAATATTTAATACCCAGTATTTTCTTTCTTACCGAATTGCCACATATTATAACCGGACATTTAGCTTTAATAGATGTTATAACATCCCATTGACTATAAATTTGAGGATTATTGGGTTTCCTATATCCCATTTTCTCGAAGCATTGTGGTATATTTTTTCTTTTAGCTCCGCTTGTATCTGTTCCCCAATCCATTTTAACCAAATCACCTATAGAGCGGAATAAATGGGCAACTGCTGGAGTGGTGGGGAATTGTTTCATTTCAGACCAATTATATGACACCCCATTATACCCTGAAGGTTTTTCATGATATGCCATTACTTGAGCTATTGCAGTAGCTACACAGCCTGTGAGGGCTCTTTGTCCTTCTATAAGAGGTGCCGCATTGTTATATGGACTCCTTTGTCCCCATTTAACAGAAATCAAAGGTTGTACTCTTTCCGTTTCTTCCCATTCTCCAGGTTTCTTTATATAAATAGGACGTCTTCTACCCCTTGTTTGAGATGTGTCTAAAGAGTTATCGTCATCATTTTCTTCTTTGAACTCTATCTCATACTTTTTATTATTAGAAATGTAATTTTGAACTAAATCAAAAAAGAAAGATAATTCCTGATATTGAAGCGTGTCACTTAAAGAAAGATTGCCAGACTCTGAATAAGCAATAATAGGAGTTGTATATAGGTTGGCCGATACTATTGCATAGCCATTGCCACCCTCTGCATTGGCTATATAAAATGAGGGATATGTCTGATTAGTAATTGTATCTCTATAGAAATAGATTTCATTGTTTATTGAATAATTAAGAAAAGAGCTATTTCGTGTATTGTTTCTATTATTTTTAATAAAAAGTTCCACTTCAATAATAGCATTCTCTTTAGTACGATAAGTCGGGGCTTTTTCTGTTAAAGATGGTGGCGAAGATTCTTGTTTCATTACTTCTGTGTCATCGGAACATGAAGTTAAAAACATAATTGTCAAAATCAATAAATGTGCATGTTGTTTCATAATTTATATAATTAAGGTTAATACTGAATACGTTAAAAGTCAAAAGTGCCATGTTTATAAGAGGACCGGGAAGGTTTATAATAATCCTCACCCGGGGTCTGGGGTTGTATAAAATCTTGTCTGAATATTTCTGTAGGATTATCTGTAATTAAATCTGCATCATGGGTATATATGTTAAAATAGCACTCTGGATCTGTTTTTTGGTTATATGGTCCTTCTCCCACAAAAGAAAATTTGTAAAAACCAATTTTTTCTCCGTCTTTTCTGACTGTAAGGAACCAGACATTACCACTACTTATCGTTTTAAATCTCAATCCGTTTAATGATGAATAAGTTTCCTCTATAAACTGGCCATTCAAATATGTCTGTTTTTTACAAGTAAAAGGTAACTCAAATCTACCACCTTCAGCTGGTAGAATAAAAGGATTCTGTTCCGAATGGATTTTATACACAAATGTCAACTTTCCTTTATCTATAATTAGTGGAATTTTTTCTACTTTTATGCCATTAATAGTAGAGTAAGAAATCTGTAAATCAGCATTCAAAATTTTATCTTCTTTATTAATATTTGAGGTTATATTTAATACTACCTGATCGCCCTCCACTTTTATTTCTATATCAGAAAAAAGAGTTTTATCAAATTCTACCGAAACATCCCTGGGAATAATCGGAACCTCTGAACTTAAAACATCATCTATTAATGTTTTTTTTATAATCGTAATCGTAATAATACGTTTCTCTCCAAGACAGCTAAACGGTTTGGATGCGTCCTTACTTGTTAATACTTGATACTCTGTTTTTCTATTGTTTTCCTCTTTTTGACAGGATAACAATGCTAAAGAAATAAACAAAAGAATAAATACCTTTCTCATATTAATGCAAATTAGTTACTATAAATAAAAGTAATATTTAATATTGTTGAAACCTCAACATCTGATACAATCTTCAAGGTCTTTTGTAGAGTTTACAAACTTATTTCCAGCATTATAAGACAATTAAACAACAAACTTTTTGTTTTGAGGGCTTATTTTGACCGTTATCTTTTCTGTCTTATTGGCATGGTTATAAAACATACAGTATAATTCTGGGAAAAGACGTTGAATTTCTTTATAATGCAAAAACTTTTTTCATGATAAAATTAATAATATCATACTACAAAGATAAGACTAAATCGATGTTTTATAGTTATGGAAGAAAATATAAAATCTAACAAAAACATTTATACACATCTTATAATCAGATATTTATTATTGAGATGCTTAATATTATCTAACGTAAGACTAACATTTATATTTTAAGACGTTTTGATGTCGACTTAAATATCCAATATTAGTTTCTAAAATAAATAGTAATATACAGGTATACTATCTCAAACGATTGAATTTTGCTTCCGTTAAATACATATATGTCTCAGTACCAAGAAGGGGTAGTACAGTTGTCGGCAAATACGAATATCCGATCGTTTTTGAGTGCAATAAAGTTTATTGTATCGACTGGCTGTATTTTGTCGGCAATATGAAGGAACTACTTAATTATTTTGAACTGATGGACTAAACGAATGAAAGTATACTTCTGCATCACCTGCCATTATATAGTAAGTCAGGCATGTATCAAAAGGTATAGATTTTGTACTGCCATTTTTTAAGAAGTGGATAGGCCTACTGGGTGAAGGCTTCTTTGATATACGAGGAAAAATGGGTAAAGGCGTACATTATCTTATGGATAAATATACCTCAAAATATATTCCTGAATGAAAGTTGTATATTCTGGAATATATTTTGCTTTTAACAGAAAACAAGTTTCGCAAAGAAAATCTATGAATTGAGACTTCTATTCTCTCACGAGTTGTGAAGCATCCGATAGTACAATGGAAAATATCCCTGATTGCCGAAGAAACGTGATTCTCCCTCATTCATCGCCAAATAAAAACGGGAGAACCGAATGCTCTAGGTATTGCTCATATCCTTTACGTACTCAGGTAGTCCGCCTATGGGTTGGGAAATGCCCGTTTGGCAGGATTTTTTTCCCTTATATAGAACACAACGGGCTCATGAGTGACACATTCTTCGGATGGGTATAGCGGATTCAGATACCCCTTTATAAATATCTTTTCATCTCCTGACAATTGCTGACTATCCATGACTATTCCTGCCATCAGTCCGGTCCAGTTTGGCAGGTATCGTTTTTTCTCTTACATTCGCATCAACGAATATTTAAAATCGATCATATGGAAATATATTACATTGAAGCCGGTATCTTTGACAGGATGCTGGGATGTGTCGAAAGTCTATCGACACGCGTGGACAGGCTGTATGAGAAAAATGCGAATAAAGGGCTTGGTGAGTGACTGGACGGTCAGGATGTCTGCCTGCGCCTTGACATTTCTTCCCGTACCCTGCAGACCCTTCGTGATACCGGACGGTTGGCGTTCACCCAGGTTCAGCGTAAATTTTATTACAAACCGGAAGATGTGGAGAGGCTGATGACTTATGTCGGTATGAGGCGCAAGGAGAAGGCGGTGAGAGACAGAAGAAAAAGCAATAACTTTTAAAAAAGCAAGAAATGGAAGGAATTATCGGTAAGGAGAGTGAGAGTATCCTGCGTTTCTTTATTCTGCTGGAGAATATTCAGGTAAAAATGGATCAGCTAATGGAGGGTAACCGCCCGCCTTTTAACGGTGAACGGTTCCTGACTGACAGGGAGTTGTCCGGGCTGTTGAAAATCAGTCGCAGATGTCTGCAGGATTATCGTGACCAGGGTCGGCTCCCCTATGTCCAACTGGGTGGAAAGGTGCTGTATAAAACGTCGGACATTGAAAAATTATTGGAAGGTAACTATCACAGGGCGCTGATATAATATTGCCCTTTTTAGGCTTTAATGGGATGAGTGTTGGGACTGTCAAGGATTCCGACACTCATCCCATTTTTTATCTGGACATTTTTAGCTCTTAACCCAGTCCGTATCCTTCCGCTTTCTTCTTTTCATGAGCCAATCCATGTCCGAGGATATTTTCTGGTCAGTGACTTGCGCATATACCTGCGTGCTATTGATGTTTGTGTGTCCCATCATCTTGGCGATGCTTTCTATCGGAATACCGGAGGTCATCATTAGAGTTCCGAACGAATGCCTAGCCATATGATAGGATAAATTTTCCTTCATCCCCAGTGCTACACCCAGCCCGTGGACCTCGTACCAGAGGATATCCCGGACCGGTAACGGAAAGACCGGCTTCTCGTTATCCGTGGTGTTGTAAAGTTCTAGTATTTGTTCGGCTACCGGGTGTAACGGGATAAATGCTTCTGCGCCCGTCTTAGCCCGGCGGATGCGGATGTATCTTCTTCCTAGGGAACTCTTTTCAATGTGGCGTGGATGGAGTCTGCGCGTATCCACATAGGCAAGCCCTGTGAAAGAGGAGAATATGAATGTCCTGCGTGCCAGCTCCATCATCGGGTCGGGCATCGGGGTCTCCATTATCAGTTTCAACTCATTGCGCCCGATGTGCTTCAATTTCGGACTGTCCTTCTTCTCGTATGCCACGTCCTCTATCGGATTGGCTCTCAATACTTCCCGGTCCACAGCGATATAGATGAGCCTGTTAAGCCAGCACAGGCAGTGGTTCACATGTCCGTTCCCATGTCCCAGCTCTTTCTTGAGAAAGATTTTGAAGGATTCGGCGAACTCCTCGGTGATGTCTGAAAAGGCGATGTCCCTCATCCCCCTGGATTCGATGAACTGCCTCAGATTGAGCTGGGTTGTCTTTGACTGGCGATAAGTTGAGGTGGAGTTAATCTCGACTGAACGGATTCTAAGCCGTTCCCGTTCTGCCTCTCCGGTCTGCAGCAGGAATTCCGGAATGGAAACGGTATTTGATACGGTAGCTTTGAGTAATTCCGCCGTGACCACTCCCTGGTTCTTCAGCAGGTTCCCGTATGCCTCTTCCAGTCGGCTGCGGAAAGCGGTAAGGCGGTTGTTTTCTTTGTTCATCCTGATTTCTCCTTTGTTACTGTCCCAGTCACTGGGCTTGCAATAGATGCCTGTCGTGACAGCTGACTTCCTGCCGTCGATGCTGATCCGGCAGAGGATGGCTGTCGTTCCGTCCGATTTCACCTTGTTACGGTTGATGTAGAACATGAGTCTGAATGTACTGCGCATGGTAATGACGTTTTTAGGATTAAAGAATTAGTTTGAGATCACGTGTCGCCTCAATGAACCTGTCCATGTCTTCGAACAGTCTCTTCGGGGTTACACGGGCGTAGATTTGGGTGGTCTTTATGTTGGAGTGTCCCAGCATCTTGCTGATGGTCTCGATCGGCACTCCCTCCTCGAGTGTGATCAGAGAAGCGAAGGAATGCCTTGCTGTATGGTAGACAAGGTCCTGGCTGAGTCCTGCCATCAGGCGCAGGGATTTCATATTGGCCCTGAGCGTATGGTAGTCCTGCGGTGGAAAGAGGGTCATGCGGGCATCATCACGGTACTTTTCGATCAGCACGAGGGCTTCCGGCAGCAGCTTGACGCGCCCGAGGTAGTTGGTCTTCTTCCTCCGGTACTTCAGCCAGAGATTGTTTTCTTCATCCGTGAAGAGGTTCTCCCGAGTGATACTTACCACATCAGCATAGGCTGTGCCGGTGTAGCAGGCGAAGAGGAAGAGGTCCCGGGTGATGACATGCGACCTGCGTTTCTCCGGAATCTCCAGATCACGCAGTTTCTCGAAATTCTCCCGGCTGAGTGCTTTCGGTGTACTTTCCTTCTGTTTGGGTAGTTTGAAGTGGCAGAAATGGTATTTCTCCGAATGTCCCTCCTTGTAGGCGATACGGCAGATCTTTTTCAGGATGGCCAGGTAGCCGCGAAGCGTGTCCACGGCATGTCCTTTTTCCATGAGGATGAAATCCTGATAGTCGCGGATGAACTGCTCGTTGAGTTGCCCGAATGCCAGGTCCGAGACCTTGAACTTCGCCTTGATGAATTCGGAAAGCGTGCGGTAGGTGAAGAGGTAGGTCGAGAGTGTGGTGGGCGCACGGTCTACGCCAACACGGGCCTTCATTTCCCCATTGTGTCGGTCGAGAAGCTTGAGCAGGGTCATCTGTATGCCCGCATTACCCTGAAACATGTCCCTGACCGCGGCGGCATCGAAGTCCTTTTTCCTTTCCATGAGGGAATTGAAGGCCGAGTGTACGGCAAGCAGTAGCCTCTCTATTTTTTCATTGGTTTCCACCGCTTTCCGGCTTTTGCCGTTCTTGTCCGGCTCGCTCTTTTTCAGGTAGAGCAGTACCTTAAATTTTTCCACTTTCATAACGCTCTTTTTTAGGTTGTAAAAATACTCCTTTGAAAAGCGCCCTTTGGCATGCAAAATATTGATGAACAGTGAATACAAATCCGCTTTGTTCTTATCGATAAAAATCGGTTACCTGTCGTCGTTTCAGAAACAGGCGGCTAACAGCCTGGTAACTGAAACGCTGCAATATTTTGTTTTCTTTTGCAGGCCAGCCTATTCTGCAATTCTCGTAAAGTGCTTAATTATAAACGTTTTACGTTTTATACTCGCCATTCCGTTTTTTACTGCATTTCTAAATATTACTTACACGGCACGCCACACTTGGGCTACACTTGCCAAATATTGCCAGGTTCCCGAAGAGGTGATTTCCGAAGGACTGGGACATTCTTCACTTGAAGTCACACGGACGTATCTCAAGAGTTTTGAAGGGGAGGAACTTAATCGGGCAAATATAGTCGTTAATAATTACATAATCACAGGGGAAAAGAGAATGTGGAATGAAGCTTAAGATGCTGTTACTTCGTAAGTAACAGAGAGTTATCGATGCTGCAAAGATATAAGAATTTTAATAAAAAATATATTATTTACAAAGTTATTTTCATTAGATCACTAAAAAAGTTTCGACACAAGGCAAAAAACAAGGATAGGGATACATACTAGTTGCAAGAGTTATGAAAACGCATATAACTTTTTCTTCCCACTTTGAAATGAATAAAGCGGAATACACTGCTATTTGTCTTTCTTGACTTAAATAATCTGTTGATAATCAGGATTATGGTAGAACTGCGCTCTGTTCTGTCATAAAACAAGTTTCTGTTACTTACGAAGTAATTTTCGCCTATACAAACGGACAACTTAAGTATAATGAAGCAAAAAAATAAATTCATAAAAGAGCGTCTTAAGCACAAACAGGAGCAGCTTTCCATGCAGGCAATCAGACAGGAACGTCTTAACCGTACCATGCAAAATACCAAAGATGATATTGATCAGCTCATCTATGCCCTTCACGAACTGGAAGAAGCCGAAAAAGGTAATCATAAACGTCATACTATTCCTTATAATGAAGTCTTCAGTTTCTTTACGCGCATCTGCCGTCTGTTCGACTATCTTCAACACCGTTGCCATAAATATTTTAATTACCGGCTGACCTGCCTTGTGATACACGCCCATTACCGATTTCGCAGCCGGACACGGGCACCCGGTCGTGAGTATCTTAGTCCCGGAACCATACTTACCTATTTCAAGCATGAATGGGAAATGGTTGTATAACTTCGAACTTAAAATAATCATTGCATTTATAACACTTCTTTTTTCTTAGGGATCTGATAGCGATTTACATTATTAATTAATAACTAGAGAATATGGGAAAATTAAAACATTTAGGTATGTCACTCCTCTTGGCAACAACATTTTTCAGTTGCGGAGATGACTATGACGACACTGCTTTGCGCAACGATGTGAACGACCTTAAATCGAGAGTAGAAAAACTGGAATCATGGTGCAGCACTACCAATACACAGATCAGCGCCTTGCAGGGACTGGTTTCAGCATTGGAACAGAATGACTATGTGACCGGAGTTACTCCTATTGTAGAAGGATCAGTAGAAGTGGGTTACACTATCACTTTCACTAAAAGCAAGCCCATCACCATCTATCACGGCAAGGATGGTAAGAACGGTGCTGACGGTATAAACGGTGTCGACGGCATCACCCCTCTTATTGGTGCGGAGAAAGATACCGACGGTATATATTATTGGACTATAAAGCTCGGTGATGCCGATTCTGCATGGTTGACTGATGTTGATAACAATAAAATACCTACTACCGGTAAAGATGGAGAAAATGGAAACGATGGTGAACCTGGAAACAATGGTGAGCCTGGTAAGGATGGTGAGCCCGGTCATTCTCCCGTTATCAGTGTAGATACGTTTGAAGGCAAACTGTACTGGAAAGTAGATGATGAATGGTTACTGGACAGTAATAGTAATAAAGTGGCTGCCACCGGTGAAAAGGGAGATACCGGTTCCGCTGGGAAAGACGGGGAGAAAGGTCCGCAAGGTGAGCAGGGGGATTCTGTTTTCAAAAAAGACGGTGTGAAAATAGAAGACGGCAAAGTGATCTTCACATTAGCAAATGGAAAGGAATTCACGCTTCCGATGCTAGTTGACGGCCTCGCTGTGGGTATTGGTGGCAGCGATTTGTTCTATGCATCGCCTTCAGACAATTCTATAGATGTCACTTTTGCTTCTACTATGAAAGAGGAAGATTATAAATCCATTGTTGCTACTATTACGAATGGTAATGAAGCAGACTGGATTATTAAAAGTCGTGGTGCGGTAGATACATGGAAAGTAGCAGTAACGGAACCGACTTTCACCGGCACAGACGGAACATATACTCCGGGAAGTGCAAAGATTACTATTACCCCTCCGGCAAATGTCAAACTGTCGGATACAGCTCTATTGACGGTGACAGTGACTGACGCTAATGATGGTACAATATCAGTTTCGAGAGAAGTGAAATATTTTGATGGTGAGATAGTGGCATGTACCGGAGGTGATTTAAGTATCAAAGGATTGGATACATCTGTGAAAAGACTGGCCCTAAAGGGCTCTATTACGGTAGAAGATTTTAAATATATCAGAGAATCATTAACTGCACTTGAAGTGCTGGATATTTCGATGACCGACTTGACTGAACTGCCGGATCGTGCATTACGTTTCGGTGGTGATACACCAAACACTTCATTGAAAGCAGTCAGACTGCCTTTATCTATGAAAACTATCGGTTATGCAGCTTTCACTAATTGCAGAGCATTGACAAGTATTGATACTGAGAATGTGGAAATCATAGGTGAATGGGCATTCGAACAATGCCGCGGTTTGGTGGAAGTGAAATTGCACGACGGATTGAAAGAGATTCGTAGACAAGCCTTCAATAACTGTATTTCACTGACATTGATAGATATTCCAGGTAGTGTAACAGATTTGGGCAAAAATACAGAAGTATCTACGTCACAGTATGAAGGTTGGGTGTTTGAAAACTGTACGAACTTAAGTACGATCACTTTGCATGAGGGTTTGAAGAAATTATATGTCTCAACCTTTTCTCGTTGTGGAGTCGTATCTATCAATATACCTACGACAGTAACAGATATCCCTGACTATGCTTTTCAGGAATGTCAGAATCTGGAGCGCGTCACATGGCATAATGGTATCACTCAGATAGGGGAGGCTGCATTTTTAAGATGCCGTTCATTAAAGGCTATTACTATTCCTACAGGAGTAACAGTACTCAGGAATAATCTATTTGATGAATGTGCGAATTTGCAGTATGTGACATTACATCATAATATCACTGAGATACAAGTAAGAGCTTTCTCTTATTGCACTTTACTTAAGTCAGAGTTTTTCCCTTACGAAGATGCTTATATAGATAGAGCAGCACTCCCCAATGCACTGCAAACTTTAGGAGCAGGTGTATTTACGGATTGTAAGAACATGGAAAGTATTAATATGCAACGTACACAGGTGAAAAATATACTCAGGAATACATATTCCGGATGTAGTGGTATAACTACCTTCTATTATCCGAATGTAGTAGAAACAATCGGTGAGTTTGCTTTTTCAGGTTGTTCTGCGTTAGTGGGATCTTTTTTCCCGGCTTCATTAACATCCATTGAAACAAATGCATTCCACTTATGTACGAAAATGAGCCAAGTTTACTGTTTGGGAAGTACTCCACCTACGCTTGGTACGGCTGCTTTTGATTCTTCTCTAAAATCAATAAGTACACTATTTGTGCCAGAGGCTGCGATTTCGGCATATAGTAGCAGTAGTTGGAATCCCTATTTTAAAGAAATAAAGAAAGATTTACTCCATCCATAAAATTCAGAAATTCAAATGATAACCAGGTTCCGTTGCTTTTCTTGGCAAGAAAGGTGGCGGAATCTTTGTTTTGTTACACTGTTCCGGCAATTCGATATAATAAAACTTAAACAGATTCTTCCATTTTTTTTATTATCTTTTTTATTCCATACGTTTGTAAATGGCAAGCTTTTCCGCAAGTTTGTATATTATTCACGCTCACTGATTCATCGATATTAATTTTGTAGTCGTGATTTTTATCTATTCAATCCTTTACTCACGCGTGAATATATATTAATGTATAAAGAAAATAGCTTTTACAATTACAGTAGAAAAAGATACTCTACAATATCATTGTCAATCAGGTGGTTACAGAAAAGTTTCAAAAAAGTGGTAGAAAATAGTCAGATATATTTGGATTGTATAGCAAAACCTCGTACTTTTGCACCCGCTTTCCAAGAGAGGGACGGCCTAACAATTGACATTCTGCTAAAGTTTAAGGCTTCAGAAAATAAAAACAAAAAAACTTCGAAAAAAGTTTGGAAGTTATCTGAAAAGGTCCTTATCTTTGCATCCGCTTTCGCTAAGAAAGCAGCGCGACAGAAGTCACGTTAGTTCTTTGAAATATTGATAAACAATACAAGTAGTACAAGAAAAAAATAGAACCG